>JAABUT010003850.1_pt1 | contig 12437 bp, 12 predicted proteins | sample 5559281 | NCBI WGS metagenome assembly JAABUT01 (sample SAMN10711880, study PRJNA513359) | rock metagenome | isolation source: Antarctica rocks | place: Antarctica: Victoria Land, Ricker Hills nord | collected 2016-01-04
CTCTTTCTTTCTAAACAAAGACTTTCATTCTCGTATGAGCTTCGAACTCGATACAATCGAATATGAAAGCTTTCGTGAACGCTTGCAAGCGACTAAAGTCGAGAATACATCTGAACATATGAACAAGATCTTGATGTTTGCTCGCGAATCTCTAGTCAAAACAAGGAAACAAATGATTCAACAAGCTAATAAGCATAGAAAAGAGATTGATTATGAGATTGAATCAAAGATGTTTCTGAACGAACGAAACATCATTACAGCGAGATCTTTCAAGAAGCTAAACGACAAAATGCTCGATTTCTTCATCAATCTAGATCTCGTTGACTCGTCATATAAGCTGAAATTATCAGAGACTATGCGTGTTCATGATGTATTTCACTCTGACCTGCTTCGTTTCGTCGTCGACAATCTTTTGCCTGATCAAAAGAACGAGTCTCTCGAGTCAATAGTGATAAACGACGAAGACGAATGAAAAATCGACAATATATTGAATTCTCGTCGATATCGAAGACGACTTCAGTATAAAGTCAAATGAAATGACTATGACAATGATCTCAATTGATACAACGCTGATGACGATGAATTTATGAACGCTCAGAAGATAGTTGACGATTTTCATATTTGACATTCGAACAAATCGCGCTAAAAGCGCTTTCGACTATTCAGTCAATCAGAATATAATGATTCTGAGTCTGTGAAATCATGATTGAGCAATCAATTGAATCGAGCAGAAAATACATTCATGCGAACATGAATTGTTGAAGAAGAAAGATAATGTCATGATTCTAGCCTTGTCAGATCTATTCTCGCTTCGTCATCTTGACTAGTTTCTATTGAGTCTAGCGTCGACTGAGAAACACACATATGTAGTCAGCTTCTTTTCTGTAGCTATCTTTCTTTCTTAGCATTTATCTTCTAGTTAAATGACACTCATATTGACTCGCTTTATGCTGATCTCTAACAACTAGAATTGTGATATTACTTCTTCTCTTCAATGATTCATGTTTGCATGAATGTATTTTCTGCTCAACTCGATTGATTGCTCAATCATGATTTCACAGACTCAAATCTGTTAAATCGTGATTGATTGAATTGTTGATTAGCGCAATTTGTTCAAATATCAAATATGAAAATCATTAATGATTTTCTGAGCATTCATAAATTCATCATCATCAGCGTTGTATCAATTGAGATCATTATCATAATTATTTTATTTGACTTTATACTGAAATCATCTTTGTCATGATTCTAGTCTTGTCAGACTTAGTCTTCTAGTCTTGTCAGATTTATTCTTGCTTCATTCATCTTGACTAGTTTTTATTGAGTCTAGCGTCGATTAAGAAATACACATATATAGTCAGCTTCTTTTCTGTAGCTATCTTTCTTTCTTAGCATTTATTTATTAGTTAAATGATACTCATATAACTCATTCTATGCTGACTTCTAACATTAGATAAATGCTCATCATTTACTCTGCTATTAATGAATAAATGATATGAAACAATCTATTTAGTAAGAAAAATTTGCAAGAAATTCTTCAAATTTGCATCATCATTTTAAATTGCAAGAGATTCTTCGATTCTACACTCATTTTCATCATTCTATTTGCAAGAAATTCTTTGAATAAAGTACTCAATTATTATTTGAAATTCACAAGAGATTCTTTGAATTTTCACTCATTAAAAAACATCAATTCAAAACATCAATCTCTTATTTATTCTTATCTCAACAACTTCTATCTTCTTTCATCATGATACATGATATCAAGTCAGTTGAGTCTTGAACAACTCATCTGTTTAAAAGCATTGTCAATAAAAGAGTTTCACTTCTACTCATTGATGCTTCAGTTGAAGCTGAGAAATCTGTCATCTCATGAAACATAAACATTGAAGAACAACTGTTTCATTGAGTCAGCAATCAATTCAATGAAGTCATCAATATGCTGAACAAGCTTTGAAGTCAGCAATACTTAACTTTACAACTCAATGAACATTGACTTTTTGTACAAGATGATCACAAAAAAAAAGCAAAATAACTAAAAGTCACTTTTGATAAAAATGATGAGCTAGAGAAAAAGATCAGTCAGTTACAAGATGAGTGATTGAACTTCAGAGTGAAACAATATCAAGCTGATCAATTTATGCTTCGTCAAGATACTCAGTCAGCTGAACAACAAGTCAATCAGAAAGAAGTTTACTTTCAACAAGAATCTTCTACTTTATCTGATAATGAAAACAATCATCACAAGTTCATCAAGCTTTCAAATTCACTCATCTTTATTGAAATAAATGATTTTATCTGAGAGATATGAAACATCAAAATAGCTGACAAGCTCAATGTCAACGCAAATCATTACTTTACTGAAAAGATTCATATTGTTTATGTGATTTTCAGACTAGAAGATGATGCTGATCAGTAAATTTATGCAAAGCATCATATTGATGCTTTCTTATTCTATCAGTCACTATCAAAGTTACTGAAACATCTGAAAGAAATTTATAAAGATCAGAATTTGATTTGAAAGTGTCGTTGCAAATACATTGCTTTGAAGCAGCTTAACAAGTCTTTCAGCTCTTTTTATTTAAAATTCACTAGAATATTCAGCTTTCTGAACTATGATAATATCATTTTGATGAACAACATTTAGAATAAAATCAACAATTGTCTTCAAAATGTGTTGTCAGTTTATCTCATAAAGTTTAGCTCACTTAATAAACTCAAGATCTTTCTTCAAGATGTGAATAATAAACAACAAGTCAATTATCAGCTACGTGATGAGCAATGAACAGTCAAATTAATAGCAACTTCGAAAAAACGTTTTGTTTCTTCGTCAACATCAGTTTCAGTCTTAATTACTAGTTATGTTCAACTCACTACTTTTTTCATTCTTGAATTTGAATAATCAAGAATGTCAATCATCTGCTTCAACTGCAAAGTATTGAATCATCTTTCAAAGAACTGCTCTCAGCTAAAGACTAGTACTTTAACATCTCATGCATTCACTTTTTGTCTCAATGAAATCATCATGTCGAAAAAAGAGAAGAAATTATTTACAGAGAAATTGAAGAATGAGACAAAAAACTAGTGACTTTCATCAAAGACATGATGAAAGATGTGTTAATTTCTTCAACAATGAGCAGTTCAAATGATCTCTTTGCTTCGAAATCTTTGACTACTGAATATGTATTATCTAACAATGAAATTAGTTACTCATTAAAGTCATTGATTGACACTGAAGCAGCTGACTACTCGTTCATTGATGAATTAATCACGTAAAACGTTTGTGATCATTTGAAAATTGAATCTTTATCTTTAATCAAGCTCAAATCAATAAGAGAATTCAATGATCATTATGCAAAAAAGCTCATTACTCATGCAATTTATTCAAATCTAACTGTTCAAGATCATATGAAACATTTCGTCTTTATGCTGATCACTTGATTAGATCAACATCAGATGATTCTTGAAAAAACATGAATGAACAAGATCAAGATGACTATTAATATGAAAGATGATCATCTTCAATTTTCTAGTTTTGAAGCTCATATCAAAGCTTTTATCAAAGCTCATTCAACTGTTCTTTCAAGCAAGAAAATCGCGATAGAACAGAAAAGTTCAATCTCTACTCAAATACTAAAGAGATCTATCTCTTCTGTCATCACTCAACTCAACGAGAAGTCATCTTTATTCAATAAAATCATGAAATCATTTAATTCAATCAAATTTTCGTCTTTCAATTCAATGAACATAGCAATAATAAAGATTGCAGCATATAAATCACTAGTCAAATGATTGAATGTGACTACTTTCATAATCATCATCACGAAAATTGATCGACTTCTAAAAACAGCTAGAAATAAACTCAAAGATGTAAATCTACAAGAGCTTTCACATGAAGAAATCTTGAAAGAAGTCAAAGCTAAGCTTTCTTCAAAATATCATGACTATCTAAACATGTTTGATCGAGCGATAACTGATCAACTATCTTCTCATCATCTCTATGATCATAAAATTGAGTTGATCGACGAGAAAATATTTTCTTGAAGTCGTCTTTATCATATGTTTGACTACAAGCTTCAAAAGATGAAGAATTATCTGATTAAGCATCTGAATAAAGACTTTATATCTTCTAGCTCAGCTTCATACACTTTGCTCATACTATTCGTTAAAAAGAAAGATGATAGCTTGTGTTTCTGCGTCGATTACAGAAAGCTCAATGCTTTAATCAAATGAGATCGCTATTCTTTGTTATTAATAGACGAGATTCTTATTCATATACAAGAAAGCAAGTATCTGACTTGATTAAACATCATTGTTGCGTTCAACAAACTACGCATGCACTCAGATAATAAAGATCTGACTATCTTTATCATCTTTTTTGATTTCTACAAATATTACATGATGTCTTTTGAATTAATCAACGACTCAGCTTTCTATCAACACTATATAAATGACGTGCTATTTAACTATCTTCATCAGTTTTGTCAGATCTATCTAGATGATATTATCATCTATGTTAGAAGTCAGCATAGAGCGAGTCATATGAGTGTAATGTAATGAGTATATAAATGCTAAGAAAGAAAAGTATCTAGAAGAAAAGAGTCAACTATTTATATGACTCAGAAAAATATAAGTTAATTCTGAATAGAGTTGACTTCGAAACAATTTGATAGTCTAGTGACGAGCAATCAACGATAGTCATGAACATAGTCATCGACATAGTCATCAACATAGCTATCAACATAGATGCGTAGCTAGAATCGTAACAGTATCTTCTCTCTTCAACAATTTATGTTTGCATGAATGTATTTTCTTAGTCTTGTGTAGAATCGAAATGTCTATTGTAGCAGACTCACTATGCAAGATAGAATGATGTCATTGTAGCAGACTCACTAGTTGCACATGAATGTATGATCAGATTCATTGATGAGTAGAGTGATGAGAGTGAGTAGATCATCGCATTGATCGTGTCATTGAAGCAGACTCACTAGTTGCATGTGAACATTTGATCAGATTCATTGATGAGTAGAGCGATGAGAGTGAGTAGATCATTGCATTGAGAATGTCATTGTAACAGACTCACTAGTTGCACATAAATGAGTCGACAGATCAATTCACTGATAGATAGAGCGATGTGAGTAGATGAATCATTGCATTAACGAAAGATGTCATTGTAGCAGACTCACTATTTGCACATGATTAAGTTGATGAATCAATTCACTGATAGATAGAATGATGAAGATGAGTAGATCATTGCTTTGATGATGTCATTGAAGCAGACTCACTGAGAGATTTGCTCATCGAGATAGAGACTTCACGCAGTTCTAGACTGATTTCTTTGATTGCTCTTTGAAATAGAGACTTCACGCAGTCATAGACTGATCTCATTTGATTGTTCAACAAATTTGAAGAATTTCTTGTGAATCTGAATGAACGATTAATTCGCTGATCTTTGATCTAGTTAAATGATTTCAATCGTTTATTTAATCTCGCTGATCAGCGCATGAGAAAAGAAGAAAGTGAGTGTTGCTGATAATTGCAAGTCAACTAAATCAAATGTCGATAGTGAGTTGAAGAGTCAACAGAAGCACTTGAGAATTGATGCAGATTATTTCACTTCGTCTGTAATGAAGAAGCATTTATATAATGTTAGAAGTCAGCATAAAGCGAGTCATATGAGTGTAATGTAATGAGTATATAAATGCTAAGAAAGAAAAGTATCTAGAAGAGAAGAGTCGACTATCTATATGACTCAGAGAAACATAAGCTAACTCTGAATAGAGTTGACTTCGAAACAATTTGATAGTCTAGTGATGAGCGATCGACGATAGTCATGAACATAGTCATCAACATAGTCATCAACATAGCTATCAACATAGATGCGTAGCTAGAATCGTAACAATCTACAGCAAAACACTGAAGAAAGATAAGTAACATGTACAATTAGTTTTACATAAATTACAAGAGACTGATCTTCAGATGAATATAAACAAATGCAAGTTTCATGTTCAGAATATCTTCTTTCTGAAACTATTGCTATTCATTGAAGAACTAAAGATGAACTTCAGAAAAGTATAAGCAGTAGTTGAATGATCTACTTCTACAAATCTCACTCAGATGCAGTTCTTCGTTGACTTCTGCAATTTCTATCAACGTTTTATAAAAAACTTTTCGAAGATTGTTCATTCTCTGATTCAACTAACTCAAAAAAAGATGATATTTGAATGAGATCAAGCTTGTCAAACAGTCTTTGATCATATAAAGAAACAAATGATTGAAGTCTCTATTCTTCGTCATTTTGATCAGAATAGAAAGACTATTCTTGAAACAGACTTGTTCAACTACGTCAATGATGACATACTTTCTCAATATGATGATGAAGAAACATTGCATTCAATGATTTACTACAGCAAGAATCTGAGTCTCATTGAGTGCAATTACAAGATCTATGACAAGAAACTACTAGTAATCATTCATGTTTTCAAGCATTGATGATCTGAGCTGAAATTGACTGAACTACTCATTAAAATGTTCACTGATCATCAAGCTTTAACATCATTAATGAAAGATAAAGAGTTAAGTAGATGTTAAATGCACTGAGTATAAAAGCTCATTAACTTCAACTTTAAAATCATGTATTGTTCAGACAAATAAAACATCAAAGTTAATGCATGTCAGAATCATGTCTAGATGATACAATCAATGAAGATCAGAATTGATAGTGCTTGATCTTTAGAAATAGCTATAACTGAATATTAAGAATACAGAAGAAGATTGATACAAAAGCTTCTATTTATGTAATGTTCAGAGACTGCGCTAGACTTGAAAGAAATGTGTTTGTAACATGAAAAGAAGATGATGTAGATGAACAAGATGTTGATGAAAGAAAAGAATGTTGAGAAAGAAAAAGAGTGTTGAGTCATATTTAAGTCAAATCTGAGTCAGATCTAGATCAGATTTCGACTAGATCATTGACTAGCTTTAATCAGTCTTGATATGCTCGTAACATTACTTCTCTCTTTGAAAATTCATGTTTGCATGAATGTAGTTTCTTTGCTCACTTTTGTTGATAGTTATTTCGATATTTAGCGCGATTTGCTTGAATATAGCTTATGAAATTCGTTCAAAACTTTCTCTGAGTCATTGAATTTTTCTTTATCAACATAGTATCATTCGTCATCTCTATTTAGATCTTTTCATTTGACTTTGTACTGTATTTGACCTCGATAGCGTCTGAAGTTCAATATATTGTTTATCTCTCAATGTTTATTGTCTTCAATAGTGATTGATCTGAGTGATTCTGAATATTGTTTTGATAGAGAATCTTCTGAATACAATCGTAGTAACTTCAAGCTGAATATCGAATGCAGATGCTTCATGCTGACTGATAAATGAAGATGATAGAAGATATTTATTTTAGCAGTGATTTGATAAAGATCTAGCTGTTTGTCTTTCAAATCTTTGCAGAGTCTCGTTGTCTTGACGTTTCTGAAAGATAGTCAAACTCAGTTATCTACTTTATATGTGACGTCTCGTCTATGTTTATTGATCTGAACTTTGATGATCAGCTTCGTCTTTTTCAATTGTTGATGATCGAAGCTCAGTAGCTTTTTCATTCAAATGACAATATCATCTGCTTTTTTAGCTTCAAGTCGTTCACGAGTTGTTTCATAGTCAGTCGTATCTGAATCGAAACTCATTCGAAAGTGAAATTCTTTATTGAAGTAGAAGAAAATCATTGAAGTGATCGAGAAGATATTGAAATTGTTGTTGAATTTCATCATAGATATTTATTTGACTCAGTCGTTCTGCATGTAATTGCAATAGATTCTAAGTTCGCATTTGACGTTCTGATTGACTCGTTTCGATTGATCGTTGATCTCAGAATGATAGACTGTGACTAGACTAGCTGTGATTCTCAGTCGCTTGCAAAGACTTTTTCACATAGTCGATATGAATTGAAAGTCTTTGTTCGAAACAATAGAACTGAGTAGATCATGCAGTCGATAGACGTTTCATAGCATGATTCAAATCGTTTCTTTGACTGAGATGTCATCGTCTTCTCAATGACAGAGAACATAGTGATGTTCTTTGATGAGATGACATATGATGATGCAAATGATGTTATAGTCTTCTGACAGAGATAGTTCAGTGATAAAGTTCATAGCTATATCTTTTCAGCGTTTCTGTAAAATCGAAAGAGAATGATGAAGTTCATTGATGCTATCTCTAAAAGCTTTGCTTCGCTGACAAGCATGACAGTTTCAAATGTATCATCAAATAGTAGCTCAATAATCTGATCAATAGTAGAAATGCTGAACTAGATCAATGATTCATTTATTGTCGAGATGAAAGATTGAAGATTGATCATGCACTTCTTGTAGTAATTTCGTGTGCATGTTCTCAGAGATTCACAGTAGATCTTTTCTAAATAGAACGTCGTCAATGATTTCACAGTTCTTCAGTTTAGTAATATGAAATTTGAGTTTGTTCTCGTTCATAGCTTGTCTATATTCACTGCAGAGCTCATCTGTTTGATTGATCATACATACTCGTTGATAGAGATTTGCTTTCGATTCAACAGATAGAACATCGACTCTATCAAGAATCAAAATAGTCTGAAAATGATTTTTAAGACGCTGAGCTGATTCAGAGACGTTTGCTAGAGACATTCTGATTAAAGCATTGACTTTAGTGTTTATTTTACCTGATCTAAAGATGATCTGAAAGTTGAACTTCGATAGAATGTTCAAATAGTTAACTTGTCATCGACTCAACTGTTTGTTTTTCATGAAGATCTTCAAAGTCTGATAATTGATGAACATCTGAATGAATAGTTCAGTGCATTTCAGCTCAAGTCATCAGTGTTCGAAGCATCGAATAATGACTAGCAGTTTCTTATCATAGATGTCATAATTGATTTCAGCGAGAATCATGCTTTTGCTGTAGAAAGTCATCAAATGAAGAACTTTCTCGTCATTATACTGAGATAATATTTCATCTTTTACATAGTTTGAAGCATCAATCTTCAGAATAGCTTGTCGTTTGAGATCGAAGTGACGAAGTATTGAGACTGAGCTGACTTGTTTCTTTAGATTGTCAAAAGCTTGAACACAAATCTCATTTCAAACAAAAGACGTGTTCTTTCTAGTCAGCTGAGTGAATGATTTGACTAGTCTCGAAAAGTTCTTAATGAAACGATGATAAAAGTTAACAAATTTCACGAAGCTCTGAATTTCTTTTAGATTGATCGAAGTGATTCAGCTGACTATGACTGTCATCTTGCTGAGATTCATACGAAGATTTAGTTCAGATACAATGACTTCTAGAAAGACAGTCTCTTCTACATTGAATTCGCACTTTCAAATATTCATCTGCAGTTCAGCTTCACGTAGTCATCTCAATACTAGTTTGATGTGATCTCTATGTTTCTTTCTCATTTTGCTATAAATGAGAATGTCATCTAGATAGACTTGGCAAAAGTCGTTCAGAAAGTTTCATAGAACATCATTCATATATTGCTGAAAGAAGATTGATTCATTAGTCAGTTTGAATGATAGCATCTTATATTTATATGCTTCTAAAGCAGTGATAAAAGTGATGTAATTCTTGCTATTGAGATGCATCTGAAGTTTGTTGAACGCTGATATGATGTTCAATCTAGTCAGATGCTTGCAACTCACTATTTTATCAATGATCTCGTCTATCAGCGATAGAGAATATCTATTTCTTTTGAAAATGACATTTAGCTTTTGATAGTTCACGCAGAATCGAAGATTTTATTTGTCTTGAGAACAAATAAAATCGAAGAGAAATAAAGAGTCTGACTGAAAGTGATGAATCTCTTTGACAGATTCTCGTTCAGATACTTCTTTACTTTCAGAAGTTTGACAGAGAACATTTAATATGCTTGACAGCAAGAAAACGTTGAATCACTAGTGAGCTCAATTTTATGATCGTAGAAGCGATGAGAGAGTAGTTTATTTGATTGAGCTCGATCAAAAACATCTAGAAACTCATGATATTTCAAGAACAGCTTTGCTTTAATGTCTTTTAAATTTTGAGTCGTTTCATTGATTGAAGAGATGTTTAAAGCGTTCAAATTGCACTGAGTATTGTACGCGATTTCTTTATTGATGTTCATCATGAATAAAGCAAAGACTTTGATCTTGTTCTTCTTTGAATGATTCAACAATGTTTTGAATGAAGCGACATTTATGCTTTGAATCGAGAATGACTCTTTCTGAGCAGTGATTGAAACGAGTCGTTTGAGCATCGTAGAAATCTTAGTCTGAGTGATTGAAGAAAATGAAGTTGATCGCGATCAACTTGAATGCTTTGAATTGAGCGAGATCGAAAAAATCGAAATAGAAGTATTCAATTGATCTGAAAAAACAATGACGTCGTTTCGCATATTCAGTAATATTTCGTTTTTGTTCATTCAGAGCTTACTCAATATGACTTCATGATGATCGATATCAGCTATCAACATTGATACAGTCAATTTCTTACGACTTTCGATGATGAGATTGAATAGAATTTTATGAGTGATTGTCTTCTTAGATATCTTTTCATCATAATCTCTTATTAGCTTCTCTTTTATCAGTGATATAGATTGAATTTTCAGTTTCTCGCATACTTCATCAACTAGGTTGAAATGTATGATTGTGTAGACGACTGAATCACTGTCTATTAGAAAACGAAGGCTGAAAGATTGTTTCTGAGAGATGAGATGAGTGTCAATTAGAAACGACTTTTCAAAGTAATTTTCTTTCGATAGAATTTCATCTAGTTTGCACAAAGATATAATCTCTATCTTTTCAATGACTTTTGAAGAGATGACTAGTTTTTTGAATCGAAATTCGAATTGAAATCGAAGCGATCATATTCTTTGTTCACTGCACTGATTCTAGTAGATCGATCAAGACACTTCTTAGAGTTATGACCTGATTTATGACATACAAAACAGCTTTCGACTGAAATGTCTGCTTCTTTAACGCTAGTTAAAATCGCGTCGCGCGACTTTAGATGATCAGACTTCGAATGATTGACTGATTGAGTGACAACAGTTGCTTTATGAAAGATAGTCTTTGAAACATCATTGATGCATTTGAGCTTGCTCTTGATTTCTCGAATGACTCGCTGATCATTATTCAAATGAATCAGGTAGAAACGAATTTCTTTTAAAGAATCAGATTGAACTAGTTGATTTACTCAAATGAATCGAAGACAAGAGTGTATTTTATCTTTCAAATCAACGATCAGTTGCTTTTCGTGATAGTCTAGATAGAAAGATAGTCGTTGAAACTGAGTATAAAACTCGCTGAATTTCTTTGATTCTTGAATCAAGTTGTAGTATTTTCTACGAAAGTTGACTTTCTTATTTGAATCATTGAACAACTGAGCTAGCTCTTTCAAAAGATCTTCGACGATTCTATAGAAATTGACACAATCACGTTTGCGTCTAGCTTGAGTGATCTCTGCTGCATCATCGAATAATTTAGAATGTACATAGCTCAATTTGACTCATTCATTAGAAAAGAGATCGACGTTGATCTCTAGTTTATTCTGAATTTTTCCGTATCAGTTTTTCTAAGTAGAGTTCTTTTCATCAGTAAACAGCGAAGAATCAGGTATTTTTTGAGATCTAGAATGCTCAGAGTAGATGAAATCAGAAGAAGTGTTTTCTTTAGTTTGAAGTCTTGTCTTCAACTCTTTGATTTCGTCTTCTTGTTGTTTATTTAACTCGTAGAGTTGATCTGTTTCTTTATCAAGAACTAGACTTCAAGTCTTTCAGATTTCGTAGAACACGAAGAGTATTATCGTTTCAGCGAAGAATTCGTCATCTTCATGAATGAATGACGCAGCACTTGATGATTTCGTTCGTGATTTCAATGAATCAGCATCAGAGTTTTGAGAGAAACGAGTTCGAAATTTCTCAGAATGCTCTTCAGTAAATGAATGACTAGACATGATGAGATTTGTTTGAAAGAGAGTTGAATGAATGACGATGCTCGACGATTGAAGAAGAAAGACGTATAAGATGAGATTCAATCTTCAACAAAGAAGATGAGATTTGTTTGTTGAGTGATTTGATTGATTCTCTAGCAAACAACGAAGATTCTTTATCGTTGAATCTATTGATCGATTTGATTCTTGAGCAATTCACGAAGATTCTTTATCGTGATTTTCATAATCGAGTGAACTTTGCGTACTTAATGAGCGATAAGTAGTCTAGCAATTCAAACAGTCTTGTCGTTGATTTTATTCAACTTTCTAGTGTTGTTCTGTCTTTTGATTGTCATCGATTATCAGGTAAATGAATTTCTTTAGACTCGTTCTGTCTAGACGAGTATGTTGAATGAGTAATGAGATCAGTATCATGTCATTAACGAATTTTTAATATAATGTCAGAATCGTGTCTAGATGATACAATC
>JAABUT010003851.1_pt1 | contig 12433 bp, 10 predicted proteins | sample 5559281 | NCBI WGS metagenome assembly JAABUT01 (sample SAMN10711880, study PRJNA513359) | rock metagenome | isolation source: Antarctica rocks | place: Antarctica: Victoria Land, Ricker Hills nord | collected 2016-01-04
CGCACGACCACGGCGGCGCCTGTCGCAGCCATGGCGCCGGCGCCGGCGCCGACGCCGGTCTCGGTGGCGGTCGTCGAGCAACGCGACGTCAACACCTGGGGCGAGTTCTCCGGCCGGCTTGAGGCGGTCGACCGCGTCGAGGTCCGCTCCCGCGCCGCCGGCGCCGTGCAGTCGGTGCATTTCCGCGAGGGTGCGCTGGTGCGCCGCGACGACCTGTTGTTCACCATCGACCCGGCCCCATACGCCGTCGAGGTCGACCGTGCCGAGGCGCAGCTGGTATCGGCCCAGGCGCGCGTGCTGCTGACCCGGCGCGATTCCGATCGCGCCCAGTCGCTGGTCGGCAGCAGCGCCATATCCCAGCGCGATGTCGATGCGCGGGTGAACGCGTTTCACGAGGCCGACGCGGCGCTGCGGGCGGCACAGGCCGCGCTGCGCACCACGAAGCTCAACCTGGGCTACACCGAAATCCGCGCACCGGTCGCCGGCCGGGTCGGACGGATCGAGGTCACCGTCGGCAACCTGGTGGCGGCGGGGCCGGGCACGCAGGTGCTGACCTCGCTGGTCTCGGTCGACCCGATCTACGCCAGCTTCGACGCCGACGAGCAGTCGGTGACCCAGGCGCTGGCCGATCTGGGCACCGGTCAGGACGCGCGGATGCGGCTTGACGGCATCCCGGTGCGCATGGGCACCTCCGCCCAGCCCGGCACGCCCTTGGCCGGCCACCTGCAGCTGGTCGACAACAGCGTCGACGCGCGCACCGGCACGGTGCGGGTGCGCGCCGTGTTCGACAACCCAGACGGCAGCCTGATGCCCGGCCAGTTCGCCCGCCTGCGCATGGGCCGCGCCCGCACCACGCCGGCGGTGCTGGTCAGCGAGCGTGCCGTGGGCACCGACCAGGACAAGAAGTTCGTCATGATCGTGGATAACGAGAACCGCGCCGCCTACCGCGAGGTGACCCTGGGGGTTGCCGTCGACGGCCTGCGGGTGGTCAGCGCCGGCCTGAAGCCGGGCGAGCGGATCGTGGTGAACGGGCTGCAACGCATCCGCCCGGGCGCCAGCGTGGCGCCGCATATGGTGCCGATGACGGCCTGCGTCGCCGCCCGCCCGGCCCAGCTGGCGCAGGCGTTCGACAGCATTCCCGAGTAGCACGGACACCCGCCATGAACATCTCCAGGTTCTTCATCGACCGCCCGATCTTCGCCGGCGTGCTGTCGGTGCTGATCTTCGTCGCCGGCCTGCTCGCCATCCGCGTACTGCCGATTTCCGAATACCCGGAGGTGGTGCCGCCGCAGATCGTGGTGCGGGCGACGTATCCCGGCGCCAACCCGAAGGTGATCGCCGAAACGGTGGCAACGCCCATCGAGGAGCAGATCAACGGCGTCGAGGGCATGCTGTACATGGGCAGCCAGGCCACCACCGACGGGTTGATGACCCTGACCGTGACCTTCGCGCTCGGCACCGATCCTGACAAGGCGCAGCAACTGGTGCAGAACCGGGTGGCGCAGGCCGAGCCGCGGCTGCCGGCCGAGGTGCGCAGCCTGGGCATCACCACCATCAAAAGCTCGCCCGACCTGATGATGGTGGTGCACATCCTGTCGCCGAACGACCGCTACGACATCACCTACCTGCGCAACTACGCGGTGCTGAACGTCAAGGACCGTTTGGCGCGCATCAAGGGCGTCGGCGACGTGCAGCTGTTCGGCTCGGGCGACTACGCCATGCGCATCTGGCTCGACCCGCAGAAGCTGGCCGCCCGCGGGCTGTCGGCCGGCGACGTGGCCACCGAGGTGCGCGCGCAGAACGTCCAGGCCGCCGCCGGCGTGATCGGCGCGTCCCCTGGCGTGCCGGGGCTGGACCTGCAGCTTTCGGTGAACGCACAAGGCCGCCTGCAAACCCCCGAGGAATTCGGCGACATCATCATCCGCTCCGGCGCCAACGGCGAGGTGACGCATCTGCGCGACGTGGCACGGATCGAGCTGGGGGCGGCCGACTACGCGCTGCGCTCGCTGCTGAACAACAAGTCCGCGGTAGCCGCGCCGGTGTTCCAGGCGCCCGGATCGAACGCCATCGAGATCGCCGACAGCGTCCGCCGGGTGATGGAGGAGATCAAGCAGAACATGCCCGACGGCGTGGACTACGCCATCGTCTACGACACCACGCAGTTCGTCCGCGCGTCCATCGAGGCGGTGGTGCAGACGCTGATCGAGGCGGTGGTGCTGGTCGTGCTGGTGGTGATCCTGTTCCTGCAAACCTGGCGCGCCTCGATCATACCCTTGGTGGCGGTGCCCATCTCGGTGGTCGGCACCTTCGCGGTGATGCATCTGTTCGGCTTCTCGATCAACGCGCTCAGCCTGTTCGGCCTGGTGCTGGCGATCGGCATCGTGGTGGACGACGCCATCGTCGTGGTCGAGAACGTCGAGCGCAACATCGAGCAGGGGCTAGCCCCGCGCGAAGCGACTTATCGCGCCATGTCCGAGGTGTCCGGTCCCATCATCGCCATCGCCCTGGTGCTGATCGCGGTGTTCGTGCCGCTGGCCTTCATCAGCGGCCTGACCGGACAGTTCTACCGGCAGTTCGCGCTGACCATCGCGATCTCCACGGTGATCTCGGCGGTGAACTCGCTGACCCTGTCGCCGGCGCTGGCGGCCTTGCTGCTGCGCTCCCACGACGCGCCGAAGGATTTGGTGACGCGGGGCATCGACCGCGCGCTGGGCTGGCTGTTCCGCAGCTTCAACCGTGGCTTCAGCCGTGGTTCGAACGCCTACAGCCGCGGCGTCGCCGGGGTGATCGGCCGCAAAGGGCTGATGATGGGTGTTTATGCGGTGCTGCTCGGCGTGACCTTCGTCATGTTCCGCACCGTGCCGGGCGGCTTCGTGCCGGGGCAGGACAAGCAGTACCTGGTGGGATTCGCCCAATTGCCCGACGCCGCCACCCTGGACCGCACGGAGGACGTCATCCGGCGGATGACCGACATCGCCCTGGCCCAGCCCGGCGTGGAGAGCGCCATCGCCTTCCCCGGCCTGTCGATCAACGGTTTCACCAACAGCTCCAACGCCGGCATCGTGTTCGTGTCGCTGAAGCCGTTCGCCGAGCGCACCACGCCCCAGTTGAGCGGCGGCGCCATCGCCATGCAGCTGAACGGCAAGTTCGCCGCCATTCAGGAGGCGTTCATCGCCATGTTCCCGCCGCCGCCGGTGCAGGGGCTGGGTACCATCGGCGGCTTCAAGCTGGAGATCGAGGACCGCGCCGGGCTGGGCTACGTGGCGCTCGACGCCGCGACCAAGGCGTTCCTGGCCAAGGCCCGCCAGGCGCCCGAACTGGCCGGCGTGTTCTCCGGCTTCCAGGTCAACGTGCCGCAGCTTTACGCCGACATCGACCGCACCCGGGCGCGCCAGTTGGGCGTGGCGGTGCCGGATGTGTTCGAGACCCTGCAGATCTATCTGGGGTCGCTGTACGCCAACGACTTCAACATCTTCGGACGCACCTATTCGGTGCGGCTGCAGGCCGATGCGGCGTTCCGCGCCCGGGCCGAGGACATCGGCCGGCTGAAGGTCCGCTCGGCGTCCGGCGACATGATCCCATTGGACGCGGTGTTGCGCATCACGCCCAGCGCCGGGCCGGAACGGGCGGTGCGCTACAACGGCTTCCTGGCCGCCGACGTGAACGGCGCCGCGGCCCCTGGCTATTCGACCGACCAGGCGCAGGCGGCGGTGGACAGAGTCGCGGCCGAGACCCTGCCGAAGGGCTTCGGCTACGAGTGGACCGAATTGACTTATCAGCAGATCCTGGCCGGCAACTCCGCCGTGCTGGTGTTCCCCTTGGCGCTGTTGCTGGTGTACCTGGTGCTGGCGGCGCAGTACGAGAGCCTGACCCTGCCGCTGGCGATCGTCATGATCGTGCCGATGGGGCTGCTGGCGGCGATGCTCGGCGTTTGGGCGACCGGCGGCGACAACAACGTGTTCACTCAAATTGGCCTGATCGTGCTGGTCGGGTTGTCGGCCAAGAACGCCATCCTGATCGTCGAGTTCGCCCGCGAGCTGGAATTTGCCGGCCGCAGTCCCATCGCGGCGGCGGTCGAGGCCAGCCGGCTGCGGCTGCGCCCGATCCTGATGACCTCGCTGGCCTTCATCATGGGTGTGGTGCCGCTGGTGACCTCCACCGGCGCGGGTGCGGAGATGCGCCACGCCATGGGTGTGGCGGTGTTCTTCGGCATGATCGGCGTGACCGCGTTCGGCGTGTTCCTGACCCCGGTGTCCTACGTGCTGCTGCGCCGCCTGTCAGGCAACCGACCGTTGAAGCAGCACGGCGACGCGGGCGGGATCGCTGCGCCGGTCGAACGCCAACATCGGCAATCTGTCGTGGAAACCGTTTGATTTTAATCAAATAACGGCGTCGCAGCTACCCCGGGAAGGGCGACACGCCGATGATGTGCGCGTGGCCGCCGAGCATCAGGGCGTAGGCCGCCAGTCCTGCGGCCGGACGCCACCATCCGAACTCGCTGGCCGCGAAGCTGTTGCGGCCAGCCAGGATGGCGGCGAACGGGACGATGGACGTGTGGGACGCGAAGCCGTCCCAGGCGGCGGGACCAAGCACCCGGCGCCGCTTGGCGTCGATGGAAACGGCACCGGCCACGGCGACGACGGCCAGGGACGCGAAAAACAGCAGCGAGGCGATGTCGCCGTTGCCGACCAGGTGGACAACCGCCCAAAGTGCCACGCCCATCAGAAACGGGTGGCGGGTGACGCGCACGATGCCCTGCGGCGGCCGGCCAACCAGGCCTTCCTGGGCGACGGCGGTGGGATTGGGCGTGGTCAGGCCGATGACAACCAGCAGGAACGCCGGCAGCATCGCGGCGATGGCGACCGGCTTCCACCATTCAAGCTGACCCCAGGTGGGCGCGTAGGCCGCACCCTTGTACGCCGAGATGAGCCAGACCATGCCGGCAACCGACAGCGCAGAGAACACGACCATGTAGGTCCGCAGACCCAGGGTTGCCACGGCGCGGTCGCGTAGGACGGTCCCGGACAAGCCGATATGAATCGCGATGAAGAAAAGGGCCGCCATCGACAGGGAGATCATGCGAGCTGTCTACACCAACCCGGTGTCGACGGCACGCGCCTTGAACCCTGTCGAATGCCGCTGCCGCGTGGCTGCTAAAATGACGCAACCAGCACGCTTCTCCCACGTTCCTGTCAGCCATGGAACAGCGTGCAATCTTGGACACAAATGCCGACACCGCCCTGCTGCGATTGGCGTTAGCTGTTCGCGACACCGGCTACAGCTTTGTCACGCCGACACCGGCCACGATCGCGCGCGTCAACGCCCGCCAGGGAACCGAATGGGCCGGCGACCTGCGCGGCGTGTTCGGCTGGAGCCGCCCGTTCCGTCCCGGCCTGTTGCCGGCCGGATTGCTGTCGCTGATGCGTCAGGCGAGGGTCCTGGACGATGGCCCGGATGGGTCGCGCAGCCTGGTGCGGCTGTCGAACCTGCAGGGCGGGATGTTCCTGCACTCGGCCTACCCCACCATCGCCGCGGATGCCGTGTTCTTTGGACCTGACACCTATCGGTTTGCCAACGCGATCCTGGCGCATCCACAGCCGCACGGAAGATGTCGGGCCGTCGACATTGGCTGCGGCGCCGGACCTGGAGCCATTCTGCTGGCGCTCGCGCATCCGCAGGCCGAAATCTGGGCGGTGGACATCAACGACGCCGCGTTGCGCCTGACAGGGATCAACGCGGCCCTTGCCGGCGTCACGGTTCATCTGGCCAACAGCGACCTGTTGACCGGGCTGGACGGCAGCTTCGACCTGATCGTCGCCAACCCGCCCTATCTGATCGATCCGGCCGAGCGGGCCTACCGCCATGGCGGCGGTGCGCTGGGCGCCGGGTTGTCGCTGCGGATACTGGACACGGCCCTGGACCGCCTGGCGCCCGGCGGCACCCTGTTGCTCTACACCGGCGCCGCGGTGGTGGACGGGCTTGATCGCTTCCACGGCGCCGTCGCCGGCAGGCTTGCAGGCGTGGATGCGGCCTGGAGCTACCGCGAGCTCGATCCCGACGTGTTCGGCGAGGAACTGGAAGGCGGGGCCTATGCCGCCGCCGATCGCATCGCCGCTGTGTTGCTGACACTTACAATAAGGAACGCCTGACCATGCCTGATGGCATCCTGCACGCTACCCTGGGCGCGAACGACGCCTGGCACCGCAAGCTGGCGACATTCAACGTCCGGCGCTTCACGCCAGCCTTGCCTGGCCCTGGATGGGAGGTCGAGCTGGCCGAACAGGCGGAGCTTGCCCTGCAGGAGGGACGCTGGCTTGAGGAAATGCGGGCGTCGGTTTCCGTGCGTGCCGCCGAAGCGCCGCGGGACCCGGCCGGCTTCATCGCCTGGTTCGAGGAGCTGGACCGCACCGGCCCCGGTCAGGGCGATCCGTTGTTTCCCTGGCTGGCCGATACCGCCACCGCCGAGGAGTTTCGTTGGTTCCTGACCCAGGAGGTGGCCGGCGAGGCCGGCTTCGAGGACCTGACGGCGATCACCCAGGTGCGCCTTCCGCAGCGGCCGAAGCTTGAACTGGCGCGCAACTACTGGGACGAGATGGGCCGCGGCAAGCCGAAGGGCATGCACGGGCCGATGCTGGAGGTGCTGGCGCAGCGTCTGGAGCTTACGCCTTCGCTGGAGACCACGGTGTGGGAAAGCCTGGCATTGGCCAACACCATGGCCGGGCTGGCTGCGAACCGCCGCTACGCCTACCAGTCCGTCGGCGCCATGGGCGTGATCGAGCAGACGGCGCCGGGCCGGGCCGTCCTGGTCGCGAAAGGGCTGAAGCGCCTGGGCGTGCCGGCCGAGGATCGCCACTACTTCGACCTTCATTCGATACTGGACGTGAAGCACTCCCTGGCCTGGAACGCGGAAGCCGCCTATCCGCTGGTGGAGATGAACCCAGATTTCGCTCCGGCGTTGGCCGAGGGCGCGCTGATGCGCCTGCAGTGCGGAGCGGCGTGCTTTGCCCGGTACAGGCAGGAGCTGGGTTTGGGGGACGCTCTCGGTCGAGGCGTTTAGGTCGCCCATGACCCGGACTACCCATCAAACCGGCGTGAGTGGCGATAGGTGACGCCTCGCTTACCCATTCCACGCTGCAAACAGGAGTGAATTTGATCTGGGACCTCGCTTCCGGCGGGTTTTAAATAGTGCCGGTCCGCATTTCAGGAGCACGCGTGTTTGACACTGCACCAGATCGAAGCGTTCGCGATCATAGCGGGCATGCTCGGCCTCTTTTTCTCCGACCGCCTGCGCTACGATGTCGTTGCGGCCCTGGCGCTGTCATGCGCGGCACTTGCCGGCATCGTGCCGCGGGAGAAGGTGTTCGAGGGCTTCTCCAGTCCCGTCATCATCATCATCGCCTCCGTCCTGGTGCTCAGCCGGGCGATCGCGTTGTCGGGCGTTGTCGAAGCCGCCATGCGCAGGCTGCTCACGCGGCTGCAAACGATCTCGCTCCAGGTTGGCGCCCTGACGGCCTGCGTCACTTTCCTGTCGGCCTTCATGAAGAACGTCGGCACGCTGGGCATCTTCATGCCGATCGCAATCCAGACCGCCGAGCGCGGCAAACGGTCGCCCTCCCTCTACCTCATGCCGCTCGCATTCGGCTCCCTCGTCGGCGGCACCATCACCCAGATCGGAACCTCGCCGAACCTGCTCATCTCCGCCGTGCGCCAGGAAACGCAGGGTCGTCCGTTCACGCTGTTCGACTTCACGCCGGTGGGGCTGCCGCTCTCTATCCTGACAGTCGGCTTCCTCGCATTCGGCTGGAGGCTCATACCCAGGGGGCGCAGCGGCCAAGCCCCGGCCGAACGCCGGTTCGAGATCGAGCAATACACCAGCGAGGCGAAGCTTCCCGCGGGGTCACCATCGGCGAACAAGACCGTCGGCGAGCTGGAGGCTTTGAGCGATGGCAGCGTCATCGTGTCGGCGATCATCCGGGAGGGCCACAACCGCTACATCCCCGGGCGGCACTGGACGCTCTATGCGGACGACCTGCTGATCCTGCAAGGGGACCCGGTCGCGCTGAAACCGGTGATCGACCAAGGCGGCCTCGAACTGCTCGGCGCCCACACGCTGCCGGAGACCGACAGCAAGAACGATGAGCTGGAAGCTGTCGAGGCGGTGGTCACCGAAGGCTCGCTGCTGATCGGTCAGACCCTGGAGACGCTCTCGCTCCGCCAGCGGTTCGAGGTCAACATGCTGGCACTCGGCCGCAGCGGGCAGCGGATCACCGACCGGCTGCGCAAGACCCGTTTCCAGATGGGCGACACCGTGGTGATCCAGGGCCGGCAAGGGGCGCTGACCGAGGTGCTGTCCCAGCTTGGTTGCCTGCCCTTGGCCGAACGCAACCTGGCACTTGGACAGCAGCGGCCCCGATTGCTGCCGATCGGCATCCTGGCCGCGGCCGTGGTGCTGATCGCCCTACATCTGCTTGCCGCGGAGGTCGCGTTCTTCGTTGCCGCCGTGCTCGTCGTCCTGTTCCGCGCGCTCAGCCCGAAACAAGCCTATGACGCCATCGACTGGCCGATCGTGGTGATGCTGGGCTGCCTGATCCCGGTCGGCGAGGCGCTCAAGGAGACCGGGGCTGCGGGGCTGATCGGAGACGCCCTCACCGTCATCGCGGCCCATCTGCCGGGCAGCCTGGCGGTCGGCTTCATCCTGATCGCCTCCATGCTCGTCACGCCGTTCCTGCACCATGCCGCGGCCGTGCTAGTCATGGGCCCGGTGGCTGCGTCCGTCGCCGGCAATCTCGGTTACGGGCCGGACGCCTTCCTGATGGCCGTGGCCCTTGGGGCGTCATGCGATTTCCTGACGCCGGTCGGCCACCAGAACAACCTGTTGGTCATGGGGCCTGGCGGGTACCGGTTCAGCGACTACTGGCGCCTTGGTCTGCCACTCTCGTGCCTTGTCGTCGTGTTTGGCACCTGGCTGATCGTGCATGCTTGGCCGCTGCACTGACGTTGTCCACGACACGTTCTCAATTCGATGCGGTGGACGGCGAACCACACACGAAGCTTTTCCGCGGGCACGTCCGTGGAACTTGCAGGTTCTACGGCAAGCCGGCATCCGGCCCGACCTGCCGTGACGCGGACCGGCCGCGTCGCAGAAAGGCGATCAAGGCAGCGAGCATTGGCGGCGTCTGCTTGCGGGACGGATAGTAGAGGAAGTAGATGGGGAAAGGTGCCGTTCAGTCTTCGAGCAGCCGAACAAGGTGGCCTTGGGTAGTGCCGGGCAGCAGCCTGAGCGTTGTCACCGCGTATCTTTCCAGATCAGCCTGTGGCTGCCTCAGCAAAGTTCTGGACCCAGCCGCGTCGCTACGCTTCCTCTTCGGAGAGCCGCGCTTCCTGTCCGGTTCCGAAGCTCGATCCCTCGTTCCCCCGTATCCCTCCGGCGAGTAGCGCCTGGCCTACCTGACGCGGCCTGGTGATCTTAGCGGCGCTCGTATGGGTGCTGTTAAGATCGGAGGCGGTTGGGGATGGAGATCATCACCGGGGTTGAGCGGCGCCGGCGCTGGCGGGTTGAGGAGAAGCTGCGGATTGTCGCCGAGGCCGAGCGGCCTGGGGCGTTGTTCAACGAGGTGGCGCGCTGGCACGAGGTAAGCCGGGGTTTGTTGTGGAACTGGCGGCGGCAGGTGCGTGCGGGTGTGCTGGCGCCGGAGCCGGCGCCGATGTTCGTTGCGGTGCAGATCACAGCCGACGGGCCGTCTGCCGACCGCTTGGCACTCTCCCCGCCTTGTTCCACGCCGAGCAAGGCGGCGGAGGCTGGGGCGGATCGCGTCGAGGTCGCGTTGCCGGACGGGACCTGCATCCGGGTTGGTGCGGATGTCGGCTTGGCGGCGCTGCGCCGGGTGATGGTGGCAGTGCGGCGATGATCTCGATGCCGACGGGCGTGCGGGTGTGGCTGGCCAACGGGCACACCGACATGCGCCGCGGCATGGGCGGTTTGGCGTTGCAGGTGCAGCAGGCCCTCCAGCGTGACCCGCATGTGGGCGATCTCTATGTTTTTCGAGGTCGTCGCGGCGACCTGGTGAAGATCCTGTGGCACGATATGACACCGGCATGTCGCTGTATGCCAAACGGCTGGAACGCGGCCGGTTCGTGTGGCCGCAGGCCAGGGATGGCGTGGTCTCGCTCACCCCGGCCACTCTGTCGATGCTGCTGGAAGGCATCGACTGGAGGAACCCGCAACGGACCTAGCGGCCGGAGATGGCGGGCTGACGTCGTTGATGGCCAGAAAGGGGGTACACAGCCGACGCCGGGTGTGATGCAATCATTGGCGTGACGCCCGCCACCGACCTTGTCCTGGATGACATCACCGCACTGCGTGCCGCCTTGGCGGCCGAACAGCTGGCACGTCGTGAGGCGGAGGCACGCGCGTCCGGCGCCGAGGCGATGGTGGCATATCTCAAGCTGCTTATCGCCAAGCTCAAGCACGATCGCTTCGGCGCCTCGTCCGAACGTGGCCGCAAGCTGCTGGACCAGTTGGAGCTGCAACTCGAGAAGTTGGAAGCCATCGCAGCCGAGGACGCGGCAGCGCTTGACCCAGACAAGGAGGAACTGCCTCCCCGCGGCCCCATCCGGCGCAAGCCGGTGCGCGAGCCGTTGCCGACGCACCTGCCGCGCGAACGCGTGGTCGTGCCTGGCCCGACCGAGTGTCCGTGCTGCAAGGGAAAGCTTGCCAAGCTCGGCGAGGACGTCACCGAGACGCTGGAGGTGATCCCGCGGCAGTGGAAGGTGATCCAGACCGTGCGCGAGCGGTTCAGCTGCCGGGCGTGCGAGACGATCACCCAGTCACCCGCGCCATTCCACCCGATCGCACGCGGCCGCGCCGGACCTGACTGCTGGCCATGATCCTGGAGGCGAACTGAAGTTGAAGTTGACCCAGTTTGATGGAGTGTTGGTGGGTTTTGGTGGCTACAACTGGGCTTCGGCCCCCTTCGTTGCTGCGGCGGCTGCTTCGTAGACCATCGGCGAGCGGTAGCCCAGGCTGGAGTGGAGGCGGACAGGGTTATACCAGGCCTCGATGAAGCTGAAGCAGGCCATGCGCGCCTCGGCTTGGGACGCGAACCGGCGGCGCTCCAGCAGCTCGCATTCCAAGGTGGCGAAGAAGCTTTCGCACATGGCGTTGTCGTAGGCGTCGCCCACCGATCCCATGGACGGCCGCACGCCGGCTTCCTTGCAGCGGTTGCCGAACGCCAGAGACGTGTATTGAGCCCCCTGGTCCGAGTGATGGATCACATTGCCCGGCCGGCGCTGGTCGATGGCCATCTCCATCGCGTCCAGCACCAGTTCGGCGCGCAGGTGGTTGGCCATGGCCCAGCCGACGACCTTGCGGCTCCAGGCGTCCAGGACCACGGCGAGGTAGAGGAACCCCGTCGCCGTTGGCACGAACGTAATATCGGCCACCCACAACTGGTTCGGCGCCATCGCCGTGAAGTCCCGGTCCACCAAGTCCGATACTGGCTTGGCCTCCTTGTCGCGCTTTGTGGTGGTCACGCCAGCCCGGCGGCGGCTCGCGCCCACGAGGCCTGCGGCGCGCATCAGGCGTGCGACCCGCTTGCGGCCATGCTTCTCTCCGGCAGTTTGTAGCTCCGCATGCACGCGCGGCGATCCATATGTTTCGCGCGATCCGGCGTGGATGGTCCACACCCTCTTGAGCAGCGCTGCATCGGCAAGCGTGTGGGCAGACGCAGGGCGGTTCCGCCAGGCATAGTAGCCGGCCTCGGACACGCCCAGCACGCGGGCCATGGTGGCGACCGGGAACACGGCCTGGTTCGCGCTCATGAACCGGAAGAGCCGGACGGCACGGCCCCGGTCTCTCTTGCGAACCAGGCCGCGGCTCGAGAGAGGATGTCGCGCTCCACCCGCAACTGCTTGTTCTCACGCCGCAGCCGGGCCAACTCGTCGCGCTCGGTCGCAGACAAGCCATCACCTGCCGCGGCCTGAGTGTCACCGTTCCTCCGGCCGCCCTCCTCGCGGTCAGCGGCAGCAACCCACTTGCGGATCGTCTCCGCGGTTGGCTCGAACTCCTTGGACAGGCTGACGGGAGCGCGCCCAGCACGGACCAGGTCGATGACCTGCTGTCTGAACTCCGGCGAATACGGCGGACGGGTGATCGGCATGGAAGGGACCTCCTGCAAAAGCATGAAAGGCTCCACCAGAGCGGGTCAACTTCAACTTCAGTTTCGAAGCAAGAGGTGGCCTTACGGCAAAGGGGGGCCGACCCGGATGTTGGCGGCTGCTGAGATGGCCCCCCTTTGCCGCAAGACCACTTCCTTCCCTTCGAGACGTCGGTCCAGGGGGCACTGCCCCATAGGCGCTAAAATAGCTGTTGACGCGGCGCGAGCGGCTTGATGCTAGGGGCAGATGCAAGATGCAGCATCTGTTTTGACCGACC
>JAABUT010003852.1_pt1 | contig 12430 bp, 12 predicted proteins | sample 5559281 | NCBI WGS metagenome assembly JAABUT01 (sample SAMN10711880, study PRJNA513359) | rock metagenome | isolation source: Antarctica rocks | place: Antarctica: Victoria Land, Ricker Hills nord | collected 2016-01-04
GGCCGAGAAGGCGCACCGCGGTCACGCGATCATCGAGCAGGTCCACGCCGACCTGAAGAACGGGCCGCTGGCCCACCTGCCATCAGGGTCGTTCCAGGCCAACTCGGCCTGGCTGGTGCTGGCCGCGATCGCCTTCAACCTCACCCGCGCCGCCGGCTGCCTGGCGTCGGCGTTCCACGCCCGCGCGACCACCGGCACCATCCGCGCCCAACTCATCAACGTCCCAGCCCGGCTCGCCCACTCCGCCCGCACGCTGCGGCTGCACCTGCCGACCAACTGGCCCTGGGAACCAGCCTGGACCCAACTGTTCGACGCGACCCTAGGACCACCCGCAACCGCCTGAACCCCGTCCACCGCCGCGAGGCCAAACCAAGACCTGAAGTGGAAGAGCCGGACAGACCGGCCGATCACCCACGCCCCACCGCCAACCAAGATCATCAAGCGCCGTCAAGGCCCATCAAGAATCGGGGCGGTGGATCCAGGCTCAGTGCGACCGATTCCGGCGATCACCTCATCGACGAGGTCCGGCGGGAACACCCGCGTCAGGACACCGACCGACACCAGGTCCGACAGGCGACGATCCGAGACCGGCTTCTTCCACCCAGCACGGGGCATACCGCCCAAACTACACGGCTGTAAGCCTAACTGAACGGTATTGGGGCTAAGGGCGACGACCAGGCCCAGGCCGCCGGGAGGCAGGGCAGCAGGGCCCGGCTGGGGCGGGGCTAACCTCCGAGCCGTGTCCACCGACGTGATGGACCTACTCGAGATGGCTGGCCGCTTGGTCGACCGCGTTCCACAAACAGGCTCAGGGCGACCGCGTGGCCCTTTTTCTCACTGAACCGTGGTGGGAACACGCAGAACATCGACGCGGTGGCCCTTGTCCTGTCCAACACCGCTGCACGACCCGGCCGCCTCGGCCGGTCGAGGGCATGACACCCGGCCGCATACGGCCATTGCCGTACGCCGAGATGGACTCGTGCCGCGCGCCGAGCATGCACGAGATGCCCGACATGCATGATCGGCGTAGGCGGGGCGCGGGCTACGCCTATCGTGGACAGGACTGCGCCGGAGTACCACGCTGGGGCGGTGAACCAGCACCCGGGGGCGGCGCCCCGTTCGGCTGCCCAGGATGTGGATGCCTGGTGTGCCCTGATCAGCAACACGTTCGTCCCCCTTGCGGCCAGCCCAGTCGGCAGTGACCGCTTCAACGGGCGCCTGGAGCACGTCAGCGTCGACGAGGTCAAGCTATCGATAGTGCGCGCCGGGGGCCAGCACGTGCAGCGGACGCCCCGGTTGATTGCCCGCAGCCCAGAGGAGCACGTGCTGGCTAGCATTCAGCTTGCGGGCATCGGCCACGTCCTACAGAACGGCCGCACCGCCACGCTATCGCCCGGTGCGATGGCCTTCTAGACAGCGGCCGCTCGTACGCGTTGCACTTCCCCGACCGCTTCGCGCAGCTCGTCGTGCAGGTTCCACGCCGCGTACTGGCCGACACGCGGTTGTCCGGTGCTACGGCCGTGCCGCTCGACGCGGGCGGCAGCGGCCGGCTGGTCGCGGAATTCTTCGTCGGGCTGGCCCGCCAGTGCCGCGCCGACCCTGCCGGGGCGGCAGCGCTGGCCCCGAACGCGGTCGGTCTGTTGCGCTCTGCGCTGGGTATGGCGTCCGGCGCGGCTCCGGGACCGGTGCCGGCCGCGGCCCTGGCCCTGGCCCTGGCCCTGGCCCGCGAGCGCGTCCTAGCCCACCTGCGCCGGCATCTGGCCGACGACATGCTGGACGCGGACACCATCGCGGCGGCCTGTCGCATGTCGCGGCGCACACTGTTCCGGCTGTTCACGGGCGACCCTGACGGGCTGATGGGAACGCTGCGACGGCTGCGGGTCGAGCGCGCCGAGGCGCTGTTGCGCGCGGCGCCCTCGCGGCCGCTCGCCGCTGTAGCTGCGGACTGTGGTTTCGGCGGCACCGCGCAGTTGCACCGCGCCTTCCGCTTGCTAGTCGGGACCACGCCGGGTGCCTTCAGGGCGGCGGCGGGAGGCGCGTTTGCCGGTTCCTGACGTGCTTGGCACGCGTCGTCGCTGGTCCGGGCACGAACCGTCAGCCCGGGGGCCGCCGGTCCGCCGACACTGGGCCGGTCGACATCCCGAGCAGTAGAGGAGCGCCAGCCATGAGCATGAGCGGAACGGTGCGGGCAGCAGCGGTGCAGGCCGAGCCGAGGTGGCTGGACCTCGATACGGGGGTGCAGCAGGTGGTCGAGCTCATCGCGGCGGCGGCGGCGGCAGGCGGCGCCGACCTCGTCGCCTTCCCCGAGACCTTCCTGCCCGGCTACCCCTGGTGGATCTGGCTCGACTCGCCGGCCTGGGGCATGCAGTTGTCGCCCGCTACTTCGCGAACTCGATGACCCGCGACGGCGCCAAGTTGCGGCGAATCGCCGCGGCGGCCGCCGAGCACCAGGTCCACGTCGTCCTGGCCTTCAGCGAGCGCGCGGGCGGCAGCCTGTACATGGCGCAGGCGTTCCTGTCCGACGGCGGCGAGATCATCTCCGTGCGCCGCAAGCTCAAGCCCACCAGCGTCGAGCGCGCTGTGTTCGGCGAGGGTGACGGCAGCGACATCCAGGTGCACGAGACGCCGCTCGGCCGGCTGGGCGGGCTCAACTGCTGGGAACACTTCCAACCGCTCACCAAGTACGCGATGTACAGCCTCGGAGAGCAGGTGCACGTCGCGTCGTGGCCGAGCTTCTCGTTGTACCGTGGGGTTGCAGAGGCGCTTGGCCCGGAGGTCAACAGCGCCGCGAGCCTCATGTACGCGGCCGAGGGCCAGACGTTCGTCGTGGCGTCGTGCGCGGTGGTCGGCCAGGCGGCGCACGACCTGTTCTGCGACACCGACACCAAGCGGCAGCTGCTTCTTCAGGGCGGTGGGTTCAGCCAGGTGTACGGCCCCGAGGGCAGCCGCCTAGCCAAGCCACTCGCCGAGACGGAAGAGGGCATCCTCTACGCCGACTTGGACCCCTCTCTAATCGCCGTCGCCAAGAGCGCCGCGGACCCCGTCGGCCACTACTCCCGGCCGGACGTCTTCCGGCTGCTGGTGAACCGTAACGCCAACCCCACGATCGCGTCGCAGACCGGCCTTCCCGCTGCAGACCTCCCACGGCAGGTCGACGCTGGCGACAAGCCGGCCGCTAACGTCGCACTGGGCTGACGGCCACCGACTCCGCCCCGGCAAGCGCCTGATAGTCGTCGACACGTACACCACCGCCTCGGACACGTCCATCAGAGCACCGCCGCGTGCACGGCTTCGGCAAGCCTGTCGCCTCCTTGTTCAGGAAGTGGTCGCAGAAGGCCTGCCGTGCCACGTCGGCCGTGACGGGCAATCTGCCCGCGAGTCTGCCAGCCCTGCTCGGCCCCGGTCGAAGTCGCCGGTCATCCCGCGGCCCGTGCCCGAGCCGCCCGCAAGCGGCAAGGGCCGGGCCAGCTCTGGCCGGTCGGGCTTGCTCACCGCCTGGGATCCAGGCCGTCGCTCCTTGCGTGGGACGGCACGGCGGCGTACCTTCGGCCCGGTAAAAGAACAGACAGCCCGATTATCGAACGAAGCAACCTGGAGTCGTGTCATGATCGGCTACCACGGCCGAGCGGGCACCGTCGTTGCGTCGGGAACGCCCGTGGTGCGCCCCTGCGGTCAGCGCCGCACCTTTGACGGCGACGTCGTGTTCGGCCCGTCGGTCCGCTCGGACATCGAGGCCGAGATCGGGTTCGTCGTGGGTACCCCGTCTTCCTTGGGCACCACGGTGCCTCTCAAGGACTTCGCCGAGCACGTCTTCGGTGTATGCGTCGTCAACGACTGCTCAGCCCGCGACATCCAGGCATGGGAGTACGTCCCGCTCGGCCCGTTCCTAGGCAAGTCGTTCTCGACGTCGATCTCGCCCTGGGTCGTGCCGCTGGCGGCCCTGCAGCACGCCCGCGTCGACCCTCCGGCCCGCGACCTCGTGCCGCTGCCGTACCTGGACGACACGGACCAGCCACCACGGGGCCTGGCTATCGACCTGGAGGTCCGGCTCAACGGGCACATTGTCTCGCGCCCGCCCTTCGCCAGCATGTACTGGACCGCGGCGCAGCAACTCGCGCACATGACCGTCAACGGAGCGGCACTACGCACCGGAGACCTGTTCGCCTCCGGAACCGTCAGCGGGCCACAACGCAACCAGCGCGGCTCGCTCCTCGAACTGTGCTGGAACGGCAGCGAGCCACTGGCGCTCCGCGACAGAACAAGCCGCACTTTCCTGGAGGACGGCGACGAGATCGTTATCAGCGCCACCGCACCCGGCCCCGGCGGCACCACGATCGGCCTCGGCGAAGTCCGCGGAACCATCAGCCCGGCCTGTCCGCCGTCAAGCCGCTGAAGGGCCGGGCGCTTGTGCTGATGCGACCGCGCACGCCCGTGCAGTCGGCATGCGCCACCTACCTACATCGCACGTGCGTCAACTACCTGCAGAGCATGCATGTCCACGGACGATCACGCCACCAGCTCCCGCGCAAGGAAGCGGTCGATCTCGGGACTTCGATCTGTCACAGGTACGAACGATCGCAGTCAGGTGCTTCAACGGCGAGCGGCAACATCATTTCGTCTGCTGCGGTCGCAGGCGTTGGAGCTCGACCACATCAGAGGATGTGCTACGACCATCGCGGCTGTCGTGCAGGCCGAAGCCGCGTGGTTCGACAATCGGGGCGGAGTCGACAAGGCGGCGGCGACCGCTGAGGTCGCACGCCACGGCGCCTTGCTCGTCGCAATTCCAGAGACGGTCATGCCCGGGTACCTGCACTGCGTTGGATCACCGAAGGCACCGGATGGGACTCTGCAGTGATCGGCGTTGTCACCGACCTGGTCGTCTACCCCGTCAAGGGCCTGAGCGGTCAGCCGCTGGGCGAGGTCTCGCTGACGCCAGGCCGGGGGTTCCCCGGGGACCGAGCGCGCGCGCTCGCGCGACCGGACGGCCAGTACGTCCCGGGCACTGCGCAAGTACTGCCGAAGCAGCAGTTCTTCGTCCTGCTCGAGCACGAGCGTCTAGCCGGGCTGTCTACCCGCGTCGATCCCGACGGGCTCGCCACTGTGTCGGTGCGCGGCCACGAGGTCCTGTCGTGCGACCTGCGCACCCCGGAAGGCGCTGTCGTCTTCGAGCAGCTCTTCGCACGCGTCCTCGACCTTCCCGACGAGCGACCTCCCCTCTTGGCCCGCGAACCACCGCACAGCTTCACCGACGTCTCCGTCGTGTCACCGCAACTGATGCACGCGGTCTCCGTGATCAACCTCGCCTCGGCCCGGGATCTCGAGGAGAAGACAGGGGCGTCGATCGACCCGTGCCGGTTCCGCGCCAACGTGTACGTCGACGGGCTGCCGCCCTTCAGCGAACTCGACCTGGTCGACGCGGCGTCGGTCAGCAGCGCGCAGATCAGTCTCGGTGGACTGCAGGCGACCGCTGTGCTCAACACCCGCCGCTGCGCGGCGATCGAGGTGAACCCGAGCACTGCTCGCCGCGACCTGCCTTTGCCAAAACTGCTCATGCAGCACTACGGGCGCGCCGAGTTCGGCGTCTACGTCACCCTCACCACCGGTGGGCTCCTGCAGGCCGGTGACACCGCATCGTGGTGATCAACCCCCAACATGAACCGACCCCGGAAGGCGTCGCTTTGCTCCTGCCCCTCGCCGTCCGCGTCGCCGCCAAGCAGATGCTCACTCACGAGGCCTGCCGCTTCGTGCTGCGGGCGGTCGACGGCGGCCCTCTGCCCGCCTACACCGCCGGGGCGCACATCAACGTCGCCACGCCCGGCGGGCACGTTCGCTCCTACTCACTGACCGATGACCCCGCCGACGGCGACCAGTACGCGATCACCGTGCACCGCGACACCCGCGGCCGCGGCGGATCGGTCAGCCTGGTCGACGGCCTGGAGGTCAGCGACCTGGTCAGGATTTCCGAACCGGTCAACGCCTTCCCGCTACACGAAGCCTCTCGCTACCTACTGATCGCAGGAGGCATCGGGATCACACCGCTGCGGTCGATGCTCCGGTCGCTGCTCCGGCAAGGACACGACCAGGTGCGGCTGCTCTACCTCACCCGCTCGGCTGAGACGACGGCTTACCTCGACGAGCTGACCGCGCCGCAGCTGGCGGGGCGGGTCCAGGTCCACCACAGCGACCAGCTCGGCGTGCTGGACCTGTGGCCGTACCTGGCCACCCCCGGGGACACCCACCTCTACGTCTGCGGCCCCACGCCGCTACTGGACGAGGTGCTGGCACTAACGATGCACTGGCGGCCCAGCGCGGTCCACTACGAACGCTTCACCGGGGTGTCTGCCTTCGGCGGGCTCGACGCGGCCTTCCAGGTCCGGTGGGAGTCCACCGGCGAGATCTTTGACGTCCCCGCGGACGCCACTCTGCTCGACGCTCTCCGGTCCGCCGGCAAGCAGGTGCCCTACTCCTGCCGCAGCGGTATTTGTGGCACGTGTCGACTCCGTCTCGTCGCCGGCGACGTCGACCATCGTGACCTCGTCCTGACTGCGCAGGAACGGCGGAGCGCCGTGATGCCCTGCGTCTCCCGGGCGGTCGGCGAGGTGATCAGTGTTTGCCTGTGACAGTTGCGCGGCCACCGAAAGCGAACTCAGGGGCGCGACTACGCGGCCGCCTGACGGCGCAGGTCGGCCAGCGCGACGTAGGTCGTCTCGAGCTTCCAGCGATCCCCCTCGCGTCGCCCTCGCGGCCCAGACTGGACTCACGGACCCCGTCGAACCAAGCAGCCTCGCTGCGTGGCAACTCCTGGGACGTCCAACAAGCCGAGCTCACATCCACGGCCAGCGAGTGCCCGCGGGCGACGTCGAAGCGGCCAGTCCGGCCACGGTGTTGTCGGCCAGCGTCACGGCGCCTCGGCCATGAGCAACGCCCAGCCGAACACAGCAGTGGGCTCAAAGTCCAAAAGCCGTTCGCCGGACGACCGCGGGCCGGCGGACAGGGCTTGTCTCGGCGACGACACCACCGCCGGGTGATTGGGGATCGGGGCGCAGGGCAGCGGGTCACCGCCGGCCAACCTTGGACCGGCGGTGACCCAGTGCCTGACGCTCCGGCACAGTTGTGACCGGAGGCGTACGCCTTATCTCTGCGGCCGAAAGGCGCCTCTCCCGCTCTGGCAGGAGCAGCAAACGTTCGCTGATCGAACTGGGGGACAGCAATGAAACCGGCGCTAGCTGCAGCACTGACAGTCGTGGACGTAGTGATGTCCGAGATCTCGCCCGGGGAGAAGCGCGAGCTCGTCGGAGAACAACTCCTCACCGTCCTCGAGGCGGACAAGTTCGCCTCGTACGTCTGCGACCGGTCCGGCCCGTATGCCGACCGATTGGGACGCAACATCGACCCTGCCCTGCTGGACCGGTACGACCGGCACTTTCGCTACGTCGACCGCCTCACTCCCACGCTGTTCCGGGCGCGCCGGGTCAGCCGAGTCGTCGCGGACGAACGCAACGCCACGGCCGCTGAGCAGGAGTTCATCGTCGACTTCCTGCACCGGGCCGACATGTACTCCGGGATCAACTACTTCTCCGGGCTCCCCCGCCTGGGTTCGTTCGACCTGCGCTTCTGGCGTGACCGCAAAGGGCGTCCGTTCAACACTGACGACGCCCGTCAACTGCAGACTCTCGGTGACCTGCTCGACCGCACGTGGCCGACCGGCAAAGACAACCTGTCCGTGTTGACTCAGCGGGAGCGGAGCGTCGCCGAGCAGGTCGCCCTTGGACGGACAGACCGGCAGGTCGGCCAGTCGCTGCGGATGTCCCAGGGCACGCTCCGCACCCACCTGGGCCGAGTCTTCCGCAAGCTCGATGTCGAGAGCCGGGCCGGCGTCGCCGCGGCAGTGTCGAGGGGCATCGGTAGAACTGACGATGCCGCCGGATAAGCGCCGCCCTCAGGCTTCGGCGTGACCACGCGATGACGGCATCGCACGGTGTCAACATGGAGGCCAGAATGGACCACCCGGTCATCCGCGACTCAGTGAGAGACTCCCTTGGACTGATCGACCGGTTTCCCCGCTGGGGTCTCAGCCCAGTGTCAGCACTGACCATCGGCCTGGGCACGCTCTTCGTCCAGTACGACATCTTTAACATCAACGTCTCGTTTGTGCAGACCTGCCAGGCACTCGTCGACGGCTGCACCCCGCAGACCGCCGACCAGCACATCGGCCTTCCGATTCTCCTCAGCCTCATCGGCTACGCCGTTGGCGCATTGTCACTCGGCCCCTTGGCGGACCGGTTCGGCCGCCACAAGCTGCTCATCGTCTCAATGGCGATCACCGGCTTTGGATCGCTCTACTCCATGCTCTCGGGCGACTACTCCGACTTCGTGGCCTCCCGGTTCGTCACGGGGATCGGCGTCGGCGCGGACCTTGCCATCATTAACGTGTATGTGAGCGAAGTGGCCCCGCGAAGGTTGCGGGGCGGGTACACGGGCCTGATGTTCGTCCTGGCCTCGATCGGGTCGGCGCTCGGCATCTGGCTCGGGTTGCTCCTGACCACCCCGTCCACGCCCTGGCCGGACGGTCTTCCCTTGGCGCAGGTATCGGCCTCGTTCGATGACGGCTGGCGCTGGATCTACGGCATCGGGGCAGTGCTGGCGCTGTTCTCGCTGCTCCTGCGCTTCAGCCTGCCGGAGTCCCCGCGCTGGCTGGTCGCCCACGGCCGAGTGGAGACCGCCGAGGTGGTGATAGAGGAGATGCGTCTGCGGGCCACGCGCCGACACGGTCTGCTGCCACCGGAAGCGGATGCAGCCGACGTTGCCGGAGAGCAGACCGCGTCAACGGGCACGGTGAAAGCAGTGGGCGAACTCTTCCGTTCTCGCCGCTACCTGAGCCGGCTTGCGCTGCTGAGCCTGTCCTGGATGCTCGCCTACCTCACGGTCTACGCCTTCGCTGGCGCCTTCACCTCAGTGCTCGTACGGCTGGATCACACGGTTGCGTCAGCAGGAATGGTGTCGGCCGTCGGTCTCGTCGGCTTCATCGTCGCGGCACTCGTGGCTCGTTCCCTGACCGACCGGCTGGACCGGAAATGGTGGATGCTACTGGGCGCCGTCATCGCCGTCGTCGGGGCAATGCTCGTCTCCTACGGCGGCACGAGCGGGTGGCCCGTCTTCGGCGGTGCGCTCGTTCTGTTCTTCGGGCAGAATGTGTGGTTCCCCGCGCAGTACGCGCTCACCGCCGAAAGCTTCCCCACCAGGTCCCGGGCCACCGGTTACGCAATCACCGATAGCATCGGCCACGTCGGCGGCGGCGTAGGGGTCTTCTTCCTCGTCGGCGCGCTCGACAAATTGCCATTCCAGGGCACCATGCTCGTGCTGGTCGCCTTCCTCCTCGCCGGGGGGCTGGTGAACCTCTCGGCGCCGCGGACCCGAAACCGTGCGCTGGAGGCGATCTCGACATGACGCCTCAAGTCAGTCCGCAACGCGGGCGCCAAACCCTGGCCGACTGGCTTGCGCTGGACCCGCACAGTCGGCGAGAAGCACTTGCCGAGGCCCGCCGAGCGGCTGAAACGAGCGTCGTGACCCATGGCGCCTACATCTCGGTCGTCGGCGGCGGCGCCCTTCAACACCAACTGGACGCGGTCTCCGGCCGCCCCTGGGCCGGCGTCCCGGTCGCGGTCAAGGACAATATCGATGTCGCGGGCTTCGTCACCACTGGTGGCACAAGCTACCTGCGCGGCACGGCCGCAAAGATCGACGCTGGCGCCGTCGGCCGGGCTCGGCACCTTGGCGCCGTCGTCATCGGAAAGACCAACCTGCACGAGCTAGCACTTGGTGTCACCAGCAACAACCGAACCTATGGACCGGTCCGCAACCCGGTCGACCCCACCCGCTCCGCGGGGGGCTCGTCCGGCGGGAGCGCAGCTGCGGTCGCCACCGGAACGGTGCCGCTGGCCTTCGGGACCGACACCGGCGGCTCGGTCTCGGTCCCCGCTGCATACTGCGGTGTGGCCGGGTTCCGCCCCACCGCCGGCCGTTACCCGGGCGATGGGCTGCTGCACCTGAGCTGGACCCGTGACACCGTCGGCATGCATGCGAACACCGTCTCCGACCTGAGACTGGCCGACGTCGCTCTAGTCGATCAGCCGCGAGGCAGCGGTGCTCCAGCCCCGGGCGAGCTCACCCTCGGGATACCCGGCTTCGGCTACGAAGACCTGGACCCCGGTGTCGCGAAGGCTATGCAGCAAGCGCTGCGCCGGCTCGAAGCGGCGGGCGCTGCGCTGGTCGAGCTGAAGCTCCAAGACCATCTGGAGCGAAGTGCCGAGGTAGCGCAGACAATCATCGGCTGGGAAGCTCCGCGGTCCGTTCTGGCGCATCTACACCGTCGGGAGCCGCCGATTCGGGACATGCAGCTTGCTGACGTCCTCGCTGCCACCGCCTCCCAGGACGTCGCGGCAGCCCTTCGCGCGCTGCTGCAAGAGCCGGTCACGGCATCGGCCTACCAAAGCGCCCTGGAAGAGCGCAATGAGCTGCGATTCGACTACGCCAGTGCGCTCAACGCCGCTGGCGTCCAAGCAGCGATCTTCCCCACCTCGCCCGTCCTTGCCCCGCCACTCGGTCTGGACGACACAGTTCTCCTGAACGGCCGCCACGTGCCCGTCTTCCACACCGTCATTCGCCACACGGAGCCCGGCACGGTGATGGGCGCCCCCATGGTGACCTTGCCCGCTGGAACAGCCGATGGAATGCCGGTCGGACTCACGCTTCAAGGGCACTTCTTCGACGATCAGACGTTGCTCGCCGTCGGCGAGTCCGTCGAGGCCGTCCTGTCCGGCGGGTGATATCGGTGGGCTGGCCCGTGGAGGGTCAAGTCGCGTCCCGTCTGGGCCGGTCGCGCCACCAGTCAAGCCGGTGTCCTGGCATCGCGCGGAAAGCACGTGTTGCACTGACCTCATCAGCGCCGCGAAGCAGGCCGGCGGCTCGACCGCCCAGGGCAGTGCCACCTCGCTGCTCGTCAGCCGCCTGTCCGTCCGCGCCGGTCCATCGAGGTCGCCGTCTCCGGCCCCGGGCCAGCGTCGTTGCTGTCTGGTCGCCAGGCCTACCCCGGCACCCTGAGCGCACACCGTTGCCTGTCCGCAGGCCCTGCATCCGCCGACGACGTCGTCGGCGCCGCCTACGCTGCTTCGCGTGCGTGGCCGGGAGCTGCTGACGGCCGGTGCCTCGCACCCGACCGCAAAACCCGCTGTTGTCCGTCGACTCCTCGACGCGTCCTCGACGCGCTGGCGTCGACCTGTGCACGGTCTGGACTGCCGAGCCGCGCGCGGTCATCATCGGTGGGTGCAGACACCAACCGGCCGGCCCCTCGAGTCAACCGGCCGCGCCGTGTGTCCGCCGCTTGCCGTGACCACTGACGAGGTGGGGCCGCGGCAGGCGTTCGACCGCTGGCAGGACCTGATCAGCGACACGTTCGTGCCGCTGGCGGTAGCGCCGACCACCGATCGGCCGTTCCGCGGCCGCGTCGTTCACAGCAGCGTCGGCCCGGTCGAGTTGACGACCGTGCGTGCGTGCGGGCAGCACGTGCGGCGGACCGCGGGCCTGATCTCCGGGAGCACGGACGAGTTTGTGCTGGCGAGCATTCAAGTCGCAGGCTGTGCGGAGGTGCACCAGAGCGACCGCAATGCTGTCTTGGAGCCCGGCGACATGGTGTTCTACGACAGCACCCGGCCCTACACGCTGCATTTCCCCGACCGCTTCGAGCAGCTCGTGGTGCAGGTGCCGCGGCGCGGGCTTCCCGACAAGATGGTTGAGCGCGGCGCCGGGGTCGGGCTCCGCGTAGACGGCACGAGTCGTCTCATCGTCACCTTCCTGCTCGGGCTGGCACGCCAGGCCGTGCACGACCCCGACGGTGCGTCTGCTCTGGCGCCGCACGCGCTCGGCCTGCTGACGACCGCTCTGGCGCTGGCAGCGGGCGCAGGGCCAGTGCACGGGCCCGGGGAGTCAGACCGCCAGCGCGTCCTGGCGCATCTCACCGCGCACTTCGCCGACCCGGACCTGAATGCCGACGGCGTCGCGCGCGCCTACCACCTCTCGCGGCGCAGCCTGTACCGGCTGTTCGAGGACCAGCCAGAGGGCTTCGGTGAGACGCTGCGACGCCTGCGGCTCACCGCGGCGCAGCAACTGCTGCATGCCGAGCCTCGCCTACCCGTCGCGGTGGTCGCAGCGCGCTGCGGGTTCGGTGGCCCGGCGCAGCTGCACCGGGTGTTCCGGTCCGCTACGGGCGCGACGCCCGCCGGCTACCGTAAAGCCACCAGCTAGCCCCAATACCGTTCAGTTAGATGCCACAATGTAGGCGGGTGGGTGCTGGGGTTGGGGCCAGTCGGCATGGTGGCGGCGTTTGACGTGCCACTTGGGCATCTTTCGCTTGATGACCCTGGGTGCGGCGCGC
>JAABUT010003858.1_pt1 | contig 12413 bp, 10 predicted proteins | sample 5559281 | NCBI WGS metagenome assembly JAABUT01 (sample SAMN10711880, study PRJNA513359) | rock metagenome | isolation source: Antarctica rocks | place: Antarctica: Victoria Land, Ricker Hills nord | collected 2016-01-04
GGCTCTTTGCTTGCCGGAGTGGACATCAGCGGGCCTTTGCGTGACGGCGTTCGAGGCGGCGCACCAGCCAGGACAACGGCAGGGTGATGCACAGGTACAGGAGCGCGATGACGGTGAGCGGGGTGACACTCGCCAGCTGGTTGATGTTGCTCTGGCCGAGTTTGGTCAGTTCGTACTCGGCGATGCTCACGCCAACGACATAGACCAGTGAGGAATCCTTGACCAGTAGGATGATCTCGTTCGTCAGGGGTGGAATGACGATCCGGAATGCCTGCGGCAGAACGATTGTCGTCATCGTCCGGCCAGGCGACATACCGAGCGTCCTGGCGGCCTCGACCTGCCCCTTGGGGACCGCCTGGATTCCGGCGCGCAGGGTCTCGGCCATGTAGGCGGCCGCGGTCAGGCCCAGACCGAGGGCGACCTTCTGCCACAGCGAGAACTGGAATCCGGGGAACGCTCGCGGTACACCGAAGGCGATGATGACCAGTACCGCGAGCGCCGGTAAGCCACGGAACAGTTCGACGTAGGCCATCGCGACGGCGCGGTAGACCCGGATCGAGCTGAGCCGCATCAGTGCCAGCACGATTGCCAAAGCGAATCCGAAGGCGAATCCGATCACCGTGTACTGCAGCGTGTTCAGCAGGCCGGTGCCGATCACCCTGGGAAACATCTGGCCGGCGACGTCGAAGTTGAACCACGCCTTGGCGAAGACCCGCCAGTCGATGGCGAAGGCCAGATAGCCGATGACGGCCAGGCCGACCAGGTACTGGATGCCGCGGAACGTTCGGGCCCGCTGACGGCGGGTCATGGCCATGGTTGCTCCGGTTGTCGCGGCGTGATCTGCGGGAGGGAAACCGCCCGCCGGCTCCCCCCGCGGCAGGCGGGCCGGTGCCCGTACATCAGCCCGTGGGCTTGGCGCCGATCCACTTCTGGTAGCTGGCGTCGTACTTGCCGTTGCTCTTGATCTCGGCGAGCACGCCGTTGACGACCTTGGCCAATGCGTCGTTGCCCTTCTTCATCCCGAATCCGTACTTGTCGCCGGATTTGATCTCGTCGACCGACTTGATCGTGGAGGCATTGTCCTTGACCAGCTTGGCCAGCACCGGGACGTCGTTGACGATGCCGTCGACCTGGCCGGTCAGGATGGCCTGGCTCTGCAGATCGAACCCGGTGAACTCGGTCACCTTGTAACCGAACTGGTCCTTGTGGGCGTTCAGGTAGTCCAGACCCGTCGTGCTGGCCTGGCCGCCGAGCGTCTTGCCCTTCATGTCCGCCAGCGATTTCGCGGTACTTGCCGTGGGGACGACAAGGTTGAAGTTGGCGTCGAAGTACGGATCTGAGAAGGTCATCGCCTTCTGCCTCTCCGCATTGATGGTCATGCCGGCGGCCGCGATGTCGCAGGTACCGGCGTTGGTCGCCTCACCCGACTTGATGCCCTCGAAGGGGGTGTCGATGACGGTGGTCTTGACGCCGAGTTTCGCGGAGACGAAGTCCATCATGTCGATGTCGAATCCGACCACCTTGCCGTTGACATCGGACTCGAACGGCTCGAACGGCAGCGTGGTGCACACCGTGAGCTTGCTCGAATCGATCAGCTTGGCTTTGGCAGCCGCGATGGCTGCGGCGTCGAGCACCGCCCCACCGTTGGAGGTGGCGGCGCTCGACGCCCCCGACGCCTGGGAATCGGCGGCGCTGCTCGCGCCGGACATCGCCGAGCCCGCGTCGCTGCTGGCGCCGGACATCGCCGAGCCCGCTCCGCTGGCCCCCTCCGACATCGCCGAGCCGCCCGCGCTCGCGCCTTCGGAGGCCATCGAACTGACAGCGCTGGCACCGGCGCCGACAGCGCTGGACACGCCGGGGGCAGCGGGGGTTGCGTTATTGGTCTTGCCGCAGGCGCTCAGGGTGAGCAGAACGACAGCGCCGCCGGCGATCAGTCCGGTGCGCAATCCCACGCGGTGGCGCAGTGATTCAGGGGTAACGGGCACGGTAACTCCCAGTACAGGGTCGGGCCGGCCCGGAAGGGGCCGAGCTGGCACAGTGTTTTCGCATCCTGCCATGCCGGATGTGACGACCAGGTGACGAAAGCGCTACGACTGCGACGGCGGGCGCCGCTCGAGCAGCGTCCGCAGGGCCGGCAGCAGCTCCCGATCAGCCGGCAACCAGTCCACTGAGTCCAGCCCGCCGGCGGACAGCCGTCGCAGCTGGTCGTGCACGATCGGGGTCAGTGTCTCGCCAGGGGTCAGTGTCTCGACAGGGGTCAGTGTCTCGCCAGGGCTCAGTGTCTGGCCAGGGGTCAGTGTCTCGCCAGGGGTCGGTGTGCCGTGGGTGTGCACCCGGTAGGCGCGCAACAGCGAGCCCTCGCCGAGATCGACGTCGCTCCCGATGCGCTCGGCGACGTCCACCGCCACACCCAGTTCTTCCTGCATCTCCCGAGCCAGAGCGGAGCGCTCCGTCTCGCCGAAGCCGACCTTGCCGCCCGGCAACTCCCACTTCCCGGCCCCCGGGCCGGTGCCGCCCTTGCGGCCCGCCAACACTGTCCCGCCGGAGATCAGCGCGCCGGCCACCACCACCAGCGGTTCCCGCGCCGTCACGGTGGCGATGCCCAGCAGCATCTGACAGGCGTCGATAACGCGTTGCCGGAAGACCACGGACACCATGGCGGAACCGGGAAGTTCGCAGTCCACCCGCGTCAGGGTGCCCGCGCCGGTACCGGTCGTGTGCAGCGACACGGTGGCGGCGCCGCGGCCGGTTGACCGCAGAACCGGCAGCCCATGATCATCAACCCGCACCTCCCACCTCCGGCCCAGGCCAGGCAGACCCTTGAGGCCGATGACATCGCCCGGTCGCAGCGGTGCCAGCGGCGCCAGCGGCGCCTCCGCCCGGCCGCCCAGCGCTCTGATCGTCCGGCGCCAGGTGGTGCCGCTGGCCAGGGCGCGGATCACCGCGGATTCGGGCGCATCGATGACGGCCGCGGTACGGACGATGGTCACTGCCCCACTGTTCCACGGTCCACCGCAGTGCCATCGTCAGCAGCGGCACCGCCCGCAGCGGCACCATCACCAGCCGCACCGTCACCAGCCGCAAGGTCAGCAGCCGCGTCGTCAGCAGCGGCGTCGTCAGCAGCGGCACCGTCAGCAGCGGTGCTGTCAGGGCGTTCGACGATCTGTGCGGTGCCGGTTCGATCCACCGACAGGATGACCGTGTCGCCGACCACCTGCAGGGTTTCCGAGATCGCCTGGACGACGCCGGCGCCGGGCAGGTCGACGGTCAACCGGACCGTATCCGGAGTCGGCCGGGCGGACAGCACCGTTCCGGTCAGCCGGCCCGGCTGGCCACCACCGTGTTGATCGGCGACCAGAGCCGCGGGACGCAGCGCGACGGGTCCGTCGGCGATGCCCGGGATGCCGTGCCCGGCAGGGAGAACGGTTGTGTAGCCGACGAACCGGGCCGCCCATTCGTCGGCCGGGTGCCGCCAAACGGTCGTCGGCGTTCCGACCTGGCGGATCCGGCCGGTGTTCATCAGGGCGATCCGATCGGCGACGGCGAAGGCCTCACCCTGATCGTGCGTGACGAACAGCGCCGATGTCCGGGTGTCGGCGAGCACCGTGCGCAGATCGGTCAGCAACCTCGCCCTGAGCGAGGCATCCAGCGCGGCGAGGGGCTCGTCCAGCAGCAACAGCCGCGGCGACGGAGCGAGCGCCCTCGCCAGTGCCACCCGTTGTTGTTGCCCACCGGACAGGCTTGCAACCTTCCTGGCCCCGAGCCCAGGCAGTCCGACCAGCTCGAGCAGTTCGTCGATCCGCCGGCGTTGCCGCCCCCGGTCCAGACCGGTGAACCGCAGTCCGTACCCGATGTTGCCCGCCACGTTGCGGTGCGGGAACAGCACGCCGTCCTGGAACATCAGCCCGAACCTCCTGCGGTGCACCGGGACGGCAGCCAGGTCCTCGCCGTTCCAGCGGATGCGCCCGCCGGCGACCGGTTCCAGCCCGGCGACGGTCCGCAGCAGGGTGGACTTGCCGCAGCCGGACGGTCCGAGCAGGCTCAGTACCTGCCCGTCGTCCACCTGGAGACTGACGTCATCGACGGCGCTGACGGCGGATTTCCCGGCGCCGTAGCGAACTGTCAGCCCCTCGACGGTCAGCATCAGCGGGGGGCGCCATGGCCGTTCGGCATCAGAAGCCGCCGATCCTTGCCGATGCCCGTGCGCCGGACAGGGCGTCCACGGTGAACACCGAGACGGCGCAGAGAAGTGCCAGCACGGTGGCGGCGGCCAGTGCGGTGCCGGTGTTGGCGCCACCGGGCCGGCTGATCAACCGCCCGATCACCACCGGAAGCGTCGAGGTCTGCGGGCGCGCCAGGAAGCTGGTGGCGCCGAACTCCCCCAGCGCCACCGCGAAGGCGAAAGCAGTGGCGCCGGCCAGCGCCCGCGACATGATCGGCAGGTCGACTCCAGTCCACACCCGGAACGGCGATGCGCCGAGCACCGCGGCCGCCTGCCGCAGCCGGTCGTCGGCCGCCCTAAGCACCGGCAACACCATCCGCACCACCAGCGGCATCCCGACCAGTGCTTGCGCGATCGGCACCAGCATCGGCGAGGCCCGCAGGTCGAGCGGCGGGGTGTCGAGGGCGATCAGGAATCCGAATCCGACGGTGACAGCGGAGACTCCCAGCGGCAGCATCATGACCGCGTCGATGACCCCGAGAATCCTTCTGGCGGCGGCCTTCCGGGGCCGACGTGTCAGCACGACGCTGATGGCGACGCCCACCGTCACGGCCAGCGTGGCCGCGATCCCGGCCGCCCGCAGCGAGTTGCCGAGCGCACTGGTCACCGGCACCAGTAACAGGTTGTCCTCACCCAGCGACCCCAGCGCCCGATAGTTATCGAGCCCCCAACCGTCCCCGGTCTGCAGCGATCGCAGCACCATCACCAGCATCGGTGCGAGAAAACCGGTGGCCACCACCGCCGTCACCAGCAGTGCGGGTACGCCGCCCGGGCCCAGCCGCCGACCGTCGCCGGCGCGAATGGCCAGCGCCCAACTGGCATCGCCGCGACGCCGGAGCGCGGCGGCCACCGTCAGCGCCACCGTCACCAGCAGGATCTGAGCGATCGACAGCACCGCCGCCGTCCGCAGATCGAGGATCTCGGTGGTCTGCCGGTAGATCTCGGTCTCCAGGGTGCGATACCGTGACCCGCCCATCACCAACATGATCCCGAAACTGGTGGCGCAGAACAGGAACACCATCACGAATGAGCCTGCCATCGCCGGACCCAGGGCCGGCACCGTGACGGTGAGGAACGCCCGGACCGGCCCCGCTCCCAGGCTGCGGGCAGCCTGCACCGGCCGGTCGTCCAGCACCGCCCACGAGGAACCGACGGTGCGCACCACCACCGCGTAATTGAGGAACAGGTGGGCGGCGAGGATGGCCCAGATCGATCCGTCCCATCCCCAGGAGCCGAGCGGGCCGTCGGCGGCGAATAACGTGCGAAATGCCAGACCGACCACCACGGTGGGCAGCACGAACGGCACCGTGAGCAGTGCCAGCACCACACCCCGGCCACGGAACCGACACCGGTACAACAGGAATGCGCCCGGCACTCCGAGCAGCAGACAGATACCGGCGGATGCCGCCGCCTGCCACACGGTGAACAGCAGCAGCCGCCGCATCCACGGCCGCGCAAGAACGTCGGCGAACGCCGCGAGATCTGGTCCATGAGCGCCGGCCAGGCCGCGTCCGAGCAATGTCGCCACCGGGTAGCCGAAGAAGATCGCCAGCGCGGCGAGCGGAACCGCCGCGAGCGCGACCACACCGATGCGCCGCCCGATGGTGCCCACGGCCGCGGGTCAGTTCTCCATCAGATCGGACCAGGCGCCGATCCATTTCTCGCGATTGCCGGTGATCTCGGCCGGGTCCATCGCCTCCGGCTTGGTGGCGGCCGGCGCGAACTGCTTCCAGGAGGCCGGCAGTTTCGCCGTCGTGCTCACCGGATAGACGTACATCTGCTCGGGCATCGCATTTTGGAACTCCTTGGACAGCAGGAAATCCACCACCTTCTTCGCACCATCCGGGTTCGCGGCACCGGCCAGCACCCCGGTGTACTCGACCTGCCGGAAACAGGTGTCCAGCAGCGCACCGGTGGGAGCTTCCGTCTCGCCGGCTTTCATTTCGAAGGGCGGCGATGATGCATAGGAAAGAACCAGCGGGCGGGCGCCCTTGCCGGACGACCCGGAGAAGTCGACCGTGTAGGCGTCCTCCCAGCCCGCCGTCACCTTTACACCGTTGTTCTTCAGCGCGGTCCAGTACTTCAGCCAGCCGGCCGGGTCGCCGGCGGATCCGAAGTGCGCGACGGTGCCGAGCAGGAATGCCAGTCCGGGCGAACTGGTCGCCGGCGACGGCACCACGAGCAGGTTCTTGTACGCCGGCTTGGTCAGATCCTCGTAGGTCCTGGGCTCGGCCAGCTTCTTGTCGGCGAACCACCGGTGGTCCACGTTGATGCAGACGTCCCCGTAATCGACCGCGGTGAGCCGGTTTTGAGGGTCGACCGCATACTTGTCCGCACCGTTGGCGGCGGCCGTCGGCGCATAGCTCTGCAGCACGCCGGCGTCCAGCGCCCGGGAGGCGAAGCTGTTGTCGATACCGAACACGACGTCGCCCAGCGGCTTGTCCTTGGTCAGCACCAGCTTGTTCACCATCGCACCCGCGTCGCCCTGCGCCAGGATCTTCAGCTGGATACCGGATGAGGACTCGAAGTCGGCGATGACTGACTTGTCCATGTTGAACGAATCGTGGGTGACCAGGATGACGGTGCCCCCGGATCTCTTGCCGGACCCGGACGAGCTGCTGCCCGGTGCACCGGCGCTGATGCCACCTGATGGATTGCCCGCCGCCGAGCTGGTGGCGGTAGGGCCGGTTGCCGGAGCAGAGGTAGTTGTTGCCGGACCGGCGATTCCAGCTGCTGGCGAGCCGTTGCTACAGGCCGTCAGCCCGGTCAGTACGGCCAGCGCGCCGACCGCGGCCACCAGCCGTCGGTGTCTGTGCGGAGTGAATCGCATCGTGTGCCTTCCCTTGCGGGTATCAGGCACGGGGCGGAACGAGAGGACGTCCCTTCGCCGGCATGATCCGGATCAGGTTCGACGGTCAGGGACTTCGTGTCCCTCTCTCAGCCCGGCGCACCGGACTCCCGTGTCAGGGGCCAGCTTACGCGGCGGACGCCTGTGCTGGGGCGTCGGAGTCGTCCGGGGTGCGGACGCCTCGGTTCAGCGCCGCCAGCGCGATCAGTGTGCACAGGCCCAGGACGGCGTACACCGTGCCGAGCCAGGACTGCCAGCCCGCGCGGCTGGCGGTGAACTCGTCCTGCAGGCTGATCAGGATGGACACCAGATAGCTGCAGGTCGCCAGCAGCCAGCCGATCGCCAGGACGCGGGCAGCGACGGTGTGCCGGTGCGCGCCGAAGATCGCCCAGATCAGCAGCGGCAGCACCCACACCCAGTGGTGGGACCAGGAAATGGGCGAGACCAGCAGCCCGATGAACTGCACCGCCAGGAAGGCGCCGGTTCGGTCTCCGGCCCGCACCGACCACCACGTCGCGAGCAGCCCGATCACCATCGTCACTCCGGCCGCGGCGGCGACTGCGGCGGCGACGTCATCCCGGCCGGCCAACCGGGTGAATGCCCCCCGCCAGGATTGGTTGATCGCCGAGAACACCGGACCGGTGCGTCCCGGATCGAGCATCAGTTCGGTGTAGAACCGGACCGTCTGCCTAGGCAGGACGACCAGCGCGATCCCCACCGTCGCGGTGAACGTCACGATCGACGCGACCACCGCGGTCCACCGACGCAGCAGCAGGTAATACAGCCCGGTGACGGCGGGAACGAGCTTGATCCCGGCGGCCAGACCGACGGTCGCGCCCGCCGCCCACTGCCGGGCAGCGGCGGCACCCAGCAACAGCATCGCGGCCAGGAACAGGTTGATCTGACCGTAGTTGAGGGTCGTTCTGACGGGCTCGAGGAATACGGCCAGTGCGGTGCCGGTGATGACGATGCCGGGCACCTGCGGGAGTGGGTCCGGCGCCCGGGGACCTGCCCTGCCCAGCAGCCTGAGGGTGGCGTGGATCATCACCGCCACCGCAGCGAAACTCGCTGCCTGCCAGAGGATCCGCAGTACCACCCACGGGATCCACGAGATCACCGCGAACAGCAGCACCGAAAACGGTGGATAAGTGAACGGCAGGTGCAGCGGTTCGGAGAAGTAGTCGTACAGGCTGCCGTCGGAGATGTGCCGGGTGCCGTCCACGTACACCTTGAGGTCGATCATCCGGAACGGATCGGCGCCGGCAAGGGTGACCAGCACGTGCACCAGTACGGCCATCAGCAGCACCGCCCATGGCGCCCACCGCGATGCCAGGTACCGCTTCAGCACACGCACTCCTCGCGGATGATCGAGCCCCGGCGGTAGGTCGAGGTATTCATCGCCGACGGCGAGCGTATCGAGTGCGACCGGCAGACACGCGGAAGCGCTCACCGCCGGCCGATCCGGCCGTAGTCCCCGGGCAGTTCGTTCCTGGCCACACCGTCGGGTCCCCAGCACGGCCGGGATGTCCAGGCGCGGGTCGCAGCGTCGCCGCCGGCGAACCGAGACGGTTCCACCGCGCCGCACCGCCAGGCCCAGTACCGGTCCCGAGGGACAGTCTGCGGGAAACAGACTCTGCTCAGCCCTTCCACTCGCGGCGCAGGATCGCGAAGTTGAGTTCGCTCCCCCAGCCGTCACCGCGCAGATCGTTGTCGATCAGGTGGGCCTCCTGTCGCATGTCAAGTCGGCGGCAGACCGCCGCCGACGCGGTGTTTTCTGCGTCCAGTCTGGCGAATATGCGATGAAATCCGTAGTGCTCGAACCCGAGCTGCAGCATCGCCTTCGCCGCCTCGGTGGCGTAGCCGCGGCCGGCGGCAGCGGGATGGAAGATGTAGCCGACCTCCGCCTGTTGGGCGCGTTCGTTCGCCCACTTGAGCACCACCTCGCCGATCACCGTCGTCGACCCGACCGTCTGCACGGCCAGGACCAGCTCGTCGTTCTCGCCATCGAAGGTCAATTCGGCGGCTCTGGCCAGCATCTGCCGCGAGCGGTCGATGCTGCGCGGCGCCCGGTACAGATACCGCGCCACCTCGGGCAGCCCGTGATAGGCGTGGAAGTCATCCAGGTCGTCGATCACGAATCGGCGCAACAGCAGTCGTTCGGTGCGGATCGGTAGATCGGGTGCGCTCACCGGCCGACCGTGACGATCCCATCTGCTGCCGGGGTGCCGGGTCTTCCGGTCAGGAACCGCCGGTAGAGTTCCGCCCAGTTCAAATGCTTGTGCCGTTTGAGCAGCCATTGGGTGAACCGATGCCATGCTTAGGAGTCGAGATACCCGAAGGTTGCTTTGGACACGCCGTGGCGGAAATACCCGCACCACCCTCGGAGCACCGCGTTCAGGTGCCCGAGCAGATCAGCGAGGCTGTGATGCTGTGCTTTGTCCGTCAACGCCCGCACCTTCGCCGTGATGGAAAGCAACGCTTTCTTCGACGGGTAGGTGTAGACGGTGAGCTTGTCGCTGTCCTTCTTCTGGTGCCGTTGGATGCGGAACCCGAGGAAGTCGACCCCTCGTCCAGATGGCGGAAGCGCAGCGCCAGGCCGAGGCCGGAGGTGCCGCCCGGGATGAAGATGGTGTTGCCCGAGATTTTCATGGTGCGGTGGCTCACTTTCCGATCGTTGTGCATGGGAATGGGCGGTGCCTGGAGCGCGTCGTCAGGCGATGGCGGGCAGCTGCGATCCGGTGCCGGTCAGCTGGGCGGTGAGGGTCCACAGCTCCGTGGCCGTCCTGGTGTCGAGGCCGGCGGCGGCAGGCTTGCCGATCTTGGGGTAGCCCTTGACGCTGCCGGGCCCGTTCGGGCCCACGTAGGAGTTGCCGGGGATGTCCTGGGTCGCGGCGAAAAGCGACGGCAGGGCACCGTGCTCGGCATCGTTCAGCAAGAACCTCAGAGAGCCGAAAAACACCCTGCCGGATAACGTGTGACTGACCAGGTTCGTGGAGGCGATGCCGGGGTGCGCGATGATCGACTTGACCGAACTGCCAGACGCGGCGAGTCGCCGCTGGAGTTCGGTGGAGAACAGCACGACGTCCAGTTTCGAATCGTAGTAGGCGTTCATGGCCTTGTAAGGCCGGTTCCGTCCGGTGAGGTCCCCCAGATGCGGCTTGCCCAGCCGGTGCAGCTGCGAGGACACGGAGACGACCCGGTCCGTGATGTGGGGCAGGAGCAGGTTGGTCAACGTGAACGGCCCGAAGTAGTTGGTCGCCATCTGCGAATCGAACCCGTCGGCCGTGCGTGTCAGCGGTACATTCATGATGCCCGCGTTGTTGATCAGGACGTCGATCTGGCCCTTCCACCCGGCCGCGAACCGCCGGACCGAGGCGAGGTCGGACAGGTCCAGCTCACGGACCTCGGTGCGTCCCGGGATGGTGGCGGCGGCCTCCCGGCCCTTGGCCACCGTCCGTACGGCGAGGACGACGCTCGCCCCGACACGGGCCAGCTCCCGCGCCGTGACCAGGCCGATACCGCCAGAGGCTCCCGTGATCACCACAGTGCGTCCCGACATGTCGGGCAGATCAGTGACGGTCCACTTCGTCATGGCACTTCCCGTCTTTCCGGCGCGGGCCAGTGGGCCCGCGCTCACCTTCTTCGGCCTCACGGACCGCTGACATCCAGTGGACCCGGTCCGGCAGCGAGGGACCAGGACTCACTTATCCACTGATCGGCAGACAGTGGATAACCTCGACCCCCACCGCGATACTGGTCATGGAGATGTCGGCACATCGGTCGTTCCGCAGGAAAGAGACGCCATGAACCTCTCGGAACTCGCGGAATTCCTCCGGATCCGCCGCGAGGCTCTGCAACCCGAAGACGTCGGACTGCCGCGGGGGCTCCGGCGACGGGTCCGCGGCCTGCGCAGAGAAGAAGCCGCCGAACTCTCCGGCATGTCCACCGACTACTACGCCCGCCTGGAACGGGGAAACGGCCCCCAGCCCTCCGAGCAGATGGCCGCCGCGATCTCACGCGGACTTCGCCTGTCCCTGGCCGAACGCGATCACCTTTTCCTGCTCGCCGGCCATGGCACACCCCGGCGCGTTCTACGCGGTGACCACGTCAGCCCGGGGCTCATGCGCATCATCGACCGGCTTCAGGACACTCCCGCACAGATCATGGGCGGCCTCGGCGAAACACTCGTCCAGACCCCGCTCGCCACGGCGCTCCTCGGCGAACAGACCCACTACACCGGCCTGGCCAGGAGCAATGTCTACCGGTGGTTCACCGACCCCTCATCGAGGCTGATCTACCCCGCAGCCGACCACGCGGCCAACGGGCGCGTCTTCACTGCCCAACTGCGCCTCGTCGCCACCCGGCAAGGCCCGCACGGACAAGCCGCAGCCCTCGCTCGTCGGCTCCTCGGCGAGAGCGAGGAGTTCGCGGCCATCTGGAACGACCACCAAGTCGGCCTCACCTTCACCGCCGAGAAACGCCTGATCCACGCCGAGGTCGGAGAACTCACCCTCCACTGCCAGATACTCTTCGACCCCGACCAGGAACATTCCCTCCTCACTTTCACGGCGACGCCCGGCACGGAAAGCTACGAGAAGCTGCAACTACTGGCGATCGTCGGAAACCAGCGACTGGCCAGCGGACTGGCGGGCAAGAGCGAGACGAGTTGACTCGAGCCCCTTGTCTGCGAGCAGCCGGAAGCGGCGGCCGCGGCCCGGCCGGTACCAGCGCTGATAGACCTCCAGCAACGGCAGCAGCTGCAGGTTGTCCCTGGCCTGCCCGCCGTCAGGACCAACGCGACCGGCCGGGTCCGCAGGTCGGTGAGCGCATGAATCTTGGTGCTCAAGCCGCCGCGCGACCGACCCAGGGCATGATCGGCCGGCTCGACAGCGCAGCAGCAGCGGATGCAGCATGGTCCGGTAGAACCACCCGTAGTACTGCATCCAGCCCCTCACGATGGGATTCACCCATCGGGCCAGGTCAGCCAGGTTTCCACCGACGCGCAGGTGGATACGCCATCTGCGGACCTGCCGGCCCATCTCGACCAAGGCCTGCCGGGACACCGCGGGCAAGAACGCGGCGAACATCCGCCCGTGCCGCAGCCGGTCGTGAGCGGCACGGCAACTCGATCCCTGCGGATGAGCAGTTCGCGACCTGAGACTGATCAGTTGCGGTCCACCCCACGCGAGAGTTGGGCAGGAGGAAGCGAGTTGTCGTGCGCACCTCATTGATGCCGAGGCTCGCCGGGCGGTCAGGTTCCAGCCGCCGGCGCCGGTGTGGGTCCGGTCGCTGCGGCGGTCAGCACGTAGTGGGCGTGCGGCGGCAGGTGTCGATACCTCGGTT
>JAABUT010003859.1_pt1 | contig 12408 bp, 18 predicted proteins | sample 5559281 | NCBI WGS metagenome assembly JAABUT01 (sample SAMN10711880, study PRJNA513359) | rock metagenome | isolation source: Antarctica rocks | place: Antarctica: Victoria Land, Ricker Hills nord | collected 2016-01-04
CGCCGCCTGCGCGCCGACCGCTCATCCTAGTTGTCGCGCACCGCTCATCGTAATTGTCGCTGGGCAATCGAAAGCAGCTTGCCGACATGAAGGCGACACCGTCCATGAGCCGGACGGGGTGTTGCTACGACAATGCGCCTATGGAAAGCTTCTTCCACACCCTGAAGGTGGAACTCGTCCACCAGCGACGATGGGCGACCCGGGACGAAGCCCGACGCGACCTGTTCGCTTATATCGAAGGCTACTACAATCGGCAGCGCATCCACTCGGCTCTCGGCTACATCACGCCGGAGCAAGCCGAACGGAACGCGAGCTAAACCCCCGTGTCCGCGGAACCGGGGGAGGATCACACTGGCCCTCGTCAGCCAGAAGAGCACGCTCGCCGTGGCGATCCGCTACGCGATATCGCGCTGGGCCGGGCTGACGCTCTACGTCGAAGACGGCCGCGTGGAGATGGACTCCAACACGGTGGAGCGCTCGATAAGGCCCTTGGCCTTGACCAGGAAGAACGCACTCTTCGCCGGCTCGGACCGAGGCGGCGAGCATTGGGCGGTGATCGCCTCGCTCGTGGAAACCTGCAAGCTGAACGGCGTCGATCCACAGAGCTATTTCGCCGACGTGATCGCCCGCATCGTGGGCGGACATCACCAAAGCCGGCTCGACGAGCTTCTACCCTGGGCGGAGCCAGCCAAGGGTCCGGCGATGCGAAGCATCGTTGGATGGCTGGCGGAGGGCTACCCGACCATCCCGGGGCTCAGGGCCGCGGCCTGAGCCCCTCGGTTCACGCCGGCCGATAACGTCCGGCGCCCTGCCTCAGAACACTCAAAGCCGCAACGTGGGCTCGGCGCTCCGCTTACCGCGGGTCGGCGGCTTTCGGAGTTTCAACACCGCCCGGCGATCCATCCAGGGGTTCGAGGCCATGCTGTGGCTGCGCAAGGGCTTCGGCTTCGCCGGCGCCTGGACGGTGCACGAGCAGAACCGGCTGCTCGGGTTCTGCTTCGGACTTTCGGAGGTTAACGAAGGGTGAAAATAGGCCAGTCCGAGCCCGATCTTCAACCTAATCAGAAATTTGCGACAGGCCCGTTTGTCGCGCCTCCGCTGAGCAGGTCCCACGGCACGCCGTCGGCATAGAGCAACCAACTGCTGATCAGTCGCGTATCATTGAAGTAAAGACCTTTTTCGCTGGGTTGCCTGACGGTGCCGTCTGTTTCGCACACGAGCACGGTACGCCCTTGGTGGATCGCGACCTGCGCTGGGCCGACCTGAACCTTGAATGCCACCTGACCGCCCCGCTCGTGGACATCAAAACGGCATGCGACTCATGCCGGCCTCCGAGCGCTCTGGCCCGATAGGGCATCGCCGAGCAGCCATATGGAAATGCCGAGCAAGCCTATGTCCTTCAGCAGAAATTGGCCGATATCGCCCGAGATCGCAGGAAAACCCATCGGCGCGGCGACGCCTGGAGTCGTGAACAAGAAACTCAGCGTGGTCAAGAACGTCAAGACCGCCATTACCCCGCCTACTGCGGATGCGATCGGCACAACCGAGCGCAGAGCGAGCAGGATGCCCGTTGTGATTTCCAGCACGCCCAGCATATAGCTAGCGCCTTGTATTCCGAACAACGCATGCCACCAGCCGACAAACGGACTGTTGGCGATGAACGGTGCAATGCCGGTCGCCTCGTAGCTCGTGAACTTCATGCAGCCGAACCACAGAAAGATCAGCGCCAGCCCGTAGCGAACCACGATGCTGCCGATGCGCAGCACCTGCGCACCGAACCTGCTGCGAGCTTCGGCGGAAAGACGGTTCGCCTGGAACCTGTCCATCAAGTTCTGCGGCGCTCTCATCAATGAAGCGCCAAGAACGAAGACCGAAATGCCGAGCAGTCCCACGTCTTTCAGCAAGAATTGGCCGGGTGCGGCCGACAGCGCGGGAAAGCCGCCCGCCAGCGGTTCTGCCACGCCGGGCGTGGTGAAGAGGAACGATAGCGTGGTCAGGAATGTGATGACCCCCATGGCGCCGCCCAACACGGACAGCCACGGATTCTTAAGGCCCGCCACCAGAAGCATGCCGGTGGCGATCTCGAAGATGCCGAGCATGTCGCTGGTTCCCTGGATGCCGAGAACGGCATGCCACCACCCGACCAGCGGACTGTTCGAGACGAACGGAGCGATACCCACGGCCTCATAGCTGGTGAACTTCATCGCCCCGAACCAAAGGAAGATCAGCGCCAGGCCGCAGCGCATGACGATCACGCCTATAGTTTCGACTCGCTCTCCGGTCCGTGCGATCGAAACGGTCGGGAAGGAATTGTGAAGTTCGAAGGCGGTCATGAAGCTCTCCCGGGTTGGCGGCGCGCTGGCCGAAAAGCAGTATCGGATCAGATCGAAGCGCCTTGCTATCTCAAATGGACTGCTCGCCTTTTGAGCTGGAGGGAATTCGCCGGAGGCGAAAGCGCGTTAGGTTTGCGGCTGGACCGGCGTGGCCGGAATTAGAACCTTGTCAATGACATGGATGACGCCATTGTCGGCCGCAATGTCGGGCTGAGTGATCTTGGCGTCGTTGACCATCACGCCGCCGTTCTTCATTTCAAGAACGACCGGTTGACCGTTCGTGGTCCCTACGGCGGACTTGGGATCCTTAAGGTCCTTCGTTGTCAGGCGGCCAAATAGAGTGTGATAGCCGAGGACCTGCTTGAGCATGTCCTTGTTCTCGGGCTTCATCAACATGTCGAGGATGCCAGGCGGCAGTGCGTTGAACGCCGCGTCGGTGGGTGCGAATACTGTGTACGGCCCGGGTTGGGCAAGCGTACTACTCATGCCAGCCGCCGCTGCAGCCTTGAGAAGGATCGAGAATTGGCCGGCACCTTCGGCGGTTTCAACAATGTTCTTCGCAGATGCTGCGTTGCCGAAGGTAAGCAACAATGCAAACGCGATCGCTGGTAAGTGTCTCATGACCATGTTTCCTTATCGGGACGTTCCAACATTACTGTTGTCTGTTCATTTAGTGCGGGATGATGGATTGCAGTCTACATCGCCATCTCGCCATCACATCCATGCAGACATGTTAGTACACGATGCTTTTTCTATTAGAAATAATATCAAATCAGCGCTTTCTCGTGGGTTTATTATATTGCCACCCCGTCATATTTGATTCAAGCACGTCTTCCGGACGGTCGGGTGCACCCAACACTTTGGCTAAATGCGGTTACTCAACCGGATATCGATGCTTGGCAACGATACGGTGCGACCTGTTCTGTCATGTGGTTCTCTTCGAAGGTGCGCCCCTTACCGGGATGCGGGCTCGGGGGAACTCCAATGTCATTCGTCGATGGGACCAAGATGTTACGCCGATCATATCGCCGCCTGAGGGCGACGGAGGAGCCTCGGTCCAGAGTCCCTGCGCTCGCGAGACATTCGAGTCTGAGGCATGCGCCTGGGATCGTGATGGAAGTTACTGCCGCCGAACGCGAATCGATTCAACGGGCTGCCGCTTTTTCCCTGGTTCATCAAGTCGGCCATCGCTGCGGGAACCCGTCGGGGGTAAATTGGGCGGTGTTGAAACTCCGAAAGCCGCCGACCCGCGGCATGTTTTTCTTCAGCCTGAAGTGGTCGCTCTCGATCCCTTGCTGGAGGTGCTTGGTTACGTGATGGACGGGATCGCGTGCCAGCTGTCCCTGCTTTCTCGCCGCCTTGATGGCGGGCGGGTACGTGCCGGCGCCGTCGGTGCCGATCCGGTCGGGCGACAGCAGCGGCCCGTCCTTGAGCATCTTGCGGAAGAACCGTTTGGCGGCCTCGAGATCACGCTTGGCGGTCAGCAGGAAGTCGACCGCCTCGCCATTCTTGTCGATGGCCCGGTACAGGTACCGCCACTCGCCTCGGATCCGGACGTAGGTCTCGTCAACGCGGACCGACCCGCAGTGGGGCTTGCGGAACGGACGCAGCCGGCGCTCGATCAGGGGCGCGTAGGCCAGCACCCAGCGGTTCACGGTGCTGTGGTCGACCTCCAGGCCGCGTTCCAGCAGCAGCTCTTCGACGTCGCGGTAGCTCAGCGGGTAGCGCAGGTACCACGAGACCGCCTGGACGATCAGCCCCGCCTCGAAATGGCGGCCCTTGAAGTCGTCCTTGGACCGGCGCTTTAGCTTGGCCGCGATGGCGTTCAAGATCATGGGGCTGCCTCCAAGCGGGAAGCGGCAAATTCGGCTGGCGTGCCTAACAAACCGTCAACGCCGGAAATTTGCGACAGGCCCCTTGTCACTGCCCCCCCGCTTTAGCTGCGTTTTTAGATACGACAATAGTTCCGAGTTGGGCACCAGTCGATGCTCCGATATAGTCGAATGCGCCCTCAATCGGGAACTCATGGGAAAATGTCATACCCGGTTCAATTGGACCCGAACGCCAACTCCCGTCTCGAGCCTGAATCATCTGGGAGGCCGTGTCGTCATTCAACCAGATGATCGTTGTACCCGGTCGCACGATGAGGCGGCCAGGCGCAAAACCTGTTTGACGGATCATCACTTTGGTGGTCGTTACTGTTGGAGAAGCAACCGGTTGGGGCGGCCCTTCGTCCAGCGTTCCGTCGAGCGAAAACACCCAGAGCGTATCGCCGCGCGGAAAATTGAGTTGCCAGCTACCGCCCGATGCGACCGCCACATATTGCTTGCCGTTAACCGCGTAGGTAACTGGCGGCGCGTTTACGCCGGCCCCGGTTTGAAAGCTCCATCGGCGCTGACCATCGATGGTGCTGTATGCGCTCAACGTTCCATCGCCATCGCCGAGAAACACGAGCCCGCCCGCCGTCGCGAGCGAGCCGCCAAGGCACATATTGGGTGTCTTAATTTGCCACGCTATCTTGTTGGTGCGCGGATCCATTGCCGTTAGCGATCCCTCATATTTGCCTCCGGGATAGCGGGCCCAGATACTGCCCAACCTCTCCTTACCGGCTGGCTCCGCGTCGTCGTGCACAGCAAAAATCTGCGGCTCATCGATGCCGCATACGAACAGAAAGCCCGTCTTTGGATCGTGCGAAACCGGCGACCATTCCGAGCCGCCGTTGCCGCCCGGACACCGCTGCACCGGCTGGCCCGGACTGGGTGGCGGGAAAAGGTTCTTAGCAAGAGGGAAGTTGCCGAGCTGTTCGCTGCACGTTTGTGCCACGAAGCTATCTCCTGAGACGTAGGGTTGCGTCGGCGCGGTATTTTGCCAGCCATCCTGCGGGACAGGTCTTTCGACGATCGGGATCAGCGGCTTCCCGGTGGCGCGATCGAGTAGGTAGACCCACCCGATCTTGCCAGCCTGGGCAAGCGCTGCAACTGGCTTACCATCGATTGTCATGTCGAAGAGCACTGGCGGACTCGAGGGGTCGGTATCCCAGATGTCATGATGCACTTCTTGGAAGAACCAGCGGAGCCTTCCGGTTCGAATGTCCAGGGCGATGATCGAATCGCTGAAAAGATTATCGCCCGCTCGATCGTGCCCGTTCAGGTCCGGACTGGGGTTACCAGTCACGAAGTAAACGAGCCCAAGATTGCGATCGAGCACCGGAGCAGTCCATGTCGCGGCTCCGCCGGTACGCCAAGCGTCTCCCTCCGGCCACGTCTCATGGCTAGCGACGCCGGGTTCGGGAATCGTGTCGAAGCGCCACAGCATTTTTCCAGTTTCCGCGTCGTAAGCGCTGAAATGGCCGCGAACTCCAAACTCCCCCCCAGCTACCCCGGCATAGACTCGGCCATCGGCGTAGAGCGGCGGCGCGGTTCCAGAGTATCCTTGCGCGGCCTCCCCAAGCGACACCGACCAGACCACCGCTCCGGTTGCCTGATCAAGCGCAGTCAATTTAGCGTCCAGTTGCGCGACGTACACCTTCCCGCCGCCAACAGCAGCGCCGCGATTGACTTGCCCACAGCAGAGCGGAAATTTCTCAAGACTTGGGTATTTCGGTACGTATGACCATCGTTTGGAACCAGTTGTCGCATCGAGGGCATACACGGCGCTATGGGGATCGGTAACATACAGAGTGTCACCTTCGACGACGGGCGCGGCCTCAAATGATGTAAAATCGCTGAAGACGCCCGTCTGGAATTTCCAAGCTCCCCGCAGTCTCTCGACACTCCGCTCGTCGATCTGGCGAAGGGGCGAATAGTGTCTTCCCGAAGGTTCGCCGCCGTAAGTCGTCCAATCGGTGCCCGGTTCAACGACTTGTCCAGACGCCGGTGCGCAAGTGATGGTCAGAAACAAAATTGTTGCAGCGAAGCGACTGTTGTTCATACTCTGACCCATTATAACGCGGCACCCTCTAGGAAACCCTTCTAAGGACAGTTCTGTTCCGACTGTAAAGGGCGGACCAATTCCAGGCCGCTGCGGCCTCGAGCGAGAGCCTGGGAGGACGCGGCCTCATCGCATCCCGCACGTATGCAGCGCTGCTCGAAGCCCTCGACCGGGCAGGGCGTCGGCGGTCGATAGCGCTGCGGCCCTTGAGATTGCAAGTGAAATAGGAGCCGTTCCCCTCAGATCGGCGCTGGCTGCATGTCTGTCCCGTGGGCCGATGAACGGGGGCGAAGCTAGTTAGGTCCGTCCGTTCGGTGACGCGGCGGACGTGCAGGCGCGGATCGGATCGTTGTTCACACCGCTGTCCGAATACCAAGTTCTCTGCCAAGCCGCAATCGCCCTATGTCTTCGCTGTGTTTAATCGGATTATGCCGCGCCCATCTTGGACGATACCGCACCTCCTGAGGAACTCGGCGAAGAGACTTTCGGTCAGTGGGTCAGGACGGGACGCGTGATTTCCGCCCAGGGCTCGTCCTCTGGCGATGCTCCAACGGTCCGGAAGCTCGCCAGGTCCTGTCCATAGGCAGCGCGAAACGCTCGGGAGAAATAGCTGCGGCTGGGATACCTCATGAGCGACCTATTGGACGGCTCGCGCCATGGCCGCGGCCTGCGGCCTGGCCGTCTCGACCGTGCAAGAGATCTGGAAACGGCATGGTCTGGCGCGCCATCGCTGAATGCCATCCGCGTTGGACCTTTCACTTCATCCCGTCTCGCCAAGGCTAAGAGACAGACGGAATGATCGGGATGATGAGCGTGAGATAACCCGAGCGGGTCATGGCCGGTCTCCGGGCACAAAAACCCGCCACAAAGGGGCGCGCTCGATCGAGCTGCGCCAATACGAGGGACAGGGGCTGAAGACGCTGGTGCCGATCGTGCTCGGCCAGACCCAGGAGGCCGTGCAGAAGAAGGGCGGCGGGGCGCGCGCGACCGAGGCGAAACGGCAGTGGGACGAGGCGAGCCTCCTGGCCGACATGGCCGAGAAGAACGGGCCGGAGATCGTCGAGGTCGGGGCGCGCTCCAGAGTTGGGATATCGTCGTCGAGGGTTGTGTGATGGTGGTTCATGGCATCCGATCCTGTAGGAGGAGCCCCGCCTCAGCCGCGCTGGCGACGCGGGGACGGGCTCACTCCGTCTTGTACGCGAGCGACAAAAGCCGGGCGTGACCTTGGCTGAACACGGCACATAGTCGTAAGCTCGGCTTCCGGACCGCCGCCCGCTTGCGACCTCGCAGCAGAGTCCCGCATGGCGAGAAACAAACCCTTGATCTCAGGCGAAACGCGGTTGGCCGGGATCGCGAAAAGCCGATCGCGATAGACCCGGACCTCGGACCGATGGGCTCGCTCGGCCGGTACGAGAGCCGTGAGCACGTCGACCATAAGATTCAAACCCTCGGCTCAATCGTCCACCGTTAACAGCGCAGAGTGCCTCGCCCGCGTTTCCCGTTGCACCGAATGTCGTGTCGCCGTAGCCGATATGACGAGGCAAGGGCGCAGTGGTGGTACCGCCTTCCGATATGGGCTGGCGCAACGGAAGTTGCCCAGCATTCTCGATCCGGCTATACCTGAGCTTAGCGATCTGCAGTCCCTTAGAACATACCGGTGTTCCTGCGGCATGGTCGAACGCGGGGGTTTCGTACGATGACGCCGGAAGGATCGGGCGCCCCGGTCTGGGACGCGGAGCGCCTGCGCATCGCCACCGACGCGGCTGGCGTCGCTTTATGGTCGTGGAATGTCGATACCGACGATATCGCCTTGGACGAGCGGGCGCATGCCCTGTGGGGCGTGCCGAGAAACGGACCGATTACCTTTGAGGTCCTCTCCGCCCAGATCCATCCCGAAGACGTCAACAGGGTCAGGGTAGCGTTCCAGACGACGCGCGCGCTCAAGGGCGCCTACGAGATCGACTTCCGTATTCTGGCCGCCGAGGATGTCAGGTGGATCTCGGCGCGAGGCCAGGGCGACGACATCGGCATCGCCGATGGGATCATGTTCGGTGTGTTCCTCGACGTGACGGAGCGCAAGCAGGCCGAGGAGTCCCGCGAGATGCTCGCGGGGGAGATGAGTCATCGGGTCAAGAACCTCTTCGCTATTGCGTCAGCCCTCACGGCGATCGCCGCGCGATCGGCGGCATCGACGACTGAGATGGCCCGGGACCTGACCCAGCGTTTGAACGCCTTGGGCCGGGCGCACGATCTCGTCCGTCACGTTCCTGGCCAAGTAGAAAACAAGGCGGCGCTGCTGGGCGATCTCCTCGCCGTGTTGCTCGCGCCGTACGACGGCATAACCATCGGCGACCGCGTCCATGTCTCCGTGCCCGAGATCCGCGTGGGAGAGACCGCGGTCACGACGCTGGCCTTGATCATCCACGAGCTGGCGACTAACTCGATCAAGTACGGCGCACTAGCAGCGAAAGCAGGTGTCGTTGACCTGACGTGCGTCGCCGACGGTGGGTTCGTGGTGATGGTGTGGAAGGAGCGAGGCGGCCCATCTACCGCGGCCCCGACAGCACCCCTCGGCTTTGGAAGCAAGCTGCTTTCCCAGAGCGTCACCGGCCAGTTCCAGGGGGCGGTCGCGTTTGATTGGCCTCCCGGGGGCATCGTCGTCACGATGCGGATGAACAAGGGCCGTCTCGCGGCGTAAAATGCCTCCGTGATCGGAGCGCCTGCCGGTCAGAGATGTGCCGTCAGACGACGCAGGGCTTCGATCACCTCCCCAAGATTGTACGGCTTGGCGATGAGGATGGCGGAGGGATCGAGGACGCCAAGCCGAGCTATGAGGTTTACGGCATAGCCGGACGTAACGATGACCGGAAGTGCAGGGTACCGCCGCCGTGCGTGCAGGGCCACGCCAATGCCGTCGAGCGCACCAGGCATGCGGACGTCTGTGAACAGAACGTCGAAGCGACCCGGTCCATCGAGCAGCTTGACGGCTTCGTCTCCGTCCGCTGCCTCGATCACCTCGAAACCTTCGTCCTGCAGGGCCTCTGCGGTCACCAATCGGATGATGGCTTCATCCTCTATGAGTAGGACTTGCACCGCTGCCACTGCAGGATTCTACCCTCAACGAACTCCCGTTGGGCAGCCGGGACCAAGGAGGTAACTCGACGCGCGGAAAAGTGTTGCGGGTAGAACGGCTGTTTGCCGCACCGCGCTTTTGAGCGCGCATCGCTTGCTGCGGCATTGTCACGTTGATGGGTCGGGCACGCCCAAATTGAGAGAGGGCCGGCAGCCCATTAAGGCGCCGCGGTCGCGTCACGCCAATTCGCAAAGGCTTCGGCCCGCAACGTCCTCAGCGTGGTACGGGACACGAGATGGCGTTGGACGTTGAATGTGTTGTGGACAGCAGCATGGGCCGACAGAAAGCGTTGTGCGGATCCCGGCGACTTGAACCGATGCATCTTCCGTTCTCGCCGACGCGTCGGCTGGTGGGAGTTCTCGGCCCGGTTATTCCGGCGCTGTCGGCGCTCATGACGAGCCAGCAGTCCGAGTTGTCGCTTGGCCGAGCCGTATGAACCCAACCCGTCGGTCGTGATCGTCTCGGGCGCAAAGCCGTGTTTCCTGACGAGCTTACGCATGAGCGAAGCGCGCCAGGGGCCACAGCCTGCGAAGCAGGCTGGGGTGGCAAGCGGAGAGCTGACGGCTGCCCGGGTATCCCGTCGCGTTTGCACCAGGACGTCGAGCACCTCCCCTTCGTCGTCCACCGCCCGCCAGAGCCAGTGCCGCTTGCCCGCGATCGTGATCACCATCTCGTCCAGGTGCCAGCGCGCGGTTGGGCGTGGCCGCCGCCTCCGCAGGTCGCGCGCGAACAGCGGGCCGAATTTGCAGACCCAGCGTCGGACGGTTTCGTAGCTCAGATCGAAGCCGCGCTCGGCCAGCATGTCCTCGACATCACGCAGCCGCTGACGTCCGCGCCGCGCTCACGCTGCTCAACGATGCGGAGATTTCCGTGCGCGGTGCCGCGGCCAAGCTGGGCCTGAGCGTCTCGACCCTGTACCGGCGCGTCTTAGTAGTGACGCCGGGAACCGTCGCCCGGATGCAGCACTGACGAGATATCGGCGTCGAATGGGCAAAGGACCGGCCGGACTTGCGCGACTTGGCGGCAATGAAGCGGCATTCTTGCCCGATGTATTATCCAAAGAAAATGGTGCTCCGTTGACAGAGGGTGGTCGTCACCATCGGCCAACGACACCCGTCGCCCTTGCCTCAGGTGGTCTGGTGGCACTGGCTGCGGGCATGGGCGTTGGCCGCTTCGTGTATACGCCAATCTTGCCCGCTATGATCGAGGGGTTGGGGCTGACAAAGGCCGAGGCGGGCCTGATCGCCTCGGCGAACTTCTTTGGCTATCTCGTCGGCGCGCTGCTTGCGGCCGCACCTGGCCTTCCCGGCACACGACGGGCTTGGCTGCTCGGGTCGCTCGCCCTCAGAGCCGCGACTACAGGCGGCATGGGTCTTGCCTCGTCCCTGCCGGCCTTCCTCGCCTTACGCTGCGCCGGTGGCTCGGCCAGTGCCTTCGTGCTCGTCTTTGCTTCCGCGCTGGTATTTGACCGGCTTGCAGAGGTGAACCGAGGCGGGTTGTCGGGGCTGCATTTCGCGGGCGTCGGCATTGGCATCGCGCTCTCGGCCGCGCTCGTCTCGGTGCTGCTGACCTCCGGGGCCGACTGGCGCGTCCTCTGGTTCGCCGCCGGGGCGGCCTCACTCGCCGCCGTGCCGGCAGTGGCTTAGCTGGTGCCTGAGCACGCCTCGCCCCCGGTGATCACACCTCTGCCGCGCGCAGGCGGGGGCGATCCGGGGCACGGCCTCGCCGCCCTTGCTTGGGCCTACAGCCTGTTCGGGTTCGGCTACGTGGTCACTGCGACGTTCCTGGTCACGATCGTGCGGGCCAACCCCGAGATGAGATCGGTCGAGCCATGGGTTTGGGTGGTCGTCGGGCTGACGGCGGCCCCCTCGGTGGCACTTTGGGTCTGGCTCGGGGCCAGGCTGGGCATCGCCCGCACCTTTGCAGTTGCCTGCCTGGTCGAAGCCGTGGGCGTGGCGACGAGCGTGTTGTGGCCAACACGGGGGGTGCGCTGCTGGCCGCGGTGCTCCTGGGTGGGACCGTCATGGGCATTACGGCGCTGGGCCCCGCCGGCGGGCGCCGACTGGCTGCGGGCGACCCACGGCGCGCGCTCGGCTTGCTGACGGCTGCATTCGGGGTCGGACAGATCGTCGGCCCGGCACTCGCCGGCTTCTTGTACGACCGAACGGGCGACTTCATCGTGCCCTCCCTCTTGGCTGCTGCTGCGCTGGCCGCCGCCGCCGCCGTCGTCACCCGGGTGCATCTGCCGCCTGCCCCCAATCCTACCCTACAGAAAGGTCAGCAAGCATGCGCCGATTGATCTCCTCAGGTTCACCGTCGAGGCCGGCATCGGCTATTCCCGGGCCGTCGTAGACGGTGAGTGGATCTTCCTGTCTGGCACAACCGGCTTCGACTACGTGTAGCGGCGCGCAATGATGATCGGCCCGACGCGCAATCAAGGCCCGTTTCCGACGCACGTTGGCTGAGACTGAAGGGGTGTCCGAAGCGCTCGCCGAGGCTTCAAATTACCCACATCATGGTAGTTGCGTTGCGAGTGTGGCGCCCAGGGCAATGTCGGTAAGTCGGACATCTCCAAAAACCTCGTGTTTTCGGTCCGAATGTGATTCCGTGAGTGTGCAGGGGTTGGAGGCTGAGCGATGCGGGGCCAGGCTAGGCTTTTCGACATTGACGAACGCCTGAAGGAGATCTCGGCCAAGGGCGACGTTCTCAAGCGGCTCATGTGTAGGGCGGTGACAAACCAGGCCACTGGAGCGCCGGCGAACTGCTGACGCGGGCGGAGCAAAATCCGGCCAGTGGATAGGCTCCCCGCTTTGGGGGCCGGGGATGTTCGTCGTGGAGATCTACGCCGCCGTTCGGCATTTCGTGTTCATCGAGGGGCACAGCCGGAGCTATGCAGGAAACTGGGTGACGACGACGGATTGAAGGCGGCGTATCGAGGCGGGTGTCCAGCCTGCCAGAACCTCTCAGAGAGAGCGATACGCCTATGGAAGAGATTACCAACATCGTCCGCCT
>JAABUT010003861.1_pt1 | contig 12401 bp, 7 predicted proteins | sample 5559281 | NCBI WGS metagenome assembly JAABUT01 (sample SAMN10711880, study PRJNA513359) | rock metagenome | isolation source: Antarctica rocks | place: Antarctica: Victoria Land, Ricker Hills nord | collected 2016-01-04
GCTGCTTCGCGCGCGACTGCCTCAGCGCGACTGACTTCTGGCGCGACTGACTTCGGCGCGACTGACTTCGGCGCGACTGACACCTCAGCGCGGCGCAGGGCACGGACGCGGCGGCGCCGTCAGCCGCAGCAGCAACGCCTCGAGGAAGAGCTCGTCCGGCACGCCAGGCTGCACGCCGTCGACCACCCGGCGCAGCACCTCGGCGAGCCAGCCGGACAGGCTCACCCGGACCGCCGGCGGCATCGAGAAGCGTCTCGCGGCGAAGGCGTTCAGCACCTCACGGTGGTCGGCGGTCATGCGCTCGACGCGCCAGGCGCGCGCGTCGACCCGGGCGGTCGCGCTGCCCAGGCCGGCGCTCGTGGGCGGAACCATCGACTGCCAGATCGGGCGCGGGGGGGCAGCACCCGCGCGAGCCACGACACGTCCTGGGCGGCGTACGACGACAGTGCCCGCGGCGAGGTCCCCGAGCCGCTGTCCCCGCGCGGACAGCAGCAGGGCGACGGCCCGCACCGCGTAGGTCGCCGGCGCAATGTCGAGTGGCCGCAGGAGGTTGCGCGTCACGAGGGCTGCGGTGCCGGCCTGGCCGCCAGCCTCGTCGATGACCGCGAGGCCGAGCGCGCGCTTGCCCGGACTGCGGCCGCCGAGCGCCAGCTCGCCGACAAGGGGGACCACCACGGCGGCCACCACCGCCGGCACCGCGACGCGCAGCGCCGCCCGGCACGCCGCGTCCAACCAACCGGTGCCGCTCGGGCTTGCCGTGCCCGCGAACGCCGCAAGGCCTCCACCGGGCCGACGTCTTCAAGCAGGAGCACGGGAAGGGCCGCCTGCCGCCGACTCAGCCGAGCGAACCCTTAGCAACGACGACGGCGCCACCTGCAGGGTGGCCAGCAGCAGTAGGGCAGCAAGGGCCGGCCCTCGACGGGCGGCCGACGCGAGCGCCCGCAGAGCGGGGATGCGCCGGCCCAAACCGGCATCAGCGAGGAGCAGGACATCCGCCGCCAGGGCGATGACGCCGGCACAGACGAGCGGTACGGCGACGACGGCGGGGCGGGCCGGCAGCGGCCAGAGCGGCGCGCTCGCCGCCAGCAGGACGGCCGGAGCGGCGACGAGGGCCGTGGCCGTCAGCACGGCCGGCAGGGTGGCACCGACGCTGGCGATGGCGGCGTCCACGATGTCACCAGCACCGGGCGCCCGCGTCACGTGGGCCGCCACGCAGCGAGGCTACGGCGATCACGCTGTCGCGGTGAGCCCGAGCTCGGTGTCACTCGCCAGCAGCCGATGCGTCGGCAGGACCCGGACGGTGTAGCCGAAGGGCCCGCTGAGCTCGAGCGGAACGCTGCCCTCATAGCGCAGACCACCGTCGACCGATCCCGAGGGAGTCAGCGAAACCCTTCCCTCCGAGTGGATCTCGTCGTCCTCACCCACTCTGCCGTAGACGGCCTGCACGTCCACCTGCGCCGGGGGCAGCCCGCCGAGGTCGACGAGCGCGTGCACGTCGAGGGATGACCCGCGCTCGGGCGCGTCAGCCTGCCCCCCGCTCTCCACGTGCGCCACCCGCACACCCGGCCAGGCGGCGCGCACCGATCCCTCCCAGGCGGCGAGTTCCCGTGCACCGGCGTAGGAGGAGGCGCAGACCGCCCGCAGCGACACCGACGCCGGCCCGTAGAGGGTGGTCACGTAGTCACGGAGCATCCGCGACGCCAGCACCTGCGGCCCGAGGGACTTGAGGTCGTGGCGCACCATCGCCACCCAGCGGGCTGGGACTCCGTCCTCACGACGGTCGTAGAAGCGTGCCCGCACTGTGCCCTCGAGCAGGTCGTAGAGCGCCGCCGCCTCGAGGTCGTCGCGGCGGTCGTCGTCGACGCCGTCGGCTGTCGGGATCGCCCAGCCGTTCTCGCCGTCGTACATCTCGTCCCACCAGCCGTCGCGGATGGAGAGGTTGAGACAGCCGTTGAGGGCGGCTTTCATGCCGCTCGTGCCACAGGCTTCCAGTGGGCGCAGGGGGTTGTTGAGCCAGATGTCGCTGCCCTCGTAGAGGAACCGCGCCATCCCCATGTCGTAGCCGGGGAGGAAGGCGATGCGGTGGCGCAAGTCGGCACGGTCGGCGAAGCGCACCATCTCCTGCACCAGTGCCTTGCCGCCGTCGTCCGCCGGGTGGCTCTTGCCGGCGACGACGATCTGCAGCGGCCGGTCGCGGTCGAGCAGCAGGCGGGCCAGCCGCTCGGGGTCGCGCAACATGAGGGTGAGCCGCTTGTAGGAGGGGACCCGGCGGGCGAAGCCGATGGTCAGCACGTCGGGATCGAAGACGTCCGCCACCCAGCCGAGCTCGGCGTTGGCCGCGCCGCGCTGCCGCCAGCTCACGGCGAGGCGGCGCCGTACCTCCTCGACGAGGCGGCCGCGCAGCACCCGCCTCGTGTGCCAGATGTCGTCGTCGCTCACCGCGTCGATGCCGTCGAGGGTGCCGACCCGGGCGGAGGGCGACGTGCCGACACCCGAGCGCTCGGCCAACGCCATGACCTCGCGGGCGACCCACGTCGGCGCGTGCACGCCGTTGGTGACCGACCCGATCGGCACCTCCTCGACGTCGAAGCCCGGCCACAGTCCCCGGAACATCTCGCGGCTCACCTCGCCGTGCAGCCGACTCACGCCGTTGCACCGTTGCGCGAGGCGCAACCCCATGTGCGCCATGTTGAACACCCCGGCATCGCCCTCCGCGCCGAGGGCGAGGACATCGTCGACATCGACGCCGGGCAGCTCCACCGCACCGCCGAAGTGGGCGGCGATGAGCTCGCGGGGGAAGCGGTCGATGCCGGCCGGCACCGGCGTGTGCGTGGTGAAGACGGTGCCGGCGCGCACGACCTGCAGCGCCTCCGCGAACGAGAGCCCCTGCGTGTCGACCAGTTCGCGGATCCGCTCGACGCCGAGGAATCCCGCGTGCCCCTCGTTGCAGTGGAAGACCTCCGGCGCAGAGCTGCCACGGGCGGCAGCGAAGGCCCGCAGCGCGCGCACCCCGCCGATGCCGAGCAACATCTCCTGGCGCAGGCGGTGATCCGACCCACCGCCGTAGAGACGGTCGGTGACGGCACGCAGCTCCCCGTCGTTGTCGTCGGTGTCGGAGTCGAGCAGCAGCAGCGGAACCCGGCCGACCTGCTCCTGCCAGACCTGCGCGCGCAGGGTCCGCCCGTCCGGCAGCGCGACGTCGACCTTCACCGGCGCACCATCGAGGTCGAGCAGGCGGGTGATGGGCAGGCCCGTGGGATCGAGCGCGGGGTAGCGCTCCTGTTGCCAGCCGTCGCGCGACAGGGACTGCTCGAAATAGCCTGCCTTGTAGAGCAGTCCGACGCCGACGATGGGGACACCGAGGTCGGACGCCGCCTTGAGGTGATCGCCCGCGAGGATGCCCAGCCCGCCGCTGTATTGCGGCAGGACCTCCGTGATGCCGTACTCCATCGAGAAGTAGCCGATGGCGCTCGGCACTGTCGCCGGGTCGAGCGACTGATACCACCGGTCCGCCGTGAGGTAGTCCTCGAGATCCGCGGCCGCGGAGTCGAGGCGCGCCAGGAAGTCACGGTCGGAGGCCAGGGCGCGCAGCCGCTGGCCGCTCACCCCGCCGAGCAGGCGCACCGGGTCGCCTTCACAGCTGGACCAGACCTCAGGGTCGACCGCCGCGAACAGATCGCGCGTCGGTGGATGCCACGACCAGCGCAGGTTGAGCACCAGATCACCGAGCGCGGCGAGCGGCTCGGGCAGGCGGGTGCGGACGGTGAACCGTCGGGCGGCACGCATGCCCGGCAACGCTAGCGGCGCGCGACCCCCGCGCCGACCGGGTGCATGGGCCCGGGCGAGCGCGGCCACCCGGCCACCGGCCACCGGCCACCGGCCACCGGCCACCGGCCACCGGCCACCGGCCACCGCTCCACCCTCCACCCTCCACCCTCCACCCTCCACCCTCCACAGTGATCTTGGTCGGTGATCGCTGTGGAGGTGAACCGCCCGTCAACCGCACCCGAGCCCCACCGTGATCTTCCGCGGTGATCACCGTGGAGGTGACCCGCCGGTTTCCGCTCTTACACCTCCACAGTGATCTTGGTGGAAGATCACTGTGGAGCTCTGGAGGGCTGAGCCGCGGTACATCTGTGGAAAACCCGCCCTCCACAGGGGTCGTCCGCGCCATCGTGCCGGCATGAGTGGTGACTTCGCCGTACTCGGCCAGCAAGCTGCGCGTCAGGGCGGCGCCTTCAGTCGCGACCAGGCACTGGCGGCGGGACTGCCACCCGGTCGGGTACGACGCCTGCTCGAGGACAGCCTCTGGGTCCCGGTATTGCCGGACGTCTACAGAGCCGCCACCTCACCTGACGTACGGGCGCTGCGAGAGCACGCCGCGCAGCTATGGCTACCCGAAGGAGGCCTCAGCCACCTCTCTGCCGCTCACTATTACCGCCTCCTGCGCGAACCTCCCCACGTGTGGTTCAGCGTCGCGCATACGACCCGACGAGAGACGCCGGAGTGGTTGCGACTGATCCGAACGCGTCACCTCGCGCTCGGTGGTGGCGACCACGGCCTGCAGGTCACCGCCCCGACGCGGACCGTCGTCGACCTTGGAATGTGCCTCGCTCTCGACGATCTGCGGGCGGCCTTTCTTGCAGCCGTGCAATCGCTGCACCTCGACCAGACGGCCCTGGCAGCCTGCGCTCGGCAGGTCTTCGGCCGCGCCGGCTCCCACGATCTCAGCGTGGTCCTTGCCGATTTCGAGCCCGCCTTCGAGTCGATCCTCGGAGCAGAGTTCATCGGGTTGCTGCGCCAGCTGGGGCTCCGGGATCTGCAACCCCAGCACGTCGTCGAGCTACCAAACGGCCGGCACGCCGTCCTTGACGCCGCCCTCCCCGAACTGCGACTCGGCTTCGAGTCCGATGGCTGGGCGTTTCACGGCAGCAAGGCCCAGCAGGCAGCGGACAAACAGCGCGACCGACAGCTCGGCAGGCGCGGCTGGGCGGTGCACCGGTTTGTGACCGACGACGTACGACGGCGACAGCACCGATTCCTCGCCGACGTACTCGGCATTATCGAAGCCAGGGAGCGGTTGCTGCACAAGGCCGCGTGAGCTGAGTGCCGGCTGGTTGACCGGCCATCACAGCCACCGCCGCCACGCAGAATCGCACGCACCGCCGCGCCTATCGCCCACCCTCCGCCGCGACGGACTCGCGCGGTGACGTCTCCACTACGGCCCGGCGCCCCACCGCCAGGGGCCCGCGGCCGGCGGCGAGCCCCGCGCCCGGCGGCGAGCCCGGCGCCCCCACGTTGAGCCCGGCGGTCGGCGGCGAGCCCGGCGCCCCCACGGTGACCATGGCCGTCGATCACCGTGGAGGCGGGGCGCGCCTACCGCCCCCCGCGACTCCACGGTGATCTTGCGACAAGATCACCGTGGAGCTGAGGTTCCCACAGCGGCAACTTCGCCTCCACGGTGATCTCCGATGAAGATCACTGTGGAGCACGGCTGCGCCTCGGCGCCGACGCGGCGGGTCGACGGCGATCCGATCGCGATCCAGGCGCTCCAGCCGGCAGATCACGGCGCATTGCTGGCTCCAGCGAGCCGATCGCCGCGCGTTCGTGGCCGCCCGAGCCCCGGGCGCATCGGTCGCTGGCCGGCGGGCCGGCGCGACGGGCGCATCGGTCGCTGGCCGGCGGGCCGGCGCGACCGGCGGAACGGCGCGACCGGCGGAACGGCGCGACCGGCGGAACGGCGCGACCGGCGGAACGGCGCGACCGGCGGGCCGGCGCGACCGGCGGAATGGCGCGCCCGGCGGGCCGGCACGCCTGCGCGGCAGGGCGGGACGTTCGACCTCCGGAGGCGTGGGTAGGGCGGCCGCGATGAAGATCGGGCGCATCCCAGTCCTGGACGTAGGCCCCGCCGTGGACGGCGGGCGCTGGCCGGCCCGCGCGGTGGTCGGCGAGACACTTCCGGTGACGGCGACGGTATTCCGGGAGGGTCACGATCTCGTGGGAGCCAGTGTTCGGGTCACCTCGCCGAGTGGCACCACGACGCGCTCCCGCATGCGTGCCCTCGGTCCGGGGCTTGGCGCCCGCGGCACCGACGGCTGGACCGGTGCCTTCCTCGTGACGGAGCAGGGAGCCTGGACCTTCGCCGTCGAGGGCTGGGCCGACCGCATCGCGACGTGGCACCACAACGTCGAGGTCAAGGTCGCCGCAGGCCAGGACGTGCACAACGAGCTCGAGGAGGGAGCCCGGCTGCTGACCCGCGCCGCCGCCGGCGTACCGAAGCAGAACGCGCGCCTGTTGACCGACGCGGCCGCCGCGCTGCGCGACGCGACCCGCACGGTGGAGCAGCGCCTCGCACCGGCCCTCGCCGAGGCCGTGGAGCACCTCCTCGACGCGCACCCGCTGCGTGACCTGGTGACCGCCGGCGACGACCTGCACCTCTGGGTGGACCGGGAGCGTGCCCTCTTCTCCAGCTGGTATGAATTTTTTCCCCGCTCCGAGGGCGCGACACCGGACCCGACAACGGGCGTATTGCGGAGCGGCACCTTCGCCACGGCGGCCGAGCGGCTCCCTGCCGTCGCCGCGATGGGCTTCGACGTGGTCTATCTCCCGCCGATCCATCCGGTCGGGCAGGCGCACCGCAAGGGCCCGAACAACACGCTGTCGCCCGGCCCGCAGGACCCCGGTTCCCCCTGGGCGATCGGCGGCGCGGCAGGCGGGCACGACGCGGTGCACCCCGACCTCGGCACCCTCACCGACTTCGACGTGTTCGTCAGCCGCACGCGCGATCTCGGCATGGAGGTCGCGCTGGACTTCGCCCTGCAGTGCTCGCCCGACCACCCCTGGGTCACCGAACACCCCGAGTTTTTCACGACGCGGCCCGACGGCACGATCGCCTACGCCGAGAACCCACCGAAGAAATATCAGGACATCTATCCGCTCGACTTCGACTCCGGAGGCCGGGCCCTCTATGACGAGGTGCTGCGCGTCCTCACGCAGTGGATCGACCATGGCGTGCGCATCTTCCGAGTCGACAACCCGCACACTAAGACGGTCGAGTTCTGGGAGTGGCTCATTGCGCGCGTGAAGGAGCGCGACCCCGACGTCCTCTTCCTGGCGGAGGCCTTCACGCGGCCGCCGATGATGCACACCCTGGCAATGGTCGGCTTCACGCAGAGCTACACCTACTTCACGTGGCGCACAGCCCGGCAGGAGATCGAGGACTACCTCGTCGAGCTGACGACGAGCCCCTCCGCGGACCACATGCGCCCGAATTTCTTCGTCAACACACCGGATATCTTGCACGCGAGCCTGCAGTACGGCGGGCCGCCCGCCTTCAAGATCCGCGCGGTGCTGGCGGCGACGAGCGTGCCGAGCTGGGGCGTCTACGCGGGTTACGAGCTCTACGAGCACGTCGCCGTCCGCCCCGGCAGCGAGGAATATCTGGACAGCGAGAAATATCAGCTGCGACCCCGGGACTGGGCCGCCGCCGAGGCCGGGGGCCGCAGCCTGGCGCCGTACCTGACCCGACTGAACGAGGTGCGGCGGGCGCACCCCGCGCTGCAGCGGCTGCGGGGGCTGGTCTTGCACTCTCCCGACGACGCGCACGTGCTGGCCTACAGCCGCTCGGTGCTCGGCCCGACCGACCAGCCCGACACGGTGCTCACGGTGGTGAACCTCGACCCGCACAGCGTGCGGGAGTGCACGATCAAGCTCGACATGGCGGCTCTGCGGCTGCCCTGGGCGGCCCGCGTGCTCGTCCACGACCAGATCGGCGCGCAGGCCAGCTACGAATGGGGCGAGTACGCCTACGTGCGGCTCGACCCGTTCGTCGAGCCCGCCCACGTCTTCCACCTCACCCACCTCGACGGGACGCCGCTGTGACCGAGACCGTCGCCGGGGGCGCCGACGACAGCGCAGCAGCCGCACCCGCCCTGGCCCAGCCGGTTGCCGGCGGCGAGGCGGAGGCGACGGACTTCGGCTTTCGTGACCCGGAGCACTTCGAGGACCTGCCCGAGCCGCCGCGCACCGGTTCTGCCGGCGACGAGTCGCGCGACCCGCTCTGGTACAAGCGGGCCGTCTTCTACGAGGTGCTCATCCGCGGCTTCGCCGACAGCAACGGCGACGGCACGGGCGACCTGGCTGGACTGACCGGCAAGTTGGACTACCTGGAGTGGCTCGGGGTCGACTGCATCTGGCTGCTCCCGATTTACCAGAGCCCGCTCCGTGACGGCGGCTACGACATCAGCGACTACACCAAGGTGCTGCCGGAGTTCGGTGACCTCGGTGACTTCGTGCAGCTCATCGAGTCGGCGCATGCGCGCGGCATCCGGGTGATCGCCGACCTCGTCATGAATCACACCAGCGACCAACACGCCTGGTTCAAAGCGTCCCGAAGCGACCCGGACGGCCCCTATGGCGACTTCTATGTCTGGAGCGACGACGACGAGCGCTACCCCGACGCACGGGTCATCTTCGTGGACACCGAGAAATCGAACTGGACCTGGGACGAGGTCCGCGGACAGTATTTCTGGCACCGCTTCTTCAGCCACCAGCCGGACCTCAACTACGACAACCCCGCCGTCCAGAACGCGATGATCGAGGTCCTTCGCTTCTGGCTCGACCTCGGCCTCGACGGCTTCCGCCTCGACGCGGTGCCCTACCTCTACGTCCGCGACGGCACGAACGGGGAAAACCTGCCGGAGACGCACGACTTCCTCAAGCGGGTGCGCAAGGAGGTAGACGCGCAATACGCCGACCGCGTGCTCCTCGCGGAGGCCAACCAGTGGCCGAGCGACGTGGTGGAGTATTTCGGCGACGCCTCCGGCGGTGGCGACGAGTGCCACATGGCCTTCCACTTCCCTGTGATGCCACGCATCTTCATGGCCGTACGCCGCGGCCAGCGCTACCCGATCTCCGAGGTCCTGACGCAGACGCCGCCCATCCCGGCGAACTGTCAGTGGGGCATCTTCCTGCGCAACCACGACGAGCTGACGCTCGAGATGGTGACCGACGAAGAGCGCGACTACATGTACAGCGAGTACGCCAAGGACCCGCGGATGAAGGCGAACATCGGCATCCGCCGCCGCCTCGCCCCGCTGCTCGAGAACGACCACAACCAGGTGCGGCTGTTCACCGGCCTCCTGCTGTCGCTGCCGGGCTCGCCCGTCCTCTACTACGGCGACGAGATCGGCATGGGCGACAACATCTATCTCGGCGACCGCGACGGGGTCCGGACGCCGATGCAGTGGAACATCGACCGCAACGCCGGCTTCAGTCAGAGCGACCCCGCCCGCCTGTACCTGCCGGCGGTCATGGACCCCGTCTACGGCTACCAGGCCCTCAACGTCGAGGCTCAGCAGCGCAGCGACACCAGCCTGCTGTCCTGGACGCGGCGCGTCATCGGCGTACGCAAGCAGCACCCGGTCTTCGGTCTCGGCTCGTATCACGAACTCGGCGCCAGCAACCCGAGCGTGCTCGCCTTCGCCCGGGAATTCGGCGACGACAAAGTGCTGTGCGTCAACAACCTCTCGCGCTTCGCCCAGCCCGTGGAGCTCGACCTGCGCCGCTTTGCCGGCCTGGTGCCGATCGAGCTGCTGGGCTCCGTGCACTTCCCGCGGATCGGCGACGCCCCGTACCTGCTGACCCTCGCGCCCCACGGCTTCCTGTGGTTCGCGCTGACATCTCAGGAGGAATACGCGCCGTGAGCACCCAGCCCCTTCCCAGCCTCCTCGACCTGCTCGCGGAATGGGTGCCGCGGCAACGGTGGTTCGCCGGGAAGGGCCGTCCCATCACGGGAGTCCAGGCCGAGAGCACCTCGGTGTTCGACGACGTCGGCGGGGTGCGCGTCCTCGACATGGTCCTCGCGGTGGACCACGCGGACGGTGACACGGTGCGCTACCAGGTGCCGGTCACGGTGCGCCGGGAGGGGTCCGGCGCGCCGGGGTCGGTGGTCATCGGTGAGTGCGCCGACGGATTCGCGTACGACGGCCTGGTCGACCCGGTCGGCAGCGCGACGTGGCTGCGGCGGCTGTCCCAGGGGGCGGAGGTGGATGGCCTGAGCTTCGGTCTGCGCGGCGAGGTCGACGCCGACGAGCCGGGCCGGGTCGTCGGGGTGGAGCAGAGCAACACCAGCGTGGTCTTCGGGGACAGCTGCATCCTCAAGGTCTTCCGGCGGCTGGCTCCCGGGACGAACCCCGACCTCGAGGTCACCCGCGCGCTCGCCGAGGCCGGCAGCCCGCACGTCGCCGAGCCGCTCGGCTGGGTTTCCGGTGTTGTCGCCGGTGAGGAGACGACGCTCGCCTTTCTGCAGCGGTTCCTCACCAACGGCAGTGACGGCTGGCAGCTGGCGACCGCGAGCGTGCGCGACCTGTTCGCCGAGGGCGACCTGCGCGCCGACGAGGTGGGCGGCGACTTCGCCGGCGAGTCCGAACGGCTGGGCCGCACCACAGCGGAGGTCCACGCCACGCTGCGCGAGGCCCTGCCCGCGCAGGAGGTCGGGCCCGAGGAGTGCCGTGCCACGGCCGCGCTGATGCTCGACCGGCTCGACCGCGCCGTCGCTGAGGTGCGGCAGCTGGCAGCGTTCGCCGTGCCTCTGCGCGCCGCGTACGGCGCCGTCGCGGATCACCCGTCCCCGGTGCTGGCCCAGCGGGTGCACGGTGACTACCACCTGGGTCAGGTGTTGCGCACGCAAGCCGGGTGGACGCTGCTGGACTTCGAGGGAGAGCCGGCGCGGCCGCTCGCGGAACGGACCACACTGATGAGTCCGCTCCGCGACGTCGCCGGGATGCTGCGAAGCTTCGATTACGCGGCCCAGTCGCTGCTGAGGGAACGCCAGGGTGCCGCCGGCCTCGCTTACCACGCGGCCGAGTGGGCGGAGCGCAACCGCGGGGCGTTCTGTGACGGCTACGCGGCGGCCAGTGGTGGAGACCCCCGCGACGAGAAAGTCTTGTTGCGTGCGTTCGAGCTCGACAAGGCGGTCTACGAAGTGGTCTACGAGGCGCGGCACCGGCCCAGCTGGCTGCCCATCCCGCTGGGAGCCGTCGAGCGTCTGGCCGCGGGCTGATGCCGCCGCGCAAGAAGCTTCCCGATCCCGGTGCCGACCCGGCGGTCGCCGCGGCCACTGCTGGTGGCCAAGCTGGCGACCTGGGGGGCGACACCGCCACCGGCGGCGGCCGGTTGGACACCCGGTTGGACACCCGGTTGGACACCGCGGACGCCGAACTCCTGATCGGCGGCGCGCACCGCTCGCCGCACAGCGTGCTGGGAGCGCACGTTGTCGACGACCAGGTCCTCGTGCGCGCCCTGCGCCCCGGCGCCGAGAGCGTCACCGTGCTGCTTGGTGACCTCGACAACCCGGAGCGGCACGCCTTGGCGCACCTGCACGGCGGCATCTGGGGCGGGGTGCTCACCGGGCACGACGCCGTGCCGGACTACCGGCTCGAGGTGACCTACCCGACCGGGACGGTCACCGCCGACGACCCGTACCGCTGGCTCCCGACCCTCGGTGAGGTGGACCTGCACCTCATCGGAGAGGGCCGACACGAGCGGCTGTGGACGGTTCTGGGCGCGCACGGTCGCAGCTACGACACGGTGGGCGGCACCGTCACCGGAACGTCCTTCGCGGTCTGGGCGCCCAACGCGCGGGGCGTGCGTCTCATCGGCGACTTCAACTATTGGGACGGTGGGGCGCATCCGCTGCGCTCGCTGGGCTCGAGCGGCGTCTGGGAGCTGTTCGTGCCCGGCGTCGGTCCGGGTTCGCTCTATCGCTTCCAGGTGCTCGGCGCCGACTCGGTCTGGCGCGAAAAATCCGACCCGATGGCCTTTGCCACCGAGGTCCCGCCCCTGACGGCGAGCGTCATCGCCACGGCGGGGACCTACACCTGGGGCGACGCGGAGTGGATGAGCCGGCGGGCGGCGAGCAGCACGCACGACCGCCCGATGAGCACCTACGAAGTGCACCTCGGGTCGTGGCGCCAGGGGCTGTCCTACCGCCAGCTCGCCGACGAGCTCACGGCGTACGTCGTCGAGAACGCCTTCACCCACGTCGAGTTCCTGCCGGTCGCCGAGCATCCCTACGGCGGCAGCTGGGGCTATCAGGTGTCCGCCTACTACGCGCCGACGGCGCGCTTCGGCGGCCCGGACGACTTCCGGTTCCTCGTCGACACGCTGCACGGGGCCGGCATCGGCGTCATCGTCGACTGGGTGCCCGGGCACTTCCCCAAGGACGCCTGGGCGCTGGCGTCCTTCGACGGCACCACGCTCTACGAGCACGGCGACCCACGCCGCGGTGAGCAGCCCGACTGGGGCACGCTCGTCTTCGACTTCGGGCGCAGCGAGGTGCGCAACTTTCTCGTCGCCAACGCGCTGTTCTGGTTCGAGGAGTTCCACGTCGACGGCCTGCG
>JAABUT010003866.1_pt1 | contig 12395 bp, 14 predicted proteins | sample 5559281 | NCBI WGS metagenome assembly JAABUT01 (sample SAMN10711880, study PRJNA513359) | rock metagenome | isolation source: Antarctica rocks | place: Antarctica: Victoria Land, Ricker Hills nord | collected 2016-01-04
GCCACCACAGCCCGCAGCCGCGGCGCCGAACGGGAACACCAAACTCTCGGCCGTTAACGACGGTGGACCGTCACCCTAAATGCTGACCCGCACATCAGTGATCGTGACGATCAGTTATGTTCCCGTTGATCAGCTCGGTGATGGTCCCTTCCTCGATGTAGGCCACGATACGGAACATGCCAACTGCCAGTTGGCGTCACCAGCGCACGACCCGGCTACGGTTACCGACGGTGACCGCTCGGCTCGATATGACGACGGTGCTCGGACCAAGCGGGGCGTCCCCGGTCACCGATCCCTCTGCGACGCAACGTGGAAGGCCGATACGCGTGTTGTTTGTGGCCGTATCGCTGGCGGGCTGCCTCGCCGGTGGTATCGATCAGGGAACCGATGAACGCCCAGGAGTAGCCGTGTTCGCGGGGCGTGGGCGTCTCGGACGCTGCGTTCGGCATCCGACCGCGCAAGAACAGCGCGGCGTAGTTCGACCGGTTGTCGACGACGGGCCACACCAACTCGGAGGCGCGGCCGGACAGCGCCGACCGCACCGAGTTGGTCAGATCGACCCGTGAGGCGGTGTCGATGCCGGCCCGCACGACTTGATCCGACCATAGGGGCCACCGATGTCAGGGACAATTATCATCGGGCCGTCAGCGGGTCAGAGCCGGAGCGAGAGGTCCGTCGTAGCCTTGATGGCGGAGTCGCCGACGGGGCGGGGCGCGTGCAGGCTGTACAGCGCATCGCCGCTGAGCGGGGTCGTCGCCCAGGCGGCGGTGAACGTCCACGACGCCAGCGAGCACGTCACCACCAACCGGTGCGGCGTCTCCAGGAAGATGATGTCGGCGCGCAACGTATCCGGGTCGGTCCATCCACCGGCGACGGAAAGGGTTACCGCGCCGTTCGGGCCGGTTGCATCCGAGGTCGCCCAGCCGTCGGTGCCGAGGCGGGCGACGAGGCGGGACCCCGTCTCGACCAGCTTCAACGACCACTCGTCCCCGTCGGCGACCACCTCGACGGAGGTCAACGTCGGCTGGTCCGCGCAGACCCCACCCGCGGGCGCGAACCGAGCGTCCTGCCAACCCGACCGTTTCCCGGCGGGCTCGGCGGCGGCCGCGGGAATCGGCAATGCCAGCGTGGCCAGCCGGTCGACGAGTGCGGCGTCGCCTGACCCGTCGCCCGGGACGTCACCGAACGCGGGCAGCAGGTGCTGCCACACCGCATTCAGCAGCAACTGCATCTCCCCGGTCGCGGCGGTGATCGCGACGACCGCGTCATACTCGGGCAGAACGAGGCAGAACTGCCCGTAGGCGCCGTCGCCGCGGTAGCCGTGCCGGGACCTCCAGAACTGAAACCCGTAGCCCTGCTGCCAGTCCGGTGTCGGTTCGCCCGCCGTGGATACGTGCGACCGGGTGGCGTCGGCGACCCACTGCTCGTCCAGCAGTCGGCTGCCCTGCCACACACCGCGGTCCAGGTACAGCTGACCGAGGGCGGCGACCGCCTCGGTACCGGCGTGCAGCCCGCTGAACCCGACCTCCCGCCCGGAGACGTCGCGCTGCCAGATCGCCCCGCCGATGCCGAGCGGGTCGAACAGCCGCGGCCGCAGGTAGGAGGTCAGCGGCTGCCCAGTGACGCGCTGCACGATCGCGCCGAGGGTGAAGGTGTTCGGCTGGTTGTACGCGAACACCGCGCCGGGGTCGCGGTCCGGCGCCACCCGCAGAAAGCCGCGAACCAGGTCGGCGGAATCCTCGGCGACCGCCCGGCCGAGCGTTTCCGCAGTGTGGCCAAGTCGCGGGCTGACGACCGCGACCCGGCGACTGCAAGGGGCGGACCGACCACATTCAGCCCGATGCGCTGATGCCGGCGAGGGCCGCGCCGTCGCAGATGGACACCGAACCGTAACCCAGTTTGACGTGCCCGCGGCGCTCGAAGTCTTTGAGGACCTTGTTCAGTGAGGGCCGCGCGACACCGAGCATCGCGGCTACGGTGCGCTGGGGTAGCTGGAGGACACCGGACTCCGCCTCGTCGAGCAGGAGCGCGGCAAGCTGGGCTGGTAGCGACCGGCCGAGCATGCCGATGAGCCGGCCGTGGCTACCGGCCAACCTCCCGGCGACGCTGGAGAGCCACCGGCGGCCGATCGCCGGCCGCGCGAGGAGGAGCTGCTCGAACGCCGGCCCGGGCAGGTGCAGGCACACCACGCGGCCGACCGCACGCGCGGTATAGGGCAACGGCCGGCCCAACAGCAAGGGGATATCACCTTCCACGTCCCCGGCCCGGAGAACACCCACGACCACACGGCGGCGCCCCGACCCCACGCTGAGCTCGACGCGGCCCTCACGGACGATCCACACCCCGGCACTGGTGGGGTCGTCCGCGCCGAACAGCACCCCACCGGGGGGGAGCTCGACGGCACCGAGCGACCCGGCCAGCGCGACGATGTCCTCCGCGGTCAACGGTGCGCTCACCCCCCGACCCACGCAGCGGGCGACCCACGCGGCCTCCCGGATGCGGGCGCTCTCGGCGCGCCCACCGGCACCGGGCAGGGCGAGACGCTGGGCCCCGTCCTCCCGCACCCCGTCATCCCGCACTTCCCTCACCGGCGGATGGTGTCATGCGGCTGATCGGGCGTGGTCACCAGACTGGCTGGTCTGGCCCCGGACGTGCGCGGAAGGTGTCAGCCCGATGACAGTTCATGCTGCGGACCCCCCAGCACCGGTAAGAGTGTGCGGTGAAGCACCGAGAGGGAGGTTGCTCATGACGCCGTGTCGCCCCTAGGCCGTGGCGTTCGACGTCGTCGAGACGTTGATCTCGCTAGAACCGCTGCGGCGGCGGTTCATCGAGGTCGGACTGCACGCCTCCGCGTTGGAGCGCTGGTTCGACCGGATGCTCCGCGACGGTATGGCCCTGACCCTGGTCGGGGACTACGCGCCGTTCCCCGATGTGGCGATGGCGTCGCTGCGGGTCGTCGGTGGTGGTCGTCTCGACGACGACGAGGTCCGCCACGTCCTGGACGGCTTCGCCACGCTGCCCGCCCAGCCGGACGCCGAATCGGCCATGCAGGCCCTGGCCGACGCGGGTGTCTCGATGGTCGCGTTGAGCAACGGCGCGGCGCAGAGCACCGAGGCGTTCCTGGACCGCACTGGTCTGCACCGCTTCATCGACCAGGTCATCAGCGTGGCCGAGGTCGGCGCCTGGAAGCCGGCTCCCGCGGTCTACCGGTACGCTCTGGACCGTATCGGCCGCCCGGCGAAGGAGGTTGCGCTGATCGCCGTGCACGCGTTCGACTGTCACGGCGCGCACGCCGCCGGGCTCACCACCGGGTGGGCCGGACGGCGCGAGAAGCACTACGCCGAGATCTTCACCCCCGCCGACGTCACCGGTGTCGACCTGACCGAGGTCGCCACCAGGCTCGTCGCACTGCCCGAACCGTGACCCCCACAACAAGTCCTGACTACCCCCACGAGAAGGTGCCACTTCATGGCCACTTTGCGCACCCACCTCACGATCAACCGGCCCGCCGACCAGGTGTGGGCGGTGGTGAGCGATGCCGGCGCGATCTCGACGTGGTTCCCGACGTGGACTCAAGCAGCACTGAGAGGCGAACGCCTGATACCCGGACTGCCGACCATGATGCAGCGCCCTGGGACACCGCCCGGGAGGGGCCATCAGCGTCCCATCCCAGTTACGGCCCCTGACCAACAGCGCGACGTCCACCATCCCGCGGCCTGCGCGGTGCGGGCCGCCGGGCACACGCACCCCAGCCAGCGGGGGGTCTTCGGCACCCCGACCCCGGTGCTCGGTGCCAGCCACGTCGCGGTCACCAAGCTCGACGCCGTCCCCGCCTCCGACCAGGGCCGGCCACCGGAGCGGGTCCGCCAGCTCACGGTCACGCAGCCGGTACTGCGCGGAGGGCGGCGGGTCACCACCGCCGGGTGCGGCTGATGGCCGAGCGGCTGGTGGTCGTCGGTGGGGACGCGGCCGGGATGAGCGCGGCGTCCGCGGCTCGGCGCGAACGCGGCCCCGACGAGCTGGCGATCGTCGCGTTCGAGCGCGGCGACTACACCTCCTACTCCGCGTGCGGCATCCCCTACTTCATCGGCAACCTCGTTCCCGACGTCGACGCGCTGATCGCCCGTACCCCGCAGCAGTTCGCCCAGAACCACGCCATCGACGCCCGCACCGGCCACGAGGTGACCGAGATCGACCTGGATCGCCGGGCGGTGCGGGTACGTGAGCGGGACACCGGCAACGAGGTGTGGGAAGGCTTCGACCAGCTGATGGTCGCCACTGGGGCGGTCCCTGTCCGCCCGGACCTGCCCGGCGCGCACGCCGACGGCATCTTCGGGGTGCAGACCCTGACCGACGGGCTCGCGGTTCGCGCGGCCCTGGCCCGCGGCCTCCCGGCCCACGCGGTCGTCGTGGGTGCGGGCTACATCGGCCTGGAACTCGCCGAGGCCCTGTGCGCCTGGGGCGTGCAGGTCACGGTCATCGACCGCGGGCCGGCGCCGATGTCGACCCTGGACCCGGACATGAGCGGGCTGCTGTCCACCGCGATGCACCGCTTCGGGATGACCCTGCGCCTGCAGCAGACCGTGACCGGGTTTCAGACCCACGCCGGCCACGTCACCGCCGTCGTCACCGACCACGGCACGGTGCCGGCCGAGCTGGTGATCCTCGGGCTGGGGGTGCGACCCAACACCGACCTCGCTGCCCGCGCCGGCATCCCTCTCGGGGTGACCGGGGCGATCGCGGTCAACCAACAGATGCGCACCGACGCCGACGGGGTGTGGGCCGCCGGTGACTGCGCGGAGAAGTTCCACCGCGTCTCCCGCCGACAGGTAGCCATCGCACTCGGCACCTACGCCAACAAGGAAGGCCGCACCGCCGGCATCAACATCGGCGGCGGCACCGCCCACTTCCCCGGCGTGCTCGGAACCGCCGTCACCAAGATCTGTGACATCGAGGTCGGACGGACCGGCCTAAGCGAGACAGAGGCCCACGACGCCGGCTTCACCGCGATCGGTGTCGCGGTGGACTCCACCACCCGCGCCGGCTACTACCCCGGCACGAAACCGATCCGCGTCAAGCTCATCGCCGAACGGCACACCGGCAAGCTGCTCGGCGCCCAGATCGTCGGCGAAGAAGGCGCCGCCAAACGCATCGACGTCCTCGCGACCGCCCTCTGGCACGGCACCACCGTCGAGGACCTCATCAACACCGACCTGTCCTACGCCCCACCGTTCTCCCCGCTGTGGGACCCCGTCCTCATCGCCGCCCGCAAGACCTCCCAACACGTCAACACCGACCGGTCCTGTAACCCCAACACACCACCGGTCCAGGATGAGCAGATGCAACTGCCGGCGCAGGACGTGTCGTACCTGCTGGCCCGCGACGCTCCTCGCGCGCCGACGCCTGCCCCTAATGACAACGCTGCGGGCGAAGCGCACGCTGGCCAGTGAGCCTGCCAGCGTGGTCATCGACTACGTTGCGCACCCCGACCAGACCAGGGGACCTCATCGCCAAGGTCGAGGCGGCGGGCGGCCGCGCGGTCGGGATGCAGGCCGACGTCACGAGAGCGGCCGATCTGCACACGATGGCCGCGACCACGGTCCAGTCCTACGGGCGCCTGGACGTGATAGTCAACAACGTCGGGATCGAGACCCGCACCCCGCTGCTGGACACCAGCGAGGCCGAGAGAACTGGGACTCCGAGGCCGTGTTCGGCCGAGGCCGCTACACCGCCGAAGAGACGTTTCGAGACATCGACGACAACACCTTCCACCCCGAGCTGCACTACTTCGTGGGCGGCAATTCCAAGGTCTACGGCGCCGCCCTGTTCCGGCTGGCCTCCCACGACTTCGACGATGTCGCCCACCCGACGAGCATCGCACCGGCCTGGCCCATCACCTACAACGACCTCGAGCCGTTCTACGTGAAGGCCGAACACTTATACTGGGTCCACGGCAAGCACGGTGAGGACCCCTTCGCCGGCACCTCGAGCCAGGACTACAGGTACCTGCCCGGCCGCACGCACCGCGGATCCAGGTGCTATCCGACGGTCTGGAGAAACTCGGCCTGCACCCGTTCCACCTGCCCGCGGGGTTGACCTCACCCAGGACGAGCACGGCGAGGTGACCCCGGAGTCCCGCTGCATCCGCTGCGACCGCGTCGACGGGTTTCCCCCGCCTGGTCGGCGCGAAGGCCGACGCCGAGTGGGCGGCCGTGCGGCCCACTCTGGCCGCGCACGACAACCTCACCCCGCTGACCAGCGCCACCGTGCAGAGACTGCTCACCGACGACACCGGACGCACCGTCACCGGTGTCGTCACCACGATGGCCGACGGCAGCACTGAGACCTTCGCCGCCTACATCGTCGTCGTGTCCGCCTGATCGATCCTGTCCTCGGTCCTGCTGCTGCAATCGGCCAACGACCAGCACCCGAACGGGCTCGCGAACTCCTCTGACGTCGTCGGGCGGCACTACATGCGGCACAACAACGTCGCCCTGATGGCGTTCTCCAGGGAGCCGAACCCAACCGTGTTCCAGAAGACGTTCGCGCTCAACGACTGCTACGGCCCGAGCAAGCAGTGGGACTACCCGATGGGCAACATTTAGATGCTCGGCAAGTCCGACGCGTGGCAGGTCAAAGGTCAAGGCCCAAGGGACTCGGGTGAGCGCCGAACCTGCCCTACGGGATCGTCGCCAAGCACTCCCTGGACTTCTGGCTGGCCAGCGAAGACCTGTCGCTGCCCGACAGCAGGGTCACCCTCGGCCGCGACGGCATCGGTGAAGCTCGCCGTCCAGCCGGACAACAACAGCGAAGGCGTCGCCCGCCTGCGCGCCACGTTCGACGGCATGCTAACCGACCTCGGCCTACCGGCACAACGTTCGAGCGCAGCCTCTACCTGCATAAGGCGATGGACGTCTCGGCCACCGCCCATCAGGCCGGCACGATCCGCTTCGGAACAGACCCCTCGACCTCCGCTCTCGACATCCACTGCAAGACAAACGACCTGGACAACCTCCGGTCTGCTCAAACCGCAGGTCGAGGGGTACCGGGCGTGGTCGACCGAGCGGGGCTACACGCCGCTGACGGTCCGGAAGATGCTCAAGGACTTGGGCCAGGTCGGTCTGTGGGCGACGGCTGCGGGCCTGCAGGTCACGGAGCTCGACGAGGGCGAGGCCCCACAACCCTGCGCCTGGCCGGCCGCGTGACAGTCGGCCAGGAAGCCCACCATCGACCCGCTACTGACCTACCTGCGGGACGTCGGTGTCGTCCCGGCGGCGGAACCGTCGTCGACGCCGCTGGCTCGGTTGCTCGGACAGTACCGGTGCTGGATGGTCTAGGAGCGAGGCTTGGCGGCGATGACGGGCGACCGTTGGTGGGCCTTCGCGGCGGCGGGACTGGCCGGTGTGGACGTCAACGCGTTCCTGCCCCGGGAGTGCGGGCGGCCCTCGGTCGGGTCGGCCAAGGGCGGGTCGCTGAGCTGCGCTCGGTGCTGAGATTCCTGTACTTGCAGGGTGTCACGCCGTTGCGGCTCGGTGCGGCCGTGCCTCCGGTGGGTGGCTGGCGGCTGGCCGCCCTGCCGCCACCAGCGCTGTCGTCCACCGAGGTCCAGCGGCTGCTGGAGAGCTGCGACCGCAGCAGCGCTGTCGGAAGCCGGGACTTCGCAATCATGATGCTGCTCGCGCGGCTGGGCTTTCGCTCGGTCGAGGTGGCCCGCCTGCAGCTCGGGGATGTGGATTGGTGCGCCGGTGAGTTGGTCGTCCGCGGCAAGGGCCGTCGGCAGGACCGGCTGCCGCTGCCGAACGGGGTCGGTGAAGACTTGGTCGTTTACCTGTCCAACGGCCGGGCCCCTGAAGGAGCCCGACATCTGTTCCTGACGCTGCGGGCCCCGCGCGGACCGATCCGGGCTGACCTGGTCGGTGACGTCGTCGAGCGAGCCTGCAGACGCGTCGCCATGCCGGTCTTGGGTCCGCACCGGCTCCGGCACGCGCTGGCGGGCGAGCTGCTGCGGCAGGGCGCTGGCCTGCTCGCGATCAGCCAGGTCCTTCGTCATCAGGACCTGGCCACCACCGCCCTCTACGCCAAGGTCGACCTCGACACGCTGCGCCTGGTTGCGCAACCCTGGCCGGGGGGGTGCCTGACCCACCTTGTCCCGAAGCATCGGTGGCTACGACCGCGCTTCGTCGAGGTCGGCGGCGTGGCGGGTTAGGTCGATGAGCTGGCGCAGGCAGTGTTCCCGCAGGGGTTCGGGGAAGTCCTCGGCCAGGCGGTAGAGCACGCTGCGGCCCTGCTTGCGGCTGATGACCAGGCCGGCGGTGCGCAGCAGCCGCAGCCCGTAGGTGGCTTGGTCCTCGGAGGCGCCCAGGGCGAGGGCGAGGGCCCCCACGCTCAGTTCGTCGCTGAGGTCCAGGGCGTAGAGCAGCCGCAACCGGACAGGTTCGGCCATGATCGACAGCAGGCTGGCGAGCCGGGCGGCGTCCTCAGCGGTGGGCAACCGCTCGCGGACGTCCGCGACCCGGCCAGGGCCCGCCACGGGCCCCGCCCCGGCACCGAGCCCGGACGGGGGTTCCGCCGGGGCGGCCGCCTGTCCCCGCCCCAGACGGGGGGCGCCGGCGGTGCTCACCGCAGGCTCGCGTCAGCGTCGTATCGGCTGGGATCAGCGGTGAACGCATCCCGACAACCGGTCGAGCAGAAGATGCGCTCCACCCCGTCGTGGGTGACCGTCGCCGTCGCACTGGCCGGGTCCACACTCATCCCGCACACCGGGTCGGTGACCATCGCACCCCCGGGGGCGGCGGTGTCACCGGTCGAGACGGAGGCCGCGGCCGAGGCGGTGTCGTCAGCCGGCTGCCCGTGGGTGTAGCGCTCGGGGTGCTTCACGAACGCGGTGTGGCACTTGTCCGAGCAGAAGTAGTAGTCCTGCCCCTCGTGGCGGTCGTGAGCGGGGGCGTCGGAGGTGCGCACCTGCATGCCGCACACCGGGTCCTTCGCGTAACCGTTACCGCCACCGAAGCGGGCGGCGTTCTTGTACAGCCAGTACAGGTAGCCGAAGGCGACCACGGCGATGACGTCCAGGACGGTGGTGTAGTTCAGCCCGACGTGGGTCGTGGCGATGTCGCCGCGCAAGCTGACCGGGACCAGCCGCAGGGCAGTGAAGATACCCTCGGTGGCCAGTCCCGCGATGCTCATCACCGCCCAGAACACCAATGCCAATTTCAGGGCCAGACGGGTTCCGTAGAACTTGCGGTAGATCAGCACCAGGGGCAGAGGGCCAGCAGGTCGGCGAAGATGAACGAGATCACCCCACCGAAGCTGATACCGCCCTTCCACAGGGCGGCGGCCAACGGCACGTTCCCGACCGAGCAGACGAAGCTGATGAACGCCAGCACCGGGGCCACCACCACGTTCTCCACCGCCGACAGCAGGCCGTGCCCGGTCAGGAACAGCGCCTGCCAGACACCGACCGGAACAGCTATCGAGGCGAACCCGGCGACGACGAAACCGATGACGAGCTCCTTGCGGAGCATCGTCACGTCGCTGACCGTGTACCCCGACGCCTCTGACCAGCCCGCCCGGGTGCGGACCCGCTGCCGCCACGACCCGGTGGTCCCGACGCCGTCCGCCGCATCGACACCCGCCGCATCGACACCCGCCGCATCGGCGCCCGCACCGCCGTGGCCGTCGTGCGGGCCGGCACTGCTGGACGTGCGCAGCCGCTCCCGGGCCGCGTCGAGCTCACCGACGTCCACAACCCGGGGCAGCACCACCGCCAGGATCGCGATCATGATGAAGCCACCGACGAACTCGGCCACCGCAAACTGCCAACCGATGAGCAGCCACAGCACGATCCCCAGCTCGACGACGAGGTTCGTGCTCGCGAACATGAACACCATCGAGGCCGTGAAGTCGGCCCCCCGGGCGAACAACGTCTTCGCCAGGGCACTCGCCGCGTAGGAGCACGAGGAGCTGACCATCCCGAAGAAGCTCGACCGCACCACCGTCACCGGCCGGTGATCACCCAACACCCGCTGCATCTGCGCCTTCGACACGAACGCCTGCACCGCCCCCGACAGGGCGAAACCCAGCACCAGGGCCCACAAGGTGTCGTAGAACATCCAGAAACCCTCGGCGAGGCTCGCCCCCACCGTCGACAGCACGCCCATCAGCGCACACCCCCCGACCGGTTGCGGGCAGGACGACGGCGGTGACCCCGCAGCTCACGCCACACCGACCCCAGCTCCGCCACCACGAACCTCAAACGCCCCCGCACCGGCGTCCCGCACGACGGCACCACCGGCTGCACCCCACGCTCATCACCCTGCACACTCATCTCCCTCACATCCGTCCGACCGTACGGATATGAAGAGTACTCCGTTTCAGGTGCTACGCCACCGTTGCCGCCACCGTCGTGCGCGACCGCCCCGGACGGTGACCTGCGGTGGCTGCACACAGTCAGTCGGCCCCACCGGGGGCCGGGCGGCGGCGGCGTGTGACCCGACGGCGGCTGCGGTGAGGAGCAGGAGGCCGTCGAGGAGGTAGACGGCTTGGATGCCGACGGTGTCGGCGAGCAGTCCGCCGCCGAGCAGGTTCAGAAGCTGGCCGGTCTGCCAGAGGATGTGGAAGCCGGCGAACGCCCGGCCCCGGAGGTGCTCAGGGACGCGGGACTGGATGAGGCTGCTAAAGGTGACGTTGCCGGTGCAAGGTCGACAGGCCGTACAGCACCAGCGCGCATGCGGCCACGGGGACGCTGGTGGCGACGGACAGGACGAGGTCGACGACGCCGCGGACTGCGTAGGGCCCGAACACGAACAGAGGGCGGCGGGGGTCGGTGATACGGCCCTAGCTTAGCTAAGCTCTGATCTGGCCGCAGGCGACCGGCCCACCCTGCCAAGACCCGCCACTCGCGCTGCCGCCTTCGGTGCTACCGCCGTGACCGCTGCGGCCCTTCTAGCGGCAGCAGCTGCTGCGCTGCGCATCATGTTGAAATCGAAGCACCATCGGTCAACCTGACGCATTCGGCGTCGATCCGGCCAGCCCGCTCACCCGCTCGTTTTCCCGCGGCCGCTTCATGGCCGCTTTCATCTGTTACCCACCGTCCACACCCGCGACCGGCAACTGGAAAGGACAGCAGCGTCATGACTTTGAGCGAGAAAGACCGACGGAGCTTGATGGTCTTGGCGCAGGAGCTACGTGCTGAAGATCCCCGACTAGCCGAAGCTCTCACCGCCGGGGCGCGCCCGTCGAATCACCGAGGCCCGGCATGGACCGTCACCATCCTGCTGATCGCCGTTGCTGCCCTGACGGTCCTGGTGGGCTGCTTGACCGACCGGCCGGGTCTGGGCGCCGCCGGCGGTGTGTTGTTCCTGCTGTCGGTGACCCTGCTAGCGGTGCTGCACGTCGGAGTTCCCCCCGCGACGTGATCGGCTGCCCAACTTCTGGCGATGAGCAGAATGCCGTGATGCTCAGCGTGGCGTCGACCCGGCGAGCAAACGCAGGTGCGACGTGGACCCCGGTCAGGGAGTTGTAACAGTGCTGCCGTCCACAGGTTAACCAGGTCAAACCCGCCGCAGCGCGGGTGGGTGGGGCCGTGCGCTGTCGTCGACTTCAGCGAACGCCGTCAACGGGTCTGTGCAGCGCGCCCCCCGTGTGCAGCGGCCGGGCGGATTGGCCGGTGACCGCCCTGACCTGCCCACCTCACGACCGCGACCTGCACGGTTCTGTGTGATGACGCGCGGTAGGACTGGCCGGGGCGACAGACATCGACCGGTTGGTCACTGTTTCAGGCTGCCGACACCCTTGGCGATGACCAGGATGGAGGTGATCAGGGCTGCGGTGGACTCGATACCCATCAGTATTTTGGCTCGGGCGGACAGTGGCATGGTGTCGGTGGGGCTGAACGCCGAGGAGTTGGTCAGCGACACGTACAGGTAGTCGACGAAGCTGGGGACCCAGCCGCTGCGCTCGCTGGACCCCCGACGCACCTCCACTGCAGTGTCCGCATCCTCGTCCTGGGTGAACCGGAAGTCCGCTGCCGGTAGTTGCTCCCGGTCCTGCCGGGTGCGCCGCACCGGGCCGCCGCGGTCGAGTTCCCAGAACGCCGACGCAAAGACGATGACATTGGTCAACCACACCTGCCCGGCCGCCAGGAGCAGCATCTTGGCGTGACTGGACTCGCTGGTGAGCAGCTGATCGATCAGCAGCACCAGCGATGACATGTTGGTGATCGCGAGCAGCCCGATCAACGTCAACGACAGGATCCGTGACCGACGAGTGTGCCGGTCCGAGCGGGTCGGGTGGGTGAGCAGCACTGCCCCGACCAGCGCCACCTCCAAGGTCGGTATGACCAGCCGGGGTCCGATGATCAGGGTGTCCGGTAGTAGCCCGTACAACGCGGCAGC
>JAABUT010003867.1_pt1:0-2500 | contig 12390 bp, 8 predicted proteins | sample 5559281 | NCBI WGS metagenome assembly JAABUT01 (sample SAMN10711880, study PRJNA513359) | rock metagenome | isolation source: Antarctica rocks | place: Antarctica: Victoria Land, Ricker Hills nord | collected 2016-01-04
AGCAAGGCGAGACGTAGTCCCATGTGATCGGTGGGAGGGTGGGACTTGGGTCAAAGTATCACATACGCTGGCACTGCAACGACTCAGCTGTGCAATCAAAGGCCATTTAGCAGACCAGCAAGACCGGTTGAGCCGGGAGTCGTGCACGAAAAATGCAGACGTAACAGAAACAGCACTAGTCGCTCCGGGACCATCTGAGTCAGGTATGATCAAGAGACAACGATCAAGATGCAACGAAGCATTTGCAATCCATGCTGAGTGTCGTAAAACAGCAAACCTATGCTGACAATGTGTCACAGGAAGTTGCCTGGCCATGACCAATACTCAAGATGTCAGCAACAGTTACACCAACAAGGCAATCTTCAAGTTGCACAGCTGACAGTCTAACCACCCATGCATGCATATGCCAAGAATGCCGAAAGGTCTCGATCTCAACGATGTTGGAGTTCACAATGACCTCCACGACATTGCTGACTTGAGGCCAAGATACATGCCTCAGACAACTGCATGTTGCCAGATGCCATAGACTTGTATCGGGTGGAAATTCTCGCTTGGGTTTCCCAATGCAGTGGCATACACCGTCGTCTGGGATGTATGCATGGACCTTGCAAATTTTGCAACAACAGAGGCGCAGCCTTTTGGCTAGTTTGGCTGCAGCTCAACTGCAAGACGTTGTAACCTGCTGAAATTCATACTGTTGTATGGCGCTGCCGGAGAGCTCACTTTCATTTTGACATTCCATAACCCAGTACTTGCATTTGATTATACTAGAAAGTTTTGTCGAGTTTCTATTAATTGAAAAGCAAAAGCTGCTTTGGCAACTTTATGTGCTGTCAACTTTTGCTGTATTGTAAATAGTTCTATAAATGTGGTTGTGTAGGGTTTCTCATTGTGGTTTTCTCGCTTGCATGTGATTTTGTTGTGGGTTTGAGATCATCCAACATCCATTTCACGGAACAACTTGTAAACAATATTTTTACTTTACCACTGGTACCATACACAGTGTGACTAAGGAGCAAAGCATCCTCTTGATTCTGCTAATCATGCTGCCTTCATGACAGCAGCTTATGCTACAGATGCTGCAGATCTGCTGCAATGCCTTGTACTTCTGCTATTGCCTCCTCCTTGCTTGTAATAACCTCGAGATCTGCTCTGCTTGTGCTTCCCTCTGCAATGACCTCACCACGGCATAGTGCAACTTCATTTACTATACTGCAACTTCAATTCCTCGACATTGTACTTCAAGTTGAAATCATCAAAGCTGCTCACACCGTAATATTTCTGCAGGATTGGCAAGATATCACCATAAAGGTAAAACATAACCTTGTGATTCCGTCTGCCTACATCACGATGGGGTACGTCCTTGAAGCAAGCAGCTGGCAAAGCAAAGTTGTCCCACAGCTGCTTCTGAGACGGCAAGTTGGAGTGCAAACACGTTGTACAACAGTGGACTAGCAGTCTCCAGAAGATATTGTCATGACCACTACCACAAAAGATGCAACCTCTGAAGCCTGCTAGCCTCAAAATCTCTCTTGCAGGCTGGGACACATTTGGCATCTGCTTGTGCGCCTTTTGCATCTCATTTTCTAACTTTTTCTTCTTGCGTACTGTTGCACAGTAGGTGACCTGTGAAGACTACACGTTCCACAAAGTTTGCCACAGCCCGTCAGTGTCTGTGTTGCGCAGATGCTGAGCCAGCCAAGTGTCCACGCAAGCCAAGTTGAATAAGGTCTGTGGTGCACATCAAAGATTTTCACAAGCAAGCCATCCCACAGCTCTGCTGGAAGATCCCGAAAGAAATGAGTACGCGGTAGTTCGGTCAACCTAGCTGCTGGAGCCGCCGATTTATCACGCCGCGAAGCAAACGTGTAAGCCATATGGGCGTTTTTTCGCACAACTCACTATACAACGGCCTCTCACACACCTCACTATACAACAGCACTAGCTGTGATCAGTCCGACTTGACAGGGGTCAGCGCGTTATGTCGCAACTCGACTCACGTCCTGTGCTGCAATCGCGCAGTGCTTGATTTGTTTCTTGACAGCTGCTATTGGGACATTCAAGCTGGCTTCAACCAATCAATCAGTTCGATCAGTTTACATTTCCCTGACTGTGGCGGTTTTGCAAAAAGAAAGCAATCTCCCGTGTGATGTGATCTTCCGCAATATCCCTGGCGTAAGTACTGCCGCCGGGGACACACTTACGTTGGGGTAATCTTCGAGTCCAAAACACACATATTACAGGGATGTCAGCACTATTGACTTGTTTGAACAAATTTGGACCCTCAATTTCTGTCAAATGGCATGTGCCCGAAAAATCTTAGACTAATCTGGTAATGATGGTACCGCGATGATCGCTTAGTGTGACAGCCCCACATCAGCTCACCTTGCATGCTATTGGCACAATTTGTAGCAATAATAAACAAATTTCTAAATCAGATCTGGAGCAGGAAATTCAGTAAAAATGCAAGTAAAAGATGAGCACCTTCACGTAGCCGCTG
>JAABUT010003867.1_pt1:7500-12390 | contig 12390 bp, 8 predicted proteins | sample 5559281 | NCBI WGS metagenome assembly JAABUT01 (sample SAMN10711880, study PRJNA513359) | rock metagenome | isolation source: Antarctica rocks | place: Antarctica: Victoria Land, Ricker Hills nord | collected 2016-01-04
GCATGTGTAGCTTGGTATTGTCTTCACTGCAGCTCTTGCTGGCTGCTCTTCCTACCAAAGCCAGAGCTGATCTGATGCTCTGCAGGAAATGAGTTGGTCAACTTGTTGACAGATAGGGAACAGCAGCGTGTTGAAGAGATGCACAAGGTGGCTCACACTGCCAACAGGCTGCTCAAGCGGATCCTTGCTTATATTGACACAGACCAGCCTCTGCGCACCCCCACAGCTCACCAGTGGCAGCGCATTCTCACTTCTCTGAACTGCGTCCTGAAGCTGCAACACCTTCTCAGCGGCCTGCACGTGACGCCTGGCTCCTCACAACAAGTTGCCCTGCTCAAGCTGCAGCATGAACTGTCACACTTGCCCTTCTGTCTGGCAGCCACTCACTTGTCTAATATGGAGCTTGACGTCAGCTCACTCATGAGGTGATTTTTCCTGTGCAAGAGACAGCGTGCATTGCCTGTCGGTCTCATGTCTGTATTTGTCTTGTGCTCGGGTTGTTGCTGCCTGATTTGGGTGTTGCTGCATGCTCAGGATTGGATGTAGGATTGTTCTACTTTCAACTCTATCACGCTGCATACATTCAGATTGAGCTTTGCTGAAGCAGCATGATCAAGTCTGAGTGTAGACAGCTTGACATGCTATATGATTGAGCTTTGCTCACTGCAGGTTGTCGTTTCTTGAGGTGTTGCAACATCTGGACTCTGTGCAAGACTCAAACAACCCCATGTTGGCATTCCTCATGGCGCTGGTGAGAAGGCTTGGGAGACAACCATCATTTCTATGGTTAGGCTCTAATGACCAGCCCAGTCCCAGGCAGGCACATGCCCTCTCTGAGCGTAGGGTGTGTCAGGGCTGCGCCAACTGCAAGGGCGCTGACTGGCTACTCAAGACACAGATTGTGGCCCATCTGTGGACTATCTTCTGTGAGTGGCCTGACATGTCATGCTACATGAGCACTTGGGTTCACTATGCCGGCGTTGACATCACCACAAAGTTGGGCACAGTCTTGTTGTCACTTGATCATGCTCACTTTGGAGAATGAGCGCAGGTTGCTTCAACTGTTGCCCGTGCCACTGCCCAATGACCTGTGCCATATGCAGGCCAGCAAGCTGCTACCATAGCATCCAGCAATTTGGCAGCAGAGACGTTGAGGCTTTGTATGCTGCTCTGGTAGATGATGAGCAAGGCATACATTTGTTGCTGCACACTCACAGTCTGTCTGGGGCTTACATTGGCACAAGATATGAGGCTGGCTTTGCCCAGGCCATCACAAACCTGACAAGCCAATTGACAGCGCAGCTCACAGCTGCTGCCTGTCTGGCCAGGCTGTGCTTTCTGGTGAGTATGCTTTGTTGTGTGCAATTCTTCCTAGTGCTGATGGATTGTGGCGAGGTCAGTCAGTGCGGCGTGTGTGAGCATGCTCGGGTCAAAGACACTGCATGACTATATACTAGAAAAAAAGTGCACAAGCCCTATTGTGTAGTTTTGAGCATTGCTACCAAAGGTCAGCCAGCTTCTGATGCTGCAACGGACACATGTGTGTTTGTACTTACCTGACAACAGCGGCTCCTTCACCACAAGCAGACGCAAGCTGGCAGCTACCTCCTACAGTGTCTTCAGTGAAGCATGTCATGTTGCAGGAAGTCCAGCATGCAGAGAAAAGCCCAGGGGCAGCTTCTGAGACACCTTGGTACTTAAGATTCTTGAATGAGGGCATGTTTGATATCGTATACAGAGGGATGCAAGCAGCTGTTGAGGTGATGCCTGTCTGTTGCCGTGTACAGGTTCAAGTAATCAAGCAATGTTTGCAGCGTCAGCAAGCATGATATGCACCTGTCCACAGTTTACACTCAAAGTTGTGCTCACAGACAAGTGTTACGCAGCGTGTGCAGCAACTACACTGGTTGTGTCCTGGGCTTGCTTGACTTTGCATACATACCCAGCAAGCCTCAGAGGTGCTGCTACCCAGAACAACTGTATGCACCAATGTAATACTGTACATATTTGGTATGTGACTGCATGTGTGACTGATGCAGTCTCTCGTGCCATGGAGCGTCAAGCAGTGCACTGCCCTGACACGAGCGCTGTATGACCTGGGTCACCTGCAACATGTTGTGTGGAACGACAGCGCCCTTCACAAGGTACTGACTGCCCTGTTTATAGTTGCTGATACTCACAAGCACTCAGGTTTGCATTGAAAAGGCAATGCAAATAGTTGCGGCTATGACTGCTTGTCAGCTTTCACCTACTGCAAGCATTTCAAATACAAACTTTCCCACTACTACAGACTTCCAACTATGACAATCATGCTTATACCACCCTTGCAGCTGCATTGTTAGATCATGGCCCGCTTTCAGCTTCGTCAGATTGCACGTTGACTGGGGGAACTGTGACTGCAGTACGCGGCGGGCAACCTTTCCTTGGTGAAACAGCTTCTGACACAGCTACCGGTGGCAACAAGCATTATCAACTTGCAGCGTCAGATGCTGGATGCTAGCTTGTGCTTCATGCACACAGCTGTCACCAACGTACAGCAGCTGAGCGGTAGAGATAGTGAGGCAAACTCACAGGTATGAGCCTATCACCTGTGTGTCTGCATGTCATGTGTCAGTGCCAGAAAGACTTGGCTGCCAGACAGGGAGGGCCAGCAACCATTCTTGGCTGAGCTGCTTGTGGTATTGAAAACTGCAGCACATGCTTATTTTCCTCTCAACTTGCTTTTGTTGGTTGGCGTCTGCTGATCTTGCAGTCTTCAGCGTCTATGTGCATCCTTTGCAGCTTGACCTCCTACAATACCTGATGTCGGTGTCAGCTTGCTTGCTCAGCATCGGCTCTCATGTAAATGAGCAGCACTGTCTCCATCCTGTGTTGTCTTGCATGCAGGCTTTGGCAGTCTGCCTGATTGACCTGCTGGTATCCAGCACGCTATTCCCTTCCAGGCTAAGCAGCAACTGTATGGTGGATCAGTCTGCTTTCTATGCATTTGGCTTGAGGGAAGTGGCCATGGCAGACCTGCACACACAGATCCTGGGTGTCACCTGTGACTTGATAGACACAGGTGTCTCTGCACGAATGCACTTCTGGCAGCATGCTATGCCGCAATGCCCCTTGTGGCTGGCGCATCATGGTCAGCACAATCTGCCTGAAGAAGAGGGGTGGTCAGACCCAATGCCCTACGTTGCATTGTTAGGTGAGCAATGCACCCTCCGGACTGGTGTTTCATCACCAACCACTCACTTTAAAATGTGCAAGAAGTCCAGCTTTGATTGGTATTAGTGCAATGAACGACATACCAGCAGACGTAGCAACACCTTCATGTGTTTGTAATGACTGATGCATGACTGTTACATGAATACATCGCATCTGGGAAGGCACACATGCATGTAGCTGCAAGCTGACATGTGCACATGCTACAGTGCGTAATACTGCTCACCTTGGTTTTGCTGATCAACACAGAGACATGCTGAGACGTGCTGAGACATGCTGAGACATGCTGAGACGTGCAAGTCAAATAGATGGCTTCACCTCCCCCTGGCAGTGCCTGCATCATTCACTTGGGGCCAGCTTGTAGCCCTCATGAATGCGGTGATCAGTAACTGTCAACATTATGGCTAGACATTATACAAAGCACATATATCCCAGTTTTCCTGATGTGTACAGATATTTTCCAAGTTGCATCAATTGGCACAGGGGCTGTAGAGATGTCAGTCACTGCTTGTGTTGCAGAGAATTATGCAAGCTGGCAGCCACCAGATGAGCCCTTAAAGGCCCCTCCTGCTCAGGGGGCACAAGCTGTCATGAAAACCCTGTACCTCCTTGTGCAGCAGCTTGCCAGCACACAAACAAATTCTCACAAAAAAGGAGGTCATGAAAGACATGACCGGTGAAGAGTGCAGCTTTTTTTGCACAGCCATCCTGCTGCTTGAGCAGGCTTTGACTGCCAAGCAAGCGTTGCTGGGTGAGTGCCAGATTGTTCTTTTATGTGACAGCTTGGTGATTTCCTGCACAGTTGTCCTGTCACTCTTATTTTGATGCCCATCTTTGCTGGCAAAGTATGGTGGGCTCTTGAAGCATGATACAACTGCAGGAATGCCAAGCATGTCGTGGCATTGGGCCTTAGATTCGCTGGAAGCAAATTTTGGTGTAGCTTTTGACGCGTCATTATGGGTAGTGGCTTGTTGCAACAAAGTTGGATGCTCTGTTTGCATGGCATGCAGAGAGGGTACTAAAAAGCTACGAGCACATGCGGGATGATGTGATGTGGAACCCCATTATAGCTGGACTGGCAGAGGGCTGCTGGGCAGACAGCAGGCAGCAAGCGCTTGATTTCAAGCATCAGCTAGCGTCCATGTCCAAACTGGACTGTAGGCTGCTACCTGCAAGTGTTTTCCGCAGACTGCGAGCCTGCTTTGCGCCCTTGGTACGCTCATTGCCATGCAGCTGCGCATGCAAAGTGTTGTTGGCAAAGCTCTGCTCAGCATCACTGCATTGCCTTTTGTGACAATCAGCACCTTTTTGCTTGATCATGCTGATGTTGCAAGGCTTGCACACATGCAGCATACTTGGATTTGTTGCACATATAGCAGATGCAACGTTGTGCCTTTTGATTGGCATTAAAAAGCCCCAAATAATATCAGAGTGTGAATTGCATATCACCAGCAAGCATGTCAGTCTTGCCAGCTGCAACTAGACAGTTGCATCAGAAGGTGTTCATGCACCATTTTTTGCACATCTCATCATTTCACAAGTTTAGTGTTGAGTTTGTGAAGTGGCAAGATTGCACATTTTTCACAACCCACACAGACGTGTAGCATTCTCACCTTAGGGGTGTGCAAATTACCTTTCATCAATCACTAATGAATGAAAACGTTACTGCAATTACTGCTT
>JAABUT010003868.1_pt1 | contig 12389 bp, 13 predicted proteins | sample 5559281 | NCBI WGS metagenome assembly JAABUT01 (sample SAMN10711880, study PRJNA513359) | rock metagenome | isolation source: Antarctica rocks | place: Antarctica: Victoria Land, Ricker Hills nord | collected 2016-01-04
CCGACGCTGACGCTCGTTCAACAGCGGCCACAACGAGTCGATCCGCCGGCCCACCGCCTCCAGCGTTACCGCCTCGATCGCCACCCCTTAAGACTATCCGGCCGAGCGCGATTTACTCGACCTATTCATTGGCGAGCCCTCAGCCCCTCGCGGGTGTTGCCGTAGTAGCCCGCGACGTCGCCCGCCATGGCCGTCTGGCCGGTCACCGGCTGGGTGGCTCCGGCCGTTGCCGTGTTGCGGTAGGCACCGGCACGCACGGTGGTCGTCGCCGAGAACAGCCACGACTCACCGACGTCGAGGAGCGAGTTGTGGTTCGTGTCGCCGGCGTTGTAGCTGACGCCGCGGAGGCTCACCGTCACCTGGGCCGGGGTGAGGTCGTCCGCGAGGTTCGTCGGGGTGCCGTTGTCGTCGCGCACGCTGCTGACGGTGACCGCGGCGTTGCCGGTGTTCGTGAGGAGGTAGGTCCACGTTGCGGTCGTACCGACGAGCAGCTCCTTGCCGGGCTGGGTGTTGGCGTCCTCGATGGAGGTCGGGCGCCACGGGTCGAGGGCGTTGACCGCCTTGACGAGGGTGATCCGGGGGGTGACGCCCAGGGAGTAGTTGAGGTCGTCGTCCCACACGGTCGTCCGGCCCGGGTGGGTGGTGAGGTCGCCGGTGACCTGCACGACGTTGACGTAGGGTCCGTAGGCCGTCGGGCGCTGGGCCGTGAACACCCACGTCTCGTCGGGGTCGAGCAGCGTGTTGCCGTTCGCGTCACCGGAGACGTAGCGCGGGTGGAGGTCGTCTGTCGCGATGGCCGGCGTGCCGTTGTCGTCGATGACGGTGACGTTCGCGAGCGACGCCGGCGTCGTCGCCGAGACGCGGTAGGTGTAGGTGCCGACGCTGCCCGAGGGCACCCCGTTGAGGTACTTGTCGACGTGGATGCCCGGCAGCGTCCCGAGCAGGTGCGCGATATCGGAGGCGGAGACCTCGACGGGCGTCAGCTGGCCGAGAACGGTCGCGCTCACGGTGGCGGTGTTGGTGTAGGCCCCCAGCGGCACGGTGCCGATGGCCGAGAACAGCCAGATCTCACCGGGGTCGAGCATGCCGTTGCGGTTCCGGTCGCCCGAGGTGACCACGGTGCCGAGGCGCGGCTCGCGCCCGGTCACCGTGGCGCCCGAGAGGAGCTGCCCGCCCCGCACGGCATACGTGACGACGCCCTGCGAGGTGTAGAGCCAGACCTCACCGACGTCGAGCAGGCCGTTCGCGTTGCCGTCGCCGACGTTGCGGGTCCCGCGGTTGTCGACGAGCGCGGTCACCTGGAGCGGTATGGTGCCGGTGTTGGTCACCCGGTAGGTCCATACCACGGCGCTGCCGACGGCCAGGTAGAGTTGGTTGGCGGTGTCGTCGCCCTCCTCCGAGACGTTCGGCACCAGAGGGTTCGCGGCGTTGGTGGCCTTCTTTCACGGAGATCCGGGCGAGGACGCCGGCGTAGAACGCGTCCGGTCAGCGCGGCATCGCACGTGGTGGTGATCTCAGCGCAGGACGATCGCGGTCTCGAGGTCGTCTCGCTCCCGCTCGACGTCCTCGAGGACCGCGGCGATGGCCCGGTAGGTGCGCGTGTCGTGTTCGTGCAGCGTCTCGGCGTGGTCCCAGATCACGGTGACGGGTCGGCCCCGCTCGTCGTTGAGGTCGCGTAGGGAGTCCATCAGGGCGTCGAGGTTGTGCCCGAACCAGTCCGCGAGGTCGAGGGTGGAGGCGAACGCCGCGAGAGAGGTGCGCCGGTCCCGGCCCGCTCTGACGACATGGACCGCCCGACCTGCGGCGCGGGCCTGTCGGATCACCGCCCCGACGTCGGCGTCGGGCCCGAGCAATGTCGTCATGACCCCTCCCGGATCCGCTGGAACGACGCGTAGTGGTCGCCGGTGAAGAACTTGGCGCCGCCCGAGGCGGTGATGATGCGCCGCGGGCCGCGGTCCGGGCTGCCTGGGGTGACCACGGTGTACTCCTTGTAGGAGCCCTTTGGACCGGGAGGAAGCAGACCCTCACGGTTGTCGAAGGCGACGCCGTCGTTCTTCGGGTAGCGGAAGGGACCCCCGTGGCGGATCGCCGACAGGGTCTCCTTGGCCTGGTCGCTGAGTCGGGACTCGTCGACCCATGCCGACCCGGACTCCGGATCGGTGGATGTCGACGCCGCACCCGGCGTGCTGACCGACCGGTTGCCGCTCGTCAGGGACCCGGAACGGCCGGCTCTCGCAAGGGCGAACCCGGCGACGACGACAAGGAGCAACGCGATGAGCAGGACGCGAAGACGGGTCCCGGTCCCCCCTCCGGGCGACCTCGGCGAAGGGGCTGGCACCCCCCCATCATGCCGGGGCGGCCTGTCGTCCGGTCCGACGAGGACCTCAGGCCGGTATGGGGCTGCCGCTGCCGCTGCCGCTGCCGCGTCCGCTACCGAGCCCCCGGCGGAGAGCGGTCAGGGAGAGCATCCGAGTTCAGTCATTCAACCACCGCCCTGCGGACTGCCCGCCGCATCATGGCCCGGGTGACCGGGTCGTGCAGCACCGACACCGGCGCGAAGTAGAGCCGTCCGCGCCAGCCGTGCAGCCACACCGCCGTCGTGACCCGCAGCAGCCCGGCGTCGAGGTCGACGCCGACGCCGCACCGGAAGTCGAGGTGGCGCTCGAGCTCGACGATGAGCGCCTCGTCGCCGACGACGTCCTCCACGGCAAAGACGTCCTGTCCTGCGGGTTCGACCCCGATGAGACGCACGAGCAGCTGCCGCAGTCCCATCAGCGCCAGGACGAGCCTGGGCCCGTGCTTCCTGCTGAAGATCCGCTCGGCCCACTCCCGGGCGTCCCCGGTGGCGCCCGCCGGCAGGGGGACGATGACGACATCGGCCCAGTCTGCCGGCGGCTGGCCGGCGAACGCGAGGGAGACGAGAGCGGGTTCAGCGGGAGTCGTCATGAATCCTCCGTACGGGTCCGTATGTTGCTCCATACGGTAGCGTATGGACGTGCCTTCGCGGAAGAGACTGACCAGAGCCGACTGGGTCCGTGCCGGACTCGTGGCGCTGACCACCAGGGGCCCGGACGCGGTCGCCATCGAGCCCCTGGCAGCCGCCCTCGGGGCGAGCAAGGGTTCGGGCTACTGGCACTTCGCCAACCGCCACGACCTCCTCGTCACCGTGCTCGAACTGTGGAGACAGACGCACACCGTCGACGTCATCGCCCGCGTCGAGAGCGCCGGCGGCGATCCGCGCGAGCGGTTGCGCCAGCTGCTGACCGTCGTCAGCACGTCAGCCCTCGACTCCCCGGGCGAGCTGCTCGTCATCGGCAGCCACGACGAGACCGTCCGGTCCGTCGTCGAGGAGTGCGTCATGACCCGGATCGGCTATGTGGAGCAGCTCCTGCAGGAGGCCGGCGTGGCCCCGTGGGAGGCCCGCTCACGTGCCGTGCTCGCCTACTCCGCCTACCTCGGACACGCGACGCTGGCGGCAACCACGCCACAGGCCCTCCCGCGCAGTGCCGCCGACCGTCGTCGCATGCAGCGCGGCATGATGCGACTCGCCCTCCCGGAGGGCGACGGGTAGACCCGTCAACACCTTTCGGCCGGGTAGACCCTTCTTCAACACCTGGCGACGGGCAGCCCCCGTCAACAGCCGGCGACGGATGGACCCCGTCAACAGCTGGCGACGGATGGCCCTTCCCCGTCCCGGCCTGGAGGTATGCCGCCGAGGTGCGCTCACGGCATACCCGGTCCTCGTGGCGTCAGCGAGCGGGCACCGGGGTTCCTACGGGGCGATCCCGACGTACTTGGTCTCGAGGTACTCGTCGATGCCCTCGAAGCCGCCCTCGCGACCGAAGCCGCTGTGCTTGACCCCGCCGAACGGCGCCGCGGGGTTGGAGATCATGCCCTGGTTGACCCCGACCATGCCGTACTCGAGGGCCTCACTCGTCGTGATCGCCCGGTTGAGGCTCTCGGTGAAGAGGTAGGCGACGAGGCCGTACTCGGTGTCGTTCGCCATCCGGATCGCCTCGGCGTCGGTGCGGAACGTCGTGATCGGCGCGACCGGCCCGAAGATCTCCTCCTTCTGCATGCGGGCGCTCATCGGCACGTCGGTGAGCACGGTCGGCGCGAAGAAGTAGCCAGGCCCCTTGTGCGGCTCACCCCCAGTCAGGACCTTCGCGCCCTTGGCGACCGCGTCGACGAGCAGCTCGCTCACCTTGTCGCGCGCCTTGGCGTCGATGAGCGGCCCGACGCTCACGCCCTTCTTCGTGCCCTTGCCGAGGGTCAGGGCCGCCATCCGCTCGGCGAACCTTCCCGAGAACTCCTCCGCCACCGCCTCGTGGACGTAGAACCGGTTCGCCGCCGTGCACGCCTCGCCGACGTTGCGCATCTTCGCGAGCATCGCCCCCTCGACGGCCCGGTCGACGTCGGCGTCCTCGAGGACGAGGAACGGCGCGTTGCCACCGAGCTCCATCGAGACCCGGAGCAGCTGCTCGGCGGACTGCTCGACGAGCATCCTGCCCACCGCCGTGGACCCCGTGAAGGTCAGCTTGCGCAGGCGCGAGTCGCGGATCAGCGGCTCGATGACCTCCTGCGTGCGGGTCGTCGTGACAACGTTGAGTACGCCGGCCGGGACGCCGGCATCGGTGAGCAGCTCGGCGAGCAGGAGCATGGTCAGCGGCGTCTGGCTCGCCGGCTTGACGACCATGGTGCACCCGGCGGCGACGGCGGGGCCGATCTTGCGGGTGCCCATGGCGAGCGGGAAGTTCCACGGAGTGATCATCAGGGTGGGGCCGACGGGCTGCCTCATCGTCAGAAGCCGGGTCGCGCCGTTGGGAGCGACGGCGTAGCGACCGTGGATGCGCACCGCCTCCTCGGCGAACCAGCGGAAGAACTCGGCGCCGTAGGCGACCTCGCCGCGCGACTCGGCGAGGGGCTTGCCCATCTCGAGGGTCATGAGGAGCGCAAACTCCTCGGTGTGGGCCGTGACGCTCTCGTATGCCGTGCGGAGGATCTCGCTGCGATCTCGCGGGGGCGTCGCGGCCCAGGACGACTGGGCGGCCGCCGCCGCGTCGAGGGCGGCCCGGCCGTCGGCGACCGTCGCATCCGCGACGTCGGTCAGGGTGCGGCCGGTGGCGGGGTCCTCGACGGGCAGGGTGGCGCCGTCGGAGGAGTCCCGCCACGAGCCGCCGACGAACAGCCCCTTCGGGACGGACTGGAGAACGGACGTCTGGGTCACGGGCATGCGGGAGCCTCCTGGGTTTCTCTCCAGCGTAGAACGCACGGTATGCCGGGTGGCGGCCGGTGCCCGGTGGCGCGTGGCTCCCGGTGCCCGTGGCGCGTGGCTCCCGGTGCCCGTGGCGCGTGGCTCCCGGTGCCCGTGGCGCGTGGCACCGTCTGCGTCCGGCAGCTCGGTGGCCGGGGCCACCGAGCTGCCGGACGCAACGGTTGAGGGGGGTCAGGACGAGGGACTCTCCCGGCCGGAGCCGGGCTGCGTCGCCTCCGGGACGCGGCCGGCGAGCATGGGCCGGGTCGGGTCCCACGTCGTGCCGTCACGCTGGTCCGCCCGCCTGCGGGCGATCGCGCAGAGCGCCTCGAGGACGACCCGGTTCGCGAGGGCGGCGGTGATGTCCGCGTGGTCGTAGGGCGGGCTGACCTCGACGACGTCGACGCCGACCACGGGCAGCTCCAGGCAGGTCCGGCGGACCGCGTCGAGCAGCTCGCGGGCGCTGAGCCCGCCGGGTTCCGGGGTGCCGGTGCCCGGGGCGTGGCCGGGGTCGCAGACGTCGATGTCCACCGAGAGGAAGACCCCGTCGCAGTCGTCGACGGCGATGGCGAACGCCTCGGTCAGACACGCCTCCATGCCGCGGTGGACGATCTCGGTCATCTCGTAGGAGCGCATCTGCTGTCCCGCCATCCAGTCGAGCGTGTCCGGTGGCGGCCAGTAGCCCCGGAGCCCGATCTGGAGGAACCGGTCGCCGCGCAGCGCCCCCGACTCGATGAGCCGCCGCATCGGCTGGCCGTGGCCCCAGAGCGAGCCGAACTCGATGTCCCCGGTGTCGGCGTGGGCGTCGAAGTGGATCATCGAGACCCGGCCGTGGCCGAGGACGTTGGCCACGCCCCTGGCATCGGGGAACGCGATGGAGTGGTCCCCGCCGAGGATGACGGGGATCGCGCCGGCGCGGGTGACCTTCTCGACGGCCCTCTCCAGCGCCGGGAGGGCGACCTCGATGTCCCCCGAGAACATCTCGACGTCGCCGGCGTCGAGCACCCGCAGGTCTCGCAGACCGTCGGTCCGCAGGGCCAGCGACGGACGTTTGCCGTCGTGCGGGAGGTAGTCCGTCATCCGGATCGCCTGCGGCCCGAACCGGGTGCCCGGTCGGTGGGACGTGCCGCCGTCGAACGGTGCGCCGAGGATCACGACGTCCGCCCCGGCATACGAGCTCACGTCGTCCAGGTCGCACCGCTGCACCCCGAGGAAGGTGATGTCCAGGCCGTACTGGCTGCCGTAGCGGGTCATCTGCCGATCCTAGGGCGCCATCGGCGACCCTCCCCGCTCCTGCTGCGCCGTGGCCCGGGCATGCTCCGACCTTGCCGGCTCCGGCGCCCTCAGCTGCCGATGTTGGCCATGACGTGCTTGACGCGGGTGTAGTCCTCGAAGCCGTACATCGACAGGTCCTTGCCGTAGCCGCTGCGCTTGAACCCGCCGTGCGGCATCTCCGCGACAAGGGGGATGTGGGTGTTGATCCACACGCAGCCGAAGTCCAGCGCCTTGGAGACCCGCATCGCGCGGCCGAAGTCCTTGGTCCAGACGCTGGAGGCCAGCCCGTAGTCGACGCCGTTCGCCCAGCGGACCGCCTCCGCCTCGTCGGTGAACTGCTGGACCGTGATGACCGGTCCGAAGATCTCGTCCTGGACCGCCTCGTCGTCCTGGCGCAGGCCCGAGACGACGGTCGGCTCGAGGAAGTAGCCGTCGCCGAGGCGGCCGACCCGCGAACCTCCGGCACCGATCGTCGCGTGGTCCGGCAGCCGGCTGAGGAAGCCCTGGACCCGCTCAAGCTGGCTCGAGCTGTTCACCGGGCCGAACAGCGCGTCCCCGTCGTCCGGCATCCCGACCCGCGCCTCGGTCCGCGCGTAGTCCCCGAGGGCGGCCACGAAGTCGTCGTGGATTCTCGGGGAGGCAAGCACCCGCGTCGCCGCCGTGCAGTCCTGCCCGGCGTTGAAGTATCCCGCCACGGCGATCCCCTCCACCGCCGCCTGGATGTCGGCGTCGTCGAAGACGATGACCGGGGCCTTGCCCCCGAGCTCGAGATGGACCCGTTTGACGTCCCGGGCCGCCGACTCGGCCACCTGCATGCCGGCGCGGACCGACCCGGTGATCGCCACCATGGCCGGCGTCGGGTGCTCCACGAGGGCGCGGCCGGTGTCGCGGTCCCCCGTGACGACGTTGAACGTCCCCGGCGGCAGGAACTCGGAGGCGATCTCCGCGAGCAGCAGGGTCGTCTCGGGCGTCGTGTCGCTCGGTTTGAGGACGACCGTGTTGCCGGCAGCGAGCGCCGGGGCGATCTTCCAGACCGCCATCATCATCGGGTAGTTCCACGGCGTGACCTGGCCGATGACGCCGATGGGCTCGCGCCGCACCCACGAGGTGTGCCCCGCGAGGTACTCGGCCGAGGCGCGCCCCTCCAGGACGCGAGCCGCTCCGGCGAAGAAGCGGACCTGGTCGACCATCGGCGGGATCTCCTCGCTCGTGGTCAGCGCGTACGGCTTGCCGGTGTTCTCCGCCTCGAGCCGGACGAGCTCGTCGGCTCGCGCCTCGACGGCGTCGGCGAGCCTGAGCAGGGCCCGCTGACGCTCGCTCGGCGTGGTCTCCCCCCACGTCTGAAAGGCGGTGGCCGCGGCGGAGTACGCGGCGTCGACGTCGGCGGCCGACGACACCGGCGCAGTGGCCACGACCCGGGCGGTCGACGGGTCGATGATCTCTGTCGTGGCGTCGCTCTCGGGGTCGACGTACTCTCCCCCGACGAAGTTGCGCAGGACACGGAGCTCGGCAGTCATGGTCGGAGACTATCCGCCCGGTGCTGTTACCGACAGCCTCGGCCGACTTCTCTGTCGGTTTCGCCATTGCGGAGCTCGCTTCGCAACGGATTCCGTCGTAGAGTGCGCCTGGTGAGCACCTCCTCGAAGGCTACCGGCCGGACCGTTGGGCTCGACGACCTGGCGAAGGCGATCATCGAGCAGCTCCAGGAGGACGGGCGCCGCTCGTATGCCGTCATCGCCGATCGCGTCGGGCTCTCCGAGGCGGCGGTGCGCCAGCGCGTCCAGAAGCTGCTCGACGCGGACGTCATGCAGATCGTCGCCGTGACCGACCCGCTCCAGGTGGGCTTCCGCCGCCAGGCCATGATCGGCGTCCGGATCGAGGGGGACCTCGCTCCCGTGGCCGAGGCCCTCGGGAGCCTGCCCGAGGTGTCCTACGTCGTCACGACCGCCGGCAGCTTCGACCTGCTCGTCGAGGTGGTCTGCGAGGACGACGCCCACCTGCTCGACCTGCTCACCCAGCACATCCGCACGTTCCCGGGCGTGCGGTCGACGGAGACCTTCGTCTATCTCAAGCTCAACAAGCAGCACTACAACTGGGGCACCCGATGACCACTCAGCCCACGCCCGTCACCCAGCCGACCTCCGAGGGGAGCGCGGCCCGCACACCGGCAGGCACGGCATACGCGGACGCCGCCCGGGACCACCTGTGGGGCCACTTCACCCGCCACTCGGTCTACGAGCCCGTCGAGAACGGCGGCCTCGGCGGGCAGGTGCCCGTCATCGTCCGCGGCGAGGGCCACCGGATCTGGGACGACCGGGGCCGCGAGTACATCGACGGCCTCGCCGGGCTCTTCGTCGTCCAGGTCGGGCACGGCCGGGTCGAGCTCGCGGAGGCGGCGGCCAGGCAGGCCGAGCAGCTCGCGTTCTTCCCGCTGTGGTCCTATGCCCACCCGCGGGCCATCGAGCTGGCCGAGCGGCTGGCGATGGGCGCCCCGGGCGACCTCAACCGCGTCTTCTTCACGACCGGGGGCGGCGAGGCGGTCGAGAGCGCGTGGAAGCTGGCCAAGCAGTACTTCAAGCTCGTCGGGAAGCCCGGCAAGCACAAGGTCATCAGCCGCGCGGTGGCCTACCACGGTACGCCGCAGGGGGCCCTGTCGATCACCGGAATCCCCGCGGCCAAGGAGATGTTCGAGCCGCTCGTGCCCGGAGCGTTCAAGGTGCCGAACACCAACCAGTACCGCGCGCCGCTGGCGCTGCGCGACGACCCCAAGGCCTTCGGGCTCTGGGCCGCGGACCGGATCGCCGAGGCCATCGAGTTCGAGGGGCCCGACACCGTGGCGGCGGTCTTCCTCGAGCCGGTGCAGAACTCCGGCGGCTGCTTCCCGCCGCCGCCGGGGTACTTCGCGCGGGTCCGGGAGATCTGCGACGAGTACGACGTGCTTCTGGTGTCCGACGAGGTCATCTGCTCGTTCGGCCGGATCGGGTCGATGTTCGCGTGTGACGACTTCGGCTACGTGCCGGACATCATCACCTGCGCCAAGGGGATGACCTCGGGCTACTCCCCCATCGGCGCGATGATCGCCAGCGACCGGCTGTTCGAGCCGTTCCGCACGGGCACGACGTCCTTCCCGCACGGCTACACCTTCGGCGGACACCCCGTCTCGGCAGCGGTCGCGATGGCCAACCTCGACATCTTCGAGCGCGAGGGCCTGAACGACCACGTCAAGGAGAATGCGCCGAAGTTCCGGGCCTCGCTCGAGACGCTGCTCGACCTGCCCATCGTCGGGGACGTCCGCGGCGAGGGCTACTTCTACGGCATCGAGCTGGTCAAGGACAAGGAGACCCGCGAGACCTTCGACGACGACGAGTCCGAGCGGCTCCTGCGCGGCTACCTCTCCCGGGCGCTCTTCGACGCGGGGCTCTACTGCCGCGCCGACGACCGCGGCGACCCGGTGATCCAGCTCGCCCCGCCGCTGATCATCGGGGAGCCCGAGTTCGCCGACATCACCTCGCGGCTGCGGTCCGTCCTCGACGGCGCCTCCGCCCACCTGTGACCCCTCGCGGCACCGGCGCTTGCTGGAGCGCCTGTTGAGCGCAGTCACCTCGGCAGCCCTGCGCCTGCTCATCGGCAGGACTCAGCCGAGGAGCACGGCGATGAGCAGGATGACCGGGACCGACAGGAACGTGCTGACGAAGATCGCGTCCCGCGCGAGGAACAGCCCCCGGTTGTAGCGGTTGGCGTAGACGAAGATGTTCTGGGCCGTCGGCAACGCCGCCGTGACCGCGGCGGCGAAGAGGGCATGGCTGCGCAACCCTACGAGGAAGTAGCCGACGGACACCGCGGCGACCGGTTGGACGACGAGCTTGAGCGCCACGACGGTGCCGACGTGCGACCAGGAACCCCCGGCCCCCGGCCTGGGACCACGGCGCAGCGAGATCCCGAACGCGATGAGCATGGCGGGCACGGCCATGTTGCCGACGAGCGCGATCGGCTCCAGAACGAGAGCCGGGATGTGGTTGCCGGCGAGGGAGGCCAGCACACCGATGAGGGCGCCGAGCGTGATGGGGTTGCGCAACACCCGCACCAGGCTGGCGGCCAGCGTCGGTCGCGGGCCGCGGGCCGCGCTGTCGAGCAGGGCCATCGCCACGGGGGTCAGGACGAGCAGCTGCATGAGCAGGGTCGGCGCTATGAGCGAGATGTCGCCGAGCACGTAGAGCGCGATGGGCAGCCCGAGGTTGCCGGCATTGACGTATGCCGCACAGAGGCTGCCGATGACCTGCTCGCCGAGCGGTTGCCTCCACCTCCACCGAGCGATGGCGAGGTAGACCGCAACGGTGACGGCCACGCTGGCAAAGGACGAGACGAGGTTGGCCGAGAGGATCGCCCGGATCGGCGTCCTCGACATGACGACGATGAGCAGGGCCGGCGAGGCGACGTAGAACGCCAGCCGGGAGAGCAGGTTCTGCGCCGAGACGTCGAGGATGTCGAGGTGGGCGAGGAGGAAGCCGAGCGAGACGACGGCGCCGATCGTGGCGAACCCCTCCAGCACCCCGGTCACGCGCTGATCCTGTCATCCGGTCCCAGCCTCCCGACAGCGCCGCCGCCGCGGGTTGGTTCCGCGACCCAAATCCTCAGAGGGACAGGTGGAGTCGCAGAGCCTCGTCGAGGTCGCCCATCAGAGCCGGGGGAACGACACCGATGCGTCGACCGATCCTGACGACGTCGATCGACCGCACCTGCTCAACCTGGCACTTGGAGTCGAGCTGGAGTCCCGTGTCGGTCCGGGGCAGAAACGTCTGGAAGGGAAACACCATGGCGGTGTTGCTCGTTACCGGCACGACGGTCACCACGCCCCTGCCGAGACGCTCCGCTGCGGTGTTGGCTCCGTTGTTGCTGACGATGACCACCGGTCGCGTCTTGTTCGCCTCGCTGCCTCTGACCGGATCAAGGCTGGCGACCCGGATCTCACCCCGGCGCATGAAGCCCGTCGCCCACGGCGCCCTCCCAGGCGTCGGCCTCTCCCGCATCGGTCCACTCGCCCCAGGCTGCCTCGTAGGCGGACTCGAGCCGGGACGCGCGAAGCGAGCCGACTGCCTGATGCAGAGCAGCCGACCGGGAGTCGGCCGTCGCCTCCTCCACCAAAGCGTCGAGGAACACGACGTCGTCCTCGGGAAGGCTGACACTGAGCTTCATGAACGCATGCTACCTCTGGTGCGACCGCAGTGCTACCCGCGCATGGCGCTTCCCGCCCTGGGCCGCCGACCGACCTACGCGGGAGAGTCACCGTCGGGGGCGCAGGACTGGGGCGAGGGCGGTGAGGACCGAGGCGTCCTCGATCGTCGGTGGTGTGGCCGGCGAGCCGCCGTCGGCGATCTCGCGCATCGTCTTGCGCAGGATCTTGCCCGACCTCGTCTTCGGCAGCGCGGCCACGATGTCGACCTGGCGCAGGGCCGCCACCGCCCCGACCTCCGAGCGCACCCGGGCGACGAGCTCGGACCGGATCCGCTCGCCGTCCGCAACCGGGTCGATGCCGGACTTCAGGACGACGAGGGCGCGCGGCACCTGACCCTTGACCTCATCCGCCACGCCGATCACCGCGCACTCGGCGACCGCCTCGTGCCCGGCCAGGGCGGCCTCGATGGACCCGGTCGACAGCCGGTGGCCGGCGACGTTGAGGACGTCGTCGGTCCGCCCCATGACGTAGAGGTAACCGTCCTCGTCGAGGTAGCCGCCGTCGCCGGTCAGGTAGTACCCGTCGAATGCAGACAGGTAGGACGCGACGTAGCGCTCGTCGTCACCCCACAACGTCGGCAGGGTGCCCGGAGGCATCGGCAGGCTGAGGCAGATCGCCCCTTCGACG
>JAABUT010003871.1_pt1 | contig 12380 bp, 21 predicted proteins | sample 5559281 | NCBI WGS metagenome assembly JAABUT01 (sample SAMN10711880, study PRJNA513359) | rock metagenome | isolation source: Antarctica rocks | place: Antarctica: Victoria Land, Ricker Hills nord | collected 2016-01-04
CACGGTCTGCTTTCTGTGGTAGATGCGGCGGGGCGGAACAGTGCTGGTAGGCGGTGGTGCGGTGAAATTCGGCCCGGCGGCCTGGTCGGTTCACCAGAGGCGGTTGAGATCGCCGTCGTGGAAGGTTAACCCGGGCAGCCGACAGATCTTGGTGACGGTTATCTGACTGGCCCGCATGTGTCCATGCTCCGGGCACCACAAGCGGGTGTGCAGCTCGGCTGCGCGCGCTGACTCGGTCAGCGTCTCCAGTCGATTATCCCACGCCGAGTCATCAAGCCGTCGGAGGTCGGGGCAACCGAAGCACGTGCCGTCCGGTGACGACCGGCCGTTGGCACAACCGTCCGGTGGCACCTCCGTCGAAGAACGCGCCGTCATCCGCGCGCATGATTGCTCAGTCGGCACGATCATGGTGGTCCCGGCGGGTGCTCAGCCAGCGCAGCGCATCCGGCCGGCTGAAGGGTGGCATGGGTTCCGGTCAGACGGGCCCCTTCGGCTTCTTGCAGTGCCACCCAGTAGTCGTCGAACACTGCTTCGGTCAGAGGCTGCAGACGGACACCGGCCCGCTCGAGGGCCGGCACAGTGCACAACGCGTCGGCGGCCATCATGGCGCACCAAATCAACCTGAAACTTCAATTCAACTTCGGTCGAATCCGTGCGCTGTTCCGCTCCGTGTCACTTGGTTGTGGTGCGGGCCAGCGCAGCTCCGCTGAGGCGGGCGGCGATCAACACCAGGACCGGTAGGAGCAGGAGCCACATCATCGAGCCGGCGTTCGGATGATCGGTGGTCGGCATGAGAAGACCCGTGTCGCCGATTCCGGTCCACCACCCGTGGCCGGCGACGAGCCCGGCCAGTAGTGCGCCGCCGGCGGTGACCAATACCCGACCGACCGGTGTCCGCAGTCCCAACACAGCAGCCGCGATCACGGCAAGAGTCATCGTCGCGAAAAACGGTCGAGTCAGCCCGGGCGTCGCCTCGAGCAGAACCGGCGCGGCCAGTACAACAAAAATGAGCACCGCAGATCCGGCGAGAGCTTTCCGTCCTCGCCACAACAACCGGCGACCCAGTGCGACCCGCCGGCCAGAGGTCAGCAGCCGGCACGCGGTGACCTGGATGAGCAGCCACCCGAAGCTGGTACTGATGGTGCCGGTATCACCGTTGAGAACTGGACGCAGCAGAAATACCAGATAAGCCAGGACGGCTAGGCCGGCGATCCACCGGGCCACGTTGCGCGGACCGACCACACTGGCTGCTGCGGCCGGAATCCACAGCGCCCAGGTGATCAGGTCGAAGTGCTGCCGCCACATCGACGATGACGGGAAAAGCATAAATTCTGCGACGGCCTTCGCTGCCGGGAACAGCAGCAACAGCGGCAGGGCAACCGTCAGGATGGCTGCGGCCCGGTGATTGGCGTTTCGGTCGGCCGAGACGGCGGTGTGGCACCACACTTTGCCGGCCTGCCACAGCAGGGCTGCGGCCTCGGCCGGTTCGGGCCGACGTTGCCCGGGTTTGGCGTTTTGCATCAGCACCGCCAGGAGCTCCTGTCCCCAGTCGCGGCGGTAGTGCGCCGGGAACAGCCGGAGCAGCCGGCGGTAGCGTCGTTCCAATTCGGTGTCCGGCTGTTCCGGATCGTTCATGCCGTCGCCGAGCCGAGGTTGAGCCGACCGATCGCGATGCGGGCCTGCCGCTGCACCCGGGTCGCCTCCGCCTCCAGCCGCAACGCACCCGCTTCGGAGAGCCGGTAGTAGCGGCGCGGCCTGGAGTCGACGACTTCTTCCCGGTCGATCTCGATCAGCCCTTCCCGGGCGAGCCGGTCCAACGCCCCGTACAAAGTGCCGACCCGCAACGTGACCGCACCGCCGGACAACTCCACGACATCGGTGAGTAGGGCGTACCCATGGCGCGGCCGGGCTGCCAACGCGGTCAGGATCAGGAAAGACGGCTCCTGCAACCGGTCATCGCCCATACCGCCACTATACTCAGGTCAACAGAGCATCGATGGGTGGTTCCGGTTGGTTGGTGCCTGCCGTGATACTTGGCCATGGCGGTAATGCAGCATCTGGTGGGGATTCGACGGCTCGTCGGGTCGTTGGTGACCGCGGGCGCGCTGGTCAGTTGGACGGCGACTCACCCGCCCCCAGTACCTTCGACCGTGACATCGTCCGCGACGTCCACGATGCCCTCGTCCGCGGCACAGTCCTCTTCGGCGACGCCCACGTCCACGCCGCCCTCTACGGCCACGCCGGCCGTGTCGCCCACCACGTCGTCCACGATGTCCGTCGCCGCGCGGACGTACCTGGATACGGCGCTGAACATTATGCAAACGGGCGCGGTCAATCGCGCCAAGCTCAACTGGCCGGCAATTCGGCAACGGGCCCTAGACATCGCATCCGGAGCGGTGACCGCCAGCGACACACACTCGGCGATCGCATCGGCTGTCGGGGAGCTTGACGTCAACGGCACTCCCGGTTCGTACCACTGCCGGTCGGTACGACAACCCCTTTGCTCCCGCTCGGTCCGTCGCAGCTGCCGTCGGGCAAGCTGCTACCCGGACGGATCGGGTATGTCGCGTTGCCTGGCGTCGAGGACTTCGCCGATCAGTACCAAGCCGCCGGAGCTGCCGTGATCCGCACCCTGCAGGCCGGGCACCCCGACGGCTGGATCCTGGACCTGCGCAGCGACGCCGGCGGCGCCGTCTGGCCCATGCTCGGCGGAATTCAACCCCTTCTGGGTTCGGGCCCGATCGGGTCGTTTGTTTCACCACCTGCACCGGCCAGCGTGGTCCGCGTAACGCCGACGGAACTCACCCAGGGCGGACAGGTGGCGATCCGCATACCCGTGGCAGCCCAGCAGGGCGCCAGCACAGACCCGGTCGTGGTGCTGACCGGACCGACAACTGCCAGCGCCGGAGAGTTCGCCGCGATCGTGTTTCGGGGACGCCCGTGCACCACGTCGATGGGATCAGCAACGACCGGAGTTCCGACCGCCAACGCGCCGTTCCAGCTCAGCGATGGCGCCACGCTGATTCTCACCACGGGCTTCGACGCCGACCGGACCGGCCACGTCTACCCAGACACGCCGATCAAACCCGATATCGAAGTCGGCACAAACTACAACGCAACCTGGAACCAAGCCGACCCAACGATCCGAGCAGCCACCCAATGGCTGAACCTTCATCGTGACTGCAAAACCGTAGCCAAGCAAATGCGCTAGCTGGGGTACTGCCGGACCTCCGCTGTGTCCGCAAACGATCGAATCTTTACATCCGCGGCCAGCGGTCTGAGGGTCGGCAACCAGATGTAGCAAATGCTCGTGTACGCAACTACGGCAAGGTCGACCAGGTACGGGATGACGGCGAGTCGGGGAGTTTGTCAATGCGGACAGCACCGGCAGATGCGCGGATCGGTTGGGCGAGCGTCGGCGTGTCGCCGACTGATTCACCGCAACCAACCGGTTAACCGCTGACGGATCGGTTGTAGATCGCGGTCGTCAGCACTCTGGTCAGGAGTAGCGGAAAGAACACCATCGCCAGGGCCCAGTCGCCGATGTAGTGCAGTTGAGCGTTCGCCCCACCGAGAACGGCGACGAACAAGCCGGCGCACATCAGCACCTGGACTACCCGGCGCTGAGGTGCAAGGTCCGGAATTTGTTGGCGCGTGAACGGACGTACCGGCTGGCCACGAAACCGCTCCAGATCCAGGACTGATGCGCAGGCGGACACGACGCATCCGAGGACGATCAGCAACACGTCTATCACCATGCGGACAAGTATGAAGGGGCTGACCGAGGTTCCGGCAGTCACGACCAGGCAACGGACCACCCCTAGCCGACCCCAACATCCCGGCGGCTGGGCGCGCGTCCCACAGGAAATCGCCCCCTCTGACGAGACCCGTTTGAGTGCTCCAATTGACGCATGCTGATATCGGTATATGATTGCGCCCATGGCACGAGCAGCGACGACGTCGGACGTCTTCAACGCAATCGCCGAGCCGCAGCGCCGGGAGATCCTGGTGCTGCTGCGGGCGGGTGAGCGGCCGGTGACCGAGTTGGCCCAGGAGCTGGGGATAACCCAGCCGGGAGCGTCCAAACACCTGCGGGTGCTCCGGGAGGTCGGGCTGGTGCGGGACCGAAAGGCAGGCAAGCAGCGCCTGTACGGCCTGAACGCCCGCGGGCTGCGACCGGTCCACGAGTGGACCGGCGGGTTCGAGCGGTTCTGGAACGAGAGCTTCGATCGGCTGGACGCGTACGTGCAGGACCTCAAGCAGACGACAGGAGAAATGACCGATGGCAGCAACAGGACATGACGCGCCGGCACAGTCCGCGACGGCCGACCGCGAGATCGTGATCTCCCGGGTCATCAGTGCCCCACGGGAGCTGGTGTTCGAGGCGTTCACCGAGGTCCGGCACCTGTCGCGATGGTGGGGGCCGGAGGGGTTCACCACCACCACGCGGGCGTTCGAGTTTCGCGTCGGCGGGGAGTGGGACTTCGTGATGCACGGACCGGACGGGACGGACTACCAGGAGTGGATCTCCTGGACCGAGATCGCCCCGTCGGAGCGGATCGCGCTGCTGCACGGTGAGTCCCGCGGCGACCCGAACGCCTTTGAGTCGGTCGTGACTTTCGCGCCCGACGGCGCGGCGACCCAAGTCGAGATGCGCACGGTGTTCCCTACCAAAGAGCTGCGCGACGAGGCGGTCGAGAAGTACCACGCGATCGAGGGCGCCCAGCAGACCCTGGGCAACCTGGCTGCCTATGTCACCGAGATTGCTCCGAACGGGGTGGAGGACTGATGCCCGGGAAGGTGTTCTTCAGCGTGTCGATGTCGCTGGACGGGTTCATCGCGCCCGAGTCCCTCGGGGAATTGATGGGGCAGCAGTGGATGGAACTGCAGCAGTGGATATTCCCCACGCGATTCTTCCGGGAAAACCTGACGCTCGGCTAGGGCGGCGAGGAAGGACGCGACAACGACATCGTGCGGGAAACGCATCTGCGCACCGGCGCGAGCGTCATGGGCAAGCGCATGTTCGACGCCGGCGAGCTGATGTGGCCGGAGAACGCGCCCTTTCACACGCCGGTCTTCGTCGTAACGCACGAGAAGCGGAACCCCTGGACCCGGCCGGGCGGGACCACCTTCCACTTCGTCAACTCTGGGCTCGAGACCGCTCTCGACCAGGCCCGCCAGGCCGCGGGCGACCGAGACGTCCGCATCGCAGGCGGCGGCGCAACAATCCTGGAATACGTGAACGCCGGCCTGATCGACGAATTCACGATCGCGCTCTCACCCGTGCTGTTCGGCTCCGGAATCCGCCTGTTCGAGGGCGTGGACGCGGCCCGCGTGGCCCTGAAGCAGGTCTGCGCAGAGCCGACGCAGCGGGTGACCCACCTAACCTACGCAGTACGGGAGCGGTAACTCCTCTCGTCCTCGGCGCTCCCCCGCCGAGGTCAGCAGCGCGGTGAGATCCTCGCCGCTGACCGTCAGGAAAGGCGAGCGTTCGGGCCGCGGTGTCGGATGCGTGCTCCTCCGGATGGGTCCGCACAGCGTTGTCGTAGAACTTCCTCGCCAGCTCGGGCTTGGCCGGCGAATCACCACGGACTCGCGGTCGACCAACAGCGGCGGGTCCACTCCGAAGCTGCCGTGGAACGGGTTCGGCATGCACTCGCGAGAGCACAGCTTCTGGAGTCCATGAGACCTATTAGAGTCGAAAGAATCGGCTTCAGAGTCCCAACGGTGCCCCAAACCTGCTCGCCCCTCAACCGCGCGGTCCCCAACGCGCGTCGACCGGTTCCTCACCTTGACGCAGGGCGTCGAGGTAGGCACGGTCGGCGGCAAAGCGAGCCGCGACCTCCGGACCCTGGGCAATGGCGCCGTGTCCGGGGATCAGGACACCGACGTGCCTGGCGGCCTCATCCAGCCGCTCGAGTGCCTTTCCGTAGGCGTCCAGTTGACCGGGGCGGCGACGGTCGAGCATCGGGACCAGGACGTCGGAGAGCCTGTCGCCGGCGAGCAGGACGCCACGGTTGGCGAGCAGGACCGCGGCGTGGCCGACGGCGTGCGCCTCATGCTGGACGATCTCACCGGGCACGCCGCCGCCGTCCGCGGGCAGCGAGGTGACGAGCGCGACCAGCTCGAGAGGTATGCCCGACGCGCTCTCCGCTGCCATCGTTTGCGCCCGCTCTCGGGCCTCACTGGCAGCGTGTGCGCCGGCGGAGGTGGTGTAGCACGTCACCGAACCTGGAGTGCCACAGCAGGTGGTCCCAGTGAGGATGGGTGGAGAACCCGGCGACCACCGGCATGCCGAGTTGGTCGAGGTCATCGGCGAGCTGGTTCAGCTCGGAACCGTCGATGCCGGGATCGGCCAGGACCAACCCACCGTCGCCGCGCACCACGATGCTGTTGCTCCAGACCCACGCGCTCTGTCGGATCCAGACGCCCTCGGCCACTTGATTCAGCACCGATTCACTGTGTCAGTCATCCCCGTCCGGCACAATGACGCCATCGAGGAGTGCCAGGACCTGTCCCCGATGAGCGGCATTGGCCGACACCGCCGCCTACTGTCTGCTGCTGACTGACGGTTCCGGCCTCACTTCAGGTGCCGGGCGAAGAACCGGTTTCCGTCGTCGCCCTCGAACTGCGGGACGCCGGTGTGCCCGCCCATATTGGCGTGCAACGTCTTTTCCTTGCTGCCGAAGGCGTCGAACAGGTCCAGGGCCATCTGCCGGTCGTTCCCTTCGTCGTCCCACTGCAGCAGGACCTGCAGCGGAATGGTAACGCGCCGGGCCTCTTCAAACATGGTGCGGGGCACATAACTTCCGGCGAACAGCACAGCGGCCGAGATGCGCGGCTCGACCACCGCCATCCGGATCCCGATGGCGATCACCCCTCCCGCGAACCCGACCGGGCCGGCGATTTCGGGCAACCCGAGGAGGGCGTCGAGAGCAGCCCGCCATTCCGGAACCGCCTCTTCCACCAGCGGGAGGACGAGTCGGTCGACGATCTCGTCGTCGACCCGCTCACCGGCCGCCAATGCCCGGCGCAGGTCGGTGCGGGCCAGATCGGCGGCGGCGGAGCGGGGCCGATCGCCGCTACAGGGGAGCTCGATGGTGGCCGCGGCGTAGCCCTCCGCCGCGGAGTGCCGGGCTCGGGCAACCAGTCGGGGGTACATCATCTGCAGTCCGCCGGGGTGGCCGAGCAGGATCAGCGGGACCGGTGCGGATGCAGATGCAGATTCGGGCGTCCAGAGGATGCCGGGGATCTCGCCGAGGATGAATTGGCGTTCCAGGACGCCGTCGTCGAGGTGCTGTTCAGAGGTGAATTGCATGGTCGTGCCTTTCGGGAGGGCTGCTGGATGGCGCTCCCGGACGACCTATCGCCCGACCGTGACCCCAGAGGGGAGCACCCATGTCGATACTGCGTTCACGGGTACCACCTCCTCGTTCTCTCGCACGGCCCCGGAAAAACTAGCAGTGGTCGCTGTGGTCCGCCGACAGGTTTCTTGCGGAGGCCCTCAGCCGAAGGCGAGGCGCTTTCCAGGTTTGCCGGGCTCGAGCAACTCGAACTTCAGTCTCAGATCGGTACGGTTCATCAGATCCACTTGCTGGGTGAACGGCTCACTGGTGACGTAAACGGTCTTGTCGAGCTTCCACTCCTGCCTGAACCATGCGCGGATCGCGGCGAGGAGACGTTCGTCCACTCCCAACTCCATCTGGTGCAGACGAACCCAGAAGAAGATGACGGCGTCCACGTCCGTCCACTCGTCGTCACCGACTGGCTTCACTGTGGATTTGGCGAGGAACGTGGCGCTCGTTGGGAAGACGTAGACGCAGCCCAGGCATTTGGTGCCGTCTGGGTCGATGAGAGTGTAGGTGAACGCGCGATGCGCAGCATGCCGTTCTTCGAGGTCGACGAGATCTTTCCGGTTTGCCTCCACCGTGAAGTCGTCCTCGGGCCACGTCGACTGCCGCCACAACCGAAGCTGCTCACGCGTTTCCATCACGGCGGCATAGTCCATCTCCGTGTCGTCGACCACGATCGGACGCAACACGAACTCTTTGGTCCTCAACTCCGTAGGAACCGGTTCGGTCGCGTCACTGAATGGCACTTGTGGCTCCTCTGGCAGCTATCCCTGGCCGTTGCTAACGCTACGGCGACGCTCAAGTGGTTATGACGACGGCAGCCAGGTCGGGATGACGCTGTCCCGATTTGGTGACGCGCTCCGTGGCACGGTCGACGTCGGCAGATGTAGGGGCGACGCAGACCTGGCAGGCTGGTTGCCGACCGGCCACAATTGACCACAGCATTCATGGGAGGCCGCACTGACCATGGCGGTGTTGAGTCGTACTTCGTGGCCGACGGCGGCAAGCGGTACCGAACGTCGGAACGCACTCAGACCGACAAGCCCGGCTTCAAGACCAAGCACGAAGCGGCCGACTTCGCGGCGACGGTCGAGGTGTCCAAGCTGCAGGGTCCGTACATGCAACCCTCGCACGGCCGGCTGCCGACCGGACCGTGGGTCGTCGACCGGCCGGCCGGCCGCGGCGATCGCCCGCTTGAGCCAGGTCCGGTGCGAGGGCATCATCAACGAACACATCATGCCGAAGTGGGGCAAGGTCGCTCTGGCCGACAGCCGGCACATCGACATCCAGTCGTAGTGGGCCATTCTGACCAGCATGAAAAACAAGGGTTAATTCAATTGGGGCACGCCATCCGACCGGGCAGCCCAAGATCAAGTAAAACAGCTCTGCTCTGCGGAAATAGCCGTCCTGGAATTAATTACGTTTACTAATTGCCTGATGCTGGGTCCAAGCGAACTTCGGTCATCCTAGTGTCGCGTGTCGGAAGTGACTTTACTGTTGCTATTTGGGAAAATGGGGTATGTCTGTTGCTGTCCCGTTGATACTGCGTCCCGGTGACGAGCCGAAATTGACTGCCCTACTGCGGGCCACGACCGTGCGGGCCGGAATTGCGCAGCGAGCCAGGATCGTGCTGCTGGCCGCGGAAGGGATGTCTAACGTGGCGATCAGCAGGCTTGTCGGGGTGTCTCGGCCGACTGTGCTGGAGTGGCGGAATCGTTACACCGCAGGTGGTATCGGAGCGTTGCAGGATCTGGAGCGTTCCGGGCGGCCGCCGGTCATCGACGACGCCGCGGTCGTCGTGGCCACCTTGCAGGCCCCGCCGGCGTCGCTGGGAGTCACCCACTGGTCGGCGCGACTGCTGGCCCGGCAGTTGGGGATCTCCTTCGCCTCCGTCGCCCGGATCTGGCGGGAATGGAACCTGCAGCCATGACGGCAGGAGACGTTCAAATTCTCCACCGACCCAGAACTCGATGCCAAGGTCCGAGACGTCGTCGGGCTGTACATGAATCCGCCCGAGAACGCCGTCGTGCTCTGCGTCGATGAAAAGACCCAGGTCCAGGCCTTGGATCGGACCGCGCCGATCCGGCCGATGCGGCCCGGACTGCCGGCCAAGGCCACCCACGACTACGTCCGCCACGGCACGACCTGCCTCTTTGCGGCGTTGGAGGTCGCTAACGGCAAGGGTCACCGACGCCTGCTACGACCGGCATACCAACGCTGAATTCCTGGACTTCCTCAAACTCGTCGCCAAGATCTACCCGCAGGTGAAACTGCACATCGTCGCCGACAACTACGCCACACACAAGCACCCCAACGTGAAAGCCTGGCTGGCCCGCAACCCGCGGATCACCATGCACTTCACACCCCCATCCGGGTCCTGGCTCAACATGGTCGAAATCTTTTTCGTCCGTCATCACCCGGCAAGCGATCCGCCGAGGAACGTTCAACTCCGTCAAAGACCTCAAGACCGCCATCGGCGCGTTCATCGACGGCTCGAACGAGCCGCCTGGAACACCTCCGCGGGTCCGCCCTCGGCTTCCGCAACCTCACCAACTACATCGCCAGGTCACTGCTGGAGACCGGCGGGTTCAGACCCGGACTACACCTTCGATTGCAATGAGCCGGTTTACACCGCGGGGATGGTGTGGGTTCGGAAGTCGGGCTTGACGTCCAAGCCGAGGTCGCGCGCCCGTTGCGGGGTGAGCAGCATGTCGCCGAAGTCGCGGCGTGCCGGGGAGAGAACCTCATCGGGGATTGCGGTATACCCGGGGCCGGGGTCCTTGAACCAAGGCTCGTCGCGGACCTTGACGGTGTACCCACGGCGGGGCACGGCGTACCAAGGCTCCAGGTCGCGGGCCTCGACCAGGACGTGGTTGTCGTCCAGTCGCGTAGTGAGCCAACCCGACAGGTCGTGGGCGGCGCCGATGTGGGTGTTGGTCAGCACCTGAATGCCGCAGGGCTCCGGGATGAACTGCGCCCACAGTTCCGGGTGATATTGGAAAACTGGCCCCACATAGAGCTCACCGTCCTTCGGGCCCCGATCGGACAAACCGACCCAGTCCCGGTGCGTCACCATCGCGAAGGACACCTCCGCCAGCGGCAGCCCGACCAGCGCGGCTCGGAGCGCGCCCACCGTGTCCCGCCACGGGTAGTCCGCCGCACGGGCGGAGAGCTCGAGGATCCCGGGCGTGCGCGCCTTCATTGCTCGGGCCTCGCGACGCTGCTCGTCGAAGGCCTCGCTCAACCCGGAGCCCCCTCGCACCGTTAGCCGGGCCGCGTCGGCCGGTCGGGACCACGTCGCGAAGTAGTGCGGGCCTAGGTAACTGGCCGTCTGCGCCGCTCCCGCCAGCCAGTGCGCCCCCGCCTGCGCCACCGCGGGTTCCTGCTCTGGGCCGCCGAGCCATCCGCCGCCAAAAAGGGGTCGCCCGGTCTGCGGGCGGAACCCGATGACCGCTGCGAGCTGCATCTCCCACGGGATCTCCTTGCACCAGGCAGGTTCACCGGCGCTGCTCGCGCCGGTCAGCGTTCCCTCGATCCCCGCCGCCTGCATCCGGGCCACCAGGTCAGCCACGAACGGGTCCCGCTCGCTCGCGAACCCTTCCAGCAGCAGCACCCATCCCCGCTTGGTCCGGAACCAGCCTCCGTTCGCGGGGCTGTCCCCCTCATCCGGGGGCAGCGCCGCATCGAGCGCCTGCACCTCGTACGGCACTTTGGTCCGCAGCAGCAGGAAACACCCCTCGTCGTCCATCGCCCGCGACGACCGCGCAATCCCCGCGTGGTTCACTTCCACCTGCGACCTCTCCCTGTCATTGCTGCGATCGGGCTATCGGATCGTAGCTGCGGGTGTTCGGCGGCCGCCGGTGATAGCGGACCTTCGCAGTTCAGGGTGCATCGGGGGTCAGCGCGTCGATGACGGGATAGGGGTCAAGGTCTAGCCGACCACAGCCGAAAACCGGCGACTTCAGCCTGGGCCTACACCTTCGATTGCGATGAGCCGGTAAACAGGACCAGGCCCCACCCTTTGCGGCCGGTACGGTCGAGCAGATCGCCGCCGAACTGGAACAGTGGCACCGTTCGAGATCCGATGGTCGGGCATCACCATCCGGCTGCCAGCCTCCACCCGGAACATCGCCCGGGCCTGGCCGCTGGGCATACCCGAAAATGCTAGTTATCAGGTACATCTGGGTAGCCTGAGTCGATGGACGACCGGTGAAGATCTTCAGGGACCGGCCGTGGCTGTTCAAGACCTTGGCAGTGATCGTTCTGGCCGTCCTCGGGCTGTTGGGCGTCCGCAATCATCCGTTTAATGACGTGCTGTTCTGGATTGCGCTGGTGCTGGCCGTCGTCAGCGGGGTCAGGTCAGAACTCAAGTACCGCCGCAAACTTCGCGAGCAACAGCGATGACCGCCGAACTCGTCGCCACCCACGCCGCCGACGCTTTGCTCACCCTGGGGCTGGCCGGCTGGCTGGGCACCATGAGCCCACACACCGCCCGCGCCTACCAGGTCGACCTACGACAGTTCACCGGATGGCTTGCCGCCCAACAGATCTCACCGGACCGTGTGACTCCGGGGGTGGTGACGGGGTGGCTGTCCCAGCTCGAGGCAGCCGGCCGGTCGGTAGCTACCCGACGCCGCAAACTCGCCGCGGTGCTGTCCTTTTACCGCTACGCCGCCGCCGAAGGCCTCGCGCTCACCGCGCCGGTACCGCACCAGGTACCCAAGCTGCACCGCGACGACGCCGACACCGGCGCGCTGGACACCGCCCAGGCCCGCCGGCTCTGGGAAGCCACCGCCGGCCAGCCCCGCACCCGCGCCGCCACCCGCACCGGCGCTGCGACGGGGGCGCAGGTCTCTATTGCAAAGGTTCCGTTGCTGCAGACGTATGGCTGGCGCTGAAGTGCGTCCTTGTTCGCTTTGCCGTTGCGGACCCGCAGCATGGGGGTTTTCGGCACGACGAGCTCCGCAAACTTTAGTTGGTCGACTCCTCCCGAAGCGCCAAGGCGCCCTACTTCGGCGACTACGGGGA
>JAABUT010003874.1_pt1 | contig 12371 bp, 11 predicted proteins | sample 5559281 | NCBI WGS metagenome assembly JAABUT01 (sample SAMN10711880, study PRJNA513359) | rock metagenome | isolation source: Antarctica rocks | place: Antarctica: Victoria Land, Ricker Hills nord | collected 2016-01-04
CCTAACCCTAACCCTAACCCTAACCCTAACCCTAACCCTAACCCTAACCCTAACCCTAACCCTAACCCTAACCCTAACCCTAACCCTAACCCTAACCCTAACCCTAACCCTAACCCTAATTCAGAGCTACAATCATGTCTTTCAAAGTATGTGAAATAGTCAGCGCGCATATGTTGATTCGAACGAGAAAAGAGATACTACTAGATGAGTGATCAATCAGCGCAGTGAGTCTTCTCAACCTCAATTACTAGATCAAACCTTGATATTTTTCGATTATTTCTAAAGCATTGAATTCAGCTCAATCAGAGCTACAATTATGTCTTTCAAAGTATGTGAGATAGTCAGCGCGCAGAAATCAATTCGAGCGAAGAACGATGCTGACAGCTGAGCGATCGAGCAGTCTCAATTCTCAATATCTTCGACCTCATTTGCTGAGTCAAATCTTCATATTTTTTCGAAATTTTTGAATCGTTGAGCTGATTTCGATCGACTCTACAATCTTCGTCAGCGAAAGTTCTTCATCAGAGAGCATCTAGTAGATGTTCGAGACAGATGATTGATTGATTGAGAGACAGATGACTTCGCTAGTTGAATGAGATTTGACGATGAAAAGCTTTCTCTGAGTCATCTGCTCAGATGACTCAGAGAATCATGTCGAGAATAAAAGATAAAGTTGAGTGCATACTCAGAATGAGTACGATCGAGAATAAAAGATAGCATGAATCAATCACTGTTTCTTCTGTTGTCATGTCTTTCAAATCTCAAATTGCATGTGTTAACATCATTTCATTTTCATCATTGATATTTACAGAAAGAGCTGCATTTCAGATGTCTATTACAAATGCATACAGCAACGAGAATTACTGACGTTGACTTGCAGAATATTGACGTGACTGTTCGTGACTTGACATCACAATTAACATCTTGAACTTCAAGAAAACACTCAAAAATCATGAGATGTTACAAATTTGAAATCATAATATGAACATTCTTGTGATCATGAAGACAAATTTCGATCATGTTGTCTTTACAGCGAAGCAGTTCAGACGAGTTGAATTTGAGATAAAAGAATGATTACAAGATGAATAGTAATTAAGAAGAAAAATGTATGAATCTTTGATTCACGTTGCTTTCACTCGCTTGTGATTTTTCTAGTCATCATCATCATCTACTACTCTTATTCTTCTTTCACTCTTCTTCTCATTCATCTTCACTTCATCTCAAATCTTTCACTGCATATTCTCACAGCTTATATCTCATCATCTCATCACTTCATTTTTAATCTCATGATTTGAGCTTTTAAATCTTGCAATGCATGATTTTGAAGTGTGAGAGAGAGAATTACTTCTTGAATAAGTTCAACATCTTAAACGACAGTAATGCAAAATTTTGCACAGACTTGAATATAAAAGTATGAACTTTGATTACTGTTTGCAACAACTGCAAAGAGAAAGATTGATCATGAAATACATCTTTGATTGTTGAAAGAATGATTTTAGATTTCGACATATTGCTGAATCAATATTATTGATCTAAATTATAATTGCACATGAGATAACTGTTAAAATGACTGCAATTTAAAGACAACGATAAATAATCAAGTCACTTGCAAATATTGTTTGATGATGAAAAGAAGTTGTTCTATCTTCTGCAAAAAAGTCAATCGCTGTCTGTATTGTTGAACATGTCGTTGAGCTGTGATGTCTTTCTTCTCAAAGATCGAGTTGACTGAAAGCATTGAATCACAAGATTCAACATGTTCAAAGAAGAGTGAAAGATGTGAAGAAATTGAAGAAAAAAAGAAAGCAGATTGAAATTATTTACTCTTACAAGAAAATTTTCAGTGATTTATAATGCGTTGATCAACTGCAAAAATACTCTCAATATCATCATTCATTCAGCATCAGCATTTCTGTTTCTCTTCAACATGATCTCAATGAATTTCAAGAGTTAATATTGATGCTCAGAAGATTCAGAAACTGAAATCGCTTTTTAACAGAAATGATACATTCATGTTTTGTTGAACGTTGTTTTTACATGTAACTTCTATGATCAATAATGAAGAAAAAGAAGAAAGTTAAATGAGATTAACAATACAAAACTTATCTTGTACATGATTCTTGAATCAAGTCTTTTCATCTTAATCTTTAAGTTGCACATTCAACAATCTTTTCTTCATGAAAGAATCAATACATTTTGCATTCTCATCATTGCAGACAAGAAATCTGACAGATTTTTTCTATTGAAAGAATCAGCTGAAGTCAGCTAGCTTGTCTTGTACATGTCACATGAGCATCAGAAATAACTCAGTTCATCAAAACTTTATTTTCTCATTTGAAATGTTGTGAACTTCTTGTCATAATGTATTCATCGATTAAACTGAAGTATGTTAGCGCTATCTTTTCATACTGAGCAAAGATTGAACATATCGATGCAATGCAAATTTCAAGTCACAATATTCTTTTCACTCGTGATGCAGTCGTGAACAATAGTTTCAGCAAGCACTCTTCTTCATCAATATTTGCATTCTCAAATCAAGCTTTAAAATAATATCATGAACTATACATCTGATCACGCACAACGAAATTCTCTGACAATGATCAATCAGACTTCTATTTGAAAAATACGTCTGCATAAATTTTTGACATCATAGCTTCGTGCTTTGCTAACATATTGAGAAATGAGCAAATCTGTCTTCAGAAAATATCTTTTTCAACGATTGTGATTGCTTTCTTTATGTTTGTGAGACTTCAAACAAGCAATAGCAAGATGTGAATGCAGAGAAATATATTCTCATCATCAAGACGTTGTAGAATAATCGAAAATGTGATGAATGTAAATCATGAAGCAAGACAGATGATTTTTCAAGAAGATTCAATCTCAAGAGATGTTAAACTCTTCAATGTTGAACAAGACTGCTGATGATTAAAGTTTATTTTTTCAATCTTTATTATATTGATTTCTTGAAATGCAAGATGAAAAATTGACTTTGATGAGTCTGTTGATTCATATTCAAAGAGAGCAGCAATGTTCATAACTGACATGAAGACTTCTTGTATCTTGAACTTGATAGTAACGCTTTTGATGTAATTATCAAGTAGATCATCACGAATTTGATGAATCACAGCTTTGAACTCGATGATTGATTTATCACAAGAAAGAATCTCATGTGTCTTAATGAACACACTTTCTATAAACGATAATCAATCAGAGATCGATTTCTTTTTGCTTAGAAAGAAGTCAAAAAATTTCATGCATTTTAATAGTGAGAATTACATCACTTTTATCATTGCTTTAAAAGCATATAAATACAAGATGTTATCATTCAAACTGATTAATGAATTAATCTTCTTTCAGCAATATATGAATGATGTATTATGAAACTTTCTGAATGACTTTTGTCAAGTCTATCTAAATGACATTTTCATTTATAGCAAAATGAGAAAGAAACATAAAAATCACGTTAAACTAGTATTAAGTTGACTACATGAAGCTGAACTGCAAATCAATATTCAAAAGTGCAAATTTAATGTAAAAGAGATTGTCTTTCTAAAAATTATTGTATCAAAACTAAATTTTCGTATGAATCTCAGTAAAGTGACAATCATAGTCAGTTGAATCACTTCAATCAATCTAAAAGAAATTCAAAGCTTCGTAAGATTTATTAACTTCTATCATCATTTCATTAAGAATTTCTTGAAGCTAGTTAAATCATTCATTTGTTATGAGCATATCAAGATTAATAAGATTGAACAAGACTGAAGCTTTAATTAATTCATAATGCATGTTAGCAAATACTTTGCATAATGATTAAAACTAGTCAATGATTTAGTTGAGATCTGATCTAAATCTGATTCAGATTTGATTCAAATATGACTCAATACTCTTTTTCTTTTTCAATACTCTTTTCTTTCATCAACATCTTGTTCATTTACATTATTTTCTTTTTATGTCACAAATACATTTCTTTCAAGTCTAGCACAATCTTTGAACATTATATAAATAAAAGCTTTTGTATCAATTCTCTTTTGTATTCTTAATATTCAGTTATAATTATCTTTAAAGATCAAGCATTATCAACTCTGATTTTCATTGATTGTATCATTTAAACATAATTTTGATACTTTCAATCAGAAGTTTCATCATATGATCAAATCAACTTTGATTTTAACAGCGATATTAACTGAATATCAAAGCATTCACATAGCTTTGACATCAAAGATTCATCAATGAAAGTCATGTCAATAACTTCAATATTTATCAAAGTAAAGAATCTGAATATCTTTTCTAGATTGTTCAAGATGACATTAACAATGAATAACTTGAAATTAAATGAATCATTAAACATGCTGATGAAATAGAATATAAGTATATCATTTTCAATCATTACTTTGATGAAAACAAATTATTTTTCAAATTCGCTGCAATTTCATGCATCTGAGTTGATTTAAGACAATTACATGCTTTATGTTTTAACTTTTTGCATTTGAAACAAAGTTCTTTTTTAAACAACTTCTCTTTAACAAAATCAACATTTGATATTTTGAGTTTCTTTTATGCAAAGATTAAAGCTGAGATCACAATAGTGATTGTCATCAAGATGCTAGCAATAAAGTGAGTGACTTAAGTTGTTGATGTCTTGAAAACTGATTAAGCATTCAATTTTGTCAATTGAACGTTGACTTGCATGCAAATATCAATGAATTCTGTTATGAGTTTATATAAAGTGAATTATATGAGTGTATTTTAACTAGAAGTTCAAAGTTGAAGAAGAAAGAAAATGTAACACGTCATGAGTTTTACTCATGAAAACACGCTAAATCGCTAGCGTGTCAACATCAACTTTATACTAGTTTATGATAGTTTGATACAATCTTAATCTTTCTTAAGTCAATTTCTATCTTGACTTGTTTAAATATTGTTCATGAAAGTCATTTATAATTTTCTGACATTTTTTGAATTTACTTTCATCAACGTTGTATCAATGTAAATCGATGTTATATTCTTTTTAATTAACATGATATTATAGTCATTTATCTTGTTCATAGTGTTTAAAGTTCAGTATGTTCTTCATCTTTCATTCATCTTTGTCGTTGATCACTATAAAGTCAGACAATTTATTTCATTGTTCATTTAAACAATTCTTTGAATCTAGTTGCAGCAGATTTGATGCAAACTTCAAATATATCTTGATAGTTAATGATAGTTTCAATCGATAAGCATGTTTGATTTCATTCAGAATCTTGAAGAATTCTAGCATTTTATCGTTTAGCTTCTTTGATGATCATGAGATCATTATGTTTCTAAAATTCAGAAACATCATGTCATTTATTTTATAAATCATTTTCTTTTAATTTTTATCAATCTGTTTCTTCATTGTGACTCTGACTTTTGTCAAGACTTACTTAATTAATGCTAGTGATTATTTCATATGTTTGAATATATTTTTTGCTTTGTCTGCTTCAATTCTAGCTTAAGTGATCTCATATTCAATTGAGTTCAAATTGAAGTTCATATGAGAGTGAAAGTTCTTATTCAGAAAGAATGTTGACTGTTTAGATGATCATAAAATAGCATTATTATTAATGAATTCAATCATGAATAATTAGATGAATCAATCATCTTGCATATATGAGCAGTAACTTCATAGATATCATTCTACATTCTGATTCACTCTTTCTGTCTGATCATTAATCTGAGAATGATAATTGATGAATAGTTTTATCTTGATGTTTAATCTCAGATATAAAGACTTTCAGACAATTGATATGAATTGTGAATCATGATTGAACATTATTGATTTTGATAGTTCATGAATTCTGAAGATTCATATTAACAGTAACTTAACTGTTTATTCTGCGAAGATTTCTTTGTCATTTGATCAACACAATATATAGTATTATTTCTTAAACAATCAATTTATGACTGTCAGAATCATGTTGCTTTCATCATTTTCTGATAAATCAATAATGAAGTTTAAACATATGTTTTGTCATTGCTGCTTAAGTATAAGTAATGACTTCAACAGTTCATTGATTCAATCTTTTAATATTTTTGATTTACAACAAACGTAACAATTTTAAATGTAGTGCTTGATCATCATTTTTATCTTCAATCAGCAATATGATCATCTCAGCAAGTTCAACGTTCAATTTATGTTAAAATAATCATTGATCAAAAGATCATATGCTTCTTTTATTAATAGAATGATCATTGACTGAGAAATTCATAATCTATCATCTTTTCAGAGTATTTCATTAAGTATCTTGCAATTGTCTAAATTAATATCTTGACAAGTTTTTCTGTTCTGTTTCATGATTATTTGAATATTAAAGCACAGTTGATTTGTTCAATTTTCAACTATAATCTGATTCTGAATAGAAATTATCTTTTCGATCAAATTTTAATTAACTTTCAATTTGAGTTTTGAATCTGAATCAAATTTTAAGTCAGATCTGAGCAAGATCTGAATCAGATCTTGATCAGCTTTCTGATCATCTTTTATTGACTGAAGTTTAAATCTGTTTTCTGACAATAACATTTAATGCTGATATAGTTTACAATCATTATTTGCTTCAACTGACTTGATGTTTAACATTCTGATCAGCATGTTGACTTTCAGATTCTGTTTTCTTGATTGATATATGATCTTGAAGTTATATTCAGATAACTTTTCAACTCATTTAACTTGTAATCTGATCAGTTTTTTGATGATCATGAAGTACTTCAAATTTAGATGATTGATGAAGATCTTGATTAAAATATTCATACATTTTAATTTGAAATGTCAATGCTTTAAATAATGAATGATGATCAGCAGTTTCTTGTCATAAATTTTGTAGTTGCATTCTGCAAGAATCATGTTCTTGCTATAAAAAATCATTGAATGTAAAATGTCTTCATCATTATATTGAAACAATACTTCGTCATTGACATAGTTTAAAAAGTCAGTTTTCAAAATAACTTTTCTGATTAAGTTAAAATGCTTCAAAACAAGAATTGTCATCATTTGTTACTTTAATTCTTCAAAGATCATCTGACAAATCTCTGTTCATTCAAAAAGATGATCTTTTTGAGTTAACTTTATCATGAATTAAGCAATCTTTGAAAAGTTCTTTATGAATCATTAATAAAAATTGCAGAAGTCAATGAAGATTTGCACATGAGTTAATGATTGAGACACTTTTCAATCTTGAATCATATTTACTTTTCAAGAATTCATTTGCAAATCATTAATGAATATCAATAGTTTAAGAAATGAGATTTTCTGAATCTTGAATTTGCACTCATCAATGTTTATTTGTAGATCGACTTCACGAAGCTTTTCTAGCACTTCTTTCACATGAGTTCTATGTTCTTTCAATGTTTTACTGTAGATGAGAATATCATTCAAGTACGTTTGACAGAATTTATGCAGACAGTTGAACAATACATCATTGATATAATGTTGAAAGAAAGCAGATTCATTGATTAATTCAAAGAGCATTACTTTATACTTGTAAACATCAAAGAAAGTAATAAAAGTAGTTAAATCTTCGCTTTCTGAACTCATATGCAGTTTATTGAACGTGATGATAATGTTAAGTCAAGTCAAATACTTACTGTCTTGAATTCAAGCTAGTACTTCATTTATCAAAAGTATTGAATAATGATTTCTTTTGATCAGAGCATTCAGTTTTCAATAGTTTATGCAAAAGCAAAGACTATCATCTTTTTTTTCAATAAATAGTATTGATGAAGCAAAAGAAGCTTTGCTAAATATAATAAACTTCTTTTTCAAATTTTCTTCTAAATACTCTTTGATCTTCTGCAATTTATAGTTCAACATAAAATATAATTGACTTTTAAAAAGTTAACTCTCTTCTTTTAATTCAATTTTATGATCATATGATTGATGCAAGAACAACTGTATTATCTTTTCTTTATTAAAAACATTCAGAAAGTCATGATAAACTATTAAAAGTTTCTTTTTCAGTTCATTTAATGACATGACAAAGATTATTTCATTCAGTTTCGTAAAATCTTCAACTGAGTTAAGTGCTTGTTTAATTTTACTAATGATCAAAAAGAAAATCTTGATCTTCTTATTCTTGACTAGAGTTCAATACATAACAACTTTGATCATGATAATATTGATGAGTTTCTTTGTCTCAATTGACTGAAAAAGATGAAGTTGATTGAAGTTAACTTGAGTGCTTTGCTTTGTTATGAAAGCAGATTCAATGAATTTATTCACTGATTTCTGATTCATGAATCTCTTCAAAATGATCATTGATGTAACAATTAAGTTCAAGTTTTTTTATTTCATTTTATAAATTTTATTTAATTCAAATTTGTAAAATGCTGATTGACTGCTTACTTTTAAAACAACAGATTTTAATATTTGAATTTTCAATGATGATATTAATTAATCATTTGTAAAATTTATCAACATTTGATTTCTTTTTAATTAAAGATTTTCAATGATTATCTTGTGCTGATTTAAAAAAGTTATTAATAAAAGCATTATTTCATTCTTGTGTTTTTGTATCATGATCAATGTATACAGAGTGTATGTAATTGACTTTCAATCAGAAGTTTTATCATACAATTGAATCAACTTTGATTTTGACAATGATATTAACTGAATATCAAAGCATTCACATAGTTTTGACATCAAAGATTCATCAATGAAAGTCATGTCAATGACTTCAATATTTATCAAAGTGAGAAATTTGAATATTTTTTCTAAACTACTTAAGATGACATCAACAGTGAATGACTTGAAATTAAATGAATCATTAAACATGCTGATGAAGCAAGATATGAGTATATTGCTCTCAATCACTACTTTGATGAGAACAAGTCATTTTTCAAATTTGTTGTAATTTCATGCATCTGAACTGATTTAAAACAGTTGTATACTTTATGTTTTAACTTTTTGCATTTGAAGCAAAGTTCTTTTTTAAACAACTTCTCTTTAGCAAAATCAACGTTTGATATTTTGAATTTCTTTCATGCAAAGATTAAAGCTGAGATCACAATAATGATCATCGTTAAAATGTTAGTAATAAAGTGAGTGACTTAAATTGTTAATGTCTTGAAAATTAATTAAGCATTCAATTTCATCAATTGAACGTCAACTTGCATGCAAATGTTGATGAATTCATTCAAATTCATAGTTCATTTATTAATCATGACTTGCTGAAGATTTGAGCTAATTTTATGCTGAAAATCATTTAGTAAAGTTTTGTTATTGTACTTTAGTTTTGCATTAAGTCTCTGAAATTTCATTTAAAATTCATGAAAGAAGATCTTGTTTTAATACAGTTTCAAGAATTGTTGTTAAGTTGTATGATGTTGATTGAAATCATCATACATTTTATTTATGATTGACAGTATCTTTTCTGCTTCAAGAAATGAGTTCGTGATCATGTTTTTCATTCTGAGTGCTATATATTTAATCATTGTTTCACTGACTTGACTTTTCACATATGCAATCTTCATTTCTTTGATAGAAAAATGATTCTTGTTCATCTTCAGCTTGTTTTGCATTCAAGACAATTAATTATTTACATTTTGTCTCAAATCTTCAAACAAAGATGAATCAAATAATTTAATTGATTTCAAGAATTAATCTTTTGAAATCAAAGTACTTAATTAACTTGATGTTACTTTTAAATAATGTATAATTACATTCTTTTTCTTTATTTCTTTCTGTAAATGTGTTTGAATAGCATTTAATGTTGTTTATGTAACTTTCAACTTGATGTTGATAGCTTTCAATTCAATGTTAATCTTGTTGATGTTATTCAACATCTGAATCATGTCATTGTAAATCTTGATTTCAATATCATGCTGTTGATATATGTACTTGATAAATGCAACGAGATCATCTGCTTTATGAGTGTTTATTCAAGCATTCAGTTCAATGTTGATGCTGATCTTGATCATTTTATGATCAAAAAACAACATGTTCATGTTTTCTTCTTTTGTATTCAATAACACATTCATGTCTTCTTCTTCTGATGTTATTCAATTCTGTGATAAAAGTGATTCTTTTTCAGCATTTTGAAGTTTGTAACAAGCAATGCTCACTGATTCTAATTTTGTGCTTCTAATCATTGTGTAAATAGTAGATTAATCATTAAGTTAAGTTTTCATATTTACATTCTGACTTAACTTGATTACTTGTTGAAATCGTGTCTAGATCATTCAATCAAAGAGACTCAAAGCTGATATGTATGTATTGTTCTTTAGAAATAGCTATAACAAGACATTAAGAATACAGAAGAGAAAGAGTGCAAGCTCTTCTATAAATAATGACTTGAGACTGCGCTAGACTCGATACAGATGTGATGTAATAAATCAGATGTGTTTGTCTAAAAGAATGATGAAAGAAATGAATGAAGAAAGTGCTGAACAACGAGAAGAAGTGCTGAGAATAACTCAAAGAGATGTGCTAGATTCAAACTAGACATAGCGTCATGACTTGCTTTAATCAAATTGATTAGAATTAGATCTGAACTCTGATCGATTCAGACATGTTCATAACATTACTTTCTTTCTTTGAACATTCATGTTTGCATGAATAGAAAAGAAATAAAAGCAAAAAATTCATCGTGTTTTCAATTTAGTGCAACTTATTTGAGTATAGCTTGTGAAATTCGTTCAGAACTTTCTTCGAGTCATCGAATTTTTCTTTATCGACATAGTATCATTCGTCGTCACGATTTATCTTGATTCATTTGATCTTATATTGTAATCTTTCTTTATATTGTCTGAAGTTCAATATATCATCTACTTTTCAGTGCTCTTCATTCTCTTCAATGATCATCAATCTAGAGATCTCAAAGTGTTGTTCTGATAGAGAATCATTTGATGAAGTTCGTAAATACTTTGAGCTGAACATTGAATGTATATGCTTCATGCTTCTAGATAGCTGAAGACGATAGAAGATCTCAACTTTGACTGTGATTGAATAGAGATCGAGCTGCTTGTCTTTCAAATCTTTGCATGATCTAATGATTTTGATGTTTTCGAAGACTAATCAAACTTGATCATTTACTTCATAGATGACGTTTCGTCTATGCTTGTTCATCTGAGCTTCAGTGATCTGCTTGATCTTTTTCAATTGTTGACGACTCAAGATAAGAAGTTCGCTCATTCAAATGACAATGTCATCGATCTTTCTAGTCTCAATACGTTGACGAGTCATTTCGTAATCAGTCGTATCTGAATCGAAACTCATTCGAGAGTGAAAGTCTTTATTGAAGTAGAAAGAAATCATTGAGATAGTCGAGAATGTATTGAAATTGTCACTGAATTTCATCATTGAAAGTCATTTAGCTCAGTCATTCTGCATGTAATTGCAGTAGATTCGAAGTTTGCATTCAACATCTTGATTAGCTTGTTTCGACTGATCGTCGATCTCTGAATGATAGACTGTTGATAAATTGACTTTGATCTTCAGTCGTTTACAAAGACTTTGTCACATGATCGATATGAACTGAAAGTCTCTATTTGAAATGATAGAACTAAGTAGATCATGAAGTTGATAGACGTTTCATAGCATGATTCATACTGTTTCTTTGATTGAGATGTCATCGTCTTCTCAATGACAGAAAACATAGTGACGTTCTTTGAAAAAACAACATATGATCATGCAAATGACGTTATAGTTTTTCGATAGAGATAGCTCAGTGATGAAGTTCATAGCTATATCTTGTCAACGCTGCTGAGAGATTGATAGAGACTGAAGCAAATCATTTGTATCATCTCAAGATGCTTTGCTTCGCTGACAGACATGACAGTTTCAAATGTATTGTCGAATATTTGCTCGATGATCTGATCAATAGTAGAAGCGTTGAACTAGATCAATCGTTCGTTTAATGTCAGAGTGTGAGATTGATGATTGATCGTGAATTTCTTGAAGCAATTTTGTATGCATTTGTTTCAACATTCATAATAGACTCTTTTTGAATAGAACGTTGTCAATGATTTGACAGTTCTTTAACTTCATGTCATGAAGCTTCAGTTCATCTTTGTTCATAGCTTGTCAATACTCATTGCATAGTTCATTCTTCTGATTGACTAGATGTACACGTTGATAGAGATTAATCTTGTATTCAGATTCGATTTCAAACTCAATCGATAGAACGTCTATTCGATTCGAGATCAGTATAGTCTGAAAACGATCATCTATGTCTTTAACTGATTCAGAACTATCGATCATTGACATTTTAGTTAAAGCATCGACTTTGAAGTTTATTTTGTCTGATCGAAAGATAATCTGAAAGTTAAACTTCGATAGAATATTCAGATAGTTCGCTTGTCATCGAGTCAGCTGTTTGTTTTTCATAAAGATCTTCAAAGTCTGATGATCAGTAAAC
>JAABUT010003881.1_pt1 | contig 12345 bp, 17 predicted proteins | sample 5559281 | NCBI WGS metagenome assembly JAABUT01 (sample SAMN10711880, study PRJNA513359) | rock metagenome | isolation source: Antarctica rocks | place: Antarctica: Victoria Land, Ricker Hills nord | collected 2016-01-04
ACCTGGAAGCAGTAGGGCACAAGCCAGAAGACTCAGAGGTCTCACTGTCACTATTGGCAGGCCTTCCAAAGGAGTACAGCGTGCTGGTCACCATCCTGGAAGAGCCAGAGCCCAACACAGCAAGCTGTGCTTCTCAAATTTTGAGATGGGGCTCCAGCACCTCTCTTGCCCTTCACTCACAAAGTCATAGGCAGGAATGCATGAATATGACAAGGAAATGCACACTGCCCACGGCAAAGTTGCGGCCGGCCAGTTAATGTACACTAGGTAGCATTTGCCACTTGATCGTTTTTTGATGGTTGACTCTCAGGGTCGGTCTGTTATAGCAATAAATGATGAACGCTGAAGAAACAGTCTTGCTTGTAGGCTTCATGACAGTCAGCGCTTGTCTCATCATAGGTACTGTGTTCTGTCATTGTAGGCCTGAGTCACAATGTGCAACCAGATGTGCAATCTGCAACTGGGGCATCTCGATCCATCTTTGCAATCTTGCCATCTTGCTGCTCTTCGTTTACAGCTGTGCAGATATCCTGAGTAATCCCGACAAGCTCGAGGCCTCGTGAGAAGCCAAGCACATAGAATTGATTATTTATTTTGCTTCGTCCCACCTGACTTCACGCTGGTGCTGTGGACATTGACATTTGAGATCCTGAGAGGCATTTGGAGGCCAGCCCCACCTGGCCCTGGCCACATGGGCCGGTACATGCAATCCAGCTTTAGTGGCACGCAACTCAAAGATTGAACAGTCTTAAGACTGAAAAGACTTGAGACTGTTGCATCTGGTTCACACATGTGGTGGATCAGAGTCAGCAGTCAGCAAGGTACTTATAGGACAGTCGCGACTGGAGCTTTCGTATCATGCCACGGGCAATGGTGCGACGACCTAAATTCAGTGGATGCCACCTGAATTCATATGAATATTAATAATGCGGGCTCAAGTAGTCAGTTCTGACGTGAGCAACTTGCAATTATGCTCTGGTATCTTTGCAACATGCACATAGTTTGTTGGCACAGGCTGATGCCCATCTGAAGCACAAGTCTGAAGAACGTTGCATTTCAGTTGGCACAGCTAGTATGCCTATAGGTCGTACATGCCTGATCAGACCTGCAGCATTCCATGGAAGCAAAGGATTGGTAGAAGTAAGGCAACTTTGGCCATGTTCCGGTTGAAAAATAGCCAGGCATGCTGATGATAGTGCTGATGCACTAAATCACAAAGCATTCCTTGCCAGAAAACCGTCAATTCGCTGAACAATATGTCGTCTTCTGTCTCGAGAAGGGTCATACTGGTCAGTAAACTGGATAGCATCAAGCTGTATGAGCAAGTTCTCCAAGTGGTGCCTCAGATATCTGAAACTGGACACGATCCCTTCTGCTGTTGTATCCAGGTCTTGAGCAGACTGCAATGTCCATTGCTGTACATGGTGTATCCATTGTGCGAAGACTTGGTTCATCTCTTGCTCGCATTGCTGAACCTGCTCCATGCTGGATACAAACATTTGGATCTTGATGTCAACATAGATTGAGACTTCTAGTGCCCAGTGCAATCACAATGCAGTGTAAACATTGGCACATGTTCATGCTGACAATGGGTTTCTCTACAGATGGTCTGGTGTTGATTTCAGCTTGCAGAGCATCACACGTCAGGCGCATGCACGATATGTGCAGATCACATCGTCACTTTACTTGTCTCATGGTCGCCTGCACCATCTGCTAGCATGCTTGTACATGTAGGTGCTATCGCACCTAGCCATTGGACACAGGCTAGGTGATCTGCCTGATACGTTGAGGGTTGAAATGCATGCATCCTGAGGTCCTCGTGGGAGTGCAAGTTCAGAGTCGATCAAAATGCCTGTGGTATGCTCAAGAGTCTATCAGCTGCTGACCCACTCGGTCCAAAGTGTCAAGCTGGTGTTGCAGCGAGATAAGCTGGTGCTAAGGGCGCTGTGCACACTAGTTGATTCAAAAAACCAAATGGGAATGTTACCTTGCTGTTAACGCCATCTGTTTGGACAAAGCTTGGACGTCCACAGTTTGGAGGTGCACCTGACAAGAGATGAAGCTCGACTTGACGCTACAGGCCGGTTAAACACCGGTACCTGCGCCACGCATACCAGTTGTCACTGGCTTTGACTAGCCTACCAATACACGCACAGGTCTACCAAGCCAAAACACTGTACATGCCGCCCATCCCTTGAAACTTGCCTGAGCAACTCACTGCACCAGGTAGGACTGTCCCGGGTCGCTAAGTTTGTGTGAGAAATCGCAGGACGTCAGGGCACCTAAACGACGCGCATACTGCGCATGCGAAGCTTGCCATGACTGCCAAAGATGAGAGACAGAGGGTTTCTAAAGTCAGCTCTGAGTGACGACAAATGACGAACAATAATTAACGGTACTAGTATTTTGTGCCTGCCAAGTGCTCACAATTCAAAGCGGTCGGCTTACTGGCTTGAGAAGAAATGTAATTTGCCTGAGAGGCACTAAGGATCTGACAAGATCATTTACTGCCGGAAAAAGGTCAATGAAAGTGACAGCCAAACAGCCAAATGACACCATGATTTGTTGACTTTAGGCGCAAGATCTTTCAACAGTTCGCAAAGCCAAACAAAGCAGGCATAAATGACAAGCAGCAGGATTGTTCAACCGAGCGTATGGAAGGGAAGGACAGAAAAGTAGAATCAGAGGAGGCAGGCTTTAGGCTTCAATGGTAACAAAAGCATGTCATGCAGTATGCTGAATCATGATCAGACCCAGTGCATAACCAGCATTCACGAGGGCACGCTATGGCCACAAGCTGACTGGATTAATCTTCTAGTCTAATATTCTAGTCTAATCTTTTGAAATATTCTTCTCTTGTCATATGCCCAGACTGGCACTAGTGTACAAGAGCAGTAAATGCTGAAGCAATATTGCCAAACATGGCCTTGAGACTCATGAACCAGATCTAGAAGCAACCTGCTTTGACTGTTTGGCAAGTCTTTATTGTCTGGAAACAGTACTTGCTGCTTAAAATAGAAAAGACTGTATATCATGTAGGGTAAGGCTGTCATAACCGCATAACCCCTCCACACATGATTGCTGCCCCATGCCAAAACCTGTGCTGGAGAAGCACACAAGCATATCAAACCATGACACAAAACCACTACCTCAGCTCAAAGATTCAGTGCTGCACTTCTGCCAGGGTCTTAATGCATGCATAGGCATGCTTGATGAGTCAGCCTCAATATGGTCTTCCCCAAGTCACTCATGTTTACTGCAGATGTCGTAAGCAAGTCAACCTACAAATGATGGATTGTATGTTCTTGAGCTGCATGGTTGCATTCCACAAGTCAGGCAGCCAGGACAGCACCAAGCAAGGTATAATGTCGCCACAGGAACACGCAGCATTGCTCAGAGGTTTGTGCGCTCACTGTCTGCAAATGAGCTGCTGCTTGTGTCACATCCCAGGATCAAACTCAGGCCAGGGCGCACCACTGACTAATGAAGGTGAGTAAATGCCTGCAGGGACAGGATATGGCCTCAATGCAGCCACAGTCAGACAGACTGTGGTGTAAGGAGCCACAAGCATTCATACAGTTGGCTGATGCCTCGTGCAGGCTTCCTAGACGTGAAGCGCTACAACACATCTGCTTCATAACACCATTTGATGAATGCAAGCAGCTATTTGGTGATGATGGTCAATTTGATCTTGCACGTAGCAGTGATGCAAACTTTGCATTGGACCCTCATAATTTATCATGTCAGCAAAATGGCGCCATTGACATTGCTGATCGCGACAGACTTGACTGGGTCAAGCTGGACATGATCCTGTATTAGCTTGTACAGGGTCGTGGTGCATGCAACACGTACCTGCCATTACACTACCAACACGGACCCGCTGCAGATGAACACAACAACAAAAACCAGAGGTGCATATCATGTTTCCAAAACACTGTACAAAGATCAGCAACATCTACATAACTTGTCATTGCTACCCCAGCCAGGCAATCTGAATGTGACCAGCTGACAGACCAAACGCTGCATTCAGCGTCTGTGCCGAGCATATGATGCTGGGAGGACTCATTTAACTGATCATTGCTCATGCACTGATGAAGGTGAATGAACTCACCCTGAGCGAGTAACGCACTGGTGGCAACCATGGTGACGCAGAAGCCCGCAACCCACCAAAGCAAGATCTTTGCAAGCAGCGCTCGACAGGCTGGCCCTTGAGCCGCATGAGGTAGCTCTTTTCCAATGTCTTGAACCCGAAATAATCGTAGAAGTAGTCGCGTTCCTAGTCGATGGCGTCCTCGATCTCTTTCTTGTGGTTGGTCGCGATCTTGTAGAGCTCCTTGCAGATGATCGGGTGGTGCTCGCCGTTGATGTCCGTCGCTTCGTAGAGCAGTCTCCAGTTGACATGCGAGATGCCCTCAGCAATTCCCACTGCTGCTACAGCTGATACCTGCATCAATGTGCCGCAGTTGCCTGCACTACATGCCAACAGCTCTCCCTGTAATGGTATGCCATGACAGCTTTTCTGGTTGGCTTGTGCAGAGAATGGTAGGCTGCAGACACATGTAGCAAACAGAACGAGGTGACACGCAAGTTTCAGGGTGTGATGGCATGAGCAATGCACATTTGTTTGCCCGACAGCAGGCTGGATTGGAACCCTTCGCTAGGCGCACCATGATGTATGTGAGAACTCCCCCTTTCAGTTGGACGGTGCCCAGAATGGCAGTCTCAGCAGCAACAGTCACAGTCACTATGTAGCTCCGGAATGGAGTCATTTTGGCCATGCACACACCTGTATATGCAGAAGCACCTTCACTAGACAATGTCTGCTGGGATGGTCAGTTTGTGCGTTCTGATTCACGCGTGGCTGCATGACTACACGGCAGTGACTTGCAAAACTACCTCCTGAAGTGATCTTTTGCTCATGCTTGCTGACGCTACGATGCAGAGGAACACAGTGCATGATGACACCCAAGCCCAGGGTGCCAAAACTCAGCAACCCACAGCAGCAGGGTCGTCACCTGTGATAAATGCCCACACTCAGCAACTCACAGCAGCAGGGTGGTCACCTGTGAAAGGTGCAAGCCTCTTGCCCAAAAGGAGGGTCCCAATTGCAGCTCCAACTGTGCTGACACAGCGCAGCCAAATCCCCAAATTTGCTGATGCAGGTACAACACCTGAGTCATAGAGATGTCTCAATGTTGCCAGGATGGCAAGGCTGGTGTGTGCATTGTTTGCGCCATATGCCAGGGACAGAAAGGCACACAGTACAACCTGCAGGGCACAGGTGTTACCTACAAACTGGGAAAAATAGTGAATCTTTAAGTTGTCTGTTGTCCCAAAGCAATCAGCAAGACAGGGGATTGAAACCATATGCATCAGCAAGGCAGGAGTGGATATGCAGGATGATGTGCAGGGCACAAGCAGCCATTTGATTCATACAGCAATGCATACCAAGTCAGCAAACAAGATGTGAAAGCAATCTAGATCTGGAGAGAGGCATGCACTGCAATCACTGTTCAGCAAGTTGGTGCCCAACACCAACCATGCGATCGAACAGCAAGTGTGTTGCTAACAGCCATTGCTCAGCATCACTGCACATGAAGCCTGGTCTATCAAGCTTGTGTTCCATCCAGCCTAACAGGCGGCTATGAACCACCTTGACAGCAGCACTAATGCACCTGACAGGGATAGACAGACAGCGCCTAGTCACTTGAAAGGCATACTTGAAGCGCAACAACTGTCCATATAGGAGGCACACTTCACGCTTCTGGAGAGGACATGAAACAAATGGCTGACATGAAAGGCAGAAATGAAAGGCAAGCATTGCTCATCTTCCAGACGGAGAGTTCACCTGAAAGGGAGCCCACAAGTCTTCTGCAATAGCATCAAACTCTTCAGCAGTAGAGTGAATGCGCATCAGAGTATCACTGGATGGCACAACCTCATAGAGGTCTGGTTGGATCAGCTCAGTATCGGCCCATTGCATCCAGCCTTTCACACCTCTTGTCACTTCTTCTGCACGTAGTTCCTTTACTGTTGCCTCATCCTGCAGATGAAAGCAACACCCACTGCAGACAGCTGATCAGGGGTGGGCACAATTGCAGCAAAAGGATTGGGCATAATTGCTGCGAAAGGATTGGGCACAATTGCCACAAAAGGATTGGGCATAATTGACCCTTGTGCAGAGAGTGCTGTTGCTGGGTACTGGCTGGATGGCTGGATGTGCCAAGGAATGTATGGGTAGTCCACCAAATACATTGTGTACACCATGTATCAAAACTGAAGTTCTGCAAACTTCAGTGAATTTTGATGCTGAACCCTGAAACCAGACTTGCATGATCTGGCCAGGTTGTACCGTGCGCTCACCATCAGCAAAAGATGAAGTATGCACCAAAAATTGCGGGCAAAGCGTCACATATGCCATCCTTGCTGTGCATGAACAGAATAATGCACCGACACAATCAACACTATCCCCACATTCTCACACACACACACACACACACACACACACACACACACGCACGCACGCACGCACGCACGCACGCACACCTACACACACACACACACACATGCACACACATACATTCAGTCAACTCAACAGATCCAGCACTTCCATGCAAGCTCATCACCAAGAGAAGACTCTGCCGGCAGCCAGCCTATGGCAAGCTGCTGCAAGCTTTTTCATCAACAATTACGTCACTTATCACCACTCAGCATCCTGTTAATCAATATATCTTGCAGCTTACCAGTCCCACCAAGCTCATCCTTTTGATGGCAACAGGTGCACGACGTCTCAGCAACCGCCATGACATGAAAGGCATTGCCAAACACACAGCAATGCAGGCTACTGAGCCTGCAGCTGCCAGTATGATGCATGTGCCTTGTGGCGTGGTCTGGAAGGCTGTTGTGCCTCTGGGTGAGCCGATAGCATACATAAGCATCAGTCCACAGGTGAGAGATGCACCCCAGGCAACTGCAGGTTGCACCTACAAGCACAAGAGATATTGTTGACATTCGCCAACCACTGGCAACATCCTACAAACACTGTTCCCACTCTGAAGATATGATTACAGAGAGCACAAGCACCTGCCAGTACAATCGACACTGTGTGGCGCTGCCAGTTTGGCATGAGACCGCCATGAGCAACACAAGCTGCAATGCTTGACAACAAGTTATTGACAGATAGCAAACTCTGTCAAGGCGGCTACAACCTCCGGTGAGCATGCCAAGTATGGGACAATGTGCATCAGCACAACCACACCCCAACTGTACGATACAGGCTGCAATTGACAGCCAGCTCTACAATCAGAACGCACCTTAATTGCAAGACAAGACATGCTTGCAGCTGCAGCATCCGAGCCATGGTGAATCAGTTTGTGTCAGTTGCATGTTTGTGGCATCAATGAAACTTGTCGATGAGCCCTTGGGTTGCATGCAAGCAAATGCTTGCAGAGCTGATTGGCAAACGCATGAAGTAGCTGCAGCATAGCAGGTCTCACCCATAGTGTTTTGTGCAGAGGGTCATGGCCACGCGCAAACAGATTTCGTGCGTTTGTGAAGGCAATGCCAGTCATAGACACAGCAACTATTGGAGCGCAAACCCAAATGATGAACACTGCGCTCAGTCCAGTGACAAAAGGTGGGGAGAGGGAGGTTGTGCCAAAGTCCAAGGATCCAGCATCCGGAAAGACCAGTGCTGCTCCCATGGTACTTGCCACTGCATCCAGCAAAACATAGTAGCGGCAGACATAGGTTGATAGGCTCAGGGGACCACATCCCTTCATCTGCAGCAAAGTCCCTGCAATCCTGAGACTGCATGCTCGGCAATCTGCACTAAATGTGTCGTGATGTCTGAAAAACTGTACTCTGACTTTAATTGTGACAGTGTGCTTGAAAACACCCGCAAATTTTACAATGCATGGGAACTGCAGCAAAGGAGCAAAAATTTACACACCAACTCCCAAGTAGGGTGGGACAGTTGTCCTCTGCCGGACAGCCAAAGCCTGCCATATGACAGGCGTGGTCACGATCCACATCAAGGAGTACATGGTCAGCCACGGGTAAGTTGCAAACTTGCTCCTCTGGTCTATGTATCCGCCCAAAACACGGTAAGCCTCTGGTCCAAAGACAATCAGACCAAGACTTTGGCAGATCAGTCCAAGAACAAGTGCGGTTCTATAGGACACAACTTTGGCGCCCAGGGCTGGGCCCCAACAGTTGACCGTCAGATTTGCACCTTTAGAAACCAAATCCAGGTCGAGCCAGCTTGCGGAACTCAGATGAAGCGACAGTAATCTTAAGATCGAAGCACTGAGACCGTAAGGCAACACTTACCCACAATGACGGAGTGTGCACTAGCAGCGACAGCACCGACAGCCACTATCCATGAGGTGTTGTCTGACCACGAGTGTCGTAGGACAGCTGACTGTACAAGAGGGGTCGAGTTGTTCAGCACGTTCAGTTGTTCGTCTCTTTCACGCAGGGGATAACTGCAAGGCACAAGCGTCGGACCAGGCTATAGCGACCCCTAAACCCAGGATTGGCGTCCAAGCGCCTCACCGTGGGCTGTTGAGTCATCTAGCTGACGCTGTTCATGCAGCTGACAGTGATCTGACCAACTCCTGCACAATACACACCGCTGAATACACTTGTAAACTCTCTCTTTCTTCTAGGCGCCCATGCTGTCCAGAACTCAGGAAGTCTGCATGATGCACAACCATAACTTTGCAACTATGCTATGTATATGAGGGAGACAACGCTAGGTGCTGGAGTGACCCCCAGCTTCGAAGTGAGATGATCATCATCTGAATCAGTGGGAATTCCTGTTCAGTCGAGTGATCTCAGTGTTCTCCATTGTGCTGCAGAGCAGCAATCTGCACAGGGAGCTCGCAAAACCATGTGCGTACTACACGCATGGCCTATTGGGACGTCCAAGATAACATGAGTCAAACAGGCGAAACACAACTCAAGGTAAGTGTCCAAGCAAGTAGACTGTCAAGATTGTATGTCTCAACAGATTATTCATCGAATTTAAGTTTGCACAGAACATATCAAACATTGATGATGAGAGGGCACTTTGCTGAACAAGTCAACCCAATAAAGACAGTAGAAGTGTTGCATTAAAAAATGCTGGAAAGAGAAGAACAAAGACAAGAACAAACGGACGAACAAAGAGGAGAACAAACGGAAGAACACAGAGAAGAACAAACGGAAGAACAAAGAGAAGAACAAACGGAAGAACAAAGAGAAGAATGAAAGAATCAATATTGTACCAGCATGGCGCTCTGGGCAAATCATAGTAAGCAGAGATGTATCAATCATGATAGGTATAATCATGACATGACGACGCGCAATGCTCAGCTGCTCAAAATTATGCTAGACAGGCAAATATGGCCTGGTGAGCCAAAGCTAGGTGCAACCTGAGCAGAAGGATCATTGCTTTGCAAGCCTTTGCAGAAGGAAACAGTACTTGTTGTACTCGGGAGTAATTTATTGCATGAGCAAAGCTGCCACATTGTTTGAGTCCTGCTATGCACTGCCAGGCTTGTCTGCACATGACCAAGCACTGTAACAACATGCTGTCAAGGACCCACACTACGAATAAAAGGGGGGGGGGGGGTTACCTACCTGGTAACGCAGTGCAAAAAGCTATTTACCATGGTAATGTCAAAGGGGAGTTACCCACCCTTTACCCAGCCTTCTGCACTAGGGCTACCATATTAAAAACAGTATATGCCCAGGTAACCAAAGTCCAATGCAATTACCAAGGGGGGTACCAAGGTATGGTAGCGTGTACCAAGGCAATTTGTACCATGCATGGTAATGTTTGCCATGGTAGGCAATGCACAGCATGGTAGAAATTACCATGAGAATCATTACTAAGAACGGTACCAATTACTAATGATGAATGATTACAATAGATTCAGATTCGTGATAGTAAATGAGCTGGCCAATTCGGGGATCACAAATGACACTGCACAGTCCTAATGGACAAAGCTACCATGGGAGCAAGTACTAAACACCAGCAGCAAGCTAGCATGGGCACATTTTTTGCGTAGAATGCAAATAGTATTCTACGTAGATTGATAGAATCTGATATAGATGGAATGCAATCTATACTTGCATGCATCACAAGGCTTAGCAACCAAGGCAGCAGATCCAGGCCAAAAATACAGAACTATCACACGCACACACATCACGCGTCTTCTGTAACACTTGGTATTTCCTCATTGCATGGCAAGCCAGCAACATTAGCTTGATCAAGATCTTGTGGCAGCGCCTTGTCTAGACTACTTGCATTTCAACCACCAGATAGTCGGTTTATATACCACCAGATAGTCGGTTTCAACCACCAGATAGTCGGTTGAGTGTAGCAAAAGCTGCATTGGTGCACGGATGTATGGCATATGCTTGTACATTGATTGCTTAAGAAAACCATAGTCTGAATTCTACAGCTACAACCATGTAAAGTTTACAATTGCAGCACAAGATTTTTTGTGCTGGCAAGCGCCTTTGCACAATTTGCACCAATGACAAGCATTAAAGTTGTTGCTGATGGTTCTGCTGAACCCAGGCTCTCACAACAAAACTCACATGCTTGCAGACAAGCAAAGCAAACAAACAATTTGGTTTTATCCAACAAGCAATGCTTCACAATGCTGCTCAGCTGCAAGCACACTGATGACACCACTCGTTGCTATGCAGAAGCTATGTGTGTGTCATGTAGCATTTGTGCTCACCTCATGGTGCTTGACTTGCAGGCTTCCCTTTTCATTTTGGCAAGGTATGCACCGAGAACAGAGTGCTCAGAAGGACCTGCAAGGTCAACACTTGAATCACGACAAGCTTGAAGCATTTCAGGCAACATTCATTGCAATTAACACTATGGATGCTCACAGTGAGCACAAAGGACAGCAGCAAAGGATGACCATACCACCTGTTGGCTGCATGTGTCAGCTTTAGAGCAGTCTTTGTCTGCTGACATCTGGGCTTGTCTCACAGGTGCTGTCAGTTGCCTTTCAGCAGCAGTGTTCAGAGCTGCCATCATGATGGTTGTACTGTGGCTGTTTGGCTGACTCTCAAGTAGGATCGCTCACAAGTATGTTTTGGTAGGACTTGTACATGACTGTTGCAGCTTCTGTGCATGAGGCCGGCTATTGTGTGTGCAGCTGTACACACAGAGTACAGTGCAGTTGAAGCGAGTCCACAATTGTACACATATCAACTCAAGTTTGTGATGGGCATCAATGACTGTCTTGGCTTATCATGCAATCAGGAGGGCATTTACAAGGGCCACATGTATGGAGTCCAGACTGATGACACTAGCAGCATATGTCTCTGCTCATGCCATGGCCTCATTAACATGTCATGACAACCTACAACAGCCGAGGTGTTTGACAGAACCACTATCAGGGACTCAACTCTGCAACTGAGGGCAAGAAGAAGTCACGAGACAGCCTTACTATCATGAGAGACAGCAGTAAGCTCTGGATCCAGACAGGTCCGGACAGTTTATGTGTGCTTTTTCTTAACGACAGACCTGCTACAATAGGTATTGGTGGCAGGTCCAGAATTTTTGTTGTACATCTAAAGTGGAATTATACGTACCACAGCTGATGTGTATCACTGCAAGCGCCAAGGTTGCCTTGCCACTTGTTGTGTATCATAGCAAGCGTCAAGATCGCCTTGTCATTTTGAGCAGGAATTTCACATAATTAGATACTGTACTGCAGTACAGCTGTGATGATTAGGATAATATGTATATGTCTTTCAGGTAGAGCACAAATTGTTTGGTGTTGATTCCCTCACTAGGTTTTGAGAGAAGCACCACTTTGCGTGTCTTATAGTGTATACTAGTTGACTTGAATTTACACATGCATTGACCTAAAGACATGGCAAACGCTGCTTATACAGTTGACTTGGCTTGGTGTTGACAATGTTGTTTACCAAATTTGAAAACTTGTGACTGTATCATTGATAACAAAGTTAAGTCCAGACACAACTGCAAGCTTACTTGTGCTTATGTTACGGTATCAAATTTTGCTTCAATGCAGGGTGATAAGCATGACATGACACTGATGTTCGTAGCACGTTTACGAGCATCACCTGCAGCCCTAGGCCTAGTTGCCATCCCACTCTTTGACCTTGGCTACAACTTACTTATGCACTTTTACACAGTATTACTGTACAATAATTGCACTAGTGATTACCAACTTGCTACCAAGGTCTTACCAACCACACTACCATGGTGATTGCCTCACAACTTCATTACCATGGTGATGCCTTGGTAACGCGATTACCAGGGTAGGTAAACCCCCCCCTTTTATTCGTAGTGGCCAGTCAAGGTGA
>JAABUT010003882.1_pt1 | contig 12342 bp, 11 predicted proteins | sample 5559281 | NCBI WGS metagenome assembly JAABUT01 (sample SAMN10711880, study PRJNA513359) | rock metagenome | isolation source: Antarctica rocks | place: Antarctica: Victoria Land, Ricker Hills nord | collected 2016-01-04
TTGCCGGGCCGGTCCGGCAGCACGATGGTGCGGTCGTCGAGGGCGCGCAGCGAGCCGGGCGGGTCGCCGCGTGGCGAGGCGTTGCAGCTGCCGTCACTGCCGACCGTGGCCAGCACGCAGAAGGGTGAGGCGGCGAGGAACACCTTGTCCATCTCGTGCAGGCTGGCCCGCACCTTGCCGGCGACCCGCGCGATCGGCGGGCCTACGGTCGCCTCGAGCTCCTCCCGCGTCGTCACTTCCGACCAGGCCTCCCGGCCATTCGACGGGTGCGACGCCGTGTCGGGCACGCCGCCAGCCTGGCATTGACCGATGCTCGGCGCCGGGTCGGGCGCGGGGAGCGCGACCGAGGTCAGTCAGCCCGGCCTGCCCGAGCACCACGGTGCGGGTCGTCACGGCTGGCGTCGGACCGCGTCGACGTTCGTGCCACTGCGATCAAGCGCGCGCAGGGGCCCCACGCGTCGCGTGTCTCGGAGTGTGGTGAGGGGGGCGGCCAGCGTCGGGTTATGCGCTGGCCGCGGCTGGTCGCGGTGGCGCTGGCGCGTCGTGGGTGAGCGTGTAGGTGCCGGCGCCGGCGGGGGTGAGGTGCAGGGCTCGGCGGTGCAGCGAGCGGTGGTGTTCCCAGCAGAGCAGGATCAGATTGTCGAGGTCGGTGCGGCCGCCGTCGGCGTCCCATTCCGCGAGGTGGTGGGCTTGGCACCAGCGGGGACCGCGGTCGCAGCCGGGGTACCGGCAGGTCCGGTCGCGTAGGAGGAGGGCGAGCCACTGCGCGCGGGTGGCGGTGCGGGCGGCCCGCCCGACGTAGAGGGGTTCGGCGCGGTCACCGAGGGGGACCGGGGCCAGCCCGGCGAAGGCACGCCGCAGTTGCGCCCAGTCACTGTCCGCGCTGCTTTCGGCGCTGTCCGCGCTGCCGCCATCCGCCACGCCGGCACCGGCGGCTGTGGCACCACCGGCGGCACCGGCGGCTGTGGCACCGGCGGCGGCGGGAGGTCGGTGTGGCACGGGTCCGGCCTTGATGGTGTCGGTGATGATGGGGGTGATGCTGCTGGTGCAGGCGAGCGTGTCGAACTGCCAGCCGGTGACGGTGGCGCCGTCTTCGGTGACCGGGGCGGGTGCGCCCGGCTCGCGGCGCAGGGTGTCGGTGCTGGCGAAGACCACCAGGTGGGCGTCGAGGCCGTGCGGCGGGACGACACCGGGGACGTCCGCGGTGCCCTCGGCCATGGCGGCCAGCCGGGTCAGGTGCACGAGGGCGGCAGCCCGGCGCTGCGCCGGGGTACGCCGGTCGGTGGGACCGGTCGGCGCGGACAACCGGGTCAGCATCGCCTCGAGTTGGGCACCGTCGAGGGTGCCCAGGTGCCCGCGCAGGGAGTACCGGTCGTCGCTGCCGTACCGGTCGAGCCAGACCTCGGAGGCCGCCGGGTCGTCGGGGCCTTCCCGGGTCGGGTCATGGTCGTCGAGGCCGGCTGACTGGCGTACCAGGCTCACCAGCCGGGCCACCAACCGGGCCGACAGCTGCGGAGCCGCCTCGGCCAGGGCGCGGTTGAGGACCTCCGCTGTCTCCGGTGGCAGCCGGTCCAGGCCCCGCACGGCCGCGTCGAGGTAGGCCGTGCTGACCGCGCCGGCGTCGTGCAGGGCGGTCAGCTCCGGAAGCAGGACCCGGGCCTCGCCGCGGGCGCACGCTGCCCGGGCTTCGCGCCGGGGCAGCGGGGCGGGGGACTGGCACTGCAGCCATGCGCGCGTCTGACCGGGCCAGCACTGCTGCTGCTCCGCGACACCGGCCGTCACCACCCCGAGGCAGGCGTCCACCCGGGCCCGCAGCACGAGCAACTCGCGCGCCACCGCCGCGGCCTGCTCCCCGGTGCGGGCCCACGCCGGCTGCGCGAGGACCGCGTCCAGGCACCCGCTGGCCGCGGCGAAGTGCCCGGCCAGCAGCACCGGCAGGCCGTCTCCCGACAGCGGTCCGGCCTGGTCATCGGGTCCGGTGGTTCGCCCGAACGTCATGCCGGCCACCCTCCATTGTCGAACGCGTGTTCGAGAGAACGTTACCCCGGATCAGGCTGACATGCAAGGTCCGCGCGAGAAAATTTCAGCACCGACAGACCATTTCGCGCCCGCTGACAGAACCTGCGCGGTGGAGCCCCCACCCAGAACGCGAGTTGCTCGGCGGTCAGGCCGCCCCTGCCGTCCCCACGGTCGTTGGGCCCTGCCAATCGGAGACCACCGCGGAGAACAAGGTGCGCGGCAGGCTCGCGGGCTCCCGAACTTCACCCAACCTTTGCAAGGTGTTGGCAGGAGTGCGGGGCCCGCACGGGAACGCCGCCGGCATGGCCGTCACTCGTCGTACCGTGCTCCGCGCCACCGGTGCCGGCCTGCTGGGAGCGGCCACTGGTTCGCTTGTGAGGCCGGTCGGGGCGGTCGCGTCCCCGGTGTTCTGGCGGCGGCCCGCCGTCGCCGGCAGCGGTGGCCCCGGCCAGCTGCACCTGACGTACGGCGCCGACCCGGCCACCGCCATGACGGCCAGCTGGGCCACCGACGCCCGGGTGCAGAACCCGAGGCTGCGGCTCGGGACGCCGGCCGGCGGCTACGGCGCGACGATGCCCGCGCTGACCCGCACCTACACCGCCGCGGCCACCGCGACCATGCCGGCCCAGGAGGTCGTCACCCAACATGTGCCGATGACCGGACTGCTCCCGGGGACGACGTACGTCTTCCAGGTGCTGCATGACGGGGCGCCGGCGCCCGTAACGGGCAGTTTCACGACCCCGGCGCAGGGCCGGTTTCCGTTCCGCTTCAGCAGCTTTGGCGACCAGGGCACCGGCAACCCGAACGACGTGGGTTTCACACCGCAGGCCGTGGCGGTGGTCGACCACATCAATCGAGCGGCACCGCTGTTCCACCTGCTCAACGGCGACCTCGCCTACAGCGACCTGCAGCAGAGCACCGTGGGCGCGTGGACGAACTTCTTCACCAACAACCAGCCCTCCGCCTCGACCCTGCCGTGGATGCCCGCACTCGGCAACCACGAGAACGAGACGGGCAACGGCCCGCAGGGCTTCGCCGGCTACCTGACTCGCTATCTGCTGCCCGGCAACGGCAGCGCGGACTTCGCCGGGAACTGGTACGCCTTCCTCGTCGGCAACGTGCAGGTGATCAGCCTCGACGCCGACGACGTGGTCTACCAGGACTCCGGCAACTTCTATATCCGCGGCTACAGCGCCGGCGCCCAACGCGCGTGGCTGCGGAACACCTTGGCCGCGGCCCGGGCCGACCGCGCGGTGGACTGGATCGTCGTCTTCCAGCACATGGCCGTGATCAGTTCCTCGCAGAGCGGCAACGGCTGCGACCTGGGGTTGCGGCAGCAGTTCCAACCACTGTTCGACGAGTACGGCGTCGACCTGGTCCTGTGCGGGCACGAGCACGACTACGAGCGGTCCTACTCGTTGCGCGGCTTCGACCATGCCAGCCCGACGCTGAAGCCGGCGGTGGTGAGCACGGGGACCGATGTCGTCGACAGCACCCGCGGCACGGTCTACCTGGTGCTCGGTGGCGGCGGATTCGCGCTGCCGACGAACGTCTTCGGCGGTACGCCGTCGGCACCAACCGCGAAGGTCAACGTGGCCAAAGGCACGACCGCCACCGAGACCGCGGACTGGTCGTTCTACCGGGACACCATCTTCCCGTTCGGCTTCGCCACCTTCGACGTCGACCCGGGACGGCCGGGCGGCCTCACCTCCATCACGGTCACCTACTTTCACACCACGGCCGCCGGCGCTGCACCCGCCGAGGTGGAGCGGTTCGTGCTGCAACGGCCACGCTCGGACACCTCCGCCGCAGGGACCGCCGACCGGCCCGTCATCCGCGCTGCTGGCACCCCGACCCCGCCTCCCCGGGTCCAGCGGGCGCGGCGCCAGCCGGCTGCGCGCTCCTCCGCGGGCTCCCCGCAGCCGGCCCAGCCGGCGCAGCCGCAGCGGATCCTCGCCTACACCGGCCTCGAGGACGTGCTGCCCGCGGCGGGTGCGGCACTGGCTGCCGGCGCCGCGGCCCTGCGTCTCACGGGTCGCCCCGACCGCTCCGACGGTGCAGCGCCGCCGCGGTGACACAGGGTCATCCCACGACGATGCTCACCTGGAACCCGCGTTGGGGCGGCCGGCAGGCAGGCGTGCTGTGCAGGCACGCCACGTCGGTCTGGCTGCTGATGTGGGCGCTGCCGTGGCCGACCACCGTGAAGTCGGCGGTGGCATCGGTGCCGTCGGGATAGCCACCATGGTGGTCGTCGCGGCGGAGCACTGCCGCGTCATCGGCCTCCGGCGGGTGGTAGCTGCCGGCTGCGTCCGAGGACAGATCCACCTGGATATGCGTGCCAGTCGAGACGGTGAACGCCTTTCCGGAATCCTGCGCACCCAGGCGTAGCGACCTCGCCGTGGCACCTGTTGCGGGTGTCGGCGTAGCGGAGGTCGTCGGTGCGCCAGAAGCTCGCCGCACGGGCGGCGAAGCCACCGGGGTGACAGTGGCGGCGGGGCCCGGGCTGGAGGGCGGTACCGCGGCAGATCTGGCGGAGGGGGTGACAACTCGTGCCCCTGCTGCCTGGGTGCTACGAGACGGCGTGCCCACCGCACCACCTGCCGCAGGCATGCCGCTCCCAGCCCCGCAGCCGGCGATGAGCACGGCAGCGCCGACGCCCGCCGAGACCGTCGCCGCCCGAAGCAGCGCTCGCATCCCTATCACCCCTATCCGACGACCCTCGGGCACCGACCGGTGTCAGCTGGCGTTCCTTCGTGCGAGTCTGACCTTCGGCCCTGCACCGTCGTGGGCCGTGCGTGCCGCCCTGCTGCTCCTCCTGCGCCACCGCACGTCAGGCGGCGGGCGGCGGCGCGGCGCGGGCCCAGCGCTCGAGGACGTTGGCGGCGGCGCCGCTCTCGAGCGCCTCGCCGGCCCGCGCGGCGGCGGCGCCGAGTCGCGCCGACAGCGGCCCCTCCGCCGAACGCGCAGCGGCGACGAGCGCCCCGGCGGCGTTCAGCACCACGGCGTCGCGCACCGGCCCCAGCTGGCCCGCGAGCAGCCGACGGGCGACCTCGGCGTTGTGTGCCGCGTCGCCTCCGCGCAGCGACGAGACCGGCGCGGGCGGCAGTCCGACGTCACCCGGCGACACCTCGCCGGGCACGACCACCCCGTCGCGCACCTCCCACACCCACGACGGTCCCGACAGCGTCAGCTCGTCGAGCCCGTCGTCACCGTGGACGACCAGCGCCGACACCCCCCGCGCGGCCAGCACGCCGGCGACCACCTCCGCGAGCCGCGCATCCGCCACTCCCACGAGTTGCGCCGCGGGGCGCGCCGGGTTCGCCAGCGGGCCTAGCACGTTGAAGAAGGTGGGTACGCCGAGCTCGCGGCGCGCCACGGCGGCGTGCCGCATCGCGGGGTGGAAGACGGGGGCGAAGCAGAAGCCGATGCCCACCTCCGCCACACACGCCGCCACGCCCTCCGGCGGCAACCCCACCGCGACGCCGAGCGCCTCCAGCACGTCGGCCGATCCGCTCGCGGAGGACGCCGCCCGGTTGCCGTGCTTGACGACCGTCTCCCCGCACGCCGCCACGACCAACGCGGCCATCGTCGAGATGTTGACCGTCGACGCGCCGTCGCCCCCGGTGCCGCACGTGTCCACCGCCCGGGTGCCGGGTGGGAGCGGCAGCGGCGCGCAGACGGCCAGCATCGCCTCGACCAGGCCGCGGATCTCCTCCGCCGTCTCACCTTTTGCGCGCAGCGCCACCGCGAAGCCCGCGACCTGGGCCGGTGAGGCGTCCCCGGCGAGCACCTCGCCCATCGCCCAGGTCGTGTCGTCGGCCGACAACGCGGCCCCGGCGAGCAGGCGGGTCAGCAGGGCCGGCCAGGTCACCGGCGGCGCGGGCCGGTCGGCCGCCGTACCCATGCCCGTCGTCCTCTTGCCCGTCGTCCTCTTGCCCGTCGCGCCCATACCCGTCCTCGGCCCGTCGCTCAGCGGCGGCGCTTCGGGATGCCGAACAACCCGCGCTCGACCGGTTGGGGTGGCCGCGCCATTCGCTCGGTGAGCAGGCGCACGACCGCCTCCGTCACCGCCGGCGGGTCGACCGGGCGCGACAGCACGACGTCGGCGTTGGACCAGCGGCCGAGCCACTGGTCGTCGCGCCGCGCGACGAGGACCACGACGGGGGGGCAGTCACCCAGCTCGGCCTTGAGCTGCCGGCTGATGCCGAGGCCGCCGGCGGGCTGTGCCTCGCCGTCGAGGATGATCAGGTCGACGCTGCGGGAGTGCTCGGTCACGGCCGGCGAATCCGCGGCGTCGACCCAGGTCAGCGGCCCCAATGCGCGGTCCGGGGTCCGGCCGACGGCGAGCCGGACCTGCTCACGCACGCTGGCGTCGTCGCTGTAGACCAGGACCGTGGGCACGCGGCGACTGTAGTGACCGGGGCCGGCCCGGCCCCCGGCTGGCGACCCGGCTGGCCGCCCGCGACACTGAGAACCGTTCGCACGCCTACGACGACGGAGGTGACCCGCGGTGGCCCCACCGCGCACCCCGCCTGACCGGCACCGCCGCCTGACCGGCACCGCCGCCCGCCCAGCGCCACGCATCCGCTCCCGCCTGTCCAGCCCCGAGAAGGAGAACCGCATGCCAGCGCTCGCCGGCACCAAGACCCACGACAACCTCAAGGAGGCCTTCGCCGGCGAGAGCCAGGCCAACCGCCGCTACCTCTACTTCGCGCGCCGCGCCGAGGTCGAAGGCCAGCCCGAGGTGGCCACGCTCTTCCGCGACACCGCCGACGGCGAGACGGGACATGCGTTCGGCCACATGGATTTCCTGACCGAGGCCGGCGACCCGACCACCGGCGAGCCCGTCGGTGACAGCGCCAAGAACCTCGCCTCCGCCGTCGCGGGCGAGACCTATGAGTTCACCGCCATGTATCCGAGCTTCGCGAAGACCGCCCGCGAGGAGGGCTTCACCGAGATCGCCGAGTGGTTCGCCACCCTGGCGCGGGCCGAGAAGACGCACGCCGGCCGTTTCCGCAAGGCGCACGACAAGCTCGCCGGCACGGCCGCGGCGGAGCCGGCCACCGTCTAGACGAGGAGGACGACGTGCCTGGCGCGCTGTCGGCCGAGGCGCTCGAGCTCGACCACGCCGCCTACGCCCCGGCCAGGGCGGGGACCTTCGCGCGGTTGGTGCCGCTGCGGCGCGAACGCCGGCTGCGGGTGGGAGACCTGCTCGTGGCGGAGTTCGAGTCCGCGGAAACCCTGCAGATCCAGGTGCAGGAGATGGTGTTCACCGAGCGGCTGACCGACCCGGCGGAGATCGCGCACGAGATCGATGCCTACAGCCGCATGCTGCCAACGAGCCACGAGCTGTGCGCCACCCTCTTCCTCGAGCTCACCGACGCGCGCGACGTACGCACGGCGTTGGCCGAGGTGGCGGGCATCCAGCACGCGCTGTCGCTGCAGATAGGCACGGGTGGTACGGCGGACGACCCGCGCGGGGGCGGCGTGCGGGTGCCGGGCGTCGAGCTGCGGGGCCTCGACGAGGAGCCGGACGCGCCGACCGAGACGGTGACGGTGCACGTCGTGCGCTTCCGGCTCACCGACGCCCAGCGCGATGCCTTCCGCGACCCCGCGGTGCCGGTGCAGCTCGCCGTCGACCACCCCGCCTACGCCGAGACCACGCCGATCTCCGGGGACACCCGGCGAGCACTGATCACGGACCTCGCCCTGCGCTGACGGCGGCGGTGCTCACGGCGACGGTGCGGCGATTGTGCCCACCCGCAGCGGCGTGTCCATGTCGAGAAGCTGTTTCTCGACGTGGAAGAGGGGCCCAAGTGGGTCACGGTCTGTGCAGGGAGGCCAACCGGGCGTTGTACGCCGCGAGCGCGGCCTCCTCCTGCGTCTCCCGCTCCGCGCGCGCCGCGGCGCGGGCCGACCGTTGCTCCGCCGCCGAGACCAGCTCCTCCGCGCGGTCGAGGTGGCGGTCGGTGCGCACCGCGAGCCGCTCGTCCGAGCGCATCCACTGGGCCAGCACCGCGAAGAGCAGCCCGATGCCGATGAACTCGCCGCTCGCCCACAGCAGCCCGGCGCCCGTGCGCTGCTCCGCCAGCAGCGCGTCGGTGGAGCGCCCGCCGCGCAAGTAGTGCGCACCGGCGAACAGGCTCGTCTGCGTCAGCATGGCCACCCCGAGGAAGGCGTGGAACGGCAGGGCGGAGACCACCATGAGCATCCTCGCGCCGTGGCCGGGCCGGGGCAGGGGGTCGATCCCCGCGACGACCCAGGCGAAGAGGCAGCCGGTCACGAGGAAGTGCACGTGCACCAGGTTGTGGGCCCACGCGTGGTCGAGGGAGTAGGGGTAGATGCCGGAGAAGTAGAGCGCGAAGGTCGAGCCGATGAACAGGCCGAAGACCAGCGGCGGCGACGCCAGCACCCGGGCGACGCGGCTGTGCAGCAGCGCGAGCAACCGGCGCCGCGGTGCCGGCGGCAGGGTGCGCAGCGCCAGCGTCACCGGCGCGCCGAGCGCGAGCGGGAGCGGCGCCACCATGTTCAACAGCATGTGCTGGATCATGTGCGCGGTGAAGCTCTCTCCGTCGTAGGTGCCGAGGCCGCTCATGGTGGCCACCACCACCACCGCGAGCCCACCGAAGAAGGCTGTCGTGCGCCCGGCCGACCAGGCGTCCCCACGCCGGCGCAGGGCCCGCAACCCGGCGATGTACGCCGCTGCCGCGCCGGCCACCCCCAGCGCCACGAGAGGGTCCGGCGACCAGTCGCGCAGCACCGCCACGAGGTCGGGCGCGACACCGGCTGGCACCCCCCCAGCCTAGGTCCGCTCGGCCGGCCGGACCCGACGACGATGCCGCGGGAGTCCGCGCCCGCGCCCCGCGCGCCCCGTCGGGTGCGCGCCGCGCCGGCATGGCAGACTCCGCGCCGTGGCAGCTGTCGCCCCGGCCCTGGACCGTGCACCCGTGCACGGGTCGCTCACCCGGCCGTCCATGGTGTCGATCGGGACGATCGTCTGGCTGTCCAGCGAGCTGATGTTCTTCGCGGCGCTGTTCGCGATGTATTTCACGCTCCGCTCGGTCGCCGGCCCCGACGCGTGGCCGCCGGTCGACGACCCGGCGCACCCGGTGGAGCTGCGCATCGGCTTCGCGACGGTGACCACGACAGTGCTGGTCCTGAGCTCCTTCACCTGCCAGCTGGGGGTCTTCGCCGCCGAGCGCGGCGACGTCTACCGGCTGCGGCTGTGGTTCGTCATCACCCTGTTCATGGGTGCCTTCTTCGTCGGCGGCCAGCTCTTCGAATACAACGAGAACAAGTTCGCCATCGACAGCCACTCCTACGGCTCGGCCTACTACATCACCACGGGCTTCCACGGGCTGCACGTCACCGGGGGCCTCGTCGCCTTCCTCGTCGTGCTGGCGAGATCGACCTTCGGGAAGTTCACCCCGGAGAAGGCCACGAGCGCGATCGTCGTCTCCTATTACTGGCACTTCGTCGACGTGGTGTGGATCGGGCTGTTCGCCGCGATCTACCTGGTCAAGTGAGCGCCCCCCTGCGCCGCCCCCGGCCGGCGACCCCCTCGCCGCTGGCCCGGGTGACGGTGCTGCACCCCCGGCTGCGGCGGCTCGCGCCCGGGATGGCGCTGTTCGTCACCCTCTGCGCGATCGCCGCCGTCTGGTCGGTCCTCGCGCCCCGCGCCTCCTCCGCGGAGGGCGGCGACCCCAACGCCTTCACCGCCCAGGACGTCACGCTCGGCGCCGAGCTGTTCACCAAGGGCTGCTCGTCCTGCCACGGCGCGGCCGGCCAGGGCGGCAGTCAGGCACCGTCGCTCGTCGGGGTCGGCGCGGCGGCGGTCGACTTCCAGGTGGGCACCGGCCGCATGCCGTTGAAGAACCCCGGTCCGCAGGCGGAGCGGCACGACCAGCAATACACGGCCCGCGAGATCAAGGCCCTCGACGCGTACGTCGCCTCGCTCGGCCCGGGCCCGGAGATCCCCCTCGTGGACGCTGCCAAGGGCGATATCGGCCGCGGCGGCGAGCTCTTCCGCGCCAACTGCGCGCAGTGCCACAACCCGATCGGCGAGGGCGGCGCGCTGTCGGCGGGCAAATACGCGCCGGCGATCTACCCGGCGACCAACACCCAGGTCGGTGAGGCCATCCGGCACGGGCCCGAGTCGATGCCGGTCTTCGCGCCCACCCAGCTCTCCCCCCAGCAGGTGAACGACATCGTCCGCTACATCGAGTTCTTGCGCCGGCCCAACGACCCCGGCGGTCACGGACTCGGCCACCTCGGCGCCGTACCGGAGGGGCTTGTCATCTGGCTCGTCGGCATCATCGGTGTCCTCGGTGCCTGCCTCTGGATCGGCTCCCGGGCCTGACGGCCCACTCCCCACCCGCCGCCGCGACCCGCGACCCGCCAGACCGACCGAGAGAGCAGCGCCGATGCCCACCGACGGCCCCGCCGACCCCAACCCCGCGGGGGCGACCTCAGGCGAGGCCGAGGGCAGCATCTTCGACCGCCTGAAGAGCCCGCAGACCATCCGCGGCACCGACCGCGGGGCCGACGTCGGCGGCAGCGGTGACACCGACGCCGACGAGGTGGCTGACCTGCCCGACGCCGGGGCGGCGATGGCCTCGGCCAGCGAGGGACACGCCCCCGTCGACTCCTCGCGGCAGAACGCCGCGGTGCTGGCGGCCTCGCGTGACAGCGCCGGCATCGCCTCGGCGCCGGCCGGCACGCGCGCGGTCGACCTCCAGGGCCCCCGGATCGAAGACCGCGACCCCCGCGCGGAGAAGCGGGCCGAGCGGCTCGTCGCCTTCTGGTTCACCGTCTCGACGGTGGCAGTGCTCGGTTTCGTCTTCACGTTCATCGCCGGAGCGCCCACGAAGCGCTACTACAACGCCACGCTCGGGGCCACCATGGGCCTGGCGCTGCTCGGGATCGGCGTCGGCGCGGTCCTCTGGGCGAAGAAGCTCATGCCCGACGAGGAGGCCGTGCAGGAGCGGCACGACTTCCACTCCCCCGAACGCGACGTCCTCGCCGCCCAGGAGGTCTTCCGCAAGGGCGTGGCGGAGAGCGGCTTCACGACCCGCCCGCTCGTGCGGCGCAGCCTGCTCGGTGCGGCCAGCGCCCTCGGCCTGTTGGCCCTCGTGCCGCTGCGCGCCCTCGCCACGCCGACCTCGAGCCAGGCGGCCGACGCGCTGGCCAGGACCTCGTGGAAGAAGGGGCTGCGCCTCATCGACAGCGTCAACAAGACGCCGGTGCGGCTCGGCGACATCGCCATCGGTGGCCTGCTCACCGTGATCCCGGCGGGCACGGAGGACAACCTCGACGCCCAGGCCGACTCCGTGGCGATGCTGATCCGGCTGCGGCCCGGCGAGCTCAACCCCGTGAAGGGCCACGAGGGCCTCGACTTCGAGGGCCACGTCGTCTACTCCAAGCTCTGCTCGCACCTGGGCTGCCCGGTCTCGCTCTACGAGCAGCAGACACACCGCCTGCTCTGCCCCTGTCACCAGTCCCAGTTCCTCGCCAACGAGAGCGCCCGCCCCGTCTTCGGGCCGGCGTCGCGGCGGCTCGCCCAGCTCGCCCTCGGCGTGGACTCCGAGGGATACTTCATCGCCCGCGACGGGGACTTCCCCGAACCGGTCGGCCCCGGCTATTGGGAGCGTTCTGAGCGATGAGCATCGACAGCGCCGCCAGCCGCATCCCGACGTCGGAGCGCACCTCGACCCCCGCCGCGCCGCGGGGCGGCCCGGCCACGCTCGGCGGCCGCGCCGTGGCCACCACCGGCAAGTGGATGGACGACCGGATGGGCTCGGCCGGCTTCCTGCGGCGCAGCTTCAACAAGGTCTTCCCGGACCACTGGTCCTTCATGATCGGTGAGATCGCCCTCTACAGCTTCATCATCCTGCTGCTGACGGGCGTCTACCTCACGCTGTTCTTCTCCCCCAGCATCCGCGAGGTCGTCTACAACGGCAGCTACGTCCCGCTCAAGGGCGTGCGGATGTCCGAGGCCTACAAGACCTCGCTCGACATCAGCTTCGACGTGCGTGGCGGCCTGGTGATCCGCCAGATCCACCACTGGGCGGCACTCATGTTCGTAGCGTCGATCGTGGTGCACCTGTGCCGCATCTTCTTCACCGGTGCGTTCCGCAAGCCCCGCGAGATCAACTGGCTGATCGGCGTCGGGCTGCTCGTGCTCGCCATCGCCGAGGGCTTCGCCGGCTACTCCCTCGCCGACGACCAGCTCTCCGGCACCGGCCTGCGGATCGCCTACTCCATCGCGCAGTCGATCCCCGTCCTCGGCAGCTGGATCGCCTTCCTCGTCTTCGGCGGGGAGTT
>JAABUT010003883.1_pt1 | contig 12339 bp, 13 predicted proteins | sample 5559281 | NCBI WGS metagenome assembly JAABUT01 (sample SAMN10711880, study PRJNA513359) | rock metagenome | isolation source: Antarctica rocks | place: Antarctica: Victoria Land, Ricker Hills nord | collected 2016-01-04
CGCCGTCAGAGGGGTCCAGTTCAGCCCGTTCGAGGATCCAGGTGTCGCTGTTCGGAATGTAGACCGCGCGGAGCCCGACTGCGCGGGCGGGCAGGATGTCCGACCGGGGCGAGTTGCCGATCATCCAGGTGGTGTCCGGCGAAAGACCTTGGTCGGCAACGATTCCGGCGTAGATATCCGGTTCCTTCTCCGCAACGATATGGATGGACGAGAACAGGTCGGAGAGCCCGGACGCCTCGACCTTGCGCTGTTGCTCCTTCGCCTCTCCCTTCGTCATCAGCTTCAGATCGTGACGAGTCCCGAGTTCGGCCAGTGTGTCCGCCACCTTCGGGAACAGTTCGATCCGGTGCTCGAGCAGATCACTGGCCAGTCGGCTGATCTCGAGTTGCTCGGCGTGAGTGACCGGCCGCTCGTTGAGCGTCTGGAAGCATTCGGCGAGGCTGACCAGGAACGACTGGCTGCCGTATCCGTGAGTGGCGACAGTGGCCCGTTCGATGTCGTCGAGGATGCCGCGGATCTCGCCGTGGTCGAGCGTCGGATGCGCCAGCCATTCCAGGTAGTCGTCGATGACGCGCTCGAAATACACGTTGTTCTCCCACAACGTGTCGTCAGCGTCGAAGATCAAGGTCAATCGCTCTGGCACGCGGCGAGCGTATCGAGTCCATCAGAAACCTGGCTCGCGGGTTACCGCACGGCGGCGACGTGCCGATCCCCACTTCGGAAAGCACGCCACCGCCGACGGGATGCCGGCCGTTGACCGGCGACCGGCCGACAGGATCTCTGCGTGGCAGGCTGGCCGCATGCCCCGAACCGTTGCAACCGCGAAGACCGTCGGCCTGGATGCATTACTTGAATTCGTCCGGCCGCGGCACCACATGCTGCTCACCACTTTCCGCAGCGACGGCTCGCTGCAGAGTTCGCCGGTGACCGGTGGGGTCGACACCGGCGGCCGGATCGTGATCGCCAGCTATCCGGAGCGGGCCAAGAGCCGCAACCTGCGCCGGGCCGGCCGGGCCAGCATCGTCGTACTCTCCGATGACTTCGGCGGCGCCTATGTCCAGGTGGATGGCCCGGCCGAGGTGCTCGACCTGCCGGATGCCGTCGAACCGTTGGTCGAATACTTCCGCAGCATCTCTGGCGAACACCCGAACTGGGACGAGTACCGCACGGCGATGCTCGATCAGGGCAAGTGCCTGATCAGGGTGACGCCGCAGCGCTGGGGCCCGGTCGCCACCGGCGGTTTCCCGCAGCGCCTGACCTGACAGCAGCGCCTCACCTGACAGCAGCGCCTCACCTGACATCAGCGCCTCACCTGACATCAGCGGCTGACCCGAGACTTCGGGCGGCCGTGCAGTCCGGCGAGTCCGCCGGCCGTTGAACGCCCCTCGATAGGGTCACCGGACGACACCGGAGCGACGTGCGTTCCTGGTCACACGAGTGGGCACTGTGCCTGCAAGGGCCCGGCCGGGCACGATGAAGGGGTGAGCACTCCGGCAGCTGCCGCACCGACGTCCGGCGAGGATCGCGGCTCGGACATCGACGCATCAGACGGTGCCGGCGTCGACGTGGTTGCAGCGGCGGGCGTCGGTTCAGGGGTCGCCGGATCAGCAGGTGCGACGCGCCGGCCGACTCCGTGGTGGCACACCGCGCTGCGGATCGCCGCCGCCGTGGTGATCGCTGTGGTCGTGGTAGCGGTCCTGAAGTCCAAATTCCCTGACACCACGCAGTTCTCGTCAGCACTGAAGGCGGCGGACTGGGGGTGGGTGGTCGCCGCCTTCGTGCTGGAGATCGCCTCGATCGGGATGATGATCCGTCAGCAACGCCGGCTGCTGCGTGCCTTCGGGGTGAGGGTGCCATGGTGGCGGATGGGCGCCATTGCCTACTCGGGCACAGCCATCTCGATGTCGGTCCCGGCCGGCGGCGCAGTTTCGGCCGGTTACGTGTACCGAAAGTTCAGGGCCAGCGGCGCCACCGCGGGCACCGCCGCGTCGGTGATGTTGCTGTCCGGCATCCTGTCGATGGGTGCTCTGGTCAGCCTCTATCTGATCGGTCTGGTGCTGGCGACCTGGACCAGACTGATGGCGCTCGGCCGTGAAAATCCGGTACTCACCGTGCTGATCGGCGCAGTTGTGGTGCTGCTCATCGTCTTGCTGATCCGGCTCATCAGCCGCCAGCACCGGCACGGCATCGGCGCGCTCGACACGCCCAGGCTGGATCGGTTCGAAGGCAAGTACCACAAGCTGGGCGGAGCAGGGCGTCAGGCCCTGGATGCCTTCCATCGGGCCGGGCACGTTCGGCCTGTGGACTGGAACCTGGTGATCAGCCAGTCGCTGGCGAACTGGCTACTCGATGCGGCGAGCCTGTACACCGCGACACTGGCGTTCGAAGTGGATATCGATCTGTGGAAGCTGGCTCTGCTGTACCTGGGTATCCAGGTGGTCCGGCAGGTCCCGATCACTCCCGGTGGCATCGGATTGATCGAAGCGTCGCTGCTGGCCGGCCTGGTGTCGGCGGGTGCGCCGCAGGGCCCGGCGGCGGCGGCGATTGTCGTCTACCGACTGTTCTCCTGTTGGCTGCTGATCCCGGTCGGCTTCGGCATGATGGGTCTGCTCGCGGTTCTGGACCGGCGCCGCGGCGTTGTGGACCCGGTGGACGACGTCATCAGCCCGAGTGGTGATGTCGGCCCCGCCGGGCCGGCGCCTCTCCCCCGCCGGCGCCGACCACGATGAATCGGGCCGGTCGCTCGCGAGGACCCGAACACCGGCCTTCACCCCGGGGCTGCCACCTGGCTCTACGCTTCCCGGCATGAGCAGCGCCGCCGTCACTCCGGCCACCGCCGCAGCCGCGCCGACCCGCGGCCAGATCCTGGCCTGGGGGTCGTGGGACTGGGGATCGGCGGCGTTCAACGCGGTGATCGTCACCTTCGTGTTCTCCGTCTACCTGACGAAGTCGGTGGGCGAGCAGGTCCCCGGCGCCGGATCGTGGTTCGCCTGGTCCCTGGGTATCGCCGGCTTCTTCATCGCCGTCTTGGCACCGGTGACCGGACAGCGCGCCGACGCCGGTGGCCACCGCAAGAGCGCACTGGGCATCTGGACCGCCCTGGTGGTGATCGCTATGCTCGCGCTCTACTTCGTCAAGAACGACGCCTCCTATTTCTGGCTCGGGCTGGTACTGCTGGGCATCGCATCGGTGTTCGCATCCTTCGCGGAAGTGTCCTACAGCGCGATGATGCGGCAGATCTCCACTCCGGCAACCATCGGCCGGGTGTCCGCCTTCGGTTGGGCCATGGGCTACTTCGGCGGCATCGTGTTGCTGTTGATCAGCTATTTCGGGTTCATCTCGGGGGACGACGACGCGGTACTCAAGGGGATGTTGGGCATCACCAAAGAGGGCGGGCTGAACATCCGGCTGGTCGCGGTGGTGGCGGCGATCTGGTTCGGGCTGTTCGCTCTCCCCGTGCTGTTCAAGGTTCCGGAGACGCCGGGCCTGCCCAGGGAGAAACGGGTCGGTTTCGTCGATTCCTACCGGGTGCTGTTCCGCGACCTGCGGCAGCTGTGGGAGATCGACCGGAACTCGGTGTTCTTCCTGCTGTCCAGCGCGTTGTTCCGGGACGGGCTGGCGGCCATTTTCTCGCTCGGTGCGGTGCTCGCGGTCACGGTGTACGGCATCGGTTCGGCCGACGTACTGATCTTCGGTGTGGCGGCCAACGTGGTGTCGGCCGCCGGCGCGCTGTTCGCCGGACGCTTCGACGACCGGATCGGCCCGAAGACGGTGATCGTCACATCGCTGATCGGGCTGCTGGTCACGGCGCTGATCCTGCTGTTCGTCACCGGCCCGATGATGTTCTGGATCTTCGGGCTGCTCCTGACGCTGTTCGTCGGGCCGGCCCAGTCGTCCTCGCGCACCTACCTGGCGCGGATCGCTCCGGTGGGCCGAGAGGGACAGATGTTCGGCCTCTACACGACCACCGGCCGTGCCGTCTCGTTCCTGGCTCCCTCACTGTTCGGGCTGTTCGCGGCGTTGTTCGGGCACAACGACCGCTGGGGCATCATCGGCATCATCCTGGTGCTGGCAGCGGGCCTGGCGGCGTTGCTGCCGGTGGCCAAGGCAGTCGACAAGGCGGTCGCACCGATACCGGTGTAGACATCCACGGGCTTCTCCCGGTCGATCGGGATCCGGATCACTTGTGCGCGCGTCATATCGGCAGCACACAAGCCCCAGATCGCGACGGCGGACGAGGTGCATGTCATGAGGCAGCTTCCACGGTGGGAACCACCACGGCCGATCGGGACCCGCTGGCAGCGGATGACCGACAGCGTGCGGCTCTTGGCGTCCGTAGCCGGTGCGGTCACCGCGAGCAGGACAACCGTCCGAACACCGCCTCGATAGTCACCCGGGAACAACGCCTCGCTGCCTCAAGGCTCTCAGCGCATGCGCGGCCTCCTCTTCCGGGGTGCCGCCGAGTTCCACGACGATGGTGTTTCTGCCCTCAGTCGGCGCTTCCAGGGTCCGCAGCTGCGAGTCGAGCAGTGATTCGGGCATGAAGTGCCCGGCCCGCCGGGAGAGGCGGTCGTCGATCAGCTGCCGGCTGCCGTGCAGGAAGACGAACACCACACCATCTGCGGCCAGCCGGTCGCGGTAGCACTGCCGCAGCGCCGAACACGTGACGATGCCCGACTCCCCACTGCGCAGCTTCGCCGAAATCCAGTCGGCGATCCGGTCCAGCCATGGCCACCGATCGGCGTCGGTCAACGCAATGCCAGCGGCCATCTTCTGCCGGTTGGCCTCCGGGTGCAGATCGTCACCCTCCTGGAAATCCCAGCCGAGCAGCCCGGCCAGGGTGGTGGCCACGGTCGTCTTGCCGGAGCCCGACACCCCCATCACCACCAGCACCACCGGGTCTGCTGACTGATGCCTTGGCTGGCTCACCGGTTCACTCTGTCACGGAGGGAGGACCCCAGCGGGATGGCACGACGGCCGGCAACCACCACCGATGACGCCCGCACCAGTGCTGACCCGTCCTGATCCCGTCCTGATCCCGTTGGCCCGGTTCACCGGCCAGGGCACATACTTGAGGGACTGAACTCTTGCGGAAAGAGGATGGTCATGACCTTCGCCCCCGCCGATCCCGTCCCATCCGGCCAGCCTCTCCCGGTACTGCTCGTCGCAGATGTCGCTCCCGACGCCATCGACGACTTCGTCGGCAGCCAACTCGCTGTCACCGTCGACTGTGCCGGCGACAATCACCTGGTGACCGGCGACGGATTCCAGCGGGACGGCGTCGTCCGCTTCTACGAGAAGGACTCGAGCAGCGGGAAAGACGTCCGGATCTGGAAGATCGCGCCTCAGCCGGGCGGTGGTGGTTTCACCGCCGAAGCGCTGGCTCCTGGCCAGATCTGACAGCCGGCGGAAGACCGGACTGAGGGATCCGCTGGGCCAAGCGCGTTGCAAGGGTGGCTGGTGTCGACACCCCGACGCGGGCGAGGAATCTCGGGATCGGATAGCGCATGGCGACACCGCTCGATCAACCGGTGCGGCGCGCGATGTGCAATACCGCACCCCAATGCCGGCGCAGCCGACCGTCGGCACGCTCGGCGAGCCTGCGTCTTATTTCGGAATACAGTCGCTCGCGTTGGTGCGCCTTCATTGCCAGATGGCCGGAGAACGTGTCGAGCAGATCAATGTACTCGTCGGCTGAGTATTCGACCTCCCAATCGAAGTGACGTACCACGACGTCCTGGAACAATCCGCTGTCTCGTATCTCGTCACTGTGGTCGGCCAGTTCACCGGGGCGAGGCCGCAAGATGTTGTCGACCGGATCGTCGTCCAGTTCGTCGTAGACCTGCTGGATTTCCGCGAAGAACGGATCCCCGTCGACCGGAAACACGTGACCGGCGCTCCAGAAGGCGAGATGGCCTCCCGGGCGAAGCAGGTCCCAGGCCTTTCGGTAACGCACTGCCGGGTCGACCCAGTGCCAGGCCGTCGCGGCGAAGACCAGGTCGAATCGCGAGTCAGTCGGCGGGACCCAGTTCTCGAAGGCATCTTCGATGATCTCGACATTCGAGAACCCGGCGAGATTCCGGCGAGCAGCCGCGACCAGATGGGAGCCGATCTCCACACACGAGATGGAAAATCCCCACCGAGCCAGCGGGATGGTCGCCTTTCCGGTGGCGCAACCGATTTCCAGCAGCCGGGCACCGGGACGGAGTCCTGCGGTCTCGACGAGGGCACCGAACAGTTCCGGGGGATATTCCGGCCGGGCACGCTGATACCGGTCGGCCGCGGCGTCGAATGTCGCCCTGAGCCGCGTTCGATCCTCTGCCAGCTTGCTCACTATGGCTCTCCACCAGAAGGGATGACGCGAGGTGATGACGCGACCCGCTGCTCGGGGGCGAATCGAGTGCAGGATGGCGGTAGCGGTGGGATTTGAACCCACGGTGGAGTTGCCCCCACACACGCTTTCGAGGCGTGCTCCTTAGGCCGCTCGGACACGCTACCGCCGGAAACCTTACCGGAAGCGAAGCGCTCCTCGGACGGTTCCGGCCCCCAGCGGCCGCCCGGCGACTGATGGCGATCAACGGCGCCGGGCGAAGAACTCCCGCAGCAGAGTCGCCGATTCTTCCGCCAGCACATCGCCCCGGACCTTGAGTCGGTGCGGCAATCGGGGGTCGCGCACCACGTCCCAGAGGGAGCCGGCAGCGCCGGTCTTCGGCTCCCGGCACCCGAAGATCAGCGTCGTCACCCTGGCGGCCACCAGCGCACCGGCGCACATGGTGCAGGGCTCGACGGTGACCGCGATGGTGGTCCCTGAGAGGTTCCACACGCCGGCGGCGACCGCCGCGGCCCGCAGCGCGACGATTTCGGCGTGCGCGGTCGGGTCGCCCGTCCTCTCACGTTCGTTGCGTCCGGTCGCGAGGACATCGCCGGAACCATCGACGATCACCGCACCGATCGGCACATCACCGGCATCACCGGCAAGCCGGGCCTGTTCCAGCGCGACACGCATCAACAGGTGATCGACGGCCGGATCAAGTGCAGAGGCAGCCACCCGGCGAACCCGTTCCGACGTCAGGACTTCTCGGTCGCCGCGGCGAATTCTTCGGCGAATCCGCAGCTCTCGGCGATCATCTGGAGTTGTTCGTCCGGATACAGATCTTCCTCGTCAACGATCACCTGCATCTGTTCGACCGGGACGCCGAAGTCGGCCAGTAGACCCAGATCTCCCTCAGCCCACGGCGGCTCGTCGTCCAGGTCCTCCTCGTCGGGCACCGGAACGTGCAGCAGATCGAGCACGTCGGCCGCGATGTCGTAGTCCAGGGCCGCGGTGGCATCGGACACCAGCAGGGATGCGCCGCCTGGGATCGGCCGGACTATCACGAAGAACTCGTCGTCCACCGCCAACATGGCGAAGACCGCGCCGGCAGCCGACACTCGGCGCAGCGCCGTGATCACGCCGTCGAGATCGTCCAGCAACTCCTCCGCGAGCAGCGAGCAACGCCACTTGCCGTCCTCATGGACGACAGCTGCTGCGAAGCCATCGGTGCTCACGTGACAAACGTACGGCCTCCGGGTCGCTCCGGCCACGCCACGGGCGGGAGCGTCACTCGAACCCCTCCGCTGTTGGCGCCGGATGCCCAGGCGGGCAGGATGGCCGGATGCCCCGCACCCGGTACCTGCTGATCGCCGACCGATCGGCGGTCGATCGATGACCGAATCGGCACAATCACCGGCACCCACGCCGGTGCGGCCGCTGCCCGCCGCGGTCTGCGTGCTCGGCCTCGGCCTGATCGGCGGATCGCTGCTACGGGCGGCGGCCAGCCATCTTCCGGTTTCGGGCTGGTCACCGGCCGACAGCACCCGCAAGGAGGCCGGCGGAGCCGGATTCCATGTGCACGGTCAGCTCGAAGCAGCGCTGGAATGGGCGGACAGCACGAACTCGTTGGTGGTGCTGGCCGCGCCGGTCACGGCGTTCGACGGGTTGCTCAGGAAGATCACCCGATACTCGCCGCAGGTGTTGTTGACCGATGTTGGAGGAGTCAAGTCGCCAGTCGCCCAACAGGTTTCCGTCATCGCGCCGCTCACCAAGTACGTCGGTGGCCATCCGATGGCCGGCAGCGCGCAATCCGGCTTCGGTGCCGGCGCAGCAGATCTGTTCCGCGGATCGACCTGGGTCACGTGTCTGAACGCCGGTACCCCACTCGACGCCTGGGACGCCGTCGCCGGTCTGGCCCTCAGCGTGGGGAGCAGGGTGGTGCCATGCACGGCGCCGGACCACGATCGCGCGGTGGCCAGGGTCTCCCAGCTACCGCACCTGCTGGCGCTCGCCTTGGCCCAGGTCGGTGAGTTCGGGGGACCTCTGGCGCTGTCGCTGGCTGCCGGATCCTTCGCCGACGGCACCCGGGTCGCAGCCACCAGACCCGAACTGATCAGGGCGATGTGCGAAACGAATCGAGAGCACCTGGTCGACGCGTTCGACGATGCGCTCGGCATTCTCGGCGTGGCTCGGGGATCCCTGGCATCCACCGGTTCGCTGCAGAAGGCTGCAGAGGGCGGCCACCTGGCCCGGCTGGCCTACGAGCGCAGACACGACGATTTCGCTGATGTCGAGTTGGTCGAGCCGTCGACCGACCAGCTCCTCGCACTGGGAACCGCCGGCGGTCAGGTCACCGACATCCGCCGCCGGGGTCAGGTCAGGACGGTCGTCGGCCGGGCTCCGGCTGGGTGGACAACTGATCAGGACAACTGATCAGGGCAACTGGTCGGGGCATGCTGTCGCACCGGTGCTGCCGGGGGGTGGGTGCGGACAACTGGCACGGACAACTGGCTCGGACAACTGACGCAGACAGCCCGCTGACTTCGGTGCACGGGCCGCGCTCGCAGCCTTCACTGCGTCCTGGCGCTCCGGCAATCGCGGGGGCATCAAACTGACCGGACACCGGTGTGCCTCGAGGGTGACAGTCCGATAGGGTCGCGCCGTGTCGGGGCAGCCGTGGTCGCAGGTACCGACCACCGGTGTGCTGTTCGACCGCCTGATCGATGACGCAGCCGTCTTCCCACCGGGTTCGGCCACCTTGGTCGATGCGCTCGCGAACCACCGCTGCTTCCGGGAGTCGCCTGCATCACGATATCTGGGACCGCTGCTGGTGCCGGCATCCGCGGCAACGGCCCTGCTCGAGCTGGTCGGCGATCCGGCGGAGCCCCTGAACATCGCCGTGATCGGCGCCGGTGGCGACCCAGCGGGTGTCGTGCAGGCCGCACGGCAACTCTGCTCGCGCGCCGGTCTCACCGTGGTGGGCGTGGAGATTCCGCTGGCGGGTACATCGGTGGACCGCGTGCTCGACGAGCTCCGACCGGTGACGGACAGGCACATTCCGATCGCACTGGAGGTAAGGCGGGACCCGGTCGTCGATGTGCTGGCGATCCTCCAGCACCCATGTTTGCTCGCCGGCGACCTGGCTCGCGCCAAGTACCGCACCGGCGGCAGCGGCAGCAGCAGCAGCAGCAGCGGCGGCGGCAGCAGCAGCGGCGATGCGGTACCCGGTGTCGCCGAACTCTCGACGTTCATTGCGACGATCGGCGGCGCTCAGCTGCCGGCCAAGTTCACCGCAGGTCTGCATCACGCGGTGACCACCCCCGGTCAGTACGGAGTGCTGAATCTGATGGTGGGTGTTCGCAGGGCGATCGCCGCCAGGGGGGCCGCGGGACATCCGGCGAATGCGCGGGGGGTCCGACCGGCCCTCGCCGATCCGGCACTCGTCGAGGCGATCGCGGTGGAGCTGCGGTGCACAGATCCGGAGCGGCTCAGCGCAGAGGTCGGTTCCTGGACGGAGCACGAGATCTACCCAGTCCGGAGGATCTTCAGGTCATTCGGCTGCTGCGGCGTGCTGGAGCCGCTGACCGAGCTGGCCGGGTTGGGCCTGATCCCCCCGATGGCCCGCGACCTCACGGCGCCCGACGGGCAGCGATGAACACCATGTATGGGTTCGGTCTGGATCACCTGCCGTACGGAGTGTTCTCGACCGGAGCAGGAACGGCGCGGGTCGGCGTCCGTTTCGGCGATCGGGTGCTTGACGCGGCGGCAGCAATTCCGCGCCGCCGAGCCTTGCTCGCGCAACCAGCGCTGAACCCACTGATGGCCGCCGGTCCGGCGGTATGGGCAGAATTACGGCGCGACATCGCCGAACTGCTGACGGTGCAGCCGGAGTCGCCCTACCTGCTGCCTCTGACCGACGTCGAGATGCGCCTGCCGATCGCGGTTGCCGACTACGTCGACTTCTATGCCAGCGAGCACCATGCCGCAAACCTCGGCCGGCTGTTCCGGCCGGATGCAGAACCGTTGCTGCCCAACTGGAAACACCTGCCGGTCGGCTATCACGGGCGAGCCGGAACGGTCGTCTGCAGCGGCACCGACATCCGACGTCCGCGGGGCCAGACGAAGTCACCGGATGCCGCCGCGCCGACCTTCGGCCCGTCACAACGGTTGGACATCGAGGCGGAGGTCGGCTTCGTCGTCGGCGTCGGCTCGGAGCTCGGATCTTTCGTCCGCGCAGCCGCTTTCGCCGATCACGTGTTCGGTGTGTGTCTGCTGAACGATTGGAGCGCCAGAGACATCCAGGCCTGGGAGTACGTACCGCTCGGACCCTTCCTGGGCAAGTCGTTCGCCACCAGCATTTCCGCCTGGATCACCCCGATGGCCGCACTGCAGCGAGCCAGGACCGCTGCGCCACCCCGCGATGTCCCGGTGTGCAACTACCTCGCCGACGACGCCGGATGGGGCCTGGACCTGACCTTGGAAGTGCGGTGGAACGGCACGACCGTCTCCCAGCCACCGTTCGCCGGCATGTACTGGACAGCGGCACACATGTTGGCGCACATGACGATCAACGGTGCATCGCTGCGCACCGGTGACCTGTTCGCCTCCGGAACGGTGTCCGGCCCCGACCCGGCAACAGTCGGCAGCTTCATCGAACTGAGCCGGGGCGGGAGGCAGCCCGTCACCCTGGCCGACGGGTCCACCAGGACCTTCTTGCTGGACGGTGACACCGTGACGATCAGCGCTACCGCGCCGAGCGTCACCGGGGGAACGCTGACCCTCGGCGAGGTGACTGGCACGGTGACACCGGCCAGATGAGCATGGGTGGGCAACCGAACGAGGGGCGGACCCTGGGTGGAAGGTGGCACGATCTGGCGGCGCCGAGCCGATCGGGCGGCAGCGGTCGTCGCTAAGATTGCTCCACCACCGGCCGGCGGCCGGTCGCTGGTCGGCCACTTTGCCACGCTGACGCGCACGCGGGCTGCGGCGATCAGATTGGCGATGATCCATGAAGGACTGCCTGCGAAGCGCTCACCAGCTGGCTAAGGGTGTGGGGCCAGGGCGACCCTTGGAAGACGTGACCGTTGTCCAGAGCGTATGGCCGTCCCGGCGAGGCGCCCGCTACAGCTGCCGTGCAGCAGCAGGCATAGTGCCACGGCAAGGGTGACGACAGCCTGAGCGTTGCCCGATGCGTATCGCGGACTACTGGCGGTGGATCCATTTGAGCTATGCGGTATTTGCAGAGCGTCGCCCGCACGAGCCCCTGACCGCGACAATCAGGACCAGGGATGAGGCGAGCCCGGCGACTGGTTTCAGTCGAACTGTTGTCGGTCAGGCTGCGACGGTGGATCGATCGATGCACGCCCGATGCCACGCGGCGGCGCAGAGGATGTGGTCAGAGAGCACGGCCGAGGGTGAGGCTGCGCGGGTCAAATCCCCGACGAGCGTAGAACCGTTGCGCGGCTTCGTTGGCGACGTACGCTTCGACGATCGCTTCGACGCAGTTCTGCTCTTTGGCCCAGGCGAGAAAGTGGCCGGTCAGTAGACCGCCTGCGCCCTTTTTGCGGAAGTCTTCGTCTATGTAGATGCTTTCGAGGACGGCGAAGCGCACCGGTTGACGTGTCGCCGTGGGCTCGCTGATGTGGCCAAAGAGATGGCCGATGATCGCTTGCCCTCCCGCATCGGTAGCCGACTCGGCGTGATCGTCGATCGATTCGCTGCAGGCAACGACGAGCAAGGACGACGGATCGTCAACCAGTGGCGCGTAGCGGGCCGGCCCCTGACGGACTGGCCAGGTGAGGTCTGTGTAGGTGCCGTACACGCCGGCGTCGTCGCGGAAGAGGTTATCGACCGAGTCGATGAAGGCGGGCAAGTCGACCTGCGTGGCTGCTCTTGCGGTGATCATTGGTAGTCAGGGGCGCCGGTGCTGTTGGTCAGCTCGGTTTCCCCATCCCCCTTTCAATCCGTACGTGCGGTTTTCCCGCATACGGCTTACCGATGATCTTCTTGACATGGTTACGCCGCCT
>JAABUT010003884.1_pt1 | contig 12336 bp, 15 predicted proteins | sample 5559281 | NCBI WGS metagenome assembly JAABUT01 (sample SAMN10711880, study PRJNA513359) | rock metagenome | isolation source: Antarctica rocks | place: Antarctica: Victoria Land, Ricker Hills nord | collected 2016-01-04
AAGGGTTCGATGATGATTTGAAAGACCTTCGGCCCGAAGTGAAACAAAAAGCGCTCGAACTGGCAGCACGTTATGTTCATGCGGGCATAGAAACAAGCATTGCTTTAAAGAAAGCAATCGCCGAAGCAGAACTTTGGTTTTTAGATTCAGAAGGCTGATCAAATCTTACTACTTATTGAAAAAAATAAATCTATGAAAAAGCAACAGCATAAAACAGCAGCACAAAACCGACCAACGGTTGACATATCTACTGCAAAAGATAAAGAGGAAAAACACCAGCATGATGAAAATGAAGCCGGGCATGACCATGAGCATGGTGGAATTTTTGGAAAAAACACTGAACTGATCTTCGCTGCCTTATCAGGCGTTTTCCTTGCGTTAGGTTTCGGCTTGTCATTCGTGCATTCCTTATTGCCGCTGGTTAGTACCTGCCTGTACGGCGCAGGCTATTTTTTCGGAGGCTTTTATACCACTAAGGAAGCTTATGAGGCCATTAGTAAAGGGCAATTTGAGATTGACTTCCTGATGCTAGTAGCTGCGGTCGGCGCGGCCTTTCTTGGTCAATGGGCGGAAGGCGCATTATTATTATTCCTGTTTAGCTTTGGGCACTCACTGGAGCATTATGCTATGGGCAAGGCTACCAAATCTATTGCCGCTTTAGCGGATCTGGCACCTAAGACCGCAATTGTTCGCAGAGACGGAAAGGAAACCGAGGTGCCGATTGAAGAGTTGGTGCTGGGCGACATTATTATGATTAAACCTAACAGTAAAATTTCAGCTGATGGCGCAGTAATCAAAGGGGAAAGCAGCGTGAACCAGGCACCGATCACAGGCGAAAGTGTCCCGGTTGATAAATCACCCGTAGATGACCCGGAAAAGGATTACACTAAAGATAAAACAGTGAAACCTGAACATAAAGTATTTGCTGGTACGATTAACGGCAGTCAGGTACTGGAAGTAAAAGTAACGAAATTAGCCGCGGATTCAACGCTGTCAAGACTGGTTAAGTTGGTTAATGATACCGAAGCACAGAAGTCACCAACACAGCTATTTACGGATAAACTTCAAAAGGTCTACGTTCCTGCGGTACTGGCGTTGGTAGTAATTCTGCTATTTGCCTATTTGGTGATTGACGAACCATTCAGCAAAAGTTTTTATAGGGCAATGGCTGTACTGGTAGCCGCCAGTCCCTGTGCATTGGCAATATCAACTCCAAGTGCAGTACTGAGCGGTATCGCCCGTGCTGCACGCAGTGGCATGCTCATCAAAGGTGGGCGGGCCATTGGAAGAATTAGGCGGCCTTACCGCCATCGCTTTCGATAAAACTGGTACACTGACCGAGGGTAAGCCGCAGTTAACAGGGGTTGTTGCTTTAGCTAAGCAATCGGAAGACGAAGTACTTGAAATCGCGATAGCCGTAGAAAAGCTAAGCGATCATCCTTTAGCTGCGGCAATCGTTAAAGGCGGGCTGGAAAGATTGAAACAGCAAAATATTCCATCCGCGAGAAACCTGGAAGCGGTAACCGGGCATGGCGTAAAGGCAACAGTTGACGGTAAAAAGATTGTTATTGGTAATAGAAGCCTTTTCAAGAAGTTATCAGATAGCATCAACGCACAAGTTGAAAAGCTTGAAAAGGAAGGTAATACCACGATGCTGGTAGAACGCGATGGTGAAATTATGGGTTTGGTATCTTTAATGGATGTGCCTCGCAAGGAAGCCAAAAAGACGTTGAAAGAACTATCGGATCTGGGTATCAAACGCATGATTATGCTGACAGGTGATAACCAACAGGTAGCCGAAGCAGTGGCCAAACAAATTGGTATTACCGACGCATGGGGTGGCCTGTTGCCGGAACAAAAAGTCAAAGCAGTTCAAGACCTGATCAAAAAAGAAAAAAAGGTTGCTATGATCGGTGATGGTGTTAACGATGCGCCGGCGATGGCTAAAAGTACCGTCGGCATTGCGATGGGCGCTGCTGGTTCTGATGTGGCTTTGGAAACCGCCGATATTGCTTTAATGGCTGACCGGCTGGATAATCTACCGTTTGCTATCGGGTTGAGCCGACAGTCCCGCCGGATCATCAAACAAAACCTCGTGATTAGTTTGGGTATGGTTGCTGTCTTAATACCGCTGACGATTTTAGGTATTTCAGGAATTGGCCCGGCTGTAGTAGGCCACGAAGGTTCAACGCTGGTGGTGGTATTTAACGGCTTACGTTTACTGGTTTATCAAAATAGTCGTAAGTAATAAAAAAGGTTATGGAAGCGGATTTAACAGACGAAAGGCGAATATTTTTATGATTATTATCACCGGCTAACAAGCAGCAACCATTTCAATTACTCTTAAAAAAGTACTCGCCAAACCTGTACTTCTTTTTAAGGAAAATGAATTTAAGCCATGATAATGCAGACGAACACCTTCAGGACATATTTATCAGGTTTTGGAAGAAGCTGAATCTGTTAAAGGAATATAACAGGCTTAGCGAATGAAGTAAGGCTGAACTTTTTGCGAAAACACATTGAATTTGTTTTAGTTGGACTTTCTGCTGAAGAACAAATTATATTTTCCCTCAAGCAAAGCGAAGGCTTTGACTTTGAAGAAGTAGCTAATATAGCTGACATAACAATAAACAAATTAAAAGAAAATTCTAAGACCGCATTAAATTATCGGTCAGTCTTATAAATGATGGGCGAAATTATCTTATAGTGAACGGCAGTCTGATTGCTTTCCGCATCCTTTTTGGCATGGTGGGTTTAATATCATACATTTCCATATAATACCGCTACTTCTAAATCCAGGGTTTTCATAATTTATTTTAGGGATACCCCTAAATGACCCAACTTCTTATTTGAGTTCTTACAACATTTGCATTATAAACCGCAGGCCACCGGCCTGCCAAATGCAAATAAGTAGATGGCCACATTAGATTTAATCACCAAACAAGACCTCGAACAGTTCAAGGACGAACTGTTTGCAGAATTAAAGAAACTCGGTATCAGCCCCGCTACCGAACAATCCGATAAGCAATGGCTCAAAAGTGCCGAAGTGCGCAAGCTGCTGAAAATCTCTCCCGGCACCTTGCAAAACCTACGAATCAACGGGACACTGGCCTACACTACCGTCGGTAGCATTATGTATTACAAATACGGGGACATCCTGAAAATCCTGGAACGCAACACGATTAAAAACTAAGCCCATGAAATCAGCGGCCCGGGCAGACCGGTTTCTCCGCAGGGCGGCAAACGACGACCGTTTGCTGCCGTCCCATATCAGCTTATACATGGCGATGTTCTATTACAGTCCCCATAAACCCTGCGGCCATTTTCAGGTCAGCCGCAAAAACCTGATGCGCTTTTCGCGCATCTAGTCGGTGGCGACCTATCATAAATGTATCAAGGAACTCGTGGCCTACGGCTACATCGAATACCGGCCAAGCTACGACCACTACCGGGCGAGCAGCGTGGCACTGCTTAAATAGCATACGGGCGACAGCCGATATGCGGGTCAAGGGCGTCCAATTTTGAAAAAAATTGGAGCAAGCGGAAGTTGGGCAGGGCCCTACTTTGCTTGCCGTTTGCCCTGCAAACGGGGTTTTACTTATGCCCCGGGTATAAGTTGTGGCCCCAGGGCTATCGGCAAGCCCGAAAAAACCATAAGCCGACTTATAAGTACATGCAAAATGGGCACCAAAGATAATTACAGCAAAACGCTTCGCTTTTCAGTTGAAACCAATGAAAAACTTGGAAAACTTGCCCAAAAATTCAAGCTCAGTAAGTTTCAGTTCTTCAATAAAATGGTCGAGTATTTTCATCATACCAAAAAAGACCCGGCAGATATCAATGACGAAGTGTTAAAAACTACGCTGGTAAAAAACCATGACACCTACATCCGTTTCATCAGGGCGCAGGAAGAAAAAGTATTGATACCTATCAAAACCGAAGTTGACAGGATGGTGCAATCACAGATCAAAATACTGGACTGCTTTAACACCCAAATACTCAAAGCCAATAAAGACCTGATTGCAGGCCAGCAAACGCAGGTCAGCCAATTTTTAGAAACAGAAAAACTATTAAAAGTGATCGCTGAAAAGCTGGATACCAAAGAAACCCTAAAAAGCAAATTCTTATATATACTAAACCAGTACAGCAAAGCAAGGGAAAGCTTCAGCTTTACCACATCTTCAAAGGATAAAGAGGATTTGTTACAAGCGGCAAGGCAGCAGATCAGCAAGTTATAAACTTTAAACAAAAGCTTATGTATATCAATATCACAGACAGTGAAACAGCAGACAACAAAGGCAGCAGCGGTGACCTGGTGCATTATTTGGATAAGGAGAACCGGTTGGACAAGGAAAAAACGCCGGAATATTGGTTTAACCATAAGCAGAACGATATTTTATCACAGCATGCACAAACCGCCCTTGACCATAACATTGCTAAATTAAGCAAGACTGACGCTAAATTTTTTCTCATCAATATCAGCCCTAGCCAAAAAGAGATGGCCTGGCTTAAAGAAAAATACAGGGACTTAGGTGCACCCGTACAGTTAAAGGTTTATGCGGTAGCTGTCATGGATGAGTATGCCCAAAACTTTAAAAGGCCGGGAATTGAAAGCGGCAACGACCTGCTTTGGTTTGGCAAGTTGGAAAAGCACCGTTACTACAGCCATAAGGATTCTGAAGTTAAAGAGGGTTTAAGAAAGCGTGGGGAACGCAAGCCGGGCGAACAAATGCACGTTCAGGTGATCGTCAGCCGGAAAGATATCACCAACAAGATCAAATTGAGCCCCATGAACAAATCAAGGGGAAAAAATGCCGAACATTCTAAAAAATTAGGACAGTTCAACCGTTCGGCCTTTAAATCATCCGGCGAATACCTGTTTGATCAAAAGTTTGATTTTGAACGGGGCTTAACAGAAACGTTCCGTTATGCCAATGCCCAAAAGAAAGGGAACCTGGAAGATAGATTGGTGCTCCACGCCGAAAAACGCAGCCGGGAAATAGCCGATCAATTGAGGCCGGACAACAAAAAGCAGCAACAAGCCATACGGCAACAACCACAAACGAATCTGTTTATACAACCGCGAACGGATTTTATACCGCTGTCTTTAGGCAAATATCAGCCGGAAATTACACCGGGCACAACACGCAAAAAGAAAAGAAAGAAAGGCAAGGAACAAGACTCGGGACTGTCTTTATAAGAAACCATTATTTAAACATCATTAAAAATCAACTTGTTCCCCTGCCGGGGGAATAGAAAGGAGGACTACTATGCAAACCGGCGAGGACACCCAGGGCTAAGAAAGATCGTTGACCTGACCAGGCTTATCAGCATATTTATTTTAGCCGTTCATTTTTACATTTGCTGTTATCGGGCATTTGAGCAATGGCACTTGACAGCAACCATTACAGACCGCATCGTAGCCAACATTGCCAAAACCGGCTTGTTTACCAATATGTTCAAACCCAAATTGGCAGGACTGATTTGCCTGGCGGTTTCATTGGTGGGCGTTAACGGAAAAAAGGACGAAAAGATCAACTGGCGCAACATTACGGCCTACCTGATTAGCGGCCTGCTCATTTACTGGATCAGTATATTATGCTTTGGCATTGCTAATTTAATATAGATAATTGATTATTTCTATGGGCCATCAATAAAAGTACAGACAACTCAAGCATTTTTACACTTTTAGAATAACATTTAGATTTTCTCCTCATCCTGGCCAGAAAATGCCTGAACAGGCTATTGTAACCTTCTACCGTAAAGGTTTCTGCTTTTGATTGGACATGCTTTTCTTTTGGCACTATGTTTTCATAGGGCTTCCAAGAATCACTTGCCACCTTGTTCATTTTATGGTGGCTGATTTCTTCCCAAAACTTTTTTGCTGTTTTATTGCCCCTGTCGCCAATAACGAAATTGATGAACCTCTTTCCATATCTATCAACAGCAATCCATATCCAACAGTAGTTTTTTTATCCCCAATATAATATAGCTGTGCATCTCGTCCAGTTCAACCATTTCTATCTCAGCGGGCACTGATTGCAAAGATTTTACCCCCTCCCCAAAAGAGCGGACCCAGTTCAGGACAGTTACATTGCCGACCCCTAAAAACCGGCCGATCGAACGAAAGCCCAGCCCTTCCAAATATAATTGCAAGGCTTTCTTTTTTACCGATAAAGAATATTCATTGGATTTCTTTTCAACTGTAAAGTTGAACCCGCAACCTTTGCACCTGTATCTTTGTACCCCTTTTTATAACCCCGTTTTTTACCTGTTCAGGTCTTTTGCATTTTGGACAATCCATGCTTTTTTATCTCAAAAATATAAAATCTATCCCAATTTAGCAATGCCGAAAAATTTACAAGGAGTTGCAAAATGGGAGGTAGATACCACCAACACCGATAAGATTTTATCCATCGAGGCAAAAGATGGCCTCACAGCAAATGAGGTTATGGAAACCCTGAAAAACAAGGGCTACCAGGCTCAACAATTATAATTACACATGCTAAAGCCTGAATTATCAGGCTTTAGTTTTTTTCTGCTTTTACCCTTTAAATTGCCAACCTGTGGAACATTCGCAACACAACCATCCGGCAGCACATCAAGAAATGGCTCAAAAAAATTCAACGGGTGATAAGACCATGGATCATTCAGGACACAACCCTGCTATGGGGCATGAGGGGGCACGACCATATGGCTATGATCGCAGATTTTAAAAAGCGGTTTTATATCATACTGGCACTCACTGTTCCTGTCGTATTACTGTCGCCCATGATCCAGCATTTTATTGGCGTAAACTGGCAGTTTCCAGGTTCCCTGTATTTGCTGTTTGCTTTGTCAACGGTAGTTTTCTTTTATGGGGGATGGCCTTTTTTAACCGGCTGGTTATGGGAGATAAAAGCCCGCAACCTGGGCATGATGACCCTGATCGGCTTTGCAATAACCGTGGCTTATGTTTACAGTGTGGCTACAGTGTTTGGTTTAAAAGGCATGGACTTTTTTTTGGAACTGGCAACGCTGATCTTCATTATGCTTTTAGGGCATTGGATAGAAATGAAATCGGTGGCCGGTGCTTCCAAAGAACTGGAGCTATTGGCACAGCTGATGCCTTCGGATGCGCATTTAGTACGGGGGGAAACGGTATCGGATGTAAAAACAGATACGCTAAAAGCGGATGATGTGATCTAAATTAAACCAGGTGAAAAGATCGCGGCCGATGGTATGATCACCGAAGGGGAAAGCTACCTAAACGAATCCATGTTGACCGGGGAATCAAAACCTGTATTAAAAGTAAAAGGTGATAAGATCATTGCCGGTTCGCTCAACGGTAATGGATATTTAAAAATATCGGTGCTTCATGGATCGTCTGATTCCTATTTGTCACAGGTGGTAAAGCTGGTGGAAGATGCACAGAAATCCAAATCTAAACAAAGAAAATAACGTTCAATTACCAAAAGACTTTAAAGCCGAAACGGACGAAACAATAATTTTTGTTTTATCAGAGGGAAAGCTATTAGGTTATATTGCTTTAGCTGACAGCATCCGTCCTGAATCTGCTGAAGCTATCAAAACTTTGCATGATAACCGGATCAAGTCTATCCTGTTAACCGGCGATAATAACCAGGTGGCTAAAAGCGTAAGCGATAAATTGGGCATGGATGGATTTTTTGCTGAAGTGTTGCCGCACCAAAAGCTGGAAAAAATAAAAGAACTGCAAAGTAAAGGGGAATTTGTGGCCATGACGGGTGACGGCGTAAACGATGCGCCTGCGCTGGCCCAGGCCGATATTGGCATTGCCGTTGGTTCGGGCAGTGATATCGCCGCCGAAACAGCTGGTATTGTATTGGTCAACAGCAACCCGCAGGATATTGTAAGCCTGATTTTGTTTGGTAAAGCAACTTACCGCAAAATGATCCAAAACCTAATCTGGGCTACCGGCTACAATGTGGTTGCCCTGCCGCTTGCCGCAGGTGTGTTGTATAACTACGGTATATTGCTTAGCCCTGCTGCCGGAGCAGTTTTAATGAGTTTAAGCACGGTTATCGTAGCGATAAATGCCAGCACCTTGCATATTAAAAGAAGTCATGTTGAATAGTTAATTTAGAGCCTGTTTAAATTAATATCGGAAAAATCCATTTGCTTCTTTTAGCCCTATAAATTTTGTATTTGAATTTTATACCGATAAAAGAAGCATTGGGATTTCCTGTTTTCGTAGGTGATAAAAGAAGCATAGAAAATAAATTAAACAAAATTTAAACAGCCTCTTATAATTATTTTAAACAATAAGGCTTTGAAGCTGTAATGAATAAGTTACATTAGTGTTGAATGAGGAAGTTGGCAATCATTAGTACGGCAGCATTTTACCTGTTACTTACAACGGGTATGTTTGTATGTATTGTACATTGCGCAGGTGAATATTTCATTCAGCCTAAATTAGCCATGTATGATGATCATGATGCCGACCATGACGATGATCACCATGGTGAAGATAAACACCATAAGGATAAGGATTGCGGAGAAGGAAAGGATTGCAGTTGCTGCAATAAACATGGCAACTACATTGTTAAAGAAAACAGTGCTTCCGGTTTAGATTTTAAGGCTCCGCAGATCACTATTATAACTCACTATCAACCATTTTTAAACGCGTTTACCCGTAATCCGCTAATTAGTCAGATCTTCTGGCATGAGGGCAATGCCCCGCCGGGAACTTCAGGTAAATCAATCATTATTAAATTTCGCACTTTTCTTATCTGATTCAAGCTGCCTGCAATCTCCGCGGATAGTTATCTTTTTGTTTATACATTAACAAAAGCTTGAATTAAAATACATGATACTTCATATTAAAAACATGGTTTGCGACCGTTGCATCATGGTCGTGAAGCAACAATTAGAAAGTTTAGATTTTTACGTGCCGGAAATTTCATTAGGTAAAGTAACTGTTGTTCCTGAACCGGATGAAAGCCAGTTATTTCAGATTTCATCTGCACTAAGCCTTGTTGGTTTTGAACTGATTGACAGCGAAAAACAACAGATCGTTGAACAGATTAAAAATGTCATCATTGCAAAAGTCCATCACGGCGGCCTTTCAAATGATCACGTTACTTTTTCACAGCTGCTTCCATCGGTTTTGAATAAAGATTATACCTATCTAAGCAGGCTGTTTTCACAATATGAGGGTATCCCGATTGAGAAATTTATCATTCAACAGAAAGTTCAAAAGATAAAAGAGCTTTTGGAATACGGTGAATTTAACCTCAATGAGATTTCCTATAAATTGGGATATAGCAGCAGTGCTTACCTTTCTGCACAATTTAAAAACGTGACCGGGCTAACGCCAAGCCAATATAAGGCATCAGACAAGGCATCCAGGAAACCGTTAGACAAAATTTAAGAAATCTACCTATGAATTACAGAGTAATAATTATTGCTATCCTGTTTTCCGGATCGGCCTTTGCAGCGGGTGCCCAGCAAAAAATGAAGATGGGCGATACCTCCATGAAGCACATGAACATGGATACCACCAGGCATAAAAAAATAAAGAAACCCATGAAGATGGATCATTCTAAAATGCAAATGAAGCCTGACATGAAAATGAAAGACAGCAGTTCCATGAAAGGGATGAACATGAGTGATCCTTCCATGAAGGGTATGGATATGGGCGGCATGAAAATGATGTCCAGCTCTCAATCCCTTAACCTGCCCATGACCAGGGACGGCTCCGGCACCAGTTGGCTACCTGATGCTTCACCTATGTATGGCATTATGCTAAATAGCGGTAAATGGAGTTACATGCTGCATGGCAATATTGCCCCGCGTTACACCAAACAGGACTTATTTAATAAGGGAAGCCGGGGAGACCAGGCGGTTGACGCACCTAATTGGTTTATGGGTATGGCGCAGCGCCAGATTGGCAAAAACGGCTTGCTGCATTTTAACCTGATGATGTCGCTCGATGCCATAACCGAAGGGGGAGGCGGTTATCCCTTATTATTTCAGTCTGGCGAAAGCTGGAAGGGGCAACCACTGATTGACCATCAGCATCCACATGATCTGTTTAGCGAATTGTCTGCCAGTTACGCTTATGCTTTTTCTAAAAAAACAGACTTAAGTATTTATGTAGGTTATCCGGGCGAACCCGCTTTAGGCCCGGTTGCTTTTATGCACCGCCCGTCGGCCATGTCTAATCCTGATGCACCGATTAGCCACCATTGGTCTGATGCAACCCACGTCACTTTTGGCGTGGCCACTTTAGGGTTTCGTTACAACCAGTTTAAGATAGAGGCTTCCTCTTTTACCGGTAGAGAGCCGAACGAGGACCGGTATAATTTCGACAAGCCCAAGTTTGATTCCTGGAGCGGGAGATTGAATTTTAATCCTTCAGCAAATTGGGCTTTACAGTTTTCTCATGGGTTTATAAAAAGCCCGGAAGAACTAAGACCTAATGAGGATGTGTACCGCACCACAGCATCAGCCTCTTACAGTCTGCCCTTTGGCGAACAAAAAACCTTTAATGCAACTGCGCTCTGGGGCTTGAACAAAACGCCTGGTCAGCAGGGTGATAACTCCGCCTTGTTTGAAGGTGACATGCGCATCAAAAAGCTTGACCTATATACCCGGTACGAGTTTGTACAAAAAACCACGGAGGAGCTTGTGCTCAACCCAATGGTGTATGGCGATAACTCCATCTTTCCGGTTAACGCGATTACGCTGGGCTTAAACTATGATGTATTACATATAGGGCCGCTCAACCTCGCTGCAGGCGGCCAGCTTACTTACTATAGTCCTGACAACAGGCTTAATAGCTTGTACGGTAAAAACCCAATGGGAGGCGAAGTCTTTTTAAGGTTATACCCCCGTTTGATGAAAATGAAAATGTAAAACTAAAACAACAATAACTATGAAAAATTCAATTCTAATACCCCCTTTTATTGCGCTATGAGCAATGGGGTTTAGTACTCCAAAAGGGTGTGTAGTGAACAATATGTTTGGCACAAAGGAAATAATAATTAATGCTCCGATGCAGGATGATGCTTTAATGTCGGCAATGAGCAAAATGATGAAGGACATGGAGGCTGAGCCAATGAAAGGAAACACCGATCACGATTTTGCATCTATGATGAAACTTCATCACCAGGGGGCTATCCAAATGGCGCAGATAGAAATACAGCAGGGAAAAGATACCATGATGAAGCAAATGGCGCAAAAAATGAAGGATGTGCAGACTAAAGAAGTTGCAGAGCTTAATGAAGTGATTGCTGCCACTGGGAGTTCCGCCAAAAACTATGACCCATCCAACAAACAAACAGGTGCGGCAAAAGCAATGAGCAACAACATGGTAATGATGAAAAAAATGGGAAAGATGTCGATGTCGTCCTTAGACCATGAATTTGCTGACATGATGGTGAAACATCATAAAGACGGTATTATGATGGCTAAAAGCATCCTGACTTATTGTAAAAATGCAAAGCTGCGTTCTCTGGCCCAAAAAATGATTCCAGAGCAAACAGAGGATATCCGGGAATTGCAGCAATGGATGAATACCTACAAAGTTTAACTAATAATTTCAATAACAAATAATACGAATACCATGAAAAACTTATTAAAAGCAACACTAATTATTTTAACAGTCGGTTTGTTGGCCTCTTGTAAAAAAGACAACAATGGACTGGTACTGCAAGCGCATGATCAAAACCAGATGATGGCGATCATGCACCAGATGATGGCCAAAATGGATACCATGAAACTGACGAAAGACCCGGATAATGATTTTGCATTGATGATGCGTATGCACCACCAGGGGGCAATTGATATGGCCAACCTGGAGCTTAAAAGCGGCAGCGACGCCACGATGAAACAAATGGCACAATCCATTATTAAAAGCCAACAGGCGGAAATTGCGCAATTGACCGCTTTCCTTCAATCCCATGCCCCGCATGGAAATGATACGGATTTTGATACTATGCAAATGATGACCATGCAAAAGGGCGCCAAGCAAGCAGACCTGCAGATCATCAATGGCCGAATAGACCATGACTTTGCCATACTCATGATCGGCCACCACCAGAGTGCTATAGAAAATTCCCGCCTGGAGTTAATACACGGGCAGGAAAGCAGCATGAAAACAATGGCGGCCAATATCATTGATGCCCAGCAAAAAGAGATAGGACAGTTTCAAGACTGGCTCCTTGCCAACGGAAACAAGTAATCACTTAAATTTCCAACCATAAAAAAAGCAAAATTATGTTAAACCAAAAATTCAAGGATTGTATTGATGCCTGCGTAGCCTGCGCGGTGGCCTGCAGTGATTGCGCTACCTCTTGTCTTCAGGAAGAAGAT
>JAABUT010003885.1_pt1 | contig 12333 bp, 10 predicted proteins | sample 5559281 | NCBI WGS metagenome assembly JAABUT01 (sample SAMN10711880, study PRJNA513359) | rock metagenome | isolation source: Antarctica rocks | place: Antarctica: Victoria Land, Ricker Hills nord | collected 2016-01-04
GACGATGGTGCCGCCGCGGCGGGCGACGTACATGGACGCGCCGAAGGTCTCCCGCCCCGGGTGCTCGAAGACGATGTCGGGGTCCTCGCCGCCGGTGAGCGCCCGGATCGCCTTGCCGAAGCGCTGCCACTCCTTCGGGTCCTGCGTGTGCTCGTCGGACCAGAAGCGGAAGCCCTCCGCGCTGCGGTCGATGACGAGCTCGGCGCCCATCGAGCGCACGATCGCGGCCTTCTCCGGCGAGCTCACCACACACACGGGTACGGCGCCGCCGTTCAGCGCCAGCTGCGTGGCGTAGGAGCCGAGGCCACCGCTCGCGCCCCAGATCAGCACCGTGTCGCCCTGCTTCATCGCGGCGCCGTGCTTGCCGACGAGCTGCCGGTACGCCGTGGAGTTCACGAGTCCCGGCGCGGCGGCCTCTTCCCAGGTGAGGTGCGCGGGCTTGGGCATGAGCTGGTTGGCCTTCACCAGCGCCAGCTCGGCGAGGCCCCCGAAGTTGGTCTCGAAGCCCCAGATGCGCTGCTGCGGATCCATCATCGCGTCGTCGTAGCCCTCGGGATCCTCCATCTCCACCGAGAGGCAGTGCGCGACCACGCGATCGCCCGGCTTCCAGCGGCTCACACCGGGACCGACGCGCAGCACGACGCCGGCGAGGTCGGAGCCGACCACGTGGTAGGGCAGATCGTGCCGCTTGGTGTAGTCGTTCAGCCGGCCGTAGCGCTTGAGGAAGCCGAAGGTCGACACCGGCTCGAAGATCGAGGTCCACACGGTGTTGTAGTTGATGGAGCTGGCCATCACCGCGACGACAGCCTCGCCCGGGGCGAGCTCCGGTGTCGGAACCTCTTGCAGGTGCAGGGATTCCCGGGGATCCTTCTCGCGGGTGGTGCGGCCCGCGAACATGTCGACGTCGTCGGCGCGGACGACGACACCCCGATAACTCTCCGGCACGCCCAGCGCGGCCACCTCTGCGGCGGGCGCGGCGGACAGGACAGCGTCGAGGACGGCCTTCATCTCGGTCACGGCGGGAGATTACCGACCGGTACCGCGGGGGCCACCGAGGTCACTGCCGAGTGCCCGCCGGTTCGGCCTCGAGGCGCACGGTGTGGTCCGCCACGCCCCCGGGCGGTGACCACAGGGTGCGCCTCGGCCAGACCGCGGCCGGGCCGGTGCATCAGCCGCCGGGACCGTCCGCGACCGGACTGGCCGGCTCGACGAGCTCGACGAGGACGCCGCCGGCGCTCTTCGGGTGGACGAAGTTGACCCGGCTGCCCGCGGTGCCGCCGCGCGGTTCGTCGTAGAGCAGGCGCACGCCCTCGGCCCGCAGGTGCGCACACGTGGCGTCGAGATCGGCCACGCGGTAGGCCATCTGCTGGATCCCGGGGCCACTGCGCTCCAGGAACTTCCCGATCGTCGAGTCCGGCGAGAGCGGCGCGAGCAGCTGGATGAACGAGCCGCTGTCGCCGACGGCGAGCATCGCCTCGCGCACGCCCTGCTCGGCGTTGACCTCCGTGTGCACGCAGCGCATGCCGAAGGCCCTGGCATAGAAGGCGATGCCCTCGTCGAGGTCGGCGACGGCGATGCCCACGTGGTCGATGGCGGTGACCTGGGCGGCGAGGACGTCGGCGAGGGGCATGGTGGACATCCTGCCGCGGGGACATCGTGGCGGGGGACTGCGGTGGAGTCGGCTGCCGCGCCGGCAGCCTCGACAGGTGCCGACGGGGGAGGCGGAGCATGGGCGTCGTGACCCAGGTGGGCAGGCGCGCGCCGGCCGTGCCGGCGGTCCCCGCGACGCGCCGCGCGGTGCGGCCCGGTGACACCCGCACGCCCGAGGAGTGGCTCGAGCTGCTGGAACGAGACGGCTGGCTCGACCCCGACGGGGAGGACAAGGGCGAGGTCATCGACGGGGGCTACGTCGTGAGCGCGCAGCCCGACGATGCCCACCGATGGGCCGCCGCTCGGCTCGCGCGCGCGCTGCAGGCAGCGCTCCCACCCGGGCTCTTCGTCCTCGCCGAGGGCGGCCTCGTCGTCCCCGGTCGGCCCGGCTTCGGCCCGGACCTGGCGGTCAAGCGGTTGGCGGACTTCCGCGACCGCCGCGCCGTACCCCTGCTGGTCGTCGAGGTCGCCACCCCGTCCACGCGGCGTCGCGACGAGGAGTCGGCCGTGGTCGATCGGCCGTTCCCGGTCCGGCTCTGCCCCGCCGACCTGGTGGCTGCGCCGTCGTGACCGACGGCGCACGTCCTCTCCCGGTGTTGCGCCAGGTGGTGCTGGATTGCCCCGACGTGCGTCTCCTGGCGGAGTTCTATCGCGGGCTGCTCGGCTGGTCCTACCGCACCGGGGACGAGCCCCCGATCCCCGGCGCACCCGACCCACGTGGACAGGACTGGCTGGTGCTGCGCGACCCCGACGGGGGCAGCGGCCTGGCGTTCCAGCAGGTGCCCGGGCTGCCGGCCCCGACCTGGCCGGACGGTCCGCGGCCGCAGATGCTGCACCTGGACGTGACCGTGCCGACGGCGGACGAGCTCGAGTCCCAGCACGTGCGCGTCCTGGCCCTCGGGGCGCGTGAGCTGCTCGACCGCTCGACGGACCCCGAGGAACCGCTGCGGGTCTACGCCGACCCCGCCGGCCACCCCTTCTGCCTGTTCGTCGCGGCACCGCCCCCGCCCTCGGGCTGACAGTCCGGTACCCGCCCCCGCCTACAATCGCAGCCGGAGCGGCCGTCGGCGCCGCGGCGCGAGGAGGCCACGCACATGGCGCGTTCGGTGATCGTCAGTGGGGCCAGGACCCCGATCGGCAAGCTGCTCGGCTCGCTCAAGGACTTCACCGCCATGGACCTCGGCGGCGTCGCCATCGCAGCCGCACTGGAGCGTGCCGGCCTGCCCGGCGACCAGGTCGACTACGTGATCATGGGCCAGGTGCTGCAGGCCGGTCAGGGCCAGATCACCGCGCGGCAGGCGGCGGTCAAGGCCGGCATCCCCATGGACGTGCCGGCCATCACCGTGAACAAGGTGTGCCTGTCGGGGCTCAACGCCGTCGCGTTGGCCGACCAGCTCATCCGGGCCGGCGAGTTCGACATCGTCGTCGCGGGCGGCATGGAGTCGATGACGCGCGCGCCGTACCTGCTGCCGAAGGCCCGGGAGGGCTACCGCTACGGCAACGCCGAGCTGCTCGACGCGACCTTCCACGACGGCCTCTTCGACGCCTTCGACCGCGAGGCCATGGGCGAGTCGACCGAGAAGCACAACGCCAAGTTCTCGATGACGCGCGAGGAGCAGGACGCGTACGCCGCCGCGTCGCACGAGAAGGCAGCGGCCGCGATGAAGGACGGCCGCTTCGCCGAGGAGATCACGCCGGTGCCGGTGCCGCAGCGCAAGGGCGAGCCGCTGCTCGTCACCGAGGACGAGGGCGTGCGTCCCGGGACGACGGTCGAGTCGCTCGGCAAGCTCAAGCCGGCCTTCGCGGTCGACGGCACCATCACCGCCGGCAACGCGAGCCAGATCAGCGACGGCGCGGCCGCGCTGGTCGTGATGAGCGCGGAGCGGGCGGCGTCGCTCGGGCTGACCGTGCTCGCGGAGATCGGGGCCTCCGGTGTCGTCGCCGGCCCCGACAACTCCCTGCAGCTGCAGCCCGCGATGGCCATCAAGAAAGCCCTGGCGCGGGAAGGCCTCCGCGTGGACGACCTCGACCTCGTGGAAATCAACGAGGCTTTCGCGGCGGTCGGCGTCGCCTCGGGGCGGGACCTCGGGATCGACCCGGAGAAGGTCAACACCGATGGCGGCGCGATCGCCCTCGGCCATCCCATCGGCGCGAGCGGCGCCCGGCTCGCGCTGCACACGGTGCTCGAGCTGCGCCGACGTGGCGGGGGCGTCGGCGTGGCGGCGCTGTGCGGCGGCGGCGGGCAGGGCGACGCGCTGCTGTTCCACGTTCCCGCGGCGTGAGGCGGGGCTGACGAGACCGGCGGGCGGGACCGTTGCCGCCTCCGGGCGTCGGCGGCCCCCTGTCGCCGAGCTCGTCGAGCAGGCGACCGCCGGCTCGGCGCGCGCGGTGGCTCGCCTGATCTCGCTCGTGGAGGACGCCTCGCCGGAGCTCCGCGAGGTGGCCCGGCTGCTCGCGCCGCGTGCGGGCCGGGCCAGGGTGCTGGGACTCACCGGGGCGCCCGGTGTGGGCAAGTCGACGACGACCGCGGCCCTCGTCACGGCGTACCGCGAGAAGGACGCGCGGGTCGGCGTGCTCGCCGTCGACCCGAGCTCGCCCTTCAGTGGAGGCGCGCTGCTCGGTGACCGCGTGCGCATGCAGGAGCACGCGACGGACCCTGGCGTCTTCATCCGCTCGATGGCGACCCGTGGCCACCTCGGCGGCCTCTCGGCGGCGGTGCCGCAGGCCCTGCGGGTGCTCGACGCCGCCGGCTGTGACGTCGTGCTGGTCGAGACGGTGGGCGTCGGGCAGAGCGAGGTGGAGGTCGCCGCGCTGGCCGACACGACCATCGTGCTGCTCGCGCCCGGGATGGGCGACGGCATCCAGGCCGCGAAGGCGGGACTGCTCGAGGTCGCCGACGTCTTCGTCGTCAACAAGGCCGACCGCGACGGAGCCGACAGCACGGCCAGGGAGATCCGGCACATGGTGAGCCTCGGTGCGCACCCGCCGGGCAGCTGGCGGGCGCCCGTGGTCAAGACGGTGGCGTCGCGGGGGGAGGGGCTCGTCGATCTCCTCGGCGAGGTGGACCGGCACGCGGCGTGGGCGGCGGCGTCGGGCCGAGGCGACGAGCGACGTCGGCACCGGGCCGCCCGCGAGGTGGAGGCGATCGCACTCGCCACCTTGCGCTCGCGGATGGGAGCGCTGCGCGGAGGCGGGGAGCTCGCCATCCTCGCGGCGCGGGTAGCCCGGGGTGAGACGGACCCCTACACCGCGGCGGACGGCCTGCTGGCAGACCTTTGAGCAGCGGGGTCGCGGCCGCCACACGCTGCCTCGTCACTCCGGGCTTCGAACTCGGCGACTTCGAATGCGCTTCCCGGAGCGGGGCCGCGCCTGGATGCTCGCTCTACCGCACCGTCACCGTGAAGCTGGATCGCACGGGCTTGCCTTGTCGATCGGCTCCGACCACAACAATCCGAGCCGGTCCCGCCACGGCAGTAGGCCGGAACGAAAACCTCGTCGTCCCGAAGCTGTTAACAGTCGCCTGGCCCTTGTTCGTCGAAACGAAGCGGCCGTTGATCGTCCTCTCCTCGAAAACCTTGACGACGCGCCCCGCGAGCAGATTGCGGGTGGTGACCCCGATCTCGCCGGTCCGGCGCACAGTGGTGCTGTCCGCCTTGACCGTTGCTGGCTGGAAGGCGTGCGTCGATGGAGGACTGGTCGTGGTCTTCGGAGGTGTCGACCCGGGCGAGGTGGTGCCCTCGGGGTTCGGGTCCTGATAACCAGAAGTGGGGTTGCCGTTGCCGACCACCGCGAAGCGCGCAAACTCAGGCTGCTGCGGCGATCGCACCAGTTCGAAAGCCACTTGCTGACCCGACGGGACCGCGGCGTCATTCCCGTTCGCGAACGTGGAATCACTGTCGACGGCCTCTCCGGCACCGTTGTAGAAGGTGAAGTCGGCCGCGGAGAATCTGCTGTCGTAGCTATTGCGGTTGGTCAGCGTGCCGGCGAAGTGCTCATAACCGACGGAATCAGTGAATCTGTTAGTGACTGCTGCGTCGAGCCGGCTCGGCCGCCGGCTCGCCTGGTCACCGCTGATTGACACCGTGTAGCTCGTGGTGCCGGCCGGTGTGGTGTCGAAGGTCCGAAAGCTGGCGAGTTCTGTGGGGCCGACGTAATCAGGTCGCGTATAAGTGGTCGTCGTGCCGAGGACGCGGTTGGAGCCATCAGTGAACGTGACGTCGGCTCGCACAAAATCGGCAGTCCGGTCACCGTTGTTTTGGATCTCCCCCACCACGACCACATTGCCCCGGGAGTCGGTGAACGACGTCGTACTGACGATCCTGAATGTGGGCGATGCGGCGCTTGGCGACGCTGCCACCAGCAGCGCCGTCGACGCCAGGGGGAGAGCCGTAAGCAGCACTCTTGCCGACCCGGCTCAGGCGGTGGCGCGAGGCAAGCTCCGTCAGCATTTCCGCTCCTGTCCTCGTGGTGGGGGCCACACCGTAACCCCGACGTGGCGAGTAGGGCTGGGACACCGCCTCCCTAGGTGATCATGGTCGGGGTGATTGCCTGGCCGCTGTCGCGGGGGCATGCGCCCATGATCACCGGGGCGTCGGGCGTCGGGCGGCGGGTCAGGCGGCGGCAAACCTCAGGCGTGGCGGGCGGCGGCGGCGCGGTCGAGGAAGCGGCCGACCACGTCGAGCAGCTCGCGCAGGTCCAGCGGCAGGCCGATGATGCCGGCGGCGCCCGCCGCGCGCAGCCGCAGGGCGACCCGGGCGTCGGCCGCATCCTGACTGAAGACGACGGCCGGCACGAGGGCGGTCAGCGGGTTGCCCGCGAGCCGGTGGAGCAGCTCGCCCGCGGAGCCGTCGGGCAGGTTCTCGTCGAGGAGCACGAGCGCCGGCTGGGTACGACGTACCACGTCGGGGGCGAGCGCGGCCCGCCCGACGGAGACCGTCTGGGCACCGAGCCGGGTGCGCAGCGCCTGTGCCACCAGCGCCTGCGACGCCGCGTCGCCGCTGACGTGCACGACCGCTCGGTGCGGGGTGCCTGCCTCCGCCGCCTGGGCGACGGCGGCGGCATCGACGGCGTCGAGCTCGACGGCCATCAGCGTCCCGCTGCCGAGGCGGCTGTGCGCCGACAGCTGGCCGCCCATCGCCGACACCAGCGCCTTCGCCAGTGCCAGGCCGAGGCCCGTGCCCTCCACGCCGGTGCGCTCGGCACCGAGCCGCTGGAACGGCCGGAAGAGCCGGTCGAGCGACTCCGGGGCGATGCCGGGGCCGTCGTCCTCGACCTCGATGCGCACCCGGCCGCCCGCAACCGGCGCCACCCCCACCCGCAACGTGCCGCCCTCCCGGCCGTACTTGACAGCGTTGCCGACCAGGTTGAGCACCACCTGCCAGAGCCGGGTGCGGTCGGCCAGGGCGACCAGCCGCCCGGCGGGCTCCACCCACCGCCGCATGCCACGGCGGTCCGCCAGCGGTGCCATCAGGTCGAGGACCCCGCGCACGACGTCGAGCACCGGCACCGGTCCGACGTCGAGGTCGACGCCGCCCCCACGCACGCGGGCGAGGTCGAGCACGTCGTCGAGCAGGGACGCCATGAAGCGGCCCGCGGTCAACACGTGCTCGACCGCCTCGCGCTGATCGGACGGCAAGGGTTCCAGCTCGAGCAGCTGGGCGAAGCCGAGTACGGCGTTCAGCGGGGTGCGCAGCTCGTGCCCGAGTCGCGCCAGGTATTCCTCCGTCGCCGCGCGCTCCTGCTCGGCCCCCTCCCGGGCGCGGAGCTCGCGAGCGTCGCGGGCCGTCACCAGGAGCCGACCGGCCGCGACGCGGCGCATCTCGACATCGAAGGGAAGCTCGGCGCCGTCGAGGTCGCGCAGCTCGAGGGTGCCGCGCCAGTGACCCTCCCGCGCCAGTGCCTCGCGCAGCTCGATCAGTCGGGATGCGTCGGCGCCCCCCACCATGGCCGCCCAGAACGCGTCGGGGCCACCCGCTGCCCGGCCGCGCGGCCCGAGAGCGCGCTCCGCCGCCCCGTTGCAGCGCTCCACCCGCCCCTCGGCGTCGACGAGCACCAGCGCGCGGCCGGGGAAGGCCTCCAACAGCTCGGACTGCCAGTCCCGCGCGGTCACCGGGGCATCCGCACCGACGCGGCGCGCCGGAGTTCTTCGTCGGTGGCGGAGCGGTCGGGGGCATAGCGACCCACCTCCCGCAGCGTTGCCGCCTGCTCAACCTCGAGGATCGACTCGCCCTCCCGCTCTGCCTCGTAGGCAGCCGCGCCCCCCCGCGCCCCGAAGAGGCGTTTGGTCCAGACCAGGTAGACGACGGCGGCGACGTTGACGATGAGCGCGAGCACCTTGAGGACGCTGACCTTGTGGGTCAACTCGAAGACCTCCAGCGGGATGAACAGGCTCGTGACCACGGCCGCGACGTACTCACCCCACCGCTTGAGCAGCGCGAGCCCGATGCCCTCCAGCACCTGCGTCCCGGCGTAGGCGAACAGCAGTGTCGCCACCAGCGCGAGCGTCGAGCGCTTCGTTGTCAGCAGCGACCTGATGCGCTCGACCGTCGGGCTCGCGTCGAGATCGACGGCGAAGACCCTGGCCAGCGGTCGGGCCGCGGGCAGCGCCTCGTCGAAGAGCTGGCGCACCGACGTCTGCGAACTCTCGAAGCGCAGCACGGCATAACCGAGCAGCAGCAGGATCACGGCGCGCAGCAGGCGCTCCGCCGCGAGCAGCCGGAGCACCCGCGCGTCGCGCAGCGCCCGGCCGCGCAGCACGGTCGGGGCGTCGTCGGCGGGGCCCGACCCCGCGGGCTCGCCCACCACGAAGGTGCCGCAGCGCAGGCACCGCCACGCTTCGCCGACGGGGGTCTGGACCTGCAGACGGCCGGCGAGGGCCTCGTCGTCGGGCCGGTACGTGACGTGGCCGCGTCGCGCGCACGCCCGCAGGTCCGGGCTGGTCCGTCGTCGCCGCACGAACCCCGAGGCTAGAGGCCCGACGCCGACGACCGGTCGCCACGCCACGCGGCGTTTCCCGTCGGTTCACCGCCATGGGTGAGGATCCCGGGGTGCCGACGCCGACGCCCATGACCACGCCCACGCTCACGCCCATGACCACGCCCTCCCGCCGTACCGTCCTGCGCGCCGCCGCCGCCGCCGCCGCGATCGGGGCCTTGACCCCGGCCGCCGCCCGCGCCGCGGTCGCCGATGTCGCCGCCGCCGGGATCTTCGGCTTCGGCGTCGCGAGCGGCGACCCCACCGCGACGCAACTGCTGCTGTGGACGCGCGTCACGCCGAGCCCCGACGCCGTTCCCGGCAGTGGGCGCGGAGCCGCGACCGCGGTCACGTGGGAGCTCGCCGCCGACGAGGCCTTCACCCGCGTGCTGCAGAGTGGCACGGTCACCAGCGACGCGGCGCGGGACCACACGCTGCACGTCGACGTGAGCGGCCTCGCGCCGTACACGCGCTATTGGTATCGGTTCCGCGCGCTCGGGGCCACGTCGCCGGTCGGGCGCACGCAGACGTCCCCGGACGAGCCGGGGGTGCTGCACGCGCTGCGGCTGGCCGTCGCGAGCTGCGCCAACTACACGGGCGGCTACTTCTCGCCCTACCGGCACATCGCGGCGCGCGACGACGTCGACATGGTGCTCTTCCTCGGCGACTACATTTACGAGTACGGCAACGGCTCCGACCGCTACGGCCCCGCCGACCTCGCCGGCAAGCGGGACCACCAGCCGCCGGTGGAGGTGCTGTCGCTGGCGGACTACCGCACGCGGTACGCGCTCTACAAGACCGACCCCGACCTGGCGGCCGCGCACCGCCGCCACCCGTGGGTGCTCATCTTCGACGACCACGAGGTCTGCGACAACACCTACGACACCGGGGCCAACAACCACCAGCCGGCCACCGAGGGCGATTTCGGCGCCCGTCGCCGCGCGGCGTACCAGGCCTATCTGGAGTGGTTGCCCGTGCGGCTGCCGGACCAGTCGGTGCCGCACCGGGGGACGCGCTTCTGGCGGCGTTTCTCCCTCGGGCCGCTCGCCGACCTGCACTGCCTGGAGACCCGGCAGAACCGCAGCATGCAGGTGCCGCTCACGGATCCGCAGGCCGCCGCGAAGATCGCCGACCCGGCGCGACACCTGCCCGAGCCGGAGCAGATGGCCTGGCTGCAGGCGGGTCTCGCCGCCGGTGGCGTGCGCTGGCACCTCGTGGCCAACCAGGTGGTCTTCGCGCCGGTACGGCTGCCGAGCACACCCGGCACGCCGCTCGACGCGGTCGCCGCGCAGCTCGGGGTCAGCCCGATGGGGCAGGTCTTCAACACCGACCAGTGGGACGGGTACGGCGCGGACCAGCGCGCGCTCGTCGAGGCCATCGCGACCCGCGCGGGCGCCGACGTCGTGGTGCTGACCGGCGACATCCACTCCTCGTGGGCGATCGACCTGCCGCGCGACGCCGGCACCTATGCCCCGGCGGACCCGCTGAACAACAGCGTGGGGGTGGAGTTCGTGACGCCCTCGGTGACGAGCGACGGGTTCCGCGAGATCGCCGGCAGCGAGGCGGGCGCGACGGCGCTGACGACGGGCTTCCAGGCCGCGAACCGGCACGTGCGCTACCTCGACGGCATCGGCCACGGCTACGTGCTGTTCGACGTGACGCCGGAGCGGGTGCAGTCCGACTACCTGCACGTGTCGAACCGCGAAGACCCCGCGGCGACCCAGCGGGTGGCCGCGTCCTGGCAGTCGCTGCACGGTTCGCGCCGGGTGTCGCCGGCCGCCGCGCCGATCGGCGCACGGTCGGACTCGGTCCGGGTCCTGGCCGGTGCCAGTTCGGCTGCGCCCGCATCCGCAACTGCGACCGTGCCTGCCGCACCGTCGGGGCGACCGACGGCCCGCCCGACCACTCGGCCCGCGCCGGCGCGGCGCGCATCGAAGCATCCGGTGGCGACCCAGCCGACAAGGACCCTCGCCTTCACGGGGCTGGATGAGCGGTCCGGGGTGGCCGGTGCCGCCGGGCTGCTCGGCCTGGCCGCGGTGCTGCTGCGTCGGCGTCGTGGCGAGGAGAAGGCACCGGACGCCTAGCCCGGTCAGACGTCGCGCCGCGACGAGGACTGCGGCCGCGGCGACGAGGACTGCGGCCGCGGCGACGAGGACTGCGGTCGCTCATAGGCACAAGAGGGTGAACCCCGTCCATGGCGCGCGAGGGTGCCGGGGTCCCCGGAGCAGGTTGCCCAATGATGGTGAGGTGGGGCGCCACACCGATGACGGCGCGCAGGGCATGCGTGGATGACAGGGTCGTGCCGTGGTTGCCGAGGTGGACGCGCCCACGGCCGGGACGGTCACCGTCAACGGCCGACGCCAGTCACGCGAATTTGCGCTGCGCGCCGCCCGCGCCGAGCAGGAGCTTCGGGAGGCTTTCGTGGGCGCGATCTTCGATCACGGGATCGCGATGTTGCAACCGAATTGGCGTGGACCGAGACCATCGTGCCCCACCGTGAAGGAGAACACGATGCAGACGTACGACATCAAGAAGCAACGCAAGGACCTCTACGCACCGAAACCGGGGAACTTCGAGATTGTCGAGGTGCCCCTCCTAGAGTTCCTCATGGTCGACGGCCATGGTGACCCGAACACCTCGACCGCCTATCGCGCGGCCATCGAGGCGCTCTACGCGGCGTCCTACGCGGTCCGCGCCGTGACGAAGACAAGGCTTGGAAAGGTGCACACGGTCGGCCCGCTGGAAGGACTATGGTCCGCAGACGACCTGGAAGTTTTCCGAACCCGCGATAAGAGCGCGTGGGACTGGACGATGATGATCGCGCAACCCGGCTGGATCACGGCCGAGCTGGTCGAGGAAGCGCTGGCCGCCGCGCGGAAGAAGCGTCTACCGGCGCTGGAACTCATGCGCTTCGAGCGCTACCCGGAAGGTCGCAGCGTGCAGATTCTTCACGTGGGCTCCTATGACGACGAGGCGCCCACCCTCGAACGCCTGCACCGCGAGTATCTCCCCGCAAACGGATTCGTCCCTACAGGGCGCCATCATGAGATCTACCTCTCCGATGCCCGCAAGACCGAGCCCGCACGACTCAAGACCATCTTGCGCCAACCCGTCAGCACATAAGCAGTCGCAGGCATAGGTCGCGCTGTTAGCGGGGGGGCCCTGGTGGTGCGGCGCAGGACGATGTCTTGTCGCTCGAGCAGATCGGTTTGTAGGCGCAGGATTAAGGATTTTATCTTCGTCGAGCGCAATAGGCGAGCGCCGCTACTCTCAAGGGTAACGAGTTCGAGCAAGACGAGTCCAACCAGCGCCAAGCTACTAAGCTGAGGGCCAAGCCAGAACGCGGGAGATACCGGGCTCTTCACGTTCGAGGGTGTAGTCGGGGTCTGAAGCCGCCGGTTTCGAGGGGGCTGCGGGCGATGTAGTTGGTGAGGTTGCGGAATCCCAGGGCGCTGCCGCGGAGGTGCTCGAGTCGGCCGTTGATCGCTTCGGTCGGTCCGTTGCTGGTGTGGGGACGGTCGAAGTAGGCCAGGACATCGGCGGCGCGTCGGGTCAATGTCCGGCCCAGGGTGAGGAGCTCGCCCAGTTGGGCGGGGACGCCGACGCGGAGGGAGGCGATGAGGTTGACCATGAGCTTCTTACCCTTGCGCCGGTCGGGTTCGCGGTAGGCGGTGATCATGCGCTGGTAGATCCCCCAGGTCGCTTCGACCT
>JAABUT010003886.1_pt1 | contig 12331 bp, 13 predicted proteins | sample 5559281 | NCBI WGS metagenome assembly JAABUT01 (sample SAMN10711880, study PRJNA513359) | rock metagenome | isolation source: Antarctica rocks | place: Antarctica: Victoria Land, Ricker Hills nord | collected 2016-01-04
AACATTTCTGCAACGTGATGCAGAGTCTGATTCTGTAATGTTTCAAGTTTGTATTCTTTGTCTGATAGCTTTTTCTCTTTTTCTTGCTGATGTTAAACTGATGCTTCAAATGCAATTTCTAATCTTACTACTACTGAGTATATTTATCTTGCTCTTGTGAAAATTGTCTTTCATGTAAAGACTTTAAGTCAACTAAGTGTTAGCATTCTTGTGACGTGATTCACTTTGATTTGATGAAGATGCATGTTTCATTGCAATTTCATGTTCAATTGTACTTTCAAAACTTGCACATTTAATTTTAACTTAATAACTGAGTTTTTTATTTATATGCTAGTCATCATGTCAAATCTTTTTGATTTTCTGATGAAGTGTGTAAATTCATACTTTTCTGATGCAAATGTTGCATCATGAATGCAAACTCATTTTACATAAACATCATGCATTCTGCTCAGTGTTCTGCAAATTTCTTCAATGAATTTATTGTATGCTAGAATATTAATGTTGTTTATGAAGTTAAACACTTCAATCTTAATTTTCAATGTTTTGCACTTCTCAATCAGACTTGCGTTGAAGAATAGAAAGAGAATCAATGAAATAAAAGATCTTTGTGATATGTTTGCATTTATCTTGCACATGTCATTCATTTACTCATTGAATCTCAGTGAGGTTTTTTGATTCTTAAGAAAGCTGAATGCTCATTTAACTATATAGTCTGAAGTTCTTTTCATTTTCAAAGTATGCAAAAGTCTGATGTGCAAGACTTAATTAAATGCTTCAATGATGTTTAAACTTAGCATGAACATTACATATTTGATTTCACAGTCTCATACTGTGTGAATCTGATCTATTAGTAGATTTAATGTTGAGATCACAAATTGCTTGCATCTCACTTTCATTTAAGCATCAGATAGCATATGATGAATCTCAGTTATATCAATCAATCTTTTAATCATGATTAACTTTAAAGTTTTGCTCATGATATCAAGCAAAGCAATGAGTCAATATGTTTTTGAATCAATATAATTGCTCTTTTTTGATTTATATAATACTATCATTTGAGCTTTTTTGAACTGCTTCAAATGATATCTGTGTATTACATATACATTGAATAAACTCATCAATATCAAAGTTAGTTTTGCAAGATTTATCTGCAGCACTCTGTTTGAAATGTTTGAAATATTTGATGCTTTGTTTGCTTTTACTCTTTTGATTGTTTATCTCACTTCATTTTCAAAAATGTGTATATCAAATAACATTGTCAAAAGTATAAATGAGTCTGTAATATTGTTGATGTTTATCTGAAAGAATGAAGAAAAGAATTTTTCTTACAATATTTTGATTTTTTTCTCAAACATCATTATCATTTAATCAATGTCACTTCACTTCAATGATGAAAACTGAGAAAGTTTTTTAAATAACTGACTTTCAATTCTGACTCATTTTGCAAAGCATCATATTGACTTAAGTGTATCACTCAGCTCATGCATTTGTGATCTGAAATGTGCACGCTTTGCTTGTTGAATGATCTTGTTTTTATGATCATTATGTTTCAGATATTCATTTCATGCATCTAGTATACTCTGTATTTTTCATATGATTTATAGTTATCTTGATTTCATTACTATCTTTGAACAGTTTAAATTTCAGAAGTTCTTTGCTTAACTTGATGACTTTGTCAAGAAAATAAATTTCTCAATGATCTTTTATAATGTCTTGATAACTTTACACACTCTTTCATTCATCATCATCTTGCTGTTCAAAGAACGATTCGATAAAAGATGCATATGCAGATATGCACTCAATGCTTTTGTATTCATTTTCTTTCATAGTCATTAAGTTGAAGATTGTACTGAAGTTGTTTGTAAACATAGTTTTGTGACAATTAAAAGATGATTCAACTCTTGATGTAAATTAATGTGTATTTCATACTTGCATGTCATGAACTATATTTTCTCGCTGCTAAAGACTAAATTAATAGTTGTAAGCTGATTGTGAATCTTGTAAGTAATAATGTCTGATTTCAGCAATAATTTCAGCTTAGCATTAGTAATAATGTTAAGTAGACTGTTGATTGTTGCATGTTGAGTGAAGCATCTTCATTCTTCTCAATGAGAGTGATGTAGATTGAAATCTTTCATGATCAGTTGTTCACAGTCATCTTTAAGTAGCTCGCTCAAACGAGAAATAATTGAAGATTTCTCTGTAGATGTAGAGAACAATGAACATGAATTGTAAATGTTTATGAGTTGTAACATCTGCATTTTATCATCTGTGTTGTAAGTTAATATTCTGATTAAGCAGATGTCTGACTTAACTGTTTTTATCATTCATTGATTGAGTCTTAAGCATTTGTTCACATATATGCATGTTCTTGACTGTGATGACGTGTTTTTCACTAGATAAAAGAAGTTGTGAGCTGAGTTAAATGATTGAGTGTCGTTAATGTTGCAATTCTGCTTCTGTATGACTACAATGTTGAAATTTTGAACTTCTCTATTAATTAGAAATGATTTTCTGATGTTGTACTGCAGTATTCATAGAAAAGATTGTTTTATCATAGAATTATTTGTAGCTGTTGTTGACTCTGCAAAAAGAAAACTCTTTGAATGCTTTCAGTTATTGAGAATCTGTCTCATTTTCTGATTCGTCGTTTCTGACTCTGCTCAAGCAACGTTTTATCTGCATCACTATTCATGCAAGAGAAATGATTAACACGTCTTTTCTTGACTTTTATCATCTGTCATGTTGATTCATGAGCGACTAGACTGCATGTTTTCAGCACAACTGTCATTGAGCTTGATGAATTTGCTGAACTGAGAGAATTCATGAACTTCAAAGAGTTCATTGAACTTGAAGAGTTCATTGAATCTGCAGAGCTTGAAGACAGCAAAGAGCTCAAGAATTGCAAGAATATGCAATTGTATTTAAACGCTTTTGAGTATTTAAATGATTTGTTTCTATAGATTTTGAATGCTTGTTTCATCTGCTGTCATCATTTGAAACAGATGCATTTTCAGAGTTCATGATTTTTGTTACAGTTAATGTAACATCTTTTATTCAAAGATGTCACACACTTTTCAAGATGATGTTTGTCTGCACACTTGATGCAACGTTGATTCTTTTTGCAGAATCTGATCATGTGATCAAATTCTTGACATCTGAAGCATTGTGTGATATGACAGTTCTTTTCGAACAACTCATATATACATTCATGATATGTATTTAGCATACTTATGTTCATCAGTTAATTTATCATTGCTTCAATTGCTATCTTCACGATGAGCAATGAATGAGTCTTTTCGCTCTTTGCTACTTTCTTGAGTCAAACTATTCTTAGAATCTTCAAATTCTTATGAAGTCTTGCATTATTCTTTATCAGCTTTTTAATGACTTTCTTCTGATTGCTTGTGTTGATTGTAGTGCACATTTCATGTGTCAGCACTGCAAATATTCATCGCAATATGCGCGTCAAGTTCATAATTTCTTTGATTCATTCTTGAGTCTTTTTCAGATTTGTTCATGCATCTGAACTGACTGCATAAAGAAAGATGTCTTTGCTACTCAGCTTGTAAAGAAACATGATCAGATCTTGTTGATTCATTGACATGTTTGCTATTCTTTAAAGAATCTGTTCAATGATCTTCTTCTGCATCTTCTCTATTTCTTCTCTGTCTGCTATCTTTATCATGACTTCACGTCTCTTGCAAAGCGATGATGATCTCTTTTTGAGACGTTACTTTCTTATTGATAATTCTTCTCTTGTCATGTTTATTCATGACATGATTTTCATTGAGAAACGTGTATTTCTCTGCATTTGTAACTGTTTGCTTAGCAGTTGAACTGATGTCTTCAGTTTTTATATGTTCTTCATGATAAATGCATTCTGAGTCATGTGATGTTTTTCTTCTGATTCAAGTTGAAGACAATGCATTAGCTTCACTGCTACTTCTTTTTATGAATGATCTTTGCTCTTCTTTTTCTCTAACGTTAATGTTTATATTAGAAAATCAATAATGTTAATAACATACTTCTTATCATTGCGTGAGTTTTTCAATCTTACATTGCTGTTTCTTCATGACAAGTTAACGTTACTTGCAATTGTCTTTGAATCAGCATTACTGCAGTTCATGCAATTCATCATTGTTTATTTAATTGACAACGAGATTCATCTGTATGTGATGTCAACTACAAATCTTTTGATTCTATTCTATGTTTGAATAAAAGTCAGAAGAATCAAGAGATCTCAATTCAACGCAGTTCAAATAATGTTAGAACGTTGTGTGATCAGAAAAGTTGTCATGCAAAGTTTTCACTCATGCGACAACATTCTTTCTAACAGTCATAATCAATCTACGAAGAAGATTAATGACATGTCAATGTCAAAAAGATGAAAAGATATTTAGTGAAAAAGTCAATCTCAGTATGAAAGTCATGATTACAAGTGATCAAAGAATTTGCAACTTGTTGATTGCATCGATATACTGAAACGTCTTCATTACATCGACAGTGTCATCGAGTAATTAATGAAAATATATCAAATAGAATAGTTGATCTCAGTCTGAGAGTCGTGATTACAGTGCTTGAAGAAGTAGTGACTCGTTGATCACGCTGATATATTAAAGAAGCTTGAACTCATCTTCTTTACTTGACATCAAGTCATACATCTATTTATGTGAAAAATCGAGAGCGCAGAAGAATGATCAGAATGCATTCTCTTTTATTGATCAAAGTCAAACATCAAACGATTGCAATTGCATGTTTATACTAACAATTCATTCAACGTCTACGTGACACAAGTCAAATCAAGAGAAGAAAAGAGTTACTCAATACAATCACACTTTATCTTTTCATCATATGCATCTCTCTTTCATCACATATTTCTCTGCACAATGAATGATAATCATTGAGTGAAAGAACACAGCTCTACGTATGTTACAATCATGAGCATCATGAGTGCAAAGAAAACGTCTTTCATCTTTGAATCAAGAATTGAATCGAAACATCGTTGTATAAAATATCATCAATGAAGAGTAAAGCAAAGACGATGTGTTATAATTAAACAGCACAGACTTTTATCAAGAGTTTACTCAAGCATCACATACTGAATAGAAGTTATAGATTCAAACATGATACATAGTTTCAAAACTCACTGTCTTGATGACGTTGAAGTCATCATATAGTCAACGAGCGATTTTATTTCTCAGAGAGTTTTGTTCATTCATATAAATAGCATAGAGTTTCTCATGAATCAAGTCTAAATTGATGTCACATGAATGTATGAATTCAAATCAAATTAAATCGTCGTTTATTCATTTTCTAAATTCATTCTGTCTTGATTGTATTGCTCTTTTCAAAAATTTGCTTCGCGCGCGTTGTGATTGTTTAGAAAAGCAGTTATATCTGACGTGCATCACATTTATTAATGATTATGACGTTGAAATATGATGAAATAATCAAAAAAGCTACTTAGTTAAATTTCGCAAACTGCAAAACATTATATTACGAAAAATTCTGAGTGTGTTTTGAACATCATTGATAAATGTTATGCAAATAGAAGTTGAAATCTCATTGATGAAGATGCAATTAAATCAAAAGTGCAAGAACTATGCAATTTAAATAGTTAAGTTATTGAAAAAACATTCTATCAGAAAAAGAACGTTTATTTTATACTCATCTCAATACTTTATCAAATTGAATCTAAATTTGAACACATTGAAATATCTGAACTGAAACAAGATGAAGATGAATTTATCTTGAAAAGTCAAGAAGTGCAAAGACAGACTTACGCAAATATATTGAATATTGAACAAAGTGCAAAAAACATTGAATTCAATAAAAGAAATCGAAATTTCTTACTTCAAGAAATCATGAGGTCAGAAAATCAAATATCTGACAAAGATGCAAATTGAATTCGCAAGAGATGAAACATGTGAAACGATAAATACACACTATAGAGAACTGAAAACAATAGTCAAAAAGACGAAAAACATAGTGATGTACATCGACGCATCGCAGACTTGAAAAATGATAGCAGAACTCAAAACAGAAATCGAAATCATAATGATATTCACGCACGAGTTTGTTAGATGCAGCAAAGCAACAAGCATGATCAATGAAATAATCATAACAAAAGCGAAATTGCAAGCTATTGATGATGCAATCGCGATATGCAGCGAAGAAGCATCTGAAGACAGCGAAATTTGAGTGTACACAGACAGTCAAATGACACTGCAAAGATTAAAAGCAAAGATCAATGTTAACTTAAAGTTATTCAATAACATACAACAAAATCTGATTAATCTGCAACAAAATCAATGTCATATTTGCATACAGTGAGTATCAAGTTGCAAAAACATCATTGAAAACAAAGCAGTGAATCAATTGATCAAAGACGTGACATGAAAAAGATCAACAATCAACATCAGAAAAAGAACAATCATAAGCTTCATCAAAAAGCAAATAAACAAAAAGATAAAAAAGTAATGACTAATTGCATGAAACAATAGCATCAAAAAAGAAAATCAGTATCAGAAGCACATAGTGAGAGTGAATTTAAGTTACAAATCATTAAAGAAGTTTTGAAAAATAAATAGACTGATGTTTTCAACGTTTATACAGCTAAAAATGAAACATGACTATTTTAAAAGCTATTTGCATCGATTATCAAAGAATAATTTGAACAAATGCTATGAAATATGCAAGACGAGACAAACGTCAAAGCACTTATTACTGAACTGCAAACATTATAAAGCAGAACAGTTACAGCTTAAAGCAAAAGCACAGTTCAAAAACATGAACATTATATTGATGTTGTTTATCATCAAGATTGAAAGAATCACAATGCTAAAGTACTTGAAAAGTACTCAAATTGCAACAAGAAAATGATTATTGAGAATGAAAGAGTAAAGTGAAAAGAACATGAAGAGATAAGAAAACAAGAGCACAAGAGAAAGAAGTTGTTTGATTGAAAGCACTTGTTTATGCAAACTATCAATGTGATTGATCAATGAAAAAATATGAAGCAGCGACTTTAATCAAGATACATGTAATCTAACATATGCACAGCGTTTAAACAGTGTCATAGTCATAGATTGCATGCACTTAATGAAGAAATAAAAAAAATTAAAAGATAAAGCTGATCATTGAAGTTCAAGTTAATAAACATAAATGAAACATCATTTATGAAGTAAATGACTGAGTTTGATTATCTTTCAGAAACGTCAAGACAATAAAACTTTACAAAGATTTAAAAGATAAACAGCTAGATCTTTATTAAATCACTGTCAAAGTGAGTATCATGATGTCAAATCATTAACTCAATTTAAAACATAAATCATTAATATTTTAAATAATCTTGATTCATTGAATCTGTTTTGCAATTTAATGAATCAAGTCATTAATTTAATTATCATTATCTTAATTTAATTTTAGTAATTCTGTTTCAATCATTTCAGTCATATGCATGAACTTTTGCAATCTTAAGTCAATAGAACTATTGTCTAGTCTTGATTCTGCTTAATTCATGTATATAAAAGTTAAGCTCTCATTCTTTTCTTTTACTCTTTGTTTTTCATCTTATACATTATTTGATGTATTGTTTTGTATTTAAATTCTATCAAAGTAATAATAATATCAGTCTTTTATATTAATAGTATCTTTAGTTTAGCTCAGTTTCTGACATTATAAAAGTCTTGCACTTTCTATAACATTTTCATACATTGAAATCTCATCTAGTTATTCTTTCACTTAAATGAAGTCATCTTACAATCTTTTAATTGATGATAAGCATGCTGTTGAACAGTTCACTCAAAGTATGATTGAAAATTCAGTCAAGATCTTTTGTATAATGCAAAAGCTTTAAAATTAAGTTTAATAACATGATGTTATCATTTTGTTCTCATTCATCATTCTCAGTTCTTCAGTTTATATAAAATTGAATTCTCAGTTTCTTGCAACAATAACTTAAATTGTTGTACAAATCTTGAACAATTAATCTTCTTTCATCATTCACTTCTCTGTGAACTTTGTTGCTGTTTTCATTAATTCTAAATTCAAGAAGCTTCTTGATATATTTGAATATGAGAGAAACAAAAATTGATTGAATGCATGAAAGCAAAGTCTGATACAGCACAAAAACATGAATAATGATCATTATTTCTTTCATTGAGTCAAGATCATTTATGTTAAGTCATGATTCATCATAGATAAGAAGATTCACAATTTAATGAGTCAATATTGAATCAATGATCTTTGTATCATTTTCATCTTTGCAAATTGACAACATAAGTTGCATCATTGCTGTGATAATTTTTTCAAGACAGAAGATACTCATTTATATCATTAATGTTTCAACGAAGAGCTTAAGTAGCTTATAAGCTAGTGAGCAACGACATCTGAATCTTAATGCGCTTAAGACGTATATGCTAGCTACTAGAACAGATACTTTTTATAATTCAGCAATTAGCTGATTTAGCAACATAGATTAATCATCAGTCAGTCGTTAACTGATTAAATCAGATACAAGCTGATTCAACAGAGTAAAACTCGTATCAAGCTATTGTGCGTTCATGATTTTGCGTGATGTTTATCTTAGTAAGCTTCAATTTTACTTCACTCATTTTTCTCATCACAGTTATTCAATTATCATACATCATGTCTATCAATGATCGCGCAGAACTCATCTTTCTACAACGTTTACAGTCTTATTTATCATCAGTTTCAATCACAGCAGTCGATCATGCTTACAGCAATCTCATGTACAATTATCAGTTTACTCAGTTTCAAAATAGATTGAAACAGATTGATTACACGTCTCTTCTTCTACAATTAAAGATTTCAACTTTGATTGATCAGAATGCAAAAATCTTTGAGCAGAAAACTAACAAGACTGCGAAACAATTAATGATGAATATATATGATAATTCGATTTGAACATTCAATACTGAGAAGAAATAACATTTTATTAAAATCATCATTTACATGAAACTCGTCATCAAATTTATTCTTCGCTTGAAAAATCAAATCAAAGCTTTCATTTACTTGAAACATTCTTCTTTGATGACAAAAAAGACATTGATAGAAGAAAAAAGTGCTAATGTACATAGAAAGAAAATACTATCTTGAAAATTTACAGCTTTCTTCAACAAGTTGTGAACTTTTACTGACAGATGTCATATATAATGCGTTAAATGCATTGAAGAATGCATAAAGTAAGTAGAAATTTCGTTCAATGAATGAGCAGACACTATAATTAATAGATTAATTAATTTTAGATTTTTTCATCATCTGAACTATGTAAGTTCTTGTATGTCGCTAGCTGCTACATAATCAATCTCATTGTTTACAGATTTTTACAGTGAAATTTCAGTCGTTTGTTCATTCTTAATACTCTGTTATCATAGTCATGATTAAATGCTATTGACTGAAATGTTTTGATCATTCATATATGCTTCATTCAACGTGACTATATGCTTTTCACTCATTTTCTTCAATTTATCTCAATTTACTTCAATTTATCTCAATTTATTCTAATTTATCTTAACTTACACAATGTTGAACTTTCTTCATTATTGAGTGAATTTCATCTTTTCTCATCTGTTTAAGCTTGCAAGCTCATTCATCTTTCAAACTCTCTTTTTCAAAAAACTTTTTTCATATAAGATGTTGAATGTATTTCAGTCAATGTAATTATTTACGTAAAAGAACTTCTTGCTTTCAGTTGATATTAAATGTGCACTTCATAGTATAGTATTCATATTGTAAAATCATCAACACTCAAGATATCAAGACTTCTTGACAGTATTCTTTGATCATTGCTTAATTTCTATCATATTATGTAAAGCATTAAGTACTTCGTTGTTTTTGAACTTTAACAATTCTATTAAAGTTCTTGAGTATTGCACAGATTTTTCATTGTCATCTTGATGAAGCAAATCATAAACAGTGATTATAATTTGCAACTGTCTCATCTGTTACGATTCTAGCTACGCATCTATGTTGATAGCTATGTTGATGACTATGTTGATGACTATGTTCCTGACTATCGTCGATCGCTCGTCACTAGACTATCGAGTTGTTTTGAAGTCAATTCTATTCAGAGTTAGCTTATGTTCTTCTGAGTCATATAGATAGTCGATTCTTTTCTTCTAGATACTTTTCTTTCTTAGCATTTATATACTCGTTACATTACACTCATATGACTCGCTCTATGCTGATCTCTAACATTATATAAATGCTTCTTCGTTACAGACGAAGTGAAATAATCTGCATCGACTTGCTCTGCTCGATTCACACGACTATTGACTTTGGTTTAGTCGACTCGCGATCGTGCAGACACTCACTCTTCTTTCTCATGAGCTGACTCAGCGAGAATAAGCAAAAGATTCGAACTCGTGCGCTGATCAGCGAGTATAAACAAACGATTGAAACCATTCGACTAGGTCAAAGATCAGCGAATACATCGCTCATTCAAATTCGCAAGAAATTCTTCGAGTTTGATGAGCACTCAAACGAGATCAGTCATAGAACTGCGTGAAGTCTTTACTTCAAAGAGCAATCAAAGAGGTCAGTCTAGAACTGCGTGAAGTCTCTATCTCAATGAGCAAACTCTCAGTGAGTCTGCTACAATGACATCTTTCGTCAATGCAATGATCTTCTCATCGCTCTACCTATCAGTGAATCGATTCGCCTATCAGTTCACATGCAACTAGTGAGTCTGCTTCAATGACATCTATTCTCAATGCAATGATCTACTCGCTCTCATTGTTCTACTCATCAGTGAATCTGATCATACGTTCACGTGCAACTAGTGAGTCTGCTACAATGACGAGCTCAAAGTCGATCTCTTCGATGAGCAAGTCGACTAGTGAGTCTGCTTCAATGACACGATCATCTTCGATAACAAGCAAATTCATGAGCTTGTTTCTATATCGAAATCTCAACAGTGAGTCTGCTTCAATGACACTCATCGTCAATGCGATGACTCACCTACTCTCATCGCTCTACTCATCAGTGAACCGATTCGCCTATTCGTTCATGTGCAACTAGTGAGTCTGCTACAATGACACGATAATGTCTTCGACAACAAGCAAACCTTTGAGCTTGTTTCTATATCGAAACCTCAGTGAGTCTGCTTCAACGACATTCTCAATGCAATGATCTACTCACTCTCATCGTTCTACCTATCAGTGAATCTGACTCGTCATCGAGTTCACGTGCAACTAGTGAGTCTGCTTCAATGACATCTTTCGTCAATGCAATGATCTACAAGCACATCGCTCTACCTATCAGTGAATCGATCTACCTCGAGTTTCTGTGCCAACTAGTGAGTCTGCTTCAATGACACGTTCGATAGTGAGTCTGCTTGAACGACACCCGAAGTGAGTCTGTTACAAAGACAGACAACGATTGATCTCTTGATTGAGTTGATCAACGAACGAAACAAGTTCTACTATGTAGTAGGTCTGAATCAGCAGTGAGCCTGCTTCAATGACACGATCACAATCGATCTCTTCGATGAGCTAGTCGATCTTCTTCTAGTGAGCCTGCTTCAATGACATCAGCCAATAGTCGATCTCTTCGCTGAGCAAGTCGATTTCTTCCTACATAGCTAGTCTGCTACAATAGGCATTTCGATTCTACACAAGGCTAAGAAAATACATTCATGTGAACATGAATCGTTGAAGAGAAAGAATACTGTTACGATTCTAGCTACGCATCTATGTTGATAGCTATGTTGATGACTATGTTGATGACTATGTTTCTGACTATCGTCGATCGCTCGTCACTAGACTATCAAGTTGTTTCGAAGTCAATTCTATTCAGAATTAGCTTATGTTCTTCTGAGTCATATAGATAGTTGATTCTTCTCTTCTAGATACTTTTCTTTCTTAGCATTTATATACTCGTTACATTACACTCATATGACTCGCTCTATGCTGGTTTCTAACATCATCAGTTTATCATTCAGAGCTTTAATTATATCAGAATTTTCTTAGTCATTCTTAGCATACTCTTAAACATAAATGTAATCACATCTTCAATTCAACATTTGTTTCTATCATGCAGAAGCACATCAAATTCACTTTAATGTAAACTTCTCAGAATTTGTTGAATCTTTATCTTCATGTCTTCAGCATTCAATCAATGCATGAACAGAAACGAAGTAATCATTTATTCAGAAGAAGTCAATTTCTTTTCAATTCATTTAATACTTATTTGACTTTATTTCTGATTTCTTGCGTCGAGATTCTCTTATAAAAATTGATAATTCATTCAAGAAATTCTTAATATATGTCATTTTCATTATTTCAGAAGTGATGCGTCAGAATCA
>JAABUT010003888.1_pt1 | contig 12330 bp, 10 predicted proteins | sample 5559281 | NCBI WGS metagenome assembly JAABUT01 (sample SAMN10711880, study PRJNA513359) | rock metagenome | isolation source: Antarctica rocks | place: Antarctica: Victoria Land, Ricker Hills nord | collected 2016-01-04
AGAAGGGAAGAAGAAACGCGATGTTCTTTTTTTCTTCTCTCTTTTTCTTCCTTCGTGTTCTTCCGGGTGCCCTCTGGGCAGTATTCGCGGTTCAAGAGTCCCCTCCGCATTAGCGAATATTGCTCGGCGCGGAGCCGATGGCGACCGGCCCGCCCATGCCCTCGTCCTCGATGACGCGATTCGAGCGGCCCTGTCGCGTTAGCAGCCGGACATAGAAGATGGCAAAGACCATCAGGGCAAGGAAGATCATCACACCGAGCGCGGACGCCAGCTCGAAGTGCGGGCTGCCGACGAATGCCTGCGAGTAGACGTGCGTGATGAAGATCTGCGAGCGGTACGCCGGGCCGCCGCCCGTCAATATCCAGACGATCGTGAAGGCGTTCACGTTGGCGATGATGAGCAGGATGCTCGCGACGGTGATGACCGGCATGAGCTGCGGGATCGTGATATCCGTGAACCGCCGCCAGCGGCCCGCGCCGTCGATCTTCGCCGCGTTGTAGAGTTGCTCCGGGATCGCCTGCAACCCCGCGAGCAGCATAATCATCGCGAAGGGGAACTCCTTCCAGACATTCACCACGATGAGCGAGGGCAGCACGAGGCTGGTGGAGTCGATGAATTTGATTGGCCGGTCGATGATCCCCATCTGCACAAGCAGGCCGCTGATGACGCCGAAATCCGCGTGGAAGATCCACTTCCAGACGAATGCCGCCGTCACCTGCCCGATGACGTACGGGATGAAGAGCGCGCTGCGGAAGAAGCCCCGAAACCGGATTGGGCGCGCGAGCAGGATCGCCGCCGCGAGGCCGAGAAAGAGCGCGAGCACGGTGCTCGCAAATGTCCAGACGATCGTGTTGCGGATGACGATGCCGAAGTGCTCGTCCTGCACCGCCTCTTTGTAGTTGTCGATGCCGACGAACTGCTCCGCCCCGCCGTACGGCGAGGTGAAATGGAAACTGAGCCAGATCACTTTGATGAGGGGATAGAGGATCACGATCCCCATGACGATCAGCGCCGGGAGGACGTACATGTAGTCCCCCCGGTGCTTCCACATCTCCTTGAAGACGTTGTCTCCGCCCGATGCGCGCGGTGCGGGCACCGCCTTCTTGAGCGTCTGCGTTGCGGTTGCCAATCCGGACCCCCTTCGGGGGGAGGACTCAGGACTCAGGACTCAGGACTAAGTGATTCGGGTCTCGTTCCCCACTTAGTCCTGAGTCCTGAGTCCTGAGTCCTCCCGGGTTACTTTCTCTTCGCGATAAGGTCATTGACCTTCTTCGCGGCGTCCTTACCGGACTGCTCGGGCGTCTTCGCCTTGGTGAGCACGTCCTGCATCATCTGCGGCACGATCAGGTTCATGATGTCGGCGTTCTCCGGGACGGCCGGGTAGGAGACGCCGTACTGGAGCATCTCGGTCGTCACATTGAGGAACTTGATGTCCTTCTGGCGCTGCTGCTGCTCCGGCGACGAGAAGGCCTGCCGGTTGCCGGGGTTGGAGCCTTCCCACGCAAAGCGGATGGACCAGTACGGCGAGGTGCGGTCCTTCGCCATCGCCTTGACCGCGTCGAGGTCCTTCGCGTTCTTGAAGATGAGCAGGTTCGAGCCACCGAAGACGACGGCGCGGCGCACCGGGCCTTTCGGCATCAGCACGTAGTTCATCTTCTCCGCGAGGTCGGGGGCCTTGCCCTTGACGATGGAATACGCGGAGGGGTGGTCGATCATCATGGCGACTTCGCCGGCGATGAAGAGGTCACGGTTCTCGATCTGCGTGTTCGTCAGCGTGGACTGCGGCGCGGACTGATCGCGCACGAAGACATCGGAGATCCACTGAAGGGCTTGGATGTTCCCGTCGCTATCGAGGCCGGACTTGTCGTACTTCGGCGCGTCCGCCGTCTCATCGAGCGCCGAGCCACCGTACGCCCACGAGAGCGGCATGAACCGGAAGGCGGTGTTGCCCGCGTTGAGCTTGGCGACCATGCCGAAGCCGGCCTTGCCCGTCTTGTCCTTGATCTGCTTGGAGAAGGTCTTCACCTCTTCCCACGTCTCCGGCCCCTTGTTCGGGTCGAGTCCCGCCTTCTGGAAGATTTCCTTGTTGTAGATGAAGGCCATCGTCTCATTGTTCGTTGGGATGCCGAAGAGCTTGCCGTTCCACGTCGCGGACTTCAAGGCGCCCGGCCAGAAATCCTCCGCCTTGTAGCCGAAATCCGCGAGGTTGATCTCGACGCACGAGCCATTCGCGGCGAACTCCGGCGAGCCGGTGACGGGGAGCACGACCGAGTCCGGCGGCTGATTCGCCTTCAGCGTGATGCGCAGCTTGTCCAGCAGCGTGTTGTAGTCGTACTGCTCCTCCTTGAAGTTGACGTTCGGCAGCGTCGTCTTCAGCGAGCTGATCCACTGATCGTGGTACTTCGCGCTCGGCAGGTTCGGGTCGTCATATGTCGTCTGCCAGTAACTGGCGTTGCCCTTCGGGGTCGGGTTCGGCGGGTTCGGCGGAGAGACACCGGCGGCGACTGCCGAGCCGCTGGTCGCCGAGCTGCTCGCGACGGTGCTGCTGGCCGCAGAACTTGCGGGCCTGGTCGCCCCGGCTGCCGCGCTGCTCGATGCCGTCGTCGCGGCGGGTGCGCTGGTCGCGGCGGCCGCGATGGGCGTCTGCCCGCCGGTGCCACCGGCGAGCGGTGTTTGCCCGCCCGTGCCACCGGCGAGCGGCGTCGTCCCGGCCTTGGTCCCGCTCACGGTGCTGGTCGCACTGCTGCCGCCGCCGCACGCCGCGAGGAGCGCCGCTGCCGCCGAACCCGCCGCGAGTTTGATGATGTTGCGTCGACTGAGTTGATCTGCCACCGGTGGAGTCTCCTTCTCTTGCACACACGACGCGCCTGAAACGCTGGGCTTCGCACTACGACACATCCGCAGGACGCGGGATACGTTCGGCGGGTCGGTAGTGCATACGTCTTTTTGCAGACGTGAGAAACGTAACATTTCACCGAACACCTTGTCAAGAAATCGCAGCCATCGCACAGATTTTCGGCAAAATGCACAAAGGCGAGTAGCAGAGAGAAAGTAACGAGTAACGAGAAGGCGCAAGCCCGTTAGGACGTACGCAGTTGGGGCAATTTTCCCGGTAGTGCGGGTGCCCTCTGGGCGGATTTAGCCTGACTCTCTGTAGCAGACTTAAGCAGCCTTTTACTCGTTACTCGCTACTTTCTCTTGGCGATCAAGTCGTTGACTTTCTTAGCGGTGTCCCTGGCGGACTGCTCAGGGGTCTTCGTCTTCGTCATCACATCCTGCATCATCTGTGGCACCATCAGGTTCATGATGTCGCCCGCCTCTGGGATGGCGGGGAAGGAGATGCCGTACTGCATCATCTCCGTGGCGACATCGAGGAACTTGATCTCCTTGACCCGCTGCTGCTGCTCGGGGAGCGTGAAGGCTTCGCGGTTGCCGGGGTTGGAGGATTCGTAGGAGAGCCGCAGCGACCAGAGGGGCGAGGTCATCTCGCGCACGACGGCCTTCGCCGCGTCCACATCCTTCGCGCCCTTGAAAATGACGCAGTTCCAGCCGTTGAAGACGACGGCGCGGCGCACTGGCCCCTTCGGGTAGAGGCTGTACGCTATCTTCTCCGCCACGTCCGGCGCTTTGTTCCTGATGATCGGGTAGGCGGACGGCTTGTCGATCATCATGGCGACCTCACCGGAGATGAAGAGGTCGTAAATCTCGATCTGCGTGTTCGTGAGCGAGGACTGCGGCGCCCAGCCGTTCGTGTAGACATCCTGCACCCACTGGAGGGCGGCGATGTTGCCCGCGCTGTCGAAGTTGGATTTCTCGTACTTCGGGGCGTCATCCGTCTCGTCGAGCGCCGCGCCGCCGTAGGCCCAGGCGATGGGCATGTACCGATACGGCGTGTTGCCGTTGTTCAGTTTCCCGACGAGGCCAAACCCCGGCTTCCCGGTCTTTTCCTTGATCTGCCTGGAGTAATTCTTCACGTCCTCCCACGTCTCCGGCCCCTTGTTCGGGTCGAGGCCGGCCTTCTCAAAAATCTCCTTGTTGTAGATGAAGGCCATCGTCTCGTTCCGCTTCGGGATGCCGTAGAGCTTGCCCTGCCAGAGCGAGCCGCGCAGCGCGCCCGGCCAGAACTGATCTGGTCGGTAGCCGAAGTCCGCGAGGTTCAGTTCTAGCAGCGCGCCCGTCGCGGCCATCTCCGGTGCCCACGTCAACTGAATCTCCGCCATGTCCGGCGCCTGGTTCGCCCGGATGACCGTCCGCAGTTTGCCGAGGAAGTCCCCGTACGCGGACTGCTCCTCGGTCAGTGTCACATTCGGGAGCGTCGTCTTGATGGACGTGAGGAAGTCATCGTGGAACTTCGCGCTCGGCACGTTCGGGTCGTCGTAGGTCGTCTGCCAGTACTTGACGGCGCCCTTGATCGCCGGGTTCGGCGTGCTGAGCGGTGTCGTGCCGCTTGTCACGGAACTCGCGGGCTTCGTCGCCGCCACGTTGCCGGAGACCGTCGCCGCCGGGGCGGTGGTGGCAACCGGCGCGGGCGTCTGCCCGCCGGTGCCACCGGAGAGCGACGTAGTCGCGGGTTTCGCCGCGCCGCTCGGCGTATTCGTCGCGCCGCTCCCGCCCCCGCAGGCGGCGAGCAACGCGGCAGCGACGGAACCCGCCGCGAGTTTGAGGAGATCGCGCCGACCGATGTGCAGTGCCATCCAGGCCTCCCTGATTCTCCGTTGTTGGTCGCCGCACTCGGTCGCGCGGTTATCGTCGCAACGGGATGTGAGTTTGCGTGTCTGACACCAACCTATCACTGGGTGAATTGTGCTGTCAATTCGCCGCGCGACCCTTGCCCGTGCCTTTCAATGGTTGGTATAGAGTGGGGAGCAGTATCAGTGCTAGGCGCTGAGCGCCAGGGATTCGTCGTCGCTCTGCGGGGCGGAATGGGAGGGGCATGTGAAGATCACGGCGATTGAGACGATTTTCGTGGATCGGTACCTCTTCGTGCAGGTGCACACGGACGCGGGCATCGTGGGACTGGGCGAATCCGGCAGTTGGGGCTTCCTTGAAGCGTCGGCAGCGGTGGTCGAGACCTTTAAGCGCTATCTGATCGGGCAGGACCCGCTCAGGATCGAGCACCACTGGAACTACCTGTATCGCTGGACGCATTTCCGGGGCGCGGCGATCATGGGCGCGCTCTCGGCCATCGATATCGCACTGTGGGACATCGCGGGGAAGCACTTCGGCGTGCCGTCGTATCAGTTGCTTGGTGGCAAGACGCGCGACAAGGCCCGCGTCTACTACCACGTCTTCGGCCAGACGCGCGAGGAGTTGGTGCAGGGGTGCATCGACGCGAAGGAGCAGGGCTTCACGGCGGTTGGCCACCTGACGCCCTTTACGGACGACCCGCGCGATCAGCCCTACTTCAAGACGCACGCCGCCAGGATGGGCGACGCCATCGAGACGGTGCGTCAGTACCGCGAGGCGGTCGGGGACGCGGTGGACTTGTGCGTCGAAATTCACCGGCAGTTGACCCCGGCGGAGGCGATCGTGCTGGCGCGCGGGATCGAGCCGTACCACCCGTTCTTCTACGAGGACCCGACGCTGCCAGACAACTTCGACGCGATGGCCCTGATCGCGCAGCACATCAACATCCCGATCGCGACGGGCGAGCGGCTGCACACGATCTACGAGTTCGAGATGTTGCTGGCGCGCGGCGCGGTGCAGTACGTCCGCCCCGATGTCTGCATGTGCGGCGGCCTGACGGGCGCGAAGAAGATCGCCGCGCTCGCGGAGGCGCGGCACGTCGGCGTCGTGCCACACAACCCGCTCGGCCCGGTGAGTACCGCCGCCTGCATTCAACTCGCCGCGTGCATCCCGAACTTCGCGTTGCAGGAGTACCCGCTCGGTGAGAACGGCCCACCGAAGACTGAGATGGTCAAGACCACCGTGCAGCGCGAGGGCGGCTACCTCATCATCCCCGACGCGCCCGGCATCGGCATCGAACTCGCCGAGGACGCCGCCGAGCGCCACCCGTACAAGCCCCGCGCCGTCATCACCCGCTTGCACGAGGACGGGTCGGTGATGGACCAGTAAGGGAAGTGCTGAGTTGAAGAGTACTGAGTACTGAGTACTGAGTACTGAGTGGGATGCGTGCACGTCCTGGGTTGTTCCATTGTCATCTTCGCCGGGGAAGTCCTAACCCCCTGACCCCCTTCCCGCCTCGGGAAGGGGGGCGAGCCTCCGAGGGAGCGGGGCGCTATGGGGAACGCCTTGATAGTGCGATGAGTCACCCCTTCCCTCGGCGGGAAGGGATCGGGGGTTAGGATTCCTAGAGGGGAGCGGGGAATGCGGATCACGAACATCGAGACATTCTTTGTGCAGATCGCGCCGAAGTTGCGGACATGGCTCTTTGTGAAGGTCTCGACGGATGCGGGCGTGCACGGCTGGGGCGAGGCGACGCTCGAAGGCAAGGAGATGACCACCGCGACGGCGATCCACAACTACGCCGAGCAGCACGGCATTATCGGCGCGGATCCCCGGCAGATCGAGCGCATCTGGCAGATCCAGTACCGGCATGGCTTCTGGCGCGGCGGCGTGGTGCTCAACTCCGCGATCAGCGGCATCGACCAAGCGCTCTGGGACATCAAGGGCAAGCTCGCCGGGATGCCGGTCTACGAACTGCTCGGCGGCGCGGTGCGCGACCGCATCCGCATGTATACCCACGTCGCCATCGGCCTGCTGACGGAGCAAACCGCCGAGGATGTGCAGAAACTCGCCACCGCAGGCTGGACCGCGCTCAAGGCCTCCTCCTTCGCGCCAATCCCGGAGAACCACGAGGCGGACGCGGTGCGGATCGCGGTGGAGCGGGTCGCCGCCATCCGTGCGGTCGTGGGCGACACAATGGAACTCTTCGTCGATAACCACGGCCGCACGCGCGCCTCCGTCGCCTGCCGGATGCTCGACGCGCTTGCGCCGTACAATCTCGCGTGGTTCGAGGAACCCGTCACGCCGGAGGACCTCGACGGTCAGCGGCGGGTGATGGCCCACCCGAAGAACACCGACATCGCGACGGGCGAGCGGCTCTTCTCGCCGTGGGAGTTCCGTGACATCATCGAGCAGAAACTGACCGACGTGGTGCAGCCGGACATCTGCCACGCGGGCGGCATCACGGCGCTGAAGAAGATCGCGGCGATGGCGGAGGCGCACCATATCCAAGTCGCGCCGCACAACCCGCAGGGGCCAATCGCGACCGCCGCGTCGATCCATCTGGCGGCGTGCATCCCGAACTTCCGCATCCTTGAGTTCGCCAACCAATTGCATCTGCCCGGCTGGGCGGAGGTGCAACGGAACCCGCTGCCGATCATGCCCGGCTGGGCGGAACTGCCGACCGCCCCCGGCCTCGGCGTCGACTTGGACGAGGACGCGCTTGCCCGCTTCACGGTCGAGCCGACGGGCTACTACCCCGGCGTCTACGAGGAGGACGGCACGCCCGCGAATGTCTGAGTTGGCAGTCGGCAGGCGGGAGCAGAAGCGCCACGTCGCTGTCCCGTGCCAACTTCTCCGGGGTGCGACGCGGACACGGAGCTGTTCAGCCAGCCCATACACGTCGCCTTCCGCATCACGCGCTGATGGCGTCGGCTGTGACCGTCGCGGCTGACGTGGTGAGGGTCGCCGCCGCTTGGGCGTTGGGAGTTGGTCCAACCCGCAACAGTATCGTGTTCCGCCACGGGTCCTGGATGGCGACGACATCCTCCGTTCGCGTGGAGGCGAGGCCTGCCGCCGCGACCCGGTCGAGGACGGCACGCTGAGCGTCCGCCGTGGCGAAGTCGATCGTGAAGAAGCGCAGGCCGACCATGTCCGCCGGTGGGCGGGAAGCGCCCGCGCTGTGCCAGGTGTTCATCCCGATGTGGTGATGGTACCCACCGGCGGAGATGAAGAGGGCGGTCGGCATTTGGGCCACGACATCGAAGCCGAGAGTATCATGGTAGAACGCTGCGCCCTGCGCGATGTCGCCCACTTGCAGGTGGATGTGCCCAAGCCGCGTGCCTGCGGGCAGTCCGGCCCACGGTTCGTCGGCACGCGTGGCCTCCGCAAGCAAGCCACGGATATCGACCGGATCCGCCGCCATCTGCACGCGCCCATCGACCCAGCGCCACGCATCGCGCGGCCGGTCGCGGTAGACCTCGATGCCGTTCTCGTCGGGGTCCGAGAGATAGAGCGCCTCGCTGACCAGATGGTCACCCTGGCCGGGCAGCGGGAAGCCGCGATCGAGCCAGTGCCGCAACCAGCGGCCGAGGTCCACTCGTGTCGGCAGGAGGATGGCGAAGTGATACAGGCCGATATAACTCCTGCTTTCCCGTGGCCAGGGCCGCGCCCCTGGTTGTTCGGTGAGGAGAAGGAAGGGCATTCCGGCCACGCCCAGCGTGGCCGTCGAGCCATCCTGATGGAGAACCGCGAAACCCAGACCCTCGGTGTAGAAGGTCACGGAGCGTACGAGGTTGGCGACGGTGAGTGACACAAGCCCAACCTCCGTCGCGGGGTCGATGGCGCTTGTTGTGCTCCCGGCGGCCGTGTCAGTCATCTGTGTCGCATCCATGATGCGTCTCCTCTCTGGTGTGTCCGTGCTAGCCCTAGCGCACGGTGGCAGTGTCGAGGGTGATCTTTGCGATCACCGACTATCACGCTACCTGCCTCCAATGCCGCATCCATTCGCCCAAACTATCATCGCACAATTGAGCAGGACGTACGCAGTGATGCCATAGCTCGGCACAAAGGCTCGTGCGTTCTCGGTTCATCGCATGCGACGGTGCAGGCGGTGAACCGGAAGATGGCTCCGCTACGTATTGTCCAGTGAACCACGCACAATCTTGCGCGCGGGGTGGCATCGGTGGTAGAGTAGGGTACGCACGAGCAAGGCGAATACGCACGCGCGGGTGTGATACCGGTAAATAGGACGCTAGAGCGGACGGCTCCGCGATGGCGAAGCGGGTACAAAGGAGAGCGTACGGTGTTTATCAAAGACCTTTTGCAGCCCTGGCACTTGCTGATCGTTCTCGCGATCATCCTCTTGATCTTCGGCCCCGGCAAATTGTCCGGCCTCGGCAGTGCGGTCGGGTCGAGCATCCGCGACTTCAAGAAGGCAACCCGCGACGATGACGATGCGGTCGGCACGAAGACGAACAGCGGTAATATCAAGAGCGTCGCGGACGATGAGATGCAGTCGGTCGCCGCGCTGCCCGCGAAGAGCATCGTCATCGACCCGCAGCCGACGATGAGCAATCGCGTCGTCGAGATGGATGACGACGATGGCATGATTGCCTCCGCCGGGAGCACGAGCAGTGCTGCACCGATCAAAGTTGGCACCACGCGCAAGGGCTATTCCCGCCGCTAACACACCGAAGAAGTAGCGAGTAACGAGGGGTTTGGCTCCTTCTCGTTACTCGTTTCTTGTTACTCGTTACTCGCTACGCCGGGAAGGTGCTGCTCAGAAGCTTCTGCAGGATGAAAATGACGAGCAGCGCGACGAGCGGCGAGAAGTCCAGGAACCCGCCGGATGGCATAAGCCGCCGGATCGGGAGGATGATCGGGTCCGTGATCCTCATCAGAATCGCACCGATGGGTGTCCGTCCGGTCGGGTCGATCCAGGAGAAGAGCATGCGGCCGATGATCGCGAACTGCATCGCGAGCAAGAGGAACGAGAAGATATTGAAGATGAAGACCATGCGGCGTGCTACCTCACTCCATCACACCATGCGCTCAAGCGCGCACAGCCAACCGGCGCCACGGCATTACCCGCCAACCGCGACGCGCCCAAGCAGGTTCTTCAGGAGCAGGATCACGAGGAGTGCGACGAGCGGAGAGAAGTCGATCATGCCCGTCGCGGGCATTACCCGGCGAATCGGCATGATGATCGGGTCGGTAACCCTCCGCAGCAGCCCACCAATCGGTGTCCGGCCCGTCGGATCGAACCACGAGAAGAGGGAGCGCGCGATGATCGCGAACTGCAACGCCGTCAGCACATAAAAAAGGATGCTCACGAGAAAGCCCATACGATGCACTGCCTTTATCGAATCATAGTTCGCGCTCGATGTATAGCGCGACAGAAAGTGTATCGCCGCCACTGGTCAGTGTCAATCCACCGCCGTCACGCCTCATATATACGTCGCGGGCGGCTTTGCGTTTCTCGCGCACCTTTGGTATCGTGCCGTTCAGTCCCTCGCGATCGGAAAAGAGCGTGCGACAGCATGAACGGAACGGAACAGCGGATCGTACCGGCCGAACGAATTGCGCTCTCACCGGAGCGGCAGACGGCCGCGATGGCGACGCTGCTCGAAACGAGCGCCGCTGTCGCCGCGTCCCTCGATCTCGACGCGCTCCTGGAGCGAATTCTCTCCGCCATTGGTCAACTCGTGCCCTCCGAACGGGCATCGGTCGCGCTGGACGTGCCGGGCCGCGAGGTGTTGCAGCTCGTCTGCATCCGGGGTGAGCCGGAATACCGCGCGCAGTTGCTCGGCAAGGAGCGCGGCATCTTCGGGAGCCTGACCGGGCGCGCGTACCGCACGGGGGAGTCGTTCCTGATCGATGACCTGCTCGCGCCGCAATGGCGGGAGGACCTCTACCTCCCCGCCGACCACCCGGACCACCATGTGCGGCACCGGAGCGCGCTGATCGTCCCGCTCGTCGCTGATACGACCGTGGGGACCTTCTATCTCGCGCGGGAGGGCACGGGCGCCTTCACTGCGGACGACCTCTATCTGCTCAAACTCTTCGGCCCACAGGTGGCGATTGCCGTCACGAATGCCCGGCGGTACGCGGCGGCGCAGGAGCAGGCCAGAGGATTGCAGGCGCTCCTGCACGTCAGCGAGCGGTTCGTCGCGCATTCCGCACCGACCACCGAGAACCCCCTCGGTGAGATGGCGCGGGTGATCGCAGAGGAGGCGCTGTCCATCGTCCCGCACAGCCGCACGACACTCTGGCGCATCGACCCGCAGGAAGGCAATCTGCACTGTCTCGTCTACCTGCGCAATGGCGAGGTGGAGTCATCACATACGTCCCTCGCGATTGGGCAAGGGCTGACCGGCCTCGCAGTGCAGCAGCGCGAGCCGGTGCTCGTCAATGACTCGCACAACGACCCGCGCTCCGTCTTCTTCTTCGCGGAGGAGCGCGCGACGCTGCGGGAGCACATCATGGTGGTCCCGCTGATCGTCGCGGGGCGAGCGACGGGCGCATTGACCTTCATCCGGCGCGACATGCCCCCATACACCGCCGAGGAATTCGCCCGCGTTCAGCTCCTCGCTCGGCAGGCCGCCGCCAGCATGGAGCGGGCGCTGTTCACGGCGCAGTTGCAGGAGCAGAATGCCGCGCTCGTCGCCGCGAACCGACACAAGAGCGCGTTCCTCGCCAATGTCAGCCACGAACTGCGGACACCGCTCAACGCGATCATCGGCTTCGCCCAATTGCTGACGGATGAGGTGATTCTGGACGACGAGGAGCGCGCCCTCGCGTACCAGGATATTCACGAAAGCGGCAAGCACCTGCTGACGGTGGTGAACAACATTCTCGACGTGGCGCGGATCGAGGCGGGGCAGCAGGCGATTGATCGGGTCGCGTTTCCCCTCGCGCCGGAGGTGGCCGCCGCCGAGCGGATCGTCGCGCCCCTCGTCGCGGAGAAGCGGCAGCGCCTCACCGTTGATCTCGCAGACGGCCTGCCGGAGGTGATCGCCGACCGCGACCGTTTGCGGCAGGTGCTCCTCAATCTCCTCTCCAACGCGCACAAGTTCACGCCGCCGGGTGGCGCGATCACGATTCGCGCACGGGGCGCGGGGCCGGAGGTGGTGGCGATCATCGTGGAAGATACGGGAATTGGCATCGCGCCGGAGTATCAGGCAATCGTCTTCGAAGCGTTCCGGCAGGTCGAGACCGGCTACGCCCGCGCGCAGCAGGGCACCGGCCTCGGCCTGGCCCTCACCAAGCAACTCGTCGAACTGATGGGCGGCGCGATCACCCTCCAGAGCACGCCCGGTGGCGGCAGCGCGTTCACCGTCACGCTCCCCGCAGTACCGGCGTAAGGGGCGGCGCACATTCGTCAGGGAGAAACCGGGGAGAACCGCAGGAGCGCTAGAGAGGGATTGAATACAGAGGACACGGAGCGCACAGAGGGGAGAAATACAAGGGGATGCCTCCGTATGCTCCGTATTCTCTGTGCCCTCTGTGTTAAATCCCCCGGCATTTCGCATCCTCTGCGCCTCTGCGGTTGATCCCCGGTTTTCGACCCGCGACCACTCGTTTTCGTACGCCCGTTCTGGTATAATCTCTTGCTACGCGCGGTGCGCGACACCACATAAGTCC
>JAABUT010003889.1_pt1 | contig 12329 bp, 12 predicted proteins | sample 5559281 | NCBI WGS metagenome assembly JAABUT01 (sample SAMN10711880, study PRJNA513359) | rock metagenome | isolation source: Antarctica rocks | place: Antarctica: Victoria Land, Ricker Hills nord | collected 2016-01-04
CAGAAATTGAAGTTAATGGAGGTCTTCTGAACATGGTGGATGTAGTTGAAGAAGATGAGTTGTTTTGAAGGTACGCGATTTAACATGTTTTCGCGATTTACGCGAAGACTTAGTGCGGGGTACTGTAACCTCGGATCTTCCAGGGCTGCACGATAAAGGCAAAGGCCTTCTCCAACGCTTGCTAGCTTTCCAAATTCTTCTGTACTTTTCATCTGTCCTAAGTCTGGAAGGCCCGTCAAAACATGAAAGGCTAAATTTTCGCCGAGGACGGGCAACCGTTCCGCCGGAATGGGGCTGAATGTATGGTTTTCACATCTATTATCGGACTTAACAAGCCATGAGTAAAGGTTCGTAAGACCAGTAACTGAAGGGTATACGTCGTCATCTATCGATAAAGCATGCGTAATTAAGAGGAACACATGAATAGTCTCAGCGACACCCTTGAGGCAGAATACTGTTCCTTGAGCTCTTTCTTGCCCATTAGGAGGCATGGAACACGAGCAAGCACCGCGAAGGGCTTCGAACGATGACTCTGCCAGCCTGTAAAGATCGTCCATCTCAGTGACCTCCGGGCAATGCAACCATGAACTAGCAGCCATCTCAGGTAATCGCTTACAAGCGAAAGCAACGAACCCCTTACCACTAGTATCCTCACGAATGCACACCAGTGGATCTACAGGATAATAATTCCCATAACTGTGAGATGATCCATAAACGTCGGAATCGTACAGCCTCCCTCTCGGACTCGAATCCTGAATCGGATTAAAAGTCTGAATCAAAAACATGCATCTAAGGTAAATGGCAAAATGACGACCAGTTTCATTAGTCAGTAGCAAGTCGGCCATTTCATGGAATGTGTCGTGTAGGATGCTTGACCAAGGGCTTCGCCAGTTCAAGAAGTTACCACGTTGAGGTTCGTAGTAAGCCACAGTATGGACGATAGCACATCCACGTGGGACTACGACTGCTCTACTAACAACAAGCTCTGGTCTCATCCCCGTTATAGTTTCGTCAGTACAGACGATCGTGACTTGAGGTAGAATACCAACACCTAATCTTGAGCGGTAAAAGGAGAGACCAGAAGAACTGAGAATCTCCACGTCTAGTGACAAGACCCACTCCGCCAGAGCAGCCAGCCAGGCACAATCGAGTCCGCCAGTGAAAGTGGCGTTAACGAGATTCTTCCTGGAGACACTTGCCAGGGTCAAAATAGCTTTTGCCAGGTCTGTAGGTGGTGTCGGAAACTGGCGATACTTCAAATCAGGCATATTAGATTGCGATAAGATCAAACGACGGAAACCGTTTAGGATGAGAACGAAATGGCCAATATTCCGGAACATAGTTCCACAATCGCTTTCCACTGACGTAAAGCAGGTGTAAAGGACTTGGGCGCTTTTTGAAGAACGTAAAGCTCCCTAAGAACTCGCGCCGAGTACGTAGAGTCATATGTCGTAGTAAGTGCAGCACACAACGCAACAAGCGTGAGTCCTTCTTCGGTTTCGGCGAGATCGGTAACGACGTGCTTGACACCAAAACCAAACCAGATCAAGTCTCCGTACGAGCTATATTTTTTGAGCTTGAAGATGGCATCCGCGATACGTTCTTGGGCGATAGGATCAAGCGCAAAGCTGAGGCAAATAGCCCTACCAACGTGTAGAGTATATGCATCTATACCAGCTCTTGAGAGCCGTGAAAGCACGGCGATGGAGAATTGCACACTCTTGCCTGACAGTTCTACCCAGTCAACCTGTCCCTGCTGCGAGAAGCCTGAAGCCGGGGATTGAGCAACTAAAGGACCCGACGTCATTGTAAACGAACGTAGTCCAAGGCAAGAAATATATTGCCTGCGGGATGAAGCAATCCAAGGGGAAAGACAGACGGTTCGGCCTTTCCTAAAGGCACCAGGCGCTTTCGCAGAATGATTGAAACTTTCTATCGACAGACAGCGCTAAAGTTTTTGCAATACCCACAACTAATCACACAAATATCACCACTTTCAAGCACTGTGCTGAGCGAGGGATGTAAGTGTGATGCGGATGAAAGACGACTGACAGCTATCTGATGTAGGGGCCCGGGGCGGAGGGGTTCTCGGCTATGCTTCCTCTCATGTCGAGAGGTCAGCCTGGCAGCCTGGCAGCCCGCATCCGAGTACTCGTACAAGAATGAAGCAAAGCAGGCTGCAACTCGGTAAGCGAAGAGAACATCCGGTTGCTGCGTATTTAAGACCTCAAGTGGAATTGGCTGCGCCAACAGTGCGACAAAGATCGAGCAGGCGGCCGCAAGGTGCACCTTGTGTCCATGAAAGCAATCCTTGAAGCCAGAGCGCTTTCTCGGATCGGAAAAGGCTTGAGAGGATGAGATACAGTAAGACCTGGCTATAACGATGCCTAAATTCCCGCCTAACCATATCGTTACTAGGAGGTTATCGTTCTATCAAAGGTGGGCATATATATAAAATACTCCTTGTTGGTCTCAGAAAGGATATCGTTACAAAGAGAATCGTTAGGTAGAATATCGTTACAGGGGGTTCTTACTGTACCAGGATTGCGTAGTCGCAAGATCGTGTTGTGGATAATTTATCCAAAAAGCGGAACGCGAATAGTTCCTCAGGCCACATGGGAGATCGCTACGAGAAAAAGACATTTCGCCCACCGAGTGAAACGCGACAGCACGAAGAATAACCAAGGATCGAACGGTCTGTTGTCTCCCAGGCCTCAGAAGGCGCACCAGTATCCAACCAAAGCCAACCCCCGTTCTTCCAGCAATTACTCAAATTGCTAGCTTGCCAACGCTTCCACTCGTCACCGGCTTGCAAAGTCTTCCCGCAGAGCTACTTGTCGAAGTGGAACAGTCTTTACCTGTCATTAACAAAATCTCCTTGAGTCACTCTTGCCAAGATTTCAAAAGTTACTTTCTCGATTGTGGTCTGTGGAATGAAGCCCTCTCCAACGTGGAGCAGTGGATATTGCTCTGTATGTTGGACCGAGATCGCCCCCAGGATTAATTCCAATACCCTGCATCGAGAGCTCTCTGCAGCACGTGCAGAACAGTACATGAGGTAAAGTTTTTCTCACAAAGTCAACTTCAAAGAAACGCAAGTGAGTGGCAGTGTCCGGGTAGCGAAGGGAGATTGTGGATTTGTCCGCATACAGCAGTTTTTTGCGTACTTCCAGAACAATCAAAACCGAGACTAGGTAGGTGGGCCTTCAGGCCATGTGACGACCTTTACCACAAAGTTTATATAACGAGGTCCACTATCATGCTTGAGCAGTCTATACTTGCCAGTAGCGGAGCATCGCCAATATCGCAAGCTGAGGTTGCCAATGCTTTGAGGGAATTTGAATACGACATATGCCCGCACGTTCGATCGAATGACCTTTAGATTCCGACGCTATACGATCCAAAATACGCTAATATGGAGACCACATTTGACAAATTTGGATGCTTCCGCAGCATCTACAGTTAACAATTTCAGTCGCCGCAATGTGCGTTTTGCAATCTTACACTTCGGTTTCGGGTCCGGAAATTTGCTGGATCGAACAGTCAAGAGATACTTTACCTGCGAGCTCGACGAGGTTTTGTACCATCTTGCAAAGCGACCGATCCAGACTGGCTTGCTCAAATAGTCAAATCGTCAAAAGCTAGATATCTTAAACAACAATGGAAATCTTGTGAAGCGAAGGTCAATGAGCAAATACCCTCCTCCATAGTGGCAAAGTATTCAAACGTTGGCAGTTCGATCTTCTGGAGTTTTGATACAGCTGAACTGCTTCAGCCTGACGATGATGAGAATTGGTAGGCTTGGTGGACCCCGTTTTGGGCCAGCTTTGCAGTTGGTCATCGAGGATACTATGTGAATAGCTTTTTGTCCACGCTTAGATAAGCTTAGGTTTAAAGCTTCGAGAAGCCGCCAGAATCCAATCCAACGAGGCCTTATAAGCGTAGAAGGCAGGAAGCAATTTGAAACCCATCACCGCCTTGAGCGAGACGGTCCGCCCGTGATGTAATCGTAGATTTCCGGGCTAGCGCTGGCGTCAAAAAGCTGCTTTTCTGTTCTCCATAACGGACTCTCTGGCAAATTTGTTCGGGCCGTGCCTCTCCCACGAGAACGAGACGCCCAGATCGCAAAGGGTCGCTTGCGATCGACATCGTTCTCTTCGAATTTAAGCTTGTATTCTCTCAAAGCCCTACAATGATAGTACCCGTGATCTTGTATGCCAGGGCCGTCGAGCTCTATACGTGAGCGAGCTGACGGGTGTACGTACTCGTTGGTTTGTCTTAGCGGTTTTGAAGTCTCCCGGCCAGTCTCTGGGTCGACTCTGTAATAATCGCCAGGTGTACGAGTTATGCTACCGTCAAGTACATATACTCCTGTGTTTGATCGGTATAGCTCACCTAAAGGCTAGAACTCAGATATCATGATTCTCGGACATTGCAAGCAACTTACCAAAAGACCATGGTCGCGGTTTTTGACCCGATTTGATATAGTGATTTTTCGTTTGCTCGTATTGGTCAAGGATGTACTCTGGGTCGAAATCGAGGAAAGGTTCCATCTGAGATGTCATCCATGCTAAAGTGATATTTGCCTGTCCTTCGTCGTCGTAGCTGCCACCTCCAATGTTCGAGTGGACGCCCGGAAACCATACTTGCCTCAAGTTCTGCTCGACGCTGATCAGTAGAGAAAAACTCGAAGATGTTTGGAATCGCACGAAGACTGACAGTCGAATTACCGCGAGTTTTCTCCCACACAGATGGTGAGAATGCAGCTCGTTCTTCGTCTAACGCAAGGGCTTGAAAGGCGTTCTCGATACAGTTGCTGAGGCTAGTATTGAAGAACATGTATTCTTTCATTGATCTACTTTGCAGTCCAAGCTTGTCAAGCCATCCGATACGCGGAATACCTAGAGAGCCTAGTATTCTCTTGATCAGGATATATTCATATCAGCAAGGTTAAGCACTTACCGACGGTGTCCCACACGCCTATTGCTTTGATCTCCACGTTGAGCCTAGTCAACCCACGCTTTACCACAATTAGTAAATGTATCCACTACTACTAGAAAGATGCCTCGTACCCTCTCAAGCTCATCTCCATATAACGGATCGCTAGCGCTTGGCTTGTTTGGGAAAGGAATGTTCCTATAAGCTGGCCGGTACCTCGGATTCAAGCGGTTTTCGAAATCTATGAAGACTTCCGCAAGATACGGCAATCCGGCTTTTGTTAAGAGCCCGATCTCCCCAACCATTCCTGCGATGCTCCTAGCGGTAAAGGCTTCGTAGGTGTCAGCAATGTTGGTGGATTTTTCATTGGTTTATTAAGATTTACCTCCACGAGAAAAACCGAAGAAAAATATCTCGTCACCCATGCTATAATTATTGGCAAGGAAGGCATATCCTTCACGAATGTTCTCAGATAGGCCTTCCGCCGTAGCTCCCCCTATTATTCGATTTACAATGGTTCCAGTGGAGCCAACTCCAGCTTGGTAGAAGACGACTTGTGAAATGCCATCAGAGCTCTTGTTCTTGATTGCGCGAGATATACGAGTTACGTTGCTGGGGATGGGAAGCTTATGCATTTGAAGAGTAGTGGATGAGTCTAGCCAGGTTCCTTTAATACTTAAGTTAGTTGCGGAAAACAATTAATACTATGCCAATATGCTTTTACTCTTGAAAATAGCATTATAGACGGGGAATGCGTACCATCACAGCAAACGATGAGTCGTTTGCGCCGCCGTGAAGGCCCGGTTGTAGTAAGTGCAGAGTTGGATGCTTGCATGATTCCTTAATTTGGACCTTGATTTTAGAGAGGGAAAAGGTGGAACTCAAAGATGATAGTACTTAGGACAGTTCTGAGCAAAAGATCTATGTTGTCTTCATTGCTATTTTATTCACCTTGGAGGTCTTATGATGCACAACTGCTGACACGAAAAATGACAAGGTCATCATGTTGTAGACCTAGGTAGTTCACCACAACAATGTGAACAAGCACTATTTATGTCACTCAAGTGAAGCTGTGGTACACATGAAGCAATTCATCGTATGTTTATCCTTCATCGATGTCTCGAGGGGGTCATGCATCAACAATAATGCCAATGAAACGCGACGAACTGCTTACATAATGGAACACGTCCATTTCACCATATGTTACCTCCTCAATTAACTTGGGCACCTATGTAAATAATCGGACAATGAGGAGAACCTAAAGAGTCAGTATTTCGGCAACATGGCTGAAACCCCTCCCAGCTCCATTACTGTCCCGTCCTGCAGTCCTCTGGAGCAGGAAGTCCTGGATGAGTACGTCCATCTACTCGACAATTTAAACAAAGTACCATATTCCCCCCCTATTTCATTGGAACATGCACTCCAAATCCTCAGTAAAGGATCCGGAACTCGTGAAGCTGACTAATGTCCCAACCTATAGCTTTCTTCGCAGCTGAACTCCCTCGCCGATCGTCCGACTGCAGAAGTTCTGGATGGATTACGGATGCTGGAAAGGAAGACAAGTCTGGTGTGCACGTTGTTGAAAGCGAGTGTATATAGTATTGTGCTGCAGCAGCAAATCTATGGTGGGGAGGAGGGAGTGTGAAAGTGCTGGCCAAACGAATAAAGTGGAGTTCTAGAGTGCGTGAAGTTACGGCAGTAAGGTCAGGTTGGTGAGGTGATCTGGTATCACTCTTGACGGAGGCAAGGGAAATATGACTGTATGAAGGAAGGGACACGATGAGCCTTGCCGGCTGGATCTGAGTTGGAGCAATTGAATCAAAACTTGCGGTGCAATGACCGTAAGGATAACGCTTAATGTGTAACGCTATATGCATCTTGGTATATTACAATGTCATGTGTATCCCCCATAGTACACCTTTCGTACATCTACCAGCTTCTTTCCCCGTGCCCTCGCCACGTCTTCGGGTAGACGTTGGCTTAGCAAAGCCTGGACGGTTGCTTTGATAGTATTCATTGCGTTCCGAGAACGTGTGACTCGTGCAGCCAAGTCTTGAATGCCTACACAACGACATATCTCAAATATGTGGGATTGACATCGAATACCGAAGCCTGTGTGCTTTGTCAGTATGAAAGTCCCTTAAGGGTAAAGAATTACAATGTATACCTGGTGGTCTTGTCATCAACTCTAGCTCCGTTGCTCCAACTTTTCCCTTTACGTCGCCGTATATTGTCCGGTCTTCGTACCTCTGTATGGGCTGTAGATTCCTTATGGCCGCATACTGAGCCTGCTTCTTGGCGTCTTCGGGCTCCGTAGCTTTTCCCTCCCCAATACCCAGCAACCCTCTTCCGTTACCTGCAATACTCAGGTAGTACATGCTTTGTATCTTGCCTAATCTTGTCTGATTTACAACACGATGGACGACTAGATTCTTCACCCGAAACCGTCTGATTTCGTCTCGGCTAAAGCCGGTCTGCCGCATCAATCTTATCAGACCTGGATCAAGGTCTTCTTTCCCCTCGGCATCGGGTGATAATTGCGGAGCAAGACTGTCAACTTTGGGTATTGCGGGGGCGAGGTAGCTTGGAGGGTTGCGCTCCGCCTCTTCTTTACCAACAGTTAACCGCATCTTTGTCAGATACTCCACAGACTCCGCTTCACTCGCATTGGGCGCTATATTTCTAGCCCAGTGAACGAAGTCTTCGGCGATTTCGTCCTCAGTTCTGAATCGTAGGTTTGGGTCGTAATTACTCTCTGGAGCGCGCACAGGTTTATCAACAAGGTGATGGATCGTAGATAGGTCGTCGATATACTGTAGACCGAAAGTATCCTCCCGTATTGTAGCTTGATTGGCTAAATCTTGAGGATGCACCGCTTCTTCGCCTGCTTCAATTGCCGCCATCTGAGCTGGAGTATATTTTTTAGACAAGGCTGCCCTCTCGGCCTCTGAGTACGGTTGAAACTGCCCGCGGCTAAGGTTGCTTGCAACATTTCTTATAGGGGCTTTGATACTTGGATATTTTGGGGCAGGGCGTGAGCGGATTGGAGAAGAGTGGAATTTCCGTCGCAGACATGACCGGGCTGGTGCAGCTGCGTAGGCGAACAGGCAGCGAGATTGCGAAGATGCACTCATAGCTTCTCGGTCTGCGTCGCACCTTTCCACCACCTCTTCCTCTCCAATACTTCCAGGTCTTGCTGAGAGTCACACACTTGCGGTCGGAGCGAGCGCAGGGGACCAAAAGGTGCACCCTCGGCACCGTTTCATAAACAAAATCCGGCAACTTAGCCGAGACGCAAAATTACAAGTTGGGTATTGGTGATTCGGCATTCCAAACCCACCTCTACGGATATATTTGGGTTGCATTCAAGATCTATGTGCCAGTTGCGTCTTTACTCAAAAACATCCAGGTCTGCTTATGGCATCGCAACGGTCTTTTTGAGAAGCAGGCCATTGAACGAGATGACAAAAAGGACTTTTCATCAAAGTCACTCCACGAAGAGACAAAAGACCACATCTAAGCCTGCCGACGAGGGTTCTAGCGAAGAGGTTTTATTGAAGGATATCAGGCAATTGCTGTCCTTCAATGTTGCGGTACATTCACCTAAAGAAAAGAGTTCTGAAGAACGCAGCCTGCCACCCCCCAATTCGTCCTACTCGCCACCAGAAAGGTTCGCGCAGGTAGAGGTAAAAATCTTAGTATTGTCTTCTACTGGTGACGGCCTAGGTCTTTCATCTAACTCTGATCATGTCTACGTTGTACCTTTTACAGTGCCGGGAGACACTGTTACTGCCAAGGTTGTCAATTACTTTGCTAGAGATCAATACACTTTGACGGATTTTGTGAAACTCATTGAACCATCGCCACGGAGAGATGATGCGCTCATTAAGTGTCCATACTTTGCAAAATGCTCAGGTTGCCAATTCCAAATGCTTCCATATGAGCAACAGTTGGCTCACAAGAAAACCATCATCGAAAAAGCATACCTCAACTTCTCTACTTTGACTCCTGAGCTCATACCTGCCATTGACGATACGGTTGCCTCTCCACTGCAATATAGCTATCGCACCAAGTTGACACCTCACTTTGATGGCCCGCCAGGCAGCCTTAGTCGGAAGGTAAGGCGCGACAACTCTCTAAAAAGAGGATTTGAAGAAATCCCACCCATTGGCTTTAACTTGAAGAACATTCGCAGAACCATAGACATAGAGGACTGTCCGATTGGCACTGATGCGGTGCGGTTAGGAATGAAGAGAGAAAGGAAGAGAGTTATTGCAGAGCTCTCACAGTACAGTAGAGGGGCAACTATTCTCTTGAGAGAAAGTACTACAAGAAAACCAAAACCAGACAGTGATTACCCAAAGGATGAATCATCAAATCTGAGCGATGGGCATATTGAAGCTTCACCAGAGCAAGCAGACGCATCGCCTAATGGTACGGCTTGGAGAACTGCGAATGCCCAGGACGCCGGTGCTCGTAGCATCCGTGACAGCTCTCCGTCATACAATGAGGAGAAGACCTGTATAACAGATCAACGGGCTACATCGACCGAATACATCGATGATTTTGTATTCAAGAATCCAGCAGGGGCTTTCTTCCAGAATAACAACTCGATCCTTCCAAGATTTACTGCCTATATCCGCGATCACATTTTACCGCCCGAAATGGAAGTGAACCCGAAGCCTATCAAACACCTCATAGATGCATACTGTGGCTCGGGACTCTTCACCGTCACACTATCCTCGCTGTTCTCCTCGTCCATCGGTATCGACATCGCTGGTGGATCCACTGCGTTTGCCAAAGAGAACGCCAAAGCAAACAATGTCTCCAACGCCTCGTTTATGACCGCAGATGCATCGGCTCTCTTCAAAGAAGTTGCCTTTCCCGCCGATGAAACGGTTGTTGTCATCGATCCACCAAGGAAAGGCTGCGATGAAGCTTTCCTCACCCAGCTTCTGCAATTTGGACCACGAAGAGTTGTCTACGTGAGCTGTAATGTCCACACCCAAGCTAGAGATGTCGGAGTTTTGGTTGAGGGCCGTTGGGACTGTAGATATGAGATTGAGAGTCTTCGGGGGTTTGACTTCTTCCCACAAACTGGCCATGTCGAGGGCGTGGCTATTCTTAATAGAATGCACAAAGCTCAAAATTAACGTTGTTATTGACTGTGGATCAAGGGAGTTAGTCGCGAATGGCGGGGATATACCCGATCTATCTGCCGGAATTGCTCGGTTCGAGCTCCCTGGTCTCTGCCATCGTATATGTAGAAGCCCCAACGGAAAAGCAAATGTGCGGTAGTGAATCAAGACCTCGAATACCAACGGTAAAACATAACACGCCCGGATACCACCGCTGGCTACGCAGGCCGCGATAGCTGCGGCTTGTCGGATGCAGCGATCATCCCTTCGTGTATCCTCCAAGGTCATCACCGTTCCGGTTGAGTTAGGGCACCGCTAGATAAGATCGAGAAAATACCAACACCGCCGTCTACGTCCACGTCCACAAGCAGCTTAGGAAGAGTTCATAGATGCCAGTCTTAGAGGTACCTTTGACATTAAGATAGCGCAGGATGAAGACGAAAGATACAGGTATTAGGCATAATAGAAAGCGAACAAACCGTGGTATTCCATCTTTATTGCACCTCATGCTAAGTCATCTGGAGGCCTGTCTGGGTTTGGATGTGATGGAGATGAACGCTTGCCAAACGAATCTTGGAAACATCACTTTTCTATTGATCTCTATCGATTGACAGTAACTGTTCTTATAAACCTCTTTCTTAAATTTGAAAAGCATGCATCAAGACCGACCTCTAGAACCGCCAGAGACAACCTCAAGGCGTCAGTAATCTTTCCTCCCTCCCCCATACCCCTGTTCTCCCAAAGCACCTCCTACTCCAACCCCCCTCAACATCCCCTCAATCTCCCTCCTAACCTCCACAACCCCCTCATCGCCCTCAAACCCGGCATTACTCCCATTCCCCCAAAACCCCTCCACCTCCCCCAACGCCGCCTCAAGATTCCCCCGACTCCTCCCACAAAACCTAGCCACAAACTCCGGATGCACCGTCTGATAATGATGCGACATCTCAAAAAAATTGCGCTCGCTCGACGTCTCGATCAGCTTTGCGATATCAGTTTTGCCCGTGCGCTGCTGCTCCTTTTGTGAGAAGACGGAGAGGAAATGCGCTTTGTCGGCGGAGAAGTCGAGGTTGTGGAGTGGTTCTGGGAGGTGGGGGGGGGATTGCGCCGGGGACAGTCTCAAGGAGTTTGGGCCAGACGGCGGATTTTTGGAGGGGGAGGGCGAAGGCTGCGTCCCAGTCTATCAAGCTGAACAGAGATGATGAGTTTCTAATGATATATGGACCAGTGGAAGCATATTGTAAGGGAGATGGGAGTACAACTTACCCCTTAATGTTATACTCCTCGTCAATGATAATGTTGGCATTGTGGAGGTCCGGATGCATCACAACCCAGGGGCTATGCTCGTGTTCTGAGACAACGTATCTGGGAATCATGGATCGTTGGATCAGGTAATCGATGGCCATTGAGGTGTTCTTCCGTCGGAAATTACGGCGTAGAGCTCTGTCTATGCTTTCAGTCAACCAGACAGTCGTTGTGACAGGAGTATGCTTGGGAGTGCCGTCGGGTACGCCTGCTCTTTGGTTAGTTGAAGGCGATAAGGAAAGCTAGACGGTCAATCACCATAGAATGGGATATCTCCCTCAATCTTGTTGTTTGATAACATGTCCAACATCATGCCCGCAAGCTGATCCAGCAACTTATGCCTTATGGGAACGGTTGGACTGGCCAAACTCCATACCGGCATATGTTTGCCCTCAATCCAATCCAATAGCATATATGCCACACCGACGGGATTATTTCTCTCCACGCCCGCATCAAAGTAGCCGTGAAGACGAGGAGCAGGAATGTTCGGAAGATTGTGCGCAAGAAATTCGAGAGGTTTCACAGATATTTGCAAGAAGGAGTATTCTTGGTCTTCTGGAATGCGAGCGGCCCAGCACTTGTTCTCCCCTGGAAACTTTATAATAAAAATAGTGCAACTAGATTGAGTGATGGGTTCGCCAATGAAGTAGCAGGGAGATCCGCTAGAGAGCGAAGTAGCGGTATGAAGCAAAGCATCCTTGTTCAGCTTTTCCAGCGTCTCATTTGAGGGAGACACCTTGGAATATTCGAGTTAGGAAATGAAGCGAGAGAAGTGCCGAACGTAAGGTTATCTCTGGATGGAAGTATTTTTGACAGTGTGGATATCCGTGCCCCCCACTTTCGCTCAGTTCTTCGCTTAGTGCTCACCAGCCATACACCACTTCCAGCCATGCACCACTAAACTTCATATTTTTGATCCACCACCTTCAAAAATCCACCAAATTTCAA
>JAABUT010003890.1_pt1 | contig 12329 bp, 9 predicted proteins | sample 5559281 | NCBI WGS metagenome assembly JAABUT01 (sample SAMN10711880, study PRJNA513359) | rock metagenome | isolation source: Antarctica rocks | place: Antarctica: Victoria Land, Ricker Hills nord | collected 2016-01-04
CGGCAGGCGGCCGGGCCGGCGCGCGCCAAGCCCGCCCGCAGTTGGTGCCGATCGATCTGGGCGGGACGGTCATCGACACCCCGGTGATCCTGGCGCCGATGTCCGGCGTCACCGACCTGCCGTTCCGCCGGCTGTCGCGCGCCCTCGGCACCGGGCTGGTGGTGTCCGAGATGATCGCCAGCTGGGCGATGGTGCGGGAGAACCGCGTCACGTTGCGCATGGCGCAGACGGATGTCGCGGAAACGGGTCAGCCGACGTCGATCCAGCTTGCCGGCTGCGACCCGGCGGCGATGGCGGAGGCGGCGCGCATCGCAGTGGATCACGGCGCCGCCATCGTCGACATCAACTTCGGCTGCCCGGTGAAGAAGGTCGCCATCGGGCAGATGGCCGGCAGCGCGCTGATGCGCAACGAGACCGCCGCCGCCGCCATCCTGGCCGCCACCGTGCGCGCCGTCAGCGTGCCGGTCACGCTGAAGATGCGCATGGGCTGGGACCACGACAGCCTGAACGCGCCCGCCCTAGCGCGCATCGCCCAGGATGTCGGCATCCGCATGGTCACCGTGCACGGGCGCACCCGCCAGCAGCTGTACACCGGCCGCGCCGACTGGGACTTCATCGCCCGCGTCAAGCAGGCGGTTTGCATTCCGGTCATCGCCAACGGCGACATCCTGACCGTGGAGGACGCTGCCGAGGCGATGGCCCGGTCCGGCGCGGACGGCGTGATGATCGGTCGCGGCTGCTACGGGCGGCCCTGGTTCCCGGCCCAGGTGGCACACCACTTGCGCACCGGCCAGCATCTGCCGGACCCTGATCTGGCGGCGCAGAAGCGGATCATGCTCAGCCACTACCACGCCATGCTGGCGCATTTCGGCACCGAACCCGGCCTGCGCGTCGCCCGCAAGCACGTCGCCTGGTACTCGCGCGGCCTGCCCGGCTCGGCGGAGTTCCGCGCCGCGGTGATGCGGCTGGGCGAGGTCGGCACCGTGCTGGACGCGATCGACCGCTTCTACGACGGGCTGATCGAGCGTGGCGTGGCGCGCGCGGCCGGGCCTGCGCAGCCCGAGACGGCACAGGCGGAGGCCGCATGAGGGCGGCGCTGCTGCGGGTGGTGGGCCGACGGGAGGCGCCCAAGGCGGTGCCGAAACCGGTCGACGCCACCGCCCTGTTGGCCGCAGCCCCGGTTGCGATGGTGCTGCTGGACGTGGCCGACCGCTTCCGCTTCGCAAACCAGGCCGCCGAGCAGTTCCTCGGCATCTCCGCCGCCAGCCTGTACCAGCTCGGCCTGCAGGACCTGGTGCCGCCCGACAACCCCATCTTCCTGCTGATCGCCCAGGTGCGGGGCGGCGACGTCACCATCTCCGAGCACGACATGGCCCTGGAAAGCCCGCGCCTGCGCAAGTCCGGCATCACCGTGCAGGGCTCGCCGGTGCCGGAGGAGCCGGGGTCGGTGCTGCTGGTGCTGCAGGACGCCTCGACCGCCCGCGCGCTGAACCGGCAGATGAGCTTCCGCAGCGCCGCCCGCAGCGTCGCCGGCATGGCAGCCATTCTGGCGCACGAGGTGAAGAACCCGCTGTCCGGCATCCGCGGCGCCGCCCAGCTGCTGGAGGCCAGCGTGGCGCCCGACGACCGCGAGCTGACCGTGCTGATCCGCGACGAGGCCGACCGCATCCATGCCCTGGTCGACCGCATGGAGGTGTTCGGCGAAAAGCCGGTCGAACACGGCGCGGTCAACATCCACCGCGTGCTGGAACACGTCCGCCGGCTGGCACAGTCCGGTTTCGCCGCCGACATCCGCTTCGTCGAGGAATACGACCCGTCGCTGCCGTCGGTGCACGGCAACCGCGACCAGCTGGTGCAGGTGCTGCTCAATCTGGTCAAGAACGCCGCGGAGGCGGCTGGGGTCAAGAACGCCGCGGAAGCGGCTGGGGTCAAGAACGCCGCAGAGGCGATCACCGACCCCGCCGTCGCTCGCGGCGAGATCACCCTCACCACCGCCTACCGGCACGGTCCGCGCCTGGCGATGCCCGGCAGCGGCACAAGGCTGCACCTGCCGTTGGTGGTGGCGGTGCGCGACAACGGTGCCGGCATCCCCGACGACATCCGTGCCAACCTGTTCGACCCCTTCGTCAGCTCCAAGCCGTCCGGCAGCGGGCTGGGCCTGGCGCTGGTGGCCAAGATCGTCGCCGACCACGGCGGGCTGATCGAGGTGGACAGCCGCCCGGGCCGGACCGAGTTCCGCCTGCACCTGCCGATGCTGTCCGATGACCGCGGCGGCGTTTGATGACCCTGCCGACCGTGCTGATCGCCGATGACGACCGTTCCATCCGCACGGTGCTGACCCAGGCGCTGGGCCGCTCCGGCTACCAGGTGCGCAGCACCGGCAACGCCGCGACGCTGTGGCGCTGGGTGGAGGAAGGCGAGGGCGACCTGGTGATCACCGACGTGGTGATGCCCAACGAGAACGGCCTGGACCTGATCCCGCGCATCCGGCGCATCCGCCCCGAGCTGCGGGTGATCGTGATGAGCGCGCAGTCCACCCTGCTGACGGCGGTGAAGGCCACCCAGCGCGGCGCCTTCGAATATCTGCCCAAGCCGTTCGACCTGGCCGAGCTGCTGGCCGTGGTCGCGCGCGCGCTGCTGGCGTCGCCGGTGGAAGGCGCCCGCCCGCCGGCGGCCCCGCGCGACGCCGAGGAACGCCTGCCGCTGATCGGCCGGTCGGCGGCGATGCAGGAGATCTACCGCACCATCGCGCGGCTGACCACGGCCGACCTGACGGTGATGATCAACGGCGAAAGCGGCACCGGCAAGGAGCTGGTGGCGCGTGCGCTGCACGACTACGGCCGCCGCCGCGCCGGGCCGTTCGTCGCCATCAACATGGCCGCCATCCCGCGCGAGCTGATCGAGAGCGAGCTGTTCGGCCACGAGCGCGGCGCCTTCACCGGCGCCACCAACCGCAACCAGGGCCGCTTCGAGCAGGCCCACGGCGGCACCTTGTTCCTGGACGAGATCGGCGACATGCCCGCCGAGGCGCAGACCCGCCTGCTGCGGGTGCTGCAGGAAGGCGAGTTCAACACCGTCGGCGGACGCCAGGCGATCCGCGCCAACGTGCGCATCATCGCCGCCACCCACCGCGACCTGCGGGCCGCCATCCGCCAGGGCCAGTTCCGCGAGGACTTATTTTACCGCCTGAACGTGGTGCCGATCCGCCTGCCGCCGCTGCGCGAGCGCGCCGAGGACATCGCCGACCTCGCCCGCCACTTCCTGGAACGCGCGCGCGAGGCCGGGCTGCCGGGCAAAAGCTTCGACCAGGGCGCCGTCGAGGTCCTGCGGTCACATCGGTGGCCGGGCAACGTGCGCGAGCTGGAGAACCTGATGCACCGTCTGGCCGCCCTGTGCGCCGACGAGGTGATCACGGCCGCGGCCATGCGCGCCGAGCTGACCGACATCGAGGCGGTGGCCGGGCCGCTTGCCGGCCACGCGGTCCAGGCCGGTGCCGCCGGCGACAGCGGGCCGGAACCTTTGGCGCGCGCGGTGGAACGCCACATCCGCCAGTTCCTCGCCGCCCACCGCGACGGGCTGGGGCCGTCCGACATCTACGACCGCGTGCTCGCCGAGGTGGAGCGCCCGCTGATCCGCATGACCCTGGCGGCGACCCGCGGCAACCAGATCAAGGCGGCGTCCATGCTCGGCCTGAACCGCAACACGCTGCGCAAGAAAATCCGCGACCTGGAAATTCCGGTCGTGCGCGGCATCGGCTAGCGGGCGGCAGGCCGTCATGGACACGGTATCCAGCCTGCCGGGCCGGCCACGCGCCACGTCGCGTCTGCGCCGGCTGGCCGACACGATGCTGGGCAAGCTGGTCACCTTGCTGCTCGCCGCCTTCGCGCTGGTGCTGGGCATCGCCACCTTCGTGGTGCTGGCCAGCGGAGTGCCGCAGCCCAACCGGGTGGTCGGTCTGGTGCTGGCCAACCTGGTGGTGCTGCTGGTGCTGGGCGCCGTGCTGGCCGGGCGGCTGACGCGGATGGTGGTCGAACGCCGCCGGGGTGCGGCCGGCGCCCGGCTGCACGTGCGCCTGGTGCTGCTGTTCAGCGTGGTGGCGGTCACGCCGGCGATCGTGGTGGCGGTGTTCTCCACCGTGTTCTTTAACCTGGGCATCCAGGCCTGGTTCAACGAGCCGGTGCGCGAGGCGCTGCGCGAAAGCCTGGAGGTGGCGCGCGGCTACGCCGACGAGCACCGCAACAACATCCGCGCCGACGCGCTCGGCATGGCCAACGACCTGTCCCGCGCCGGCCGCATGCTGTCCAACGACCCCAACGCCTTCGCCGACTTCCTGGCCACGCAGACCGCGCTGCGCGGCCTGACCGAGGCGGTGATCTACGAACCCGTCACCGGCCAGGTGGTGGCCTCCGCCGGGGTCATGGCCGGCGCCGGCGCCGATCTGCCGCCGAGCTGGGCCACCGAGATGGCGCGCGGCGGCGACGTGGCGGTGCTGGGCAGCCCGGACGGCACCCGGGTGCGCTCGGTGGTGCAGCTGGACGCCACCCCCAGCCTGATGCTGCTGCTGGGGCGGCCGGTCGACATGAGCATCCTGGACCACATCGCGCGCACCGAACGGGCGGTGGCGGCGTACTCGCATCTGGACGACAGCCGGTCCGGCCTGCAGGTCACCTTCGCGCTGATCTTCGCCGTGGTGGCGCTGCTGGTGCTGGCCGCCGCCGCGCTGATCGGGCTGGTGCTGGCCAACCAGATCGCCCGCCCGGTCGGCGGGCTTATCATGGCGGCCGAGCGGGTGCGCGCCGGCGACCTGTCCGTGCGGGTGCCGGAAGCGGCCACCGACGACGAGCTGGCCGGGCTGTCGCGCGCGTTCAACCGCATGACCGGCCAGCTGTCCGCCCAGCGCAGCGAGCTGATGAGCGCCTATGGCCAGATCGACGCCCGCCGCCGCTTCACCGAGGCGGTGCTGTCCGGCGTGTCGGCCGGCGTCATCGGCCTGGACGCGCACGGCCGCATCGAGCTGCCGAACCGCGCCGCCAGCGAGCTGCTGGGCCTCGACCTGCTGCGCGCCGTCAGCATGCGCCTGGCCGAGCTGGTGCCGGAGTTCGGGCCCGTCATCCAGGCGGCGGTCGCCGAGCCGGACCGTGCCCACACCGCCGAGGTGCAGATCGGCCCCGCCACCCGCCGCCGGGTGCTGCTGCTGCGCATCGGCGCGGACCAGTCCCGCGCCCACGACGCCACCGAAGCCGAGCCGGTGCCAAACGCCGCCCTGTTCCACTTCGTCGCCACCTTCGACGACATCACCGCCCTGCAATCCGCCCAGCGCAAGGCGGCCTGGGCCGACGTGGCGCGGCGCATCGCCCACGAGATCAAGAACCCGCTGACGCCGATCCAGCTGTCCGCCGAACGCCTGAAACGCCGCTTCGCCCGCGAGATCACCTCCGATCCCGAGACCTTCATCCAGTGCGCCGACACCATCGTCCGCCACGTCGGCGACATCGGCCGCATGGTGGACGAGTTCTCCGCCTTCGCGCGCATGCCGCAGCCGGTGATCAAGCCGGAGGATGTCAGCCGCATCGTCCGCGAGTCGCTCATCTTGCAGAAGAACGCCCGGCCGCAGCTGGAATGGGTGACGGCGATCCCGGACCGGGGGCCGGTCGCACCCTGCGACCGCCGCCTGATCGGCCAGGCGCTGACCAACCTGCTGCAGAACGCCACCGAAGCGCTGGCCATGCGCTCCGATGCCGCCGGCGGGCGGATCGAGATCGTGCTGGCCGCCGAAGCCGGCAACGTCGTCATCCGCGTCAGCGACGACGGCGTCGGCCTGCCGCAGCAGGACCGCGAGCGGCTGACCGAACCCTACGTGACCCACAAGCCCAAAGGCACCGGGCTGGGGCTGGCGATCGTCAAGAAGATCATGGAGGACCACGGCGGCCGGGTGACGCTGGACGACCGCATCGCTCGTTTGGACTGGCCAGGCAGCGGCTCTGTGGCCACACTGCTGTGGCCGATCGGCACGCCGCCTGTCGCCCGCGCGCTTCCGGCAGCCGCCGAAGCGCACGACGTTCGATCCTGAGGACACGCGATGGCCCACGAAATCCTGATCATCGACGACGAGCCCGACATCCGCATGCTGGTCGAGGGCATCCTGCGCGACGAGGGCTACGAGACCCGCCAGGCCGGCGACTCGGACCAGGCCATCCAGGCTTTCCGCGCCCGCCGCCCGTCGTTGGTGATCCTGGACGTGTGGCTGCAAGGCTCCAAGCTCGACGGCCTGGGCATTCTGCAGGCGCTGCACAGCGAGCATCCGCAGGTGCCGGTGGTGATGATCTCCGGCCACGGCAACATCGAAACCGCCGTCAGCGCCATCCAGCAGGGCGCCTACGACTTCCTGGAGAAGCCGTTCCAGTCCGACCGCCTGCTGCTGGTCGCCCGCCGCGCCCTGGAAGCCGCCCGCCTGGCGCGCGAGAACGCCGAGCTGCGCCTGCGCGCCGGCGCCGAGGCCGAGCTGACCGGCGACAGCGGCGCCATCGCCGTGCTGCGCGCCGCCGTCGAGAAGGTCGCCCCCACCGGGTCGCGCGTGCTGATCACCGGCCCGGCCGGATCGGGCAAGGAGGTCGTGGCGCGGATGATCCACGCCCGCTCGCGCCGCGCCGACGGGCCGTTCATCGCGCTGAACTGCGCCACGCTGAACCCCGCCCGCTTCGAGGCGGAGCTGTTCGGCATCGAGGGCGGCGCCGACGCCATGGCCGTGCCGCGCCGCGCCGGCGTGCTGGAACGCGCCCACGGCGGCAGCCTGCTGCTGGACGAGGTGTCCGACATGCCGCTAGAAACCCAGGGCAAGATCGTCCGCGCGCTGCAGGACATGAGCTTCGAACGCCTAGGCGGCTCCCAGCGGGTGAAGGTCGACGTGCGCGTGCTGTCCATCACCAACAAGGACCTGCACGCCGAGATCGCCGCCGGCCGCTTCCGCGAGGACCTGTTCTACCGCCTGGCGGTGTTCCCGCTGCGCGTGCCGGCCCTGCGCGAACGCCGCGAGGACGTGCCGATGCTGGCCCGCCACTTCCTCGAACGTTCCGCCGAGGTCGCCGGCATGAACGCCCGCGAGCTGTCGACCGACGCGCTGACGGCGCTGCAGGCCTACGACTGGCCCGGCAACGTGCGCCAGCTGCGCAACCAGATGGACTGGCTGCTCATCATGGCGCCGGGCCACCAGACCGACCCGATCCGCGCCGACATGCTGCCACCCGAAATCGGCGCCACCGCGCCCGCCCTGTTCAACGCCGACCCGGGTGCGGACATCATGACCCTGCCGCTGCGCGACGCCCGCGACCTGTTCGAGACCCAGTACCTCGAAGCCCAGCTGCTGCGCTTCGGCGGCAACATCAGCCGCACCGCATCCTTCGTCGGCATGGAACGCAGCGCCCTGCACCGCAAGCTGAAGCAGCTTGGCGTCGGCGGCGACGACCGCGCCTGAAGCGGAACGTTGCGCCACCCCTCATGGCCGGCGGCGCTTGTCACGACTCCTTGAAATACCGCTTCCTTCATGGCACCGATGTGTCGAGTGTGGATGCGCGCCCTCGGCTGGGGGCGCATACGTTGACGGGCATGGCAGGCGGATCGATGCGGCGGGCGAGGGCAGCCGGCGGCGGCGCCTTGCAGCCAAAGGCTTGGCCACGCGCTTGCGTGTGCTGGCCTGCTAACACTGCCTGTGCCTTTGATGGGTCGAAGCGGAACGCCGCGACCGTTTCCCATCCTTCAATCTCAACCCTCGGCCATGAAGCCAGGAAAAAAGGATATCTGCCGTGGCCACCGAGAAGACCCAGAACGTGCAGGACGTGTTCCTGAACCACGTGCGCAAGAACAAGACCCCCGTGACCGTGTTCCTGGTGAACGGCGTCAAGCTGCAGGGCATCATCACCTGGTTCGACAACTTCTCCGTCCTGCTGCGGCGCGACGGGCACACCCAGCTGGTCTACAAGCACGCCATCAGCACCGTGATGCCGGGCGCGCCGATCCAGCTGTTCGACGGGCTTAAGGTCGAGGCCAGCGGCAACACCCTGACCATCAGCGGACGGGAGGCTTCCACTGCCGCAACCGAGTGACCACGCCCCTAACCTGCCCGCCTCCAACCTAACAGCCATGCCGACGCGCGCGGCCGTCATCCTGCCGTGGGAGAAGCCGGGCCGACACGATGTCCAGCGCGCCGCCGACGCCCGCGTGGCCGAGGCGGTCGGACTGGCCGCGTCCATCGGCCTGGTGGTGGTGCACACCGCCATATTGCCTCTGCGCGCGCGCCGGTCCTCCACCTTGCTGGGCGAGGGCCAGATCAAGATGCAGGGCGACGCGCTGCATGCGGCCGGCGATGTCGCCGTGGTGGTGGTCGACGCCCAGCTCAGCCCGGTGCAGCAGCGCAACCTGGAGAAGGCCTGGGAGTGCAAGGTGATCGACCGCACCGGGCTCATCCTCGACATCTTCGGCGAGCGCGCGCGCACCAAGGAGGGCGCGTTGCAGGTCGAGCTGGCGCATCTGGACTACCAGCGCAGCCGGCTAGTCCGGTCCTGGACCCACCTTGAACGCCAGCGCGGCGGCTTCGGCTTCCTGGGCGGTCCCGGCGAAACCCAGATCGAGGCCGACCGCCGGCTGATCGGCGACCGCATCGTGCGGCTGAAGCGCGAGCTGGAGCAGGTGCGCCGCACCCGCGGCCTGCACCGCACGCAGCGCAACCGGGTGCCGCATCCGGTGGTGGCGCTGGTCGGCTACACCAACGCCGGCAAAAGCACCCTGTTCAACGCCGTGACTGGGGCCGAGGTGGTGGCGCGCGACCAGCTGTTCGCCACCCTGGACCCGACCATGCGCGGCCTGCGGCTGCCGTCGGGGCGCCAGATCATCCTTTCCGACACCGTGGGCTTCATCAGCGAGTTGCCGACCGAGCTGGTGGAAGCCTTCCGCGCCACCTTGGAGGAGGTCGCGGCGGCCGACGTGATCCTGCACGTGCGCGACATCGCCCATCCCGACACGACGGCCCAGCGCGCCGACGTGATCGCGGTGCTGGACGGCATGGTCGCCGACGGCACGCTGGACGAGGCCTGGCCGGCCCGCACCATCGAGGTGCTGAACAAGTGCGACCTGATGGGCGGCACCGATCAGGTGGCCATCCGGCCGGGCATGGTCGCGGTGTCCGCCATCACCGGCGAGGGGCTGGACGACCTGAGCGCCGCCATCGACGCGCGCCTCGCGTCGGGCATGGAGGTCGCCAGCTACGACATCCCTTCTGCGGACGGGCAGCGTCTGGCGTGGCTGTATCAGCACGGCGAGGTGGTGGCGCGCAGCGACGGCGAGGACGCCGTCCACATCACCGTGCGCCTGCTGCCGGCCGACCGCTCCCGCTTCGAACGCGTCGACCGCAGCGCGTGAGCCTTTCCCGCGCGGCGCTGGAGGTGGTTGGCGGCATCGTCGAGGCTGCTGCCGTGGCCGAGATCATGCCGCGCTTCCGCCGCCTGGCGGCGACCGACATCCGCGCCAAGGACGGCCCGCTGGACATCGTGACCGAGGCCGACGAAGCCGCCGAGCGCCGCATCGAGGCCGAGTTGCGCCGGCACTTCCCCGGCTGCACGGTGGTGGGCGAGGAAGCCGCCTCCGTTGACCCGTCGCTGCTGGACCGCCTGGCCGACGCCGAGCTGGCCTTCGTCGTCGACCCGATCGACGGCACCAGCAACTACGCTTCCGGCCTGCCGCTATTCGGCAGCATGGTGGGCGTGCTGGTGCGCGGCGAGATCGTCGGCGCCGCGATCCACGACCCGATGGGCCGCGACACCGCCTTCGCCCTGCGCGGGGAGGGCGCCTGGACCCGCGCCGGCAGTGCCGTGACCGACCTGCGCGTCGCCGCCCCGGTGCCGCTGGCCGAGATGGCGGGGGCGGCAAGCTGGCGCTTCCTGGCCGAGCCGCTGCGCTCGACCGTGTGCCGCAACCTGCCGCGTGTCGCCGCCAGCTTCCAGTACCGCTGTGCGGCGCACGAATACCGCCTGATCGCCGGCGGCCATTGCCACTACCTGCTGTACGGCCGGCTGCTGCCCTGGGACCACGCCGCCGGCTGGCTGCTGCACCGGGAGGCCGGCGGCTATTCCGCCTGCTTCGACGGCACGCCCTACCGGGCCACGGTCCATCACGGCGGCTTGATCTGCGCACCCGACCGCGCCGGTTGGGAAGCGCTGCACGACGGATTGCTGAAGGAATAGGTCATGAGCCGGTTGCCGGGCAAGGAACGGCGGCGGATGGCTTCGCCCGCCACGTTCAGCCTCTCTGGCCGGAGCGCCCGCATGAGTCGCGTTGCCCTGATGCTCGCGTTGCTCGTCCTGCTCGTTCCCGGATGCGCCCTGACCACGGCGACGTCGCTGGAGGCCGAGGTGGCGGCCGTTGAGCTGCGTGGCCTCGGCCTGCTCGATCAGACCCTCGCGGTGGCGCTGTGCGTCAGCAATCCCACCGACGCGGGGTTGTCGTTCCGCAGGGTCGCGGCGGCATTGGAGATCGCCGGCGCGCCGTTGGTGGAGGGCGCGAGCGAGGCACCCGTGCAGCTGCCGCCACGATCCTCGGTGGTGGTGCCGTTCACCGTGACGACCACGGTTCGCAACCTGGGTGCGCAGCTGCTGGATGTGGTGGGTTCCGGCGGGGTGGAGGAGTATCGCGTCCGCGGCCGCGTGCAACTCGACGGGACGCTCCCGGTCACCTTGCCGTTCAGCCGCAGCGGCCGCCTTGATCTGCTCGCCATGGGAACACGGATGCTCAGCCTTCGCGGCCAGCTTGACCTGCTCGCCACGGGAACGCGGCTGCTGGCGGACAGTGCCGCCGCCGCGGCGTCCGACACCCGGTGTGGCAGGGTCGTCGCTTTTTAAGCGCGGAATCCGGTGGGATGACGGTGCTGGCGAAGCAACACAGGGTCAGGGCTCCGTTGCCTTCACCGACTCCCACAACGCTTCCATTTCATCGAGGGTAGCGTCCGCCGGCAGGCGCCCCTGCCCGGCCAGGGCGTTCTCCACGGCTCCGAACCGGCGCGCGAACTTCAGGTTGGCGTGGCGCAGGCAGCTCTCCGGGTCAAGGTCCAGCTTGCGCGCCAGGTTGGCCAGCACGAACAGCATGTCGCCCAGCTCGTCCTGCAACCTTGCACGGTCGGCGTCGGGCAGTTCGGCGCGCAGTTCCGCGGTTTCCTCCGCCAGCTTGTCCAGCACCGCGGACGCGTCCGGCCAGTCGAAGCCGACGCGGGCGGCGCGGGCGGTCAGCTTCAGGGCGCGGGTCAGGGCGGGCAGGGCGACGGGAATGCCGGCCAGGGTGCCGGTTTCCGCTCGGGCGGTGCGTTCGGCACGCTTCTGGTCCTCCCACGCGCGCGCCTGCATGCCGGCGGTGCGGGCGGCGGCCTCGCCGAACACGTGCGGGTGGCGCCGGACCATCTTGTCGGCGATGGCGCGGGCCACGTCGGCGAAGGCGAAGCGGCCGGCCTCCTCGGCCATGCGGGCGTGGAACACCACCTGGAACAGCAGGTCGCCGAGTTCGTCCGGCAAGGCGGCGAAATCGCGCCGGGCGATGGCGTCGGCGACCTCGTAGGCTTCCTCGATGGTATAGGGAGAGATGCTGTCGAAGTCCTGGGCGATGTCCCAGGGGCAGCCGGCGGGCGGCGTGCGCAGCGCCTGCATGATGTCCAGCAGGCGGCGCAACTCGGTTTCGGCGTCGTGGCTCACGGCGGTTTCCTGCGGCGGTGATCTGGTCCAACCTGGCGGCATGACCGATCCCAGACTGTTCGCGCCGGCCACCGAACGCAACTGCGACGCCATCCTGGCCGTGCTGCGCCGCCACCTGCCGCCGTCCGGCCTGGTGCTGGAGGTCACCAGCGGCACCGGCGAGCACGCCGCCCACTTCGCCGCCGCCCTGCCTGGCCTCGACTTCCAGCCCAGCGATCCCGTCGCCGAACGCCGCGCCAGCATCGACGCCTGGGCCGCCGGCCGGCCCAACATCCGCCCCGCCGTCGAACTGGACACATGCGCCGCCTGGCCGCTGAGCCACGCCGACGCGATCCTGTGCTTCAACATGATCCACATCGCACCGTGGTCCGCCACCCTGGGCCTGCTGCGCGGCGCGGCCAAGGTCCTGCCGGCCGGCGCGCCGCTCATCCTGTACGGCCCATACCACCGGGCGGACGCGGACACCGCGCCGAGCAACGCGGCCTTCGACGCCGACCTGCGCCGGCGCGACCCGGCCTGGGGCTTGCGCGGCCTGGAAGCGGTGACCCAGGCGGCGCAGGGCTTCGGCCCCCCGACCGTCGAGGACATGCCGGCCAACAACCT
>JAABUT010003892.1_pt1 | contig 12324 bp, 8 predicted proteins | sample 5559281 | NCBI WGS metagenome assembly JAABUT01 (sample SAMN10711880, study PRJNA513359) | rock metagenome | isolation source: Antarctica rocks | place: Antarctica: Victoria Land, Ricker Hills nord | collected 2016-01-04
ATCCCGATCTTCGGTGCCTTCATGTACAACGGGATCTACAAGATGGAGGGCTACCGCTTCCGCTGCACCGGGGTCTTCACCACCAAGACGCCCACCGACGCCTACCGCGGCGCCGGCCGCCCGGAGGCGACGTACGCTCTCGAACGCATCGTCACCGAGCTTGCCGCCGAGCTGGGCATGGACCCGATGGAGATCCGCCGCAAGAACTGGATCAAGCACGAGGAGTTCCCGTACACCACCATTGCCGGCCTGACCTACGACAGCGGAAACTACGAGGCGGCCACCGACAAGGCGATGGAGACGTTCGGCTACGAGTCGCTGCGGCGCGAGCAGCAGGAGCGCCGCGACCGCAAGGACCCCGTCCAGCTCGGCATCGGCATCTCGACGTTCACCGAGATGTGCGGACTCGCCCCGTCGCGGGTGCTCGGCTCGCTGTCCTACGGCGCCGGCGGCTGGGAGGCCGCGGCGATCCGGATGCTGCCGACCGGCAAGGTCGAGGTCGTCACCGGCACCAGCCCGCACGGCCAGGGGCACGTCACCTCCTGGAGCCAGATCGCGGCGGACGCCCTGGGGGTGCCCTTCGACGACGTCGAGGTCATCCACGGCGACACCGGCTCCTCACCGCAGGGCATGGACACCTACGGCTCGCGGTCGCTGGTGATCGGCGGCGTCGCCGTACACCTGGCCGCACAGAAGGTCATCGACAAGGCGCGCCGGATCGCCGCGCACCTGCTGGAGGCCGACGAGGGCGACCTCGAGTTCGCCGACGGAGTGTTCTCGGTGAAGGGCTCGGCCGAGGCGAAGAAGACCATTCAGGAGGTGTCGCTGGCCGCCTTCGCCGCGCACGACCTGCCCGAGGGGATGGAGCCGACGATCAACGCCGAGTCGGTCCTCGACCCGGACAACTTCTCCTTTCCGCACGGTACCCACCTGTGCGCGGTCGAGATCGACACCGACACCGGATTCACCAAGATCCGGTCCTACGTCTGCGTCGACGACGTGGGCAGCGTGATCAACCCGATGATCGTGGAGGGCCAGATCCACGGCGGAATCGCCCAGGGCATCGCCCAGGCACTGTACGAAGACGCCGTCTACGACGGCGAGGGCAACCTCGTCACCGGATCGCTGGTCGACTACCTGGTGCCGGCCGCACCGGACCTGCCGACCTTCACCACCGACCGGACGGAGACGCCGGCCACGTCCAACCCGCTCGGTGTCAAGGGTGTCGGCGAGGCCGGCACCATCGCCTCGACGCCTGCGGTGATGAACGCGGTGGTCGATGCCCTCCGGCAGTACGGCATCAACGACATCACCATGCCGGCGACGCCCGAACGGGTCTGGCGGGCGATCAAGGACGGCACGTCGGGCGGGGAACGGGCCGCCTCCGGCACGGTCGCCTACGGCGGCGCGCAGACGGCGACCACCGCGGGAGGCACGGAATGATCCCGGCCAGCTTCGACTACGTCCGGGTCTCCTCCGTCGACGACGCACTGTCCGCGCTCGCCGAGGGCGGCGACGACGCCAAGGTGCTGGCCGGCGGCCAGAGCCTGCTGCCGCTGCTCCGGCTTCGGCTGGCCTATCCCAGCACGCTGGTCGACGTCGGGCCGGTGGCCGAGCTGCGCGGCGTCCGCGACGACGGTGACGGCCTGGTCATCGGGGCGATGACCACCCACCACGACGTCGTGCACGACCCGCTGATCAAGGAGCACTGCCCGGTCATCGCGCAGGCGACGTCCCTGGTCGCCGACCCGGCGGTGCGGCACCGGGGCACCTTCGGCGGCGCGCTGGCCCACGCCGACCCGGCCGGCGACCTGCCGGCGGTGGCGCTGGCCCTGGATGCGACGTTCACGATCGCCGCCGCCGGCGGCTCAGCCGGCGCTGGTCGGCGCACCGTTGCCGCGGCCGACTTCTTCGTTGACTACCTGGAGACGGCGCTGGCTCCCGGCGAAGTCCTGATCGAGATCCGGGTGCCCAAGCTCGGCGCCGGCTGGGCCGGGCACTACGAGAAGTTCAACCGGGTGTCGCAGGCGTGGGCCATCGTCGGGGTGTGCGCGGTGGTGCGCCGCGAGGGTGATTCGATGGCCGAGGCCCGGATCGGGCTGACCAACATGGGGCCGACTCCGCTGCGGGCGACGGCGACCGAGCAGGCGCTGGCTGGTGTGTCGACTGGCAACCGAGCCGCCGCGTCGACGGGCAACGGAGCTGGCGCGGCGACTGGCAGCGGAGCCGGCGTGCCGGCGGCCACCGGCGCGGTGGCGGCCGCCGCCGAACAGGCCGCCGAGGGCACCAGCCCGTCCGCCGACCTGAGCGCCCAGCCCGACTACCGCCAGCACCTGGCCCGGGTGCTGACCCGGCGCGCCCTGGCCCGGGTGCTCGGGAGCTAGGTGGCCGCGGGACTTCTGCCGCCTGACATCGGGTCGCCGGCGCAGCTGGCGACCCGGTTGGCCGAGCACTCCTACCTCGCCGACGCAGGGCTGGCGACGGCGGCGTACCTCGGTCTGAAGCTGTCCCGCCCGCTTTTCTGTGAGGGCGAGGCGGGGGTGGGCAAGACCGAGCTGGCCAAGGCGCTCGCCGCCCTGCTCGGCGCCCCGCTGATCCGGCTGCAGTGCTACGAGGGGATCGACGCAAGCCAGGCCCTCTACGACTGGGACTTCCCGCGTCAACTGCTGCACCTGCGGGCGGCCGAGGCGACCGGCGTCTCGAACGTCGACGGGCTGGAACAGGAGCTATATTCCCGGCGGTTCCTCGTCGCCCGGCCGCTCCTGGCTGCGCTCGAGACCACGCCGGCGGTACTGCTGATCGACGAGGTCGACCGGGCCGACGACGAGTTCGAGGCCTTTTTGCTCGAGGTGCTCAGCGACTTCTCGGTGACCGTACCGGAGCTGGGCACGCTGCGGGCGCAGACGCCGCCGGCGGTGGTCATCACATCCAACCGCACCCGCGACGTGCACGATGCCCTCAAGCGCCGGTGCTACTACTACTGGCTGGAGCACCCGACGTTCGACCGCGAGGTCGAGATCGTGGCGCTGCGGGTGCCGCAGGCGTCGGCCCTGCTGGTGCGGCAGGTGACGGCGGCAGTGCAGGCGCTGCGTGGTGAGCCGTTGCTGAAGCGGCCCGGGGTGGCCGAGACCATCGACTGGGCCCAGGCGCTGGCCGCGCTCGGCGCCGAGCACCTTGACCCGGGGCTGGCGGCGGCCACCCTCGGTGCGGTGCTGAAGTACCGTGAGGACGCCCAGCGCGGTGCCTTCGATGTAGGGACCCTGGTGGCCCGTGCGGTGGCCAGCGCGTGACATGGCCGCCTGAGATGGCCACCGACGCGCTCACCGTCGTGGTCACGCTCGCCCGGGCGCTGGACGCCGCCGGTGTGCCGACCAGCGTGGACAGGACGGCCGAGTGTGTCCGGGCGATGGCGGCGCTCGACCCCTCCCGCCGAGGAGACGTCTATTGGGCCGGCCGGCTGACCCTGTGCCGCCATCCCGACGACGGCCCACGCTACGACCGGGTGTTCGCTGCGGTGTTCGCCGGCGACTACCCGAGGACCCGACCACGCCCACGGCCGCCGCTGCGCACCGTGCCGGTCGTGTCGACCGACGAGGGTCGCGAGGCCGATGGTGGCGCCGACGACGGCGACGAGGACGTCCGCGTGCTGCGGGCATCGGCCAGCCGTACCGAGCTGTTGCGGCACCGCGACGTGTCCACGCTGTCGGCCGACGAGCGGGCCGCCCTCCATCGCGCGCTGGCCGCTCTCGGCCTGCCCGGGCAGACCCGCCCGTCGCGGCGCTACCGGCCGGCGGCCCGGGGCCCGGTCGACGCCCGTCGTACCGCCCGCAGCCTGCTTCGCGACGGGGGAGAGGTGGCGGTACTGCGCCGGCACCGGCACACCACCCGACCCCGGCCGGTGGTCGTCCTGGTGGATGTCAGCGGGTCGATGTCGCCGTACGCCGACGCGCTGCTGCGTTTCGCCCACGCCACCACCCGCCGGCGCGGCGTGCGTACCGAGGTCTTCACGATCGGCACCCGCCTGACCCGGGTGACCAGGGAGCTGTCCACGCCCGATCCCGATTCGGCTATGGCGGCGGTGGCGGCGGCGGTGCCGGACTGGAGCGGCGGCACCCGGCTCGGCGACCTGCTCAAGGAGTTTCTCGACGGCTACGGCCAGCGCGGGGCCGCCCGGGGCGCGATTGCCGTGCTGCTTTCCGACGGCTGGGAACGCGGCGACGCCGGCCTGCTCGGCGAGCAGATGGCGCGGCTGCAGCGCCTGGCCCGCCGGGTGGTGTGGGCCAACCCGCGCAAGGCCGTGCCAGGCTATGCGCCAGTGGCCGCCGGCATGGCGGCCGCGCTGCCCTACGTCGACGACTTCGTCGAAGGTCACAGCCTGGCCGCGCTCGAGCGGCTGGCTCGGGTCGTGGCCGGGGTGGCCGCTGGTGCGTGACATCCTCGGATCGCTGCGCAGCTGGTACACCGCCGGCGAGCGGTTCGGCCTGGCGACCGTAGTGGGCGTCAGCCGCAGCGCCCCCCGCCAGCCCGGTGCCGCCATGGCGGTCACCGCCGCCGGGGAGGCGGTCGGCAGCGTCTCCGGGGGCTGCGTGGAGGGTGCCGTCTACGAGCTGGCTACCGAGGTGATCGCTACTGGGGAACCGGTGCTGCAGACGTTCGGCTACAGCGACGACGACGCATTCGCGGTCGGGCTGACCTGCGGCGGCATCGTCACGTTGTTCATCCAAGCGGTCGACTCCGTCATCGCTCCGGAGCTGACCGAGGCGTTTGCCTCCATCGAATCCGGCGAGCCGGTCGCGGTCGCCACCGTCGTCGCCGGGGGCACCGCCGGCGCCCGGCTCGCCGTCTGGGCCGACCGGGTGTCCGGCACGCTCGGCTCGGAAGGTCTGGACGTCGCAGTTGTCGACGACGCCCGGGGCATGCTGGAGCAGGGCGCCACCGGTCAGCGCCACTACGGCGAGCACGGCGAACGCCGGCGCGACGTGGTCACCGTCTTCGTCGAGTCCTACGCCCCGCCGCCGCACCTGCTCGTCTTCGGGGCCATCGACTTCGCGGCCGCCGTCTGCCGGGTCGGGGTGCTGCTCGGCTACCGGGTCACCGTCTGCGACGCCCGCGCGACCTTTGCCACCGCGAAGCGCTTTCCCGAGGCGCACGAGGTCGTGGTCGAGTGGCCGCACCGCTACCTCGCCCGCACCCGGGTCGATGCGCGGACGGCGATCTGCGTGCTCACCCACGACCCGAAGTTCGACGTACCGCTGCTCGAGGTGGCGTTGCGTACGCCGGCGGTCTACATCGGGGCGATGGGCAGCCGGCGTACTCACGACCAGCGGCTGGCCGGGCTCCGGGAGATCGGCCTGAATGACGCCGAGCTGGCCCGGCTGCGGTCCCCGGTCGGCCTCGACATCGGCGCGCGTACGCCGGAGGAGACCGCCGTCTCCATCGCCGCCGAGATCATCGCGCTGCGCTGGGGCGGCTCGGGCCAGCCGCTGACGGTGACCAGCGGCGACATCCATGCCAAGGCCGGCGAATGATGCCGCCCGGCCCCGTGGCGCAGCCGCCGGTCGCCGGTCTGGTGCTGGCGGCCGGGAGCGGGTCGCGCTTCGGCCGGCCCAAGGCGCTGGTCGACTACCGCGGTCGGCCGCTGGTGTTGCGCGCGGTCGAGGTCCTCATTGCCGCCGGCTGCGCGCCGGTCCTGACCGTGCTCGGCGCAGCCGCCGCAGAGGTGCGCGTCGCGGTCGACCTGCCGGGTTCCGTCGTCAACGCCGACTGGGCCTCCGGCATGGCATCGTCGCTGCGCTGCGGGCTGGCCGCCCTGCCGGCCAGCGCTCCGGCCGTGGTCATCACCCTGGCCGACCAGCCCCTTGTCGGGTCGGCAGCGGTGGTCCGGCTGGTTTCGGCCTGGCAGGCCGGCGCCGTCGCCGCGGTGGCGACCTACGCCGGCCGCCCGCGCAACCCGGTGCTGCTCATCCGCGACGTCTGGCCGGACGTCGCCGCCGCCTCGGCCGGCGAAACGGGCGCCCGCGCCTGGCTCCGGGCGCATCCGCACCTGGTCACCGAGGTGCCCTGCGACGGCACCGGCTTCCCGTACGACATCGACACGCCCGACGACCTACTCGCCCTGGAGGCTGACCATGCAGCTCGACCATGAGTTCACCGTGCCGGTACCCGCGGACCAGGCGTGGACCGTCCTGCTCGACATCGCCCGGATCGCCCCCTGCCTGCCCGGTGCGGTGATCGACTCGGTGACTGATACGGCTTTCAGCGGCCGGGTCAAGGTGAAGGTCGGCCCGATCGCGATCTCCTACGCCGGGAAGGGCCACTTCGTCGAGCGCGACCAGGCAGCCGGCCGGGTGCTTATCGACGCCGCCGGCAAGGAAACCCGAGGCAGCGGTACGGCGAAGGCGACGATCGCCGCTCAGCTCCACGACGAGGGAACTTCCACGCGGGTCACCGTGCAGACCGACCTGGCGATCACCGGCAAGCCCGCCCAGTTCGGTCGCGGGGTCATGGTCGACGTGGGCAACAAGCTGCTGGGACAATTCGCCGACTGCCTGGCCGAGCGGCTCAGCGAAGGGTCACCCGACTCCGGCACCGAACCGCCCGCCGAGCCGCCGGCACCCGGTCCGACGCCGGTCGCGGGGGAGCCGTCCGCCGCCGAGCCGCCGGCTGTCCCGCCCCCCGCCGCCGAGCCGGTGCCGATCGACCTGATCGGCGTGGCCGGCGGTGCCGTACTGAAGCGGCTGGTCCCAGTCCTCGGTGTGGGCGCCGTCCTCGCTCTGCTGGCCCTCGTCCGCCGTCGTCGCCGCTGAGGCCGAGCTTCGCAGGCGACCGTCGCGGGGTCGAGGCGTGAACCGGGAAGCCAACCGGCCCAAAGTACCCCTGCGGCCAGACCACTTCTCGCTCTACGACGAGAGGCTGCTGATCTCGTACTGCGCCTCCCGACCTACCTCGTCAGCCACGCGAAAACTCTTCCACAGAGCCGAAACTGGGTGGCTCGACGGGTTCGACGGTGTCGGCCGGGCCAGCGCCGCCCGACGGGCGGGCCACGAAGCACGGCGTCGTCATCACCCAACCCGACGGGCTTTCTGTGTGCAAACACGCCGATTGTTTCGACGTGTCTGCACACAGAACGTTTGGCACCGCAGCGCCACCGGGAATCTGTCGCAGTGCGGCCGGATGCTGAGCACCCGTAGGCTGGCCTGCCGAAGTTTGCGAGAATCACTGTCGATCCCGATTTGATCGGTGGCCTACCGATTGTCTGGTTCCGCATCCCGGCCTTCCCTTCTCCGTGCTCGGGATCGTCGGAGCCGCCTCGGCGCTTCTACTCGCTCTCGTGGGCCACCGGATCACAGGTCGTCGCCGGCCGTGAAGAGCAGGCCCCTCGCACGTCAGGTCCCGACGGAGGCTACGGACGCCATGCCTCACCGGCCGCCCGCACAACACCCGCTATTCTCTCGGTGCGATCAGGGTCAGCTTCAGGACTGATCGCTCAGGCAACCGTTGGACCCGGAGCGGCCGCGAACGCACCTCAAGGTGCACCGGGAACCTGCCGACGGTCCCTATGTGCACTCCCGGCCAGTCGGCGTCTACGCCGAACTGCGCGTGCCGCGAACCGCAGGTGCCTCGAAATGCGCGTTCACTTCCCTGGTCCGGGCCGTCCATCTCGCCTTCAAGATCGGATTCTGATATGTGCGGTGACCAAGACCCAGCACAGTCTCCTCCGCGCCGGTCGACCCTCAGCCGCCGACGCTTCCTCACCGCCGCCGGCTCGTTGGCCGCAATCGCGGCGCTGCCCGGACGGCCTTGGGAGCTGCCGGCGCAGGCGGCGGTGACGGGGCCCGACGGCACATCGCCGTTCTCGATGGCCATGCACATCCACTCGGCGTTCAGTGAGCAGGCCGGTTCGATGGACGGGCACCTGCAGCAGGCCCAGCTAAATGCCGTGGACGTGATCTGGTGGACCGACCACGACCACCGGATGGCAAGCGGCGGATATCGCAAGACCGTGCACTTCACCAGTTTGACGGCCGAGCAGCCCGCCAAGGGTGAGGGCTCGCCCTGGGAGTGGGCGCCGGCGACGGACGGGCGGCTCACGACGGAGTCGACCGGGGGCATCGTGGCCAGCCCCTCGTCGCCCAAGGATCCGGTGGTCGACGGAAGCCTCCGGGTGTCGGCGCAGAGCACCGGCACTTCGCCGGCGTCGCTGGGTTTCTCGGCCGAATCACACGGCTCGGGCTGGAACTACCAGGGCAGCCTGATCGGCCAGACGCTGTCCATCGAGGTGCTCCCGACTTCGGTCTCCACGCGTGACTATCTGGAGCTGCTGATCACCAGCTCGGCCCATCCCAGTGTCAACGGCCGGCCGGCCGGCAATTACAGCGTCTCTTACCGGATGGGCGCCGCGCCGGCGAGCCGGAGCGCCACCGGGTTGGTCGGCGTCGTCAACAAGAAGATGACCGTGGGTGCCTGGAACTCCAAGGTGCTCCGTCCCGCCGAAGACATCGCGGCGCTCTGGCCGGACATGGATGCGCGCGACTTCGGTCTGTTCAAGCTCACCCTGCGGGCGGTCAGCAACGGAGGCCCCGCGGCCGGCTACTTCGACTACCTGCGCTTCGCCCGGTCCAGTGGGGACGTGCAGCTGCAGGCCCAGCAGGACATGGAGCTGGTGTACGCCAGCCGCTATGCCGGCGTCATGCAGCGGCAGGGACTGGAGGTTTCGGCGCAGAACCCGCATGTCAACTGGTTCGGCGGCGCGGTATCGATCCCGGGCATGCACCAGGGCTCCTACTCGACCTGGCTACAGCAGACGGTGATCCCACAGATCCATTCCTCGGGCGGCCTGGCCAGCTACAACCATCCCTACGGCGCAACCGGCGGCAGCCCGTTGTCGCAGACCGTGCAGGACCAACGACTGGTCACCGTCGCGCAGCAACTGCTCGCCAACCGGGCCTTGGGCGCGGACATCCTCGAGGTCGGATACTTCGGCCGCGGCGGTTGCGACCTGGCCCACCATGTGGGCCTCTGGGACGTGCTGTCCCGCAACGCTGGCTTCCTCACCGCCAATGGAGTGAGCGACGATCACTTCGGCACGCACTGGGCCGCCCTCGGCAACAACTGGGTGACCTCGACCTGGGCGGCGGACAAGGCGGAGGCGAGCCTGCTCGCCGGCCTGGCCGCCGGCCGGGCGTGGACCGCATCGCTCACCGGTTACCGCGGCAGCCTCGACATCCTTGCCGACGGCGGCTGCCCGATGGGCTCGGCCTCGGTGTCCACGGTGTCATCCCGTCAACTGACCGTCACCGCCACCGACCTGCCCAGTGGCGCCACGTTGCAGGTACTGCAGGGGCCGGTGGACTACGCCGGCGCCACGTCGCCCGCCATCCGCCTGCTGCAGAGCTATGGTGCCGGCGACCTGACCGGCGGGAGCCGCACGATTCCGGTCGACACCAGCACCTCGTCCTTCGTACGCACCCAGGTCCGCAGCTCGGCCGGCAAGGTGGTCGGCTTGTCCAACCCGGTCTGGTTGCTTCGCGATGCGCCGCCCAGCGGCATCCCGGCGCCCAGGGCGCGCTAGCGAGGCCGGCCGTCAGTTGCCGGCGACCACCTGCCGCCAGGCCTGCTTGCTCGGCGTATCGGTCAGCCGGTAGTCGGTCCGCTTGCTGACGTCGAAGTAGTTGACGAAAACGGCCCTGCCCGACAGCCACGCTCCGATCGAGTGGAGCCAGGTCGCCCGCCCGTCGCCGGTGGTATCCCAACTCATCTTGATGGAGCCCACTTCGGCGATGCCCCACGGAATGTGGTAGCTGATCGACCAGGCCGTGACATCACGAAACATCTTGGCCGGCTCGGTGTAATTGCCTTGCCGCCAGCCGTGGTTGTAGCAGTCGAAGGCGACCATGCTCACCGCCTGAGGTCCGGCATAGTAATTGCGCCAGTCCAGGCCGGAGTTGGCCGCCAAGGTCCAACACATCAGAATCAGTGTCGAGCGGAGGTGCGGATTACCGGCGGCCTGGGCGAGTGCTGCGATGTGCACCCAGGCAGCCGTATATTGCGCGGCGCTGAACTCGCCGCGGGTGACGTTGTCCTCCGGTTCGTGCAGGTACGACCAGAAGACGTCGTAGCCGCGGGGGGCCCGGTCGAACCAGGCGCGCAAAGCTGCGTCGTGGATGCCGTCGGTCACCTCGGTGGGTGGGTAGAAGAACGACACCACGACCGGACGGCCGCTGAGCCCGGCGTCACCAGGCCAGGGCTGAGGGCCCGGGGTGTTGTAGAACACCCGGCTGACCGGCATCCGCCCGTAGGCGCCGTCCTGGCGTTTGATCGCGTCCGCGAAGGTTTCACCGCTCTTCGGCGCTACCGAGGCGCCGAACAGAGTGGCAGGGGCGGCCACGGCAGGCATCGCCGGCAGCCCCATGACCGCCGAAAGAGCCGTCCCGATAACAAGAACCGCTAACCGGCGGCAGGTGGTGATACGTCGAGGCATGCTGTCCTTATTTCGTCGGAGTAGTAGACGGACGCGGAAATTGTCGGATGCGCTACAACATGACACATTGCGTCCCGCGCCGGCGTCAAGCGCGCCATGGCCCGCCGGGTGCATCCCCTGCAGGTGGGTCGGTGATGGCTCTCATCCTGCGGGATGGCGGGCCGGCTTGCCGCCGAGTTGTCGCTAGCCTGGCATGGGACAGACCGGGGTCAGCTGGACCAGTGCCTGACCAGGGCATCCTTGGCTGCCGAGCGCCGCGACCCGGCCGATGTCGTCCCGCCCACTCCGCGCATTCCGCCCATTCCGCCCGACGACCAAGGGGCCTGCCCGATGAGCTTCTCCGCCGTGCCGCGCGCGCAGGGCCTGTACGACCCGGCTGCCGAGCGCGACTCCTGCGGTGTGGCCTTTGTGGTGGACGCCCGGGGCCGCCGGTCGCATCGGCTCGTTGAGCAGGGCCTCACCGCTTTGCACAACATGGAGCATCGCGGCGCCGCCGGCAGCGACCCGGCCTCGGGCGACGGGGCCGGCCTGCTGGTGCAGGTTCCGGACGCGTTCCTTCGCGAGGTTGCCGGTGTCGCGCTGCCGCCGCCGACCATGAACGGCGAAGCGGCGTACGCCGTGGGCAACGCCTTCCTGCCCATCGCCGACGCCGAGTTCCGGCGGGCGATCGAGCTCATCGAGCGGATCGTCGCCGAGGAGGGGCTCGACGTCCTCGGCTGGCGGGAGCTGCCAACCGATCCGACCGGAGTGGGAACGCAGGCGCTGGAAGTCATGCCGAGATTCCGGCAGCTCTACGTCGGAGGCGCGACCGGCCTGGCGCTGGAGCGGCTGGCCTACGTCGCCCGCAAGCGGGTGGAGCACGCCGCCCGTGACGCCGGCCTCGAGATCTACTTCCCGTCGCTGTCCGGCCGCACCCTGGTCTACAAGGGGATGCTGACCACTGACCAGCTGGCCACCTTCTTCCCGGACCTGTCCGACCCGCTGTTCGACTCCGCGCTGGTCCTCGTGCATAGCCGGTTCAGCACCAACACGTTCCCGTCCTGGCCGCTGGCGCATCCGTACCGCTATCTCGCCCACAACGGCGAGATCAACACGATCAGGGGCAATCGTAACTGGATGCGGGCCCGCGAAGCCTTGCTGGGCACCGAAAACCTGCCCGGCGAGCTCGCCCGGATCTTCCCGGTCTGCACCCCGGAACTGAGTGACTCCGCCACCTTCGACGAGGTGCTGGAGCTGCTGCATCTGGCTGGCCGCTCGCTGCCGCATGCCGTGCTGATGATGGTGCCCGAGGCGTGGCAGAACGCCGAGGGGATGGACCCGGCCCGGCGCGCCTTCTACGAGTTCCACTCGTCGCTGATGGAGCCGTGGGACGGGCCGGCGTCGGTGACCTTCACCGACGGCACCGTCATCGGCGCAGTGCTCGACCGCAACGGCCTGCGGCCGGCGCGGTGGTGGCAGACCAGCGACGACCTGGTCGTCCTGGCCAGCGAGGTCGGCGTGCTCGACCTCGACCCGGCCACGGTCGTGGCGAAGGGCCGGTTGCAGCCGGGCCGGATGTTCCTCGTCGACACTGTGCTGGGCCGGATCGTCGGCGACGACGAGGTGAAGTCGGCCCTGGCCGCCGAGCATCCCTACGACGACTGGCTGCACGCCGGTCTGATGCACCTCGACCGGCTGCCCGACCGTGAGCACGTCAGCTACTCGCACGAGTCGGTGCTGCGCCGGCAGCAGACTTTCGGTTACACCGACGAGGAGCTCAAGTGCATCGTCGCGCCGATGGCGACCAACGGTCTGGAGCCGCTCGGCTCGATGGGTACGGACACGCCGGTCGCGGTGCTGTCTAA
>JAABUT010003893.1_pt1 | contig 12322 bp, 13 predicted proteins | sample 5559281 | NCBI WGS metagenome assembly JAABUT01 (sample SAMN10711880, study PRJNA513359) | rock metagenome | isolation source: Antarctica rocks | place: Antarctica: Victoria Land, Ricker Hills nord | collected 2016-01-04
TTCTCAATCTCGACTCATCACCAGGACGCAACACAATCGGCGCAGCAACAGACATACCCCATTGTCCCGAACTCTAACCATAAAGTCACTTACGACACGCGACACTAGCCTCGACACACTCACAGATCTTTCGCGGGCCTGATGTGCTGGCGTGTGCGGGGTCGTGTGGTTGATTGTCGTCCTCCGTTCTGTCGGTGGGTGTGCTGGTGCGCCCCGGGTGTTCAGTCGGGGTGGCCTGCCGGGTTCCACAGTTCCGGTGATGGTGCGGTGTCGTCGGGGCGGGTTGGTGCTGGTCAGCCGGGTGCTGGGAGTGCTTTGAGCCGGGTGAGGGCGGTCTCGATGAGGTGTCGCCAGGGGGCGTGCGCGGAGAGCCGGAGTCGGCGGGCTCTGGCGTGGCGGACGAGGCGGCCGGCGGTCGAGAACAGGCGCAGCCGAAGCCGTTTGGGTTCCCAGCGGCGGGCTGGGTGGTCGGTGAAGGCGAGCATCTGCAACCAGGCGGTGAGCTCGACGGCGAGGGAGACCACCGCCAACCAGAGTTGGTTCTGGGCGAACCCGTGCAGCGGAAGGTTGGTCAGCCCGGTGTCTTTGCAGATGCGGATGCGGTCCTCACACCGGGCGCGACGGCGGTGGCGCAGTTCCAGATCGGCGAGTTGGCGGCCTCGGGTGTTGGTGATGGCCCGTAACGCGGTGGGGGCGTCGGCGGCGAGGGTGGTGAACAGTCGGGACACCGTCGGGTCCGAGGCCACCCGACCCGAACACACCCGGTTCCTCCCGCAGCAGAGCAACATCAGCGAGGCAGTCCCCGCCCACTGCGACGGCCACCGCCAGATCGAGCACAATCTTGCCTGGATCATGGGTGGCCAAGGGCTTGCGCCACGGTGAAAGTGCCGCCGAGAGCCCCGCGGTCAACCCTGTCTTCTCCGCGGTCCGTAACAACGTGATCGCCCCGGCTTGCGACACGACCCCAGTTCCGGTGGCGTCCGCCGACAACGATGGATAGCACGACGTAGACTTGCTCACCTGATTGGTGCTCCTCGATCTGGTATGAATCCGACCCTCAACAAGTCGAATTATCCCAGGTCAGAGCACCATGCTTCATTCACGACACGGTCAAAAAATCCGACCGCGGTGAAAGCCCGAAGTTAGATCGGGACGATGTTGATCTCGCGGTCGGGCGGGTGGTGGTGCGGCACGGCAAGTTCGGCAAGACCAGGGAGCTGACCCTGCATCCCAGCACCGTCGAGGCATTGCGGCGCTACCAGCGGCTGCGGGACCGGTCCACTCCGGCAATCGCGACGCCGGCGCTGTTCGTGTCCACTGCCGGGACCCGATTGCTCTACTGCAACGTCCACCACGCGTTCCACCACCTGGTGACCCTGGCCGGGCTCACGCCACGATCGTCCTCGTGTCGACCGCGCATCCACCTACGACACTCCTTCGCGGTCCGCGCGATGCTCGACGCCTACACCGTCGGCGAGGACGGGCAGACGCGTCTGAGCCTTCTCTCGACCTGGATGGGTCACGTCCACCCAGCCAGCACCTACTGGTACTTGTCGGCATCCCCGGAATTGATGGCCGTTGCGGGCAACGGCTCGAAGCACACCTGGCAGCCCAGCCGGCGGGTCAGCCATGAGCGCGCTCGCACCGACCCTGCAGGCGTTCTTCACCGAGCGGCTGATCCGACAGCGACACGTCAGCGAACACACCATCGCCACCTTCCGCGACACCCTGCGCCTGTTGCTCGGCTACGCCGCCGAGCAAACCGATCTCGCGCCATCGGCACTGGATCTGGCCGATCTTGACGCGCCGCTGATCGCCGGCTTCCTCGACCATCTCCAGAGCGAGCGTGGCAACAGTGCCCGCACTTGCAACGCCCGACTGGCCGCGATCCACTCGCTGTTCCGGTTCGCCGCCCTGCACCATCCCGAACACGCCGCAAGCATCGCGCGGGTCTTGGCGATCCACCCAAACGCTTCGACCGGGCGGTGATCACCTACCTCACCGAGCCCGAGGTCGACGCGCTGCTCGCCTGCTGCGACCTGGGGAACTGGACCGGGCGACGGGACCACACGCTGCTGCTGGCCGTGCAGACCGGGCTGCGAGTCTCCGAACTGACCGGGCTCACCGCCGGGATGTGCACCTCGGGTCGGGCGCGCACGTCGCCTGCCACGGCAAGGGACGCAAAGACCGGATCACCCCGCTGACCAGCGCCACGAGCAACGTCCTTCGGGACTGGCTCGCAGAACAGGGCGGCGAGCCCGATGCACCACTGTTCCCAACCCGGCGCGGCAACAGGCTCAGCCGCGACGCGCTCGAACATCGCGTCGCCCACTACAGCGGCCACGCACGCGATACTTGTCCCTCGCTGCGCGCGAAGACGATCACTGCGCATGTGCTGCGACACACCACCGCGATGCGGCTGCTGCACGCCGGCGTCGATACCAGCGTCATCGCCTTATGGCTCGGTCACGTCAGCGTCGACACCACGCAGATCCACCTGCACGCCGACCTTGCGCTGAAAGAGCAAACACTGGCTAGAACCCGACCACCCAACGGCCGCACCGGACGATACCGACCACCCGACAGCCTGCTGGCCTGGCTGGAACAGCTCTGATTATGCCGCCCTCGCCAACACCGACAGCTTGTCCACAGCCGATCCAGAGCCCACACATCGGCATAACCCAGAGGTCGGCATGATGGATGTTATGCCGACCTCGGCATAACATCCATCTGATCCGCAACACCTTCCGGCTCGCCTCACGCAAGGACTGGGACGCACTCAAACACGATGTGAAACCGATCTACACCGCCGTCAACGCCGAGGCCGCCCGGTCAGCGTTGGAGGAGCTCACCGAGAAGTGGGGCCCCAAGTACGGCGCGATCATCCGGCTCTGGAACAACGCCTGGGAGGAGTTCATCCCGTTCCTGGACTACGACGTGGAGATCCGCACCGTGCTGTGCTCCACCAACGCCATCGTTTCTCTGGAGTCTCCTCGAGGGTGTTGGTGGCCGAGCCGCGGCGTGAGTCGTGGACGGTCCTCGACGACGACGGGGTCCGGTCGAGCCGCCAGCACCAGCGTGGCTCAACAGCCCAACCGAGCCGCTCTCAACACTCACAGTGTTCTCGATGCCCCAGGGCCTCCTCCCCCGGCCAGGTGGAGCTTCTTGCGCAGCACCGCGCCAAGAAGCTCTCCTACAACAACTCCCCTCGCCGTTCGTGGCACACGTGGATCCAGGCAGAGTGGCTGTGGCAAGACCTCTTTCGAGGCCACTGGCTCAGAGCCCTAGTCCACATCCGCGCCGCCGCGTCCCTCGGAGATCGCGCCGTTCGCGGCCGAATTCATCGCTCGTTCCGCCGACGAGCCAGCAACGCACCAAGTGCCGCGCGGTCTACCTTGCCTGAAACCGTCAGCGGCACCTGGTCGGTGACGAATACGATGCTCGGCAGCATGTAGGTCGGTAATAGCACTTGAAGACCGTCGCGAACTGCGGTATGAGACACCCCGGCTCCTGCCCGCACCACCAAACCGAGTTCGGTGCTCGACTGCTCGCCGACGACGACCGCGAACGCCTGGTCGACATCAGGCAGCGACCGCGCAGCATACTCGACCTCGCCGAGCTCGATCCGATAGCCCCTCACCTTGATCTGGTTGTCCAGCCTACCCAGAAACTCCATCCATCCGTCCAGCGTCCACCGCACCCGGTCGCCGGTGCGGTACATCCGGCCGTGGGGGTTCCGCGACCACGGGTCGGGAAGAAACGTGGCCGCGGTCAGCTCGGGGTCGTTCAGGTAGCCCGCCGCGACGCAGGCGCCCCCGACGTAGAGTTCACCTGGCTCGCCCACCTCGCACGGCGACCGGTCCGGCCGCAGCACGTAACAGCGGACGTTGCTGATCGGTCGGCCATAGGGAATGCTCCGCCATTGTGGGTCAATGCTGGAGATGACGAAGTCATTGGTCCACACGCAGGTTTCGGTCGGTCCGCCCAGTGCGACCAGGGTCGCAGAGGGGAATTCGGCGACCAGGTCGCCGTGCGCGCTCAGCGGAACCCAGTCGCCGCTGAGGAATACGCGGCGTAGGCGGTGCCGGTCACCGCCCGCCTGGTTACGGACGAACGGAAGTATCCACGTGAGCATCGCGGGCGCCGAATTCCACAGGGTCACCGGGCACGCGAGCAAGGCGTCGGCGATGTCGTCCGGCTCAGCAAGGTGTTGATCGGGCAGCAGGAGCAGGCTTGCACCCGCGGATAGTACGCCGAAGATGTCATAGACAGATAAGTCAAACGTGTACGAGGTGACCTGCAGCAGTACGTCGTTCGGGCCTATCCTGTGGCGTTCGTTGAACCACGTGAGGAGGTTGACTACGCTGAAGTGGCACACGCCCACAGACTTAGGTTTACCTGTCGAGCCGGACGTGGTGATGGCGTACGCGAGGTCGTTGGGCTGAGCCACGGTCGACAGCTCACCGGCTGCCTCGAGGGGTTCGTCGGTAAATCCCTCCGCAACCAGCACCTGCTCCAGGCCCGGCACCGCACAAGCAATCTCCGCCGCGCGTGCCCGGTATTCCGGCGAAACGATCAGTACAGCGACGGGCAGCGACGCCAGCGCACCAGCCGCCCTTGTGACCGGCCAGCGCATGTCCAGCGGCACGTAGAAGGCACCGCAACGGACGACTGCCAGGATTGCCGCCACCGTCGCGGGCAGGTGGTCGAGAAGCATGGCGACGGCAGCGCCGCGCCGCACCCCGGCCGCCTGGAGCCGCGCGGCCATCCGCATAGACTCGTCGTGTAGCTGGCGGTGTGTGGCCACCACCCCGTCCACTGTGCGCAACGCGGGTCGGTCCGGGTGGGCCCGGGCTGCGGCATCGACGAGGTCCATGATGACCAGACCCTTCTCGACCGGACGTTCCGTGGCGTTCTGCTGCTGGACCAGCAGGGGGAACTCACTCAGTAGCGACTGGCCGGCAATCAACTTCGCAGCCCTCCGGTTGCCTCGGCGTACGTCGTCCATCATGAGCACCATCCGCTCTCGTCATCTTCGCCGATACGTAATCGGGCCCCGCTCGGAAGTGGGCACCGACGTCCCGAAGGAATCGGAGGCCAGGTAGGGGCCGAGTTCACCTTCCGTGTGCCGAGGGCAAGTTGCGGCTCCCACTGGCCGTCGGCCGCCGCGGTCGCTACAAGCGCGCGGAACGCCTCGAGCTCCGGCTCGAATGAGACGATCCGCCTCTGGAAGCCGAAGCCGCGCGCCAAGGTCGCGTACTGACCGCGGTTCGCTCCGCCATCGATCAGCACTTTCAGGTCGCGCAACAGGACCGACCGTCGCGCGCGCGACAACATCGGTGTCTCGCTGAACGGCAGAGAGGCCGCACACGAAGGTGGATCCGTAGCAGCCAGCCTGGTCGCCGGGTTGCGGGGTCTACGAGTATTGCGCCAGTACTGAGAAGCGATCCGCATCACGACTTCGTCGCCTCCAACCCTCTGTTGACTAAGGAGGTCTCCCCCGCCTTACCCGGGAGCAGCTGCGCGACCCGGGTCGCCAGCGCCTCGGCGGCGAGGCACATAACCGCAGTCGGGACGTAAAGGACCACAGATTTGGCTGCCGTACCGCCGTCTCGACCAGCCGGGGGTACCCGTGCCCGCACGACGCGTTGTTCGCCCCAGAGACGCCGTAGTGGTGCAGTCTTCCGTCCGCGTTGCGTACCTGGTTGCCGCGCCTTTCGGCAATCACGGCGGGCCGTCCTCCTGACAACCGGTGACCAGGGCCAGCCAGAACGAGCTGGTAGAGGTTGCAGCGCCATTCCGGATCTCCCGGGATTGCGGTGATGGGCAACGCCGTACAGGTATCAGATGCCCAGACGGCTTTTTGCGTCGGCGAAGAACGGAATATGCCGGTAGTCCCTGACCTCCTCGTCGAAATTCGTGTACTTGTTAGAGAACGCGAGCAGCTCGGCCTTCACGTAAGCAACCGGATGCTCGTGGATCAGATGCTCGATGCCGGTGATCTCCCCAAGGAACACGCGCAACACTTCGGGCAGCTCGGGTCGCAGATAGATCCGGCCATCGACCACCGCGATGCCGCCCGCCTCGACGAGGTAGGTGAACAGCAGTTGGGAGGCGACCGCGTCGTAGTTGGGGCGGCTGATGCCCTCCACCGAGTAGCGCAGCAGGCGCTCGGCCAGAATGAACTCATAGACCAGCGCCGACATCTCGGGCGAGAGCTGATCGTCGTCGAAGCAGGCAAGCATAGACGACACATCCGTTCGCAGCTCCTCCAGGCCCGCGAGCGCCTTCGACATCTTGACGGGCAGGTACTCAGGAATCGGCATGTCGCCCTGGCGATGGTGATACTCGTGCAGATGCACCCACCAGGCGGAGGCCGCCTCCAGGGTTGGCTCATCGGCCGCACGGACGAGACGGAAGGCCGCCGGGTCGACGACCTCGGCGAGCAGCCAGCGAGTAATGCGAAGGTGCCGCTCGACGAACTTATCGACGAAATAGAAGACAAGGTCCTCCGGCTGCTGCGAGCCGTCAAGGTGGTTCTCCGGGAAGAGGGCCACGACGGTCCTCGACGTGAACCCGTCGGACATCCGCTCGATCACGACCGGCATCGTCGGGCTCGGATACCGCTCGGCTAGTCGCGGATCGATCGGCAGCGTGCGGTAGGTGAGGTACTCCAGGGACAGCGACGGGAAGTAGGAGGCGTCGAACAGTCCGAAAATGGTGTTTTCGGAAGTAGCGTTCACCATGGCCTTCGTCCGCGACATCCGGTCACCAAGACCGAAGCCGCGGACGTCCTCGATGAATGCCTGCACCACCGGTCGCGAGCCCAGCGTCGGCGAGCCGGCCAGCCGATCAGCCAGGTCGTCGAGAAACCTGGGCTCGCGAAACTGTCCCCGGCTGTCGCGCACGTTCGCGCGCAGCTGGTTGACCTCTCCGATGACTGCATCGACATCGAAGTCGGCAGAACTGCCCCGATCCTGGTGCGTCGTGCTAGGGGTGGTCACGCACTCGCTCACCGGAGCCCACCAACCAATGCGGAGTCGAAGTCGTCAAGCGCGCGGGCCCAGTCCGCCGTATACGCGAGGGCGAGCCGCTCGAACTCCGCGCGGTCCTCGTCGGTGGTAACCATGGCGGTCATCCCGGTCTCGTGGTCGCTCACCGAGTTCGCGTGCGATTTCTCCGCCTTAATGTGCGAGTCGATCCAGTCCAGCGCGTCCGGCGCGCCGTAGAGCTTGGTGTCACCTCCGTCGAGCTTGGTGTATACGCGCCGGAAGGCGACGGCGATATCCAGTGCGATTGCCTCGACCACGCGCAGCTGCACCGCCGCACCAAGGGGTTCGTCAGCGAGCTGCCGCATGTCCGCGATAAGGGCGGCTACCCCGTCTCCAGTCGTGGCCGCGGCCTCGACCTCCGCCTTGGCGAGGTTGCCCACCAACGGCGCGACGATTGAGTCTGCCCACCACACGTAGTGCACCCCGTCAACGCCCTTGGGCGAGACGGCGCTGAACTCGGGCGCGAGATTGGACATGTCATCGCCCATGACCTGGTAGGCGGTCTGGTAGGCCCCGAGCACCTCGCGGTCAGGCTCGGTACCGGTGCTGAACTGCCGGGCCAGCACGCCGAGGCTGGCGATCGAAGTAAACATGAACGCGCGCGTCATGGCCTGCCACTGCAACGCGATCCGCAGCCCCGCCACGGGCTCAACCCGCTCGATAGACCGCGCGTGCGCAAAAAACATGTTGGCTGGGCGGGTGAGACCCGCGTCCTCAATGATCCGGGTGATGCGGTCATCGAAAGACGTGATGGGCTCGATCGCAGTGGTCTGGGTGCTCATTGACTACCTCGCATAGGCGCTGGGACAGAACGGAAACGTCACTCCGGTGGACCAGGAACCGGTACGCGGCCCCCCGCGCCTGGCTGGGACCCGGTCGGGGCCTCGACGCTTGCAACGATCGAAGCGATGCCCTGGACCGTCTGGGCCTCGAAGATCGAGCTTAGGTCGATCCGCAGGCCGAGCTCGGTGCGGATCCGATTCCTCAGGCGCATTGTTCGCAGGGAGTCACCACCGAGGTCGAAGAAGTTCGCGTCTGCGGTCAAAACGCGCACATTCAGCACACCAGAAAAGATCTTCGCGACGGTCGCCTCCACGGGCGAGAGCGGCCGCGCTCCCAGTACGTCTGCCGCGAGGTCCCCATTAGGCCATAGGGCGACGAGCGCGGCTCTGTCGATCTTCAGATTCGCGGTCAGTGGCAGCTCGTCTACCTGCTGGAAGAACGCCGGAACCAGATAGTCCGGCAGCTCCCCGCGCAGGTCGGCATGGATGGCCGGGACATCCATCCGACCGTCGGCCGTAAAGAAGCCGCATAAGCTCGTCGTCCCGTCCGCGTCCTTTCGTGGCAGGACGACCGCAGTGTTGACGCGCGGCAGGCGAGCCATCTGATACTCGATCTCCCCGAGCTCCACCCGGTAGCCGCGCACCTTGAACTGGTCGTCGACTCGGCCCAGGAACTCTAGCTGCGCGTCGGCGTTGAGCAGCGCAATGTCACCGGTGCGGTAGAGGCGCCCGGTCTGGCCGACCGTCTCGGTGAACGCCGCTTCGTCTAGCTCCGGGTGGTTCAAGTATCCGACGCATAGGCCGTCTCCACCCACGTGCAGCTCCCCGGGCACCCCGATCGGCTGCAGGTTACCGTCCCGGTCGAGCACCCAGATTGTAGAGTTGGCGATAGGTCGACCGATGGGGACACGCTCGGTATAGGTGCAGGTGAGGTGTTGGGCGGCGGAGAAGGTCGTGTTTTCGGTTGGGCCGTACACGTGAATGAACCGGCTCCGCGGGCAGGTCTGCAGCGCGACAGCGACGTGGCGCGCCGAGGCGACCTCACCACCGAAAAGCACCTGGCACCCGTCTAAGGCGGACGCGTCCTGCTCGACGAGCTGGTTGAACAGGGCTGTGGTGAGAAAGAGGGTGTTCACCCCGTAGCGCGCGATTGCGGTGCTGAGGTCGGCCGCGCTTAGCAGCGTCTCGGCCGTGGGCAGCACGAGGACTCCCCCGTTAAGCAGTGCTCCCCAGAGCTCGAACGTCGTGGCATCAAACGCGATCGCACCGGTCTGCAGCATTATAGTGTCGGGTGACAGATCGACGTAGTCGGTTCTGCATACTAGGCGTAGGATTGCGCGTTGATTGACCACGACTCCCTTCGGCCAGCCCGTCGTCCCAGAGGTGTATATCACGTAGGCCGAATCCTCGGGCATCACAGCGAGGTCGGGTAGCTGCGCCCCCGATACCTGCCCACCCACGCTGGCGACGTCAAAGACCGGAGTCGGAGCTATAGTCGCGGAGTCGTCGACCAGCAGGAGAGCCGCGCCGCTGTCCTTGAGCAGGAAGTCTCGCCGTGCGGTGGGTAGTGCGAGGTCGATCAGTACGTAAACCGCGCCGAGCCGGAGGACGCCGAGCAAGCAAGCGATCATCAGCGGCGACTTCCGCACCTGGATCGCCACTCGGTCGTTGTGCGCGATACCGCGCACATGGAGTGCGGTCGCTACGTCAATGGCCAGAGTGAGCAGCTCGCCATAGGTGAGCGAGTCCTCATCATGGCGCACGGCGGTCCGATCTGAGTCCTGCATTGCCTGTGCGGCGAACAGCTCGAAGACCGAAGCGTTCCGCGGGTAGCACGCGCGGGTGTCATTGATGAAGGTCCACTGGGCACGTTCCTCGGCGGACAGGAAGTTCGCCTTACCGATCGCTGTCATCGGCTGATCCACGCTCAGCCTGACGAGGTTCTCCAGGTGTCCGAGCAACCGCTCGACGAACTCCACAGAGTACACGTGCCAGTGGAGATCCGCGTGCAGGGTGACACCATCCGGCGTCGTCGCGCTAGAGATTGTGAGATCGGAAGCAGATTCGCCCATGCATCCGTCGAGCGCGTAGCACAAGCCCAGGCCCGTACCGGCCTTCTGCTCCTGCCCGATCCGCGCAAGGTCCGCGGCGACGGCATCTCGGTGCTGCTCGAGAGCCAGCTCGGCGGGCATCTCGCTGTTGATCTCTGCGTTGGAACCATTTTGCCGGATCGTCAGGCGGAACGCCACGCTGTTGCTGTACTTGCGTGCCAGAACCAGGGTGGCCGCGACGACGAACTCGTTCGCTCGGGACGCGATCTGCGCGGACAGGTCAGCTGGGAGCAGGTGGGATCGGCGTAGCACTTCACATGCGTCCGTCCGAATGCAGGCACTACCGGTCGGGAGTGCCGATGGCACCTCAACATGCGGCTGCACAATGTGGTCAGCCAGGATCATTCGCTCATCCTTCGACTAGGTGAACAAACCGGTACTCGGATCTCGTAATCCAGAGGGAAAGCAGATCAATCGCGAGGCACTGACCGTACTAGCGATCTTTCCCCGGAGCAACTGCCGCGTCTCGTGCGTATGATCAGTAACGCGATGCCCACAGTTTGTTTGCTAACCAGCGTATGGGCCGGTATTTACTACGACTAGCTAGAGCCTCACAGATCTTTCGCGGGCCTGATGTGCTGGCCCGCGACGGGCCGTGGGGGGTTGTTTTGGTACTCCGTTCCGTCGTTGGGTGCGTTGGTGCGCCCCGGGTGTCAGTCGGGGTGGTCTGCCGGGTTCCACGGTTCCACGGTTCCACGGTTCCACGGTTCCACGGTTCCAGTGATGGTGCGGTGTCGGTGGGGCGGGTTTCGGTTGGTCAGCTAGGTGCGGGAAGTGCTTTCAGGCAGGTGAGGGCGGTCTCGATGAGATGCCGCCAGGGGGAGTGCGCGGAGAGCCGGAGTCGGCGTCGCCTGGCGTACGGACGAGGCGACCTGTGATCGCGAACAGGCGTAGCCGTAGACGTTTGGGTTCCCACCGGCGGGCGGGGTAGTCGGTAAAGGCCATCATCTGCAACCAAGCGGTGAGCTCGACGGCGAGGGAGGATGTCCCGAGTTCCTGGAACTTCGGTGGCGGCCCGTTGATGAGGATGTCCCGGGTCTCGTAGAACTTGAGGTGGCGGTCCCCCGCTCAGTTGCTCGGTCTTGTCTTTGGCCAGCTTGAGCAGCGCGGTCTGTAGATCGGCGATCTCACGGCCGATGTGGGCGGGGTTCAGCGAGTCCCGGTAGGCGACAGCTCAGCGGCCTGCTGCGGGGCGAGGACCCTTGGCCGCCAGCAGCCGGTCCAGCGGTGTAGTCGGGGCGTCGTAGAGGCGCGTCCTGCGGCCGTTGCGGTCGGTCCCGTACCCGACCGGTTTCTTGGTTGGGGTCAGGTAGTTGAGCCGGTCGTTGACCAGCGGCCAGAGCCGGTTGAGTACGCGTCGTTCGGCGTCGGTGTCGTAGCGGTAGTAGAAGCCGTACTTGCGGACCAGGTGGTTGTTCTTGGACTCGACGGTGGCCTGGTCGTTCTTTTTGTACGGGCGGGAGCGGGTAAAGAAGATCTCCAGCTGGGCAGCCTCCGCGGTGCTGACCGGCTCCTGCGGCGCGGTGGGCTGCACAGCGGGCTTGGTGGTGGCCGCGGCCTTGCTGGTCGTCAGGATCAGCAACTGCGCGGTCAGGGCCTGGATCTGGCGTTGGATGGCGGCGGGGTTCAGCTCGGCGTAGGTGTCGGTGAGGATGGCCTTGTCCTGCTCGCCGACCGTGGTGTGGGTCATGGCCCGGCGGTGCGGGGTGGTGGCAGAGTCGTATTTCTTGGTGACCTTCGCCCCGTCGCGGACCTTGGAGATCAGCTTCTGCTGCGGGCAGAAGTTAGTTGTTCATCAGCGACTGCAACACCCAAATGTGGTTGAGCACCACCAGTTCTGCGGTGGTGTCGTAACGGTGATAGCCCACCACGGTGCGCACGATCGCCCAGTTCTTCTGCTCCACGTGGGCCCCGTCGTTGCAGTTGGCCGCCCGCGAGCGGGTGAAGGTGATCTTCTCCCACTCACACCAGCGCAGCAGGTGCCAGTTGATGAACTCGCTGCCGTTGTCGGAGTCGATCCCCAGCAACGGGAACGGCAACACCGCCCTGATCTCGATCAACGCGGCGAACACCCACTTCTCGGCCTTGTTGCGCACCGAGCGGTTCTCCGTCCAGCCCGAGGCGATGTCGGTGACCGTCAAGGTGTATGCGTGGTCGCCGATCGCGTTGCCGCCTTCGTGTCCGACCAGGTCGATCTCCACGAACCCGGGCACCGCATCGTCCCACTGCGCCCACGTCCGGATCGGGATCTGTGAATCGTCCCCGGTTTGATGCCGCTTCTTTCCTTGCGGAGGATGCAGTCATGCCGAAGAGGTACCCGAGTGATCAGCGTGAGCGAGCGGTCCGGATGGTCTTGGATCGTTTGGGGGAGTACCCG
>JAABUT010003894.1_pt1 | contig 12321 bp, 9 predicted proteins | sample 5559281 | NCBI WGS metagenome assembly JAABUT01 (sample SAMN10711880, study PRJNA513359) | rock metagenome | isolation source: Antarctica rocks | place: Antarctica: Victoria Land, Ricker Hills nord | collected 2016-01-04
CCCTGGCTGCCCGCGGTCCCGGCCAGGCTGGCCGCCGACCCCGAATGGGGTGACTACCTGCGCGGCCGCGCCGACCTGACCGCCGGGCTCGCCGCACAGGTCGCCGCCCGCGCGCAGGGTTGGACGCCGACCAGCGCACCGCCCTGGGCGGCCGGGCTGACCGACCGGGACCCGCAGCTGGTCGCCCACCTGGCGGTCTGGCGGGCCGCTCACACCGTCGACGACACCGACCGGCGGCCCACCGGGCCGCCCCAGCCGGCTACCGCCCACCGGCGAGCTCAGCAGGCGCTCAACTCCCGCACCGGCCGGCTGCTCGGCGACCCGTATGCGGCCACCGCCCGCTGGGCTGCCCTGGCCGCCAGCATCGACCCGCACCTGGCCGCCGACCCGTACTGGCCGACCCTGGCCGGGCGGCTCACCGCCGCCGACCGGGCCGGCATCGACATCACCAGCCTGACCCGCGCCGTCGGCGCGCAAGCGCCGCTGCCCGACGAGCAGCCCGCCGCCGCCCTGTGGTGGCGCCTCGCCGAGCACCTGTCGCCCGCCGCCCTGACCGCCAGCGACCACACCGCCGCCGACACCCTGCGCCCGGACTGGACCCCCCTTCTCGCCGACATCGTCGGCGACAGCCCCGGCACCCGGATCCTCACCGACCCCGCCTGGCCGGCCCTGGTCGCGGCCGTCACTCACGCCGGCCGGACCGGGTGGACCCCCGAACAGATCCTCACCGCCGCCTACGACCTGCTCGCCGGCGGGCAACCCGACGACGAACCGCTCCGTCCGGACGAGCTCGCCACGGCGCTGACCTGGCGGATCAGCCGGCTCACCGACGCCACCGCCGGCGACACCCAGCCGCGCGACGACGACGAGCCCGCGCACTGGGTCGAACCGGCCGAGCAGGACCCCACCGTCGACCGGGCGGCCGACCGTGACCGGCCGGCCGAACAGCAACCCGCCGATCCCGACCGCAAGCAGACCGGCCGCCCGCCGGCCCCCCCGGACCACCACCGGCCGCCGACCGCACCCGGCAGCCCGCCCAGCGAGGCCGGCCGCCGCGCGGTCGCGCAGGGCCGCCCCGCGAGGCGGACCCGGGAACAGCCGACTGTCGACGCGGTCAGCCGCGAACGTCTCCTGCAGCTGAACGCCGCCGCCGAAGCCTTCTACACCGGCCGCTACCGGACCGGATGGGCCGCCGCATATGTTGCCGGACGGCTCGGCAGCGACCTCGCCGACGACCCCAGGTTCCACCTCGGCTACGCCCCCGCCGGCTGGACCACGCTGACCCAACACCTACGCCAGGCGGCAGGCGCCACCGACGGCGAGATCGTCGCCGCCGGCCTCGGCAGCCGCACAGCAAGCGGGAGGATCATCGACCGGTTCCGCGACCGGCTGATGTTCCCCATCCGCACCGACGGCCCCAACGGGACCGAGACCCGCGGGTTCATCGGCCGGCGCAACCCGGCCAGCAACGACGACGACAACGCCGGACCGAAATACCTCAACACCGCCCAGACCGACCTGTACACCAAAGGCCACCACCTGTACGGGCCGGTCGAAGCCGCCGCCCCGCTGGCCGCCGGCGCCGCCCCCGTCCTGGTCGAAGGGCCCATCGACGCCATCGCCGTCACCCTCGCCGGCAACGGTCACTACGCCGGGATCGCCCCGCTCGGCACCGCCCTCACCGACACCCAAGCCGACACCCTGCGCCGCCACATCGGCCCCGGCCGGCCGCCGATCATCGTCGCCACCGACGCCGACCCGGCCGGACGCCAAGCCGCCTACCGGGCTTTCTGGCAGCTGACCGCCCGCCGCGCCGACCCCGCCCACCTGCAACTCCCGGCCGGACAGGACCCGGCCGGGCTGTACCAGCAGCAAGGACCGGCCGCCCTGCACCACAGCCTCACCACCGCCGGCAGCCTCGCCGATATGGTGATCACCGCCCGCACAGCCGCCTTCACCGACCGGCTCGACACCATCGAAGGCCGAACCCACGCCCTGCACCGCGCCGCAGACGTCCTCGGCGCACTACCCCCCACAACCTGGCCGCAGCGCTGCGTCGACCTCGCCGCCCAGCTAAGGCTTCCCCTGCAAACCGTCGCCGAAGTCATCATCGACACCGGTGAAGAATGGATCCAAGACCCCCACAGCCGAGCACGCCACCAGCGCGCCCAACGCCTGCCCACCGCGCTCACCAGCCCCACCAGCACCGGCCCCGAAGGAGCCGACCACTCCCAGGCCGACCCCGCCCGGCGCTGGGCCGAGCTCGCCGAGCGAATCCACCCCGGCCTGCCGGCCAACCCGCACTGGCCCGTCCTCGCCGAACACCTCAGCCGAGCCGCCGACAGCGGCTACGACATCACCACCCGGCTCCCCCTCCTTATCGCCCAACACCCCCTGCCCGGCCGACACGCCGCCCGCGACCTCGACCTGCGACTCATCAGCGAATGGCCCGACTGCCTACCCCCAACCGGCCCCGCCACCGGACGCGAACACCAACACCACGCCGACAACCAGCCAGAAACCCGCACCGCCGAACTGCCGCGCCACACCGGGCACCGGCCACCCCACGCAGCACCACTCGACGGCGTCGCACATCCCATCCAAGCTCGGACTCCACCCGCAGCGCCACCGGTCCGACGCCCACCTCCGCCACGACCGCGATGAAAGACCCGCAGCAGACGTACCGCGACCCCGCCGGGTCACCGGAACTACTGCGATGCTGCCAGCCCGCCCGCGTCGACGCGGCTCGGGCCGCCGCCGCAGGCCAGCCGTTGGCAGGGGCGACCGTGGTGCAGCAGCGCGGCGTCGAGGCGGCGTCCGCGGGCCGGGCCCGATGACCACCAGCCAGCCCGAACCGCCCGCGGGCGACCCGACAGTCGACCTGGGGGCGGTGCTGGCCGCCATGCAGGACCAGATCGACGACCTCACCGCCGCTGTGGAAGCCCAGCAGCGCACCCTCGACGAGCACCTCCGCGCCCCCCACCCGCACGCCCCGAACACCCCGCGCCCGGCCGGGCCGGGCGACGGCGCGGGCGGCCGCTGACATGCCGCCCCGGTACAAGCGGCCGGTCACCCCGGTCGAGCGGCAGCGCCGCGAGCAGGCCGACGCCGACAAGCTCACCGCCCTGCACGCCCGCCTCGCCGAACAGGTCGCCGCCCTGCGCAGCGGGGCGGACTGGCGGGCCTGGCTCCAGGTCGCCCGCCGGTTCCACACCTATTCATTTTCCAACACCCTGCTGATCGCCGCCCAGCGGCCCGACGCCACCACGGTCGCCGGCTACCGGGCGTGGCAGGCCCTGGGCCGGCAGGTCGACAAAGGCGAACGCGGCATCGGAATCCTCGCCCCCGTCCTGCGCCGCCCCCGCCAGGACCGGAGGAGCATCGACCCGCAGCGCCCGGACGACCCGGCCAAGCCGATCGAGGCCGACACCGGCGAGCCGGACGGCAGGCCGGGCCGGCTGGCCGGGTTCCGGGTCGCCTACGTCTGGGACGTCGCCCAGACCTCCGGGCGGCCGCTGCCCGAGCAACCCCGCCCGCAGCTGCTGGCCGGCCACGCCCCACCCGGCCTGTGGGAGTCCCTGACCGGGCTGGTCACCGGCCGGGGGTTCACCGTCGAACGCGGCGACTGCGGACCGGCCAACGGGATCACCGACTTCACCGCCCGGACCGTGCGGGTCCGCGGCGACGTCGACGACGCGCAGGCCGTCAAGACGCTGGCGCACGAAGCCGGGCACGTCCTGCTCCACGACCCCGCCGACCCCGCCGACCTCGGCGGTTCGACGGTCACCTCCGCCGGGTTCTGCCGGGGGACCGTCGAGGTCGAGGCGGAGTCGCTTGCCTACCTGGTCGCCGCCGCCCACGGGCTGGCCACCGACGACTACACCTTCCCCTACGTCACCGGCTGGGCGGCCGGCATCACCGGCACCCCCGCCGGAGCAGGCCGTCCGTGACACCGCCGGCCGGGTCCTCACCGCCGCCCGCGCGGTGCTGGCCGTCACCGCACCCGAATCGGCCCCCACCGTCGACGGCACCCTCGCCGCCCGCGTGCAGGCCGGCGCGCAGCGGACGGCGGCAGCCCGCGCCCAAGCCGACACGACATACGCCCTGTCGGCGGCCCAGCCCGGACCGGCGGCCCAGGCCGCGCCGGCCGCCCCGCAGCCGGGGGTGGGGGTGGAGGTGCTGGTGCGGCTGCACGCCGACGCGGCAGCCTTCTACACCGCCCAGCTCACCGCCGACACCCCGAACGCGGCCCGGGCCCGGGCCATGCTCACCGAGCGGGCCGTCCCGGCGGCCGCGGTCGCGGCGTACCAGATCGGCTACGCCCCACCCGGCTGGACCGCCCTGACCGAGCACCTGCACGGCCTCGGCTACACCGACCCCCAGCTGCTCGCCGCCGGCGTCGGCCTGGCCAGCCGCCGCGGCACCGTGCTCGACCGGATCATGTTCCCGGTCCACGACCCGGCGGGGGAGCAGGTCGTGGCGTTTGTTGGCCGGGCGCTGGACCCGGCCGCCGACACCCCGAAGTACCTCAACAGCCCCAAGACCGCCCTGTACTCCAAAGGGGAGGTGCTGTACGGGCTCGGCGCCCAACCCACCCGCCAGGCCCTGGCCGCCGGCGCCCGGCCGGTCCTCGTCGAAGGGGCGCTCGACGCGATCGCCGTCACCACCACCGGCCAGGGACGACACGTCGGCGTCGCCCCGTCCGGCACAGCCCTCGCCGCCGGCCAGGTCACCGCCCTCGACCGGGCGGCCGGCCCGCTGGCCGGGCGGGGGGTCACCGTCGCCTTCGACAGCGACCCCGCCGGCCGGCAGGCCGCCCTGCGCGCCTACCCGCTGCTGCGCGACGCCGGCGCCTGGCCCACCACCGCTGACCTCCCCGACGGCCACGACCCGGCCAGCCTCACCCAACAGCACGGCCCCGCCGCGCTGAACGCATCACTGGAGACGGTGCGCCCGCTCGCCGAGCCGGTCATCGACGACCGGCTCGCCGCCTGGGCCGGCCGGCTCGACTGGCCCGAAGGACGCATCGGCGCCGCCCGCGACACCGCCCGGATCATCGCCGCCCTCCCACCCGAACATGTCGGCCCGCAGGTGCAACGCCTCGCTGACCGGCTCGGCCTGGACCCCGCCACTATCACCGCCGCCGTCCTCGACGCCCTCACCGGACCCGACACCGACACCCCGCACGACGCCGGGCAGCGGCGGCAGTGGATCCGTCGCGACGGCCCGGTCCATAACCAGCCGGCGAACGTCCAGCCCAGCCCCGCCCGGCTCGCGGCCGCCGGCTATCCCCACCAGCCGGCCCTGAGTGTTGCTGCGATGCCAGCCACCGGGCCGGTCGGCGTCCACAGACCGGCGCCGGCCCAGTCCCGGGCCTGCCACCCCGGATGACGATGAGCGCCCTCACCGAAGAAGTTCCCGATGACGATCGACTACGACCGTGAGCTGCTCTGGGCCACCTCCACCCGGCACCTGGCCCACCTCCCGGTCCCGGTCAGCAACGCCATCTCCGCCGCAATCGACGAGCTCATCGACCCACTGACCCTGCCCGCCCTCGTCGACGTCGACGAGACCGCCACCGACGACGTGCCCGCGGTGATCACCGCGGTCCGCGGCCGGCACGGCGACCACCGTCGGCGAGGCACTGGCCTACGCCCGGGCCGCCCGCGAACTCGCCGGCGCCCTGCGGGCCCTCGACGCCGCCACCCCGGGCACATGACCTACACCGAAGACGCGACCCGCCTGGCCCGGGCGGTCGCCGCCCTGACCGCCCACCCCGGCCAACCCGAACGATGGCCGGCCCTGTCCGAGTCGGAGCGTCCGGCCCACCAGGCAACAGATCCTGCAGCATCGTGCAGCCGGTTGACCGCGGCGATGCGCTGCTCGACGAGCTGCTGGCGGCGGCTGCATCTACGCGTCTGACCGCCACCAAAGCCCACGAGATCCTCGCCGCTGTCAGCCTGTCGGAACCGGTAGGTGAGGCCCGCAAGCAGCCCGCTCTCGAACATGCCGACGACGTCGCCGAACTGGACGTGAAGATCAAGGCGATGGCTAAGCGCATCGCCGCGGCTGTCGGCCAGCGACCCTCAGCTCTGACCGACATCAAGGGCATCGCTGCGATCGGCACCGCCCTGATCCTCGGCGAGGTCGGGGACGTCCGACGGTTCCGGTCCAAGCACCACTTCGCCAGCTACACCGGCACCGCCCCGATCGACGTGAGCAGCGGCGACCAGAACAGGCACCGCCTCAACCGCGGCGGGAACCGCAGGCTCAACTACGCCCTACACACCGCCGCGCTCGTCCAGATCCGCTTTCCCGGGCCCCGAGTGGGGGAACTTCCGGAGGAGCGAGGTGTCCAGGTTCCCGCGGGTCCGCGAAGAAGGCGCTAGTTGGGAGACGTGGACTTCCGGCCATTGCGTTCCGACCTTTGTGTCCGACCTCTGCTTGCGAGACAGACAGCACTGCGGTAGACACACTACGTCGTCATTCCCAGCGGCCGGCTTGCCGGCGTTCAGGTGGTCTGTCATGGCAAGGCGATCCGGCCTCATCGGTACGGCCGCGGCGGTCCTGTTTGCGGGGGTAGCAGCCACGGCGCTGCCGACTTCCTCAGCAGGTGCGGTGTCATCCGGTCAAGTCGCTGTGCGTCCCTCCCCGGGCCGGATCGACGTCTCGACCCTGTCTTCTGGCGGCAAGGCATGGTTCCTGGGGCCACAGTCCGGCGCGAGCGGGTCCCTGGCAGCCGCGGCGCGGGTCGCCTTGGGCCGCAACGTCGACGCGAACAACCCACAGGGTGATCTGGCCGCTGGACAAAGCGAGACGGCGATCAGCGCCGTCGGTTCTACTGTCGTAGCTGCCTGGAACGATGCCACCGGCTTTTTTGTTTCGCCGTCCACCGACCGACGGGCCTCCCTCACTGGGGTGGGTTTGTCCACCGACGGCGGGCGCACCTTCCGTGACCTGACCGGGCTGCACAACAACCGGCCCAACCAGCAGGTGTTCGGCGATCCCACGATCGCCGCGATCGACGCGCACCATTTCGCGATCGGAAGTCTCTACCTGCCGTCGAACTTCTTTGACTGTTCCACCGGCCCGGCCCGCTTCCAGTTGTCTGTGGAGATCTTGACGGTCTCCGCCACCGGCGCAGCGTCGTTGGGGCTACCGGTGGTAGCCGCCGACGGTGGCGATTTCTGTCCATTGTTGAACCGTATGCCTAAGCAGACGCCCAACCTTGCCTTTCTGGATAAGGAGTGGCTGTCCTATGACCAGGGCAGCCGCCGCCTGGGATTGTCCTACACGCGGTTCTTCTTCGGCATCGGCGGTCAGAGCGGACTTGGCCAGATCGAGTTGGTTCGGGCCCGGGTGCCGCAGGATCCGCGGCTGCTCAACTCGGCGTCTTGGTCGAAGCCGGCAATAGTGTGGCCGGAGGAGAAGACCACCGTGAATCAGGGGTCTTACGTCTCCATGGCACCCGGTGGGGACGCCTATCTGTCCTGGGAACGAAACATCGACTCGAACCTGTTCAACGGCAATCCTTACGTCTACATCCATGCCGCCCGGGTCCGCCCGGGTGACGTCTCGCCGGTCGTGGGCGGCCCGGGGTTACCGCGGGTCGTCACCCTCGGGCAGCGCAATTCCAACGGCTACGGCGGCGTGAAGTCCCTTGACACCGTCGTGATCGCCGGGTTCAACCGCTTCCTCGGCCAGGATTTTCCCCGCATCGCCGTGAATGCCCGACTCGGCAGGGTACTCGTCGTCTGGAACGACGCCAGCGCCCACCCGCTCGGTGACATTTGGCTGCGGGCCCTCCCGATGGATCTCAACATCACCGGACCTATCAGCAAGGTAAACGACGACAACTCCTACGCCCTGCACTTCCTCCCCGCCGTCAGCGTCCGCAGCGACGGTTCCAGCGCCATCTCCTGGTATGACCGGCGCCTCGGCGGCGCCGACTCAGCCAACACCGATTACTTCGGCGAGGTTCGCCAGACACCCACCATCGCGGCCCCTGATTTCCGCATCACCACCGGTTCCACCAACTGGACCAACACCTCATCGATCATCAGACCCAACTTCGGCGACTACACGGACAACGCGTCCACCGGCACGACGACCTATTTCACCTGGTCGGACGGGCGACTCGGCGTACCGCAACCATTCATCGACCACCACCGCTGAGCCGCCGTTGCAGACTTCACAAGCTGAGCGGCCCTGAACCGTCCGACTGACGGGATCCCTTGAGGAGCAGCATGGGCTGCGCCGCCTGTGGCTCCAAACCGAGAGCGCAAGCTCTCCGCCGACGACCTCGCTCCCGGTTTCGGCAGATGTCCAGTTCTGCAGCGGCCGTCGGGCCACACCGAGAACCTCCACACCTGCGAGCGGCGACTGGCTTGTAGGGGCTGCAAGCACGTCCACTCAGCCATCGGCTTGCGGCACTGCCCGGAACGTCAGTGCAGATCAGCGCCCCTGTCAGCGTCGTCGATCTCGGTGCCGCTGCTCCTTCCGTCTGCGGGAGCCCCCTGGTGCCGCCGTGACACCCTGGCTGCTGGGTGCGTGGCCCGGGCGAGTCCACAGCCCTGCTGATATCCATAAGCCGTGCCCAGCCAGCGCGGGGAGCGAACCGCCGACGTGATCCGCGGGCTGTCTTTCGGGTCGGTCGCCGATCAGTACGAGCGCTACCGGCTCGACTACACCGACGAGGTCGTCGACGCGGTGCAGCAGTACGCGGGACGGCCCCTGCGCTCCGCGCTCGAGGTCGGCGCCGGCACCGGAAAGGCGACCTGTCTGTTCGCCGCGCGCGGCATCCACGTCACCGCGCTCGAACCCGACGCCGAGATGGCACACGTGCTAGAGCGAACAACCCGCGGGCTGCCGGTGGTGCCGGTGGTGACCACCTTCGAGCAGTTCGAGACCGCTCGCCGCTTCGACCTGGTCTACGCCGCGGCGGCCTGGCACTGGACCGACCCGGCGACCAGGTGGGCCCGCGCCGTCGAGCTGCTCGTCCCCGGCGGTGTGCTCGCGCTATTCGGCAGCCCGGCCGAACCGGCGGACCCGGTCCTCGCCACCGCCGTACACGAGATCGAGAAGCAGGTGCTTTCGGACGACGACCCCGCCGTCATCCACCCTTGGTCGATCGAGGAGATGGCTGCCGTCGACCGCCTCACCGACAGCTCGCAACGCGACCTGGCCCGGGTGGCAACGACGACGGCCGCCGACTTCTTGGGACGACTAGCCACCGTCTCGGCCTACCTCATGCTCGACGCCGAGGCGCGGGCCGAGGCCCTGCGCCGCATCCACATGGTGCTGCCCGACCGTGTCGAGATCGACGCCACGGTGCAGATGTCTCTGGCCCGACGACTCTGACTGGCGCCCGTCACCAGTCTCGCAAGACGAAGGACCAGCAGGACTCAGTCCCACTGAGGATCGGTGTCTGGAGTAACCGACTCGCGGCTCGTGCCTGCGCCCTGTCACACTCCTGAGCACCAGCCACCCAAGCACGCGGTGACCGGGACCGCCTAGGGCAGTTCGGGCAACGCGCCGCTTCAGCACGGCGGAGGCCTGTGCGTCGTACGACGGTGTGGTCAGCGAAGAGGTGCTGGTCGCCCGCGTACGCACGCTTCTGCCTCCGCAGGGTGGTTGACCGATGCATGGCGTGAGGTGTCCGTTCGGGGACTCCTGCGTTGGGCCTCAACGCATCCGACGGGCGGCTTCCTCGAGCCGCCGAACCCAGTTGGTCGCCTGGTCGGAGCCGGGAGGTGTGTCCGCGAGGGACAAGATCCCCTGGGACGCGGCGGCGGGAAGGGCGTCCCCGAGTCCTGCGGCGCTCCCGTACGCGGCGACGGTTTCGTCCCAGTGGGTCGGGTCGATGGAAGACACCAGCAGCCACGCCAGGTCGGCGACGCCCGGCGCGGCACCGACGTCTTCCCAATCGAGCAGCGCGATCTCTCCCGTCGAACTGGAACGGACGTTGGGCAGGGAGGCGTCCCCATGCACCAACGTTGTCGGACCGGCGCGGGCAGCCGTGCGCTCAACCGCGGGGATATGACCGAATAAGCGGCCGCCCAGAGCGCGCACCGCCGGCGTACATTCCGGGCGGCCGGCCACGCCGGGCCACGTCTGGTCGAACAAGGCGCCGACAAGCTCCGAGGCGACATCCGGGGTGCGCAGCCACGGCCAGCGGGCCGGCGCGATACCCGTCCATCCCGCGTGCAAGTTCGCCAACACGCGCGCCACTCCCGCGGCGTCGGCACCCGCCTCCCAATCAGACAAGTCCTCAAGCACCAACAGCGTCGCCCCGGCGTTGACCTCGGCCAACAAACAAGCAGGCACCCGAACACCCACCACCGGTGCGATCTCCCGGTAGAAGCGGACCTCGGCGACGAACATCTGCAACACGTCAGGAATCGAACCAGCAGCCGGCCGCTCTCGACGCTTGATGAAAGGCCCAGCCACTCTGACAGCCTGACACTGAGGCAGACGGCCGGTGCCATACGTCCGCTCGAAGTAGCCGCGAAGCGGACGGGTGCCGCCACGCCCCCACAACGAACGGTGACCGGCACGCTTGGCCGCGCGTCCGGCCGACCCCGCTGCTTCACGACACCGCACTGGTCACCGCCCTCCAGGCGGCGCGCAGCTCAGCCTGCTCGTAGGAGGCTCCAACAACCCATCTCGTCCCACGTGTTCACCGTTACCTTCTGCCCATGGGCAGAAGGAACTATCTTGTCGAAGGCGTTTCCGGCACCGGCAAGACTTCGGTCTGCGAGGAACTTCAGCGGCGCGGCTACCACGCCATCAATGGTGACCGTGAACTGGCGTACCAAGGCGATCCGGCAACTGGTGCAGCGGTGGAGGGCCGCACGCACGATCACCATCTCTGGCAGGCGGAGAAGGTCAGAGCCTTGGTCGCCAACCAGGATGAGGCGGAGACGTTCTTCTGTGGGGGTTCTAGAAACTTCTCGGACTTCATCGGCCTGTTCGACGGCGTCTTCGTCCTCGAGGTCGATCTCGACACACTGAACCGGCGGCTCGACGAGCGAACGGAAGACGAGTGGGGCGGAAGGCAATCGGAACGTGAGCTCATAGAGCGGTTGCACCAGTCGGGAGAAGACACCCCGAACGGCATCGTCATCGACGCCGCGGTGCCCGTCGCGCGCGTCGTCGACGAGATCCTCGGCGTGGCAGCCCTGAACCGCCGCGGGTTCGACTAGGTCGCCCGACAGGCGGGCAAGTGATCGGTCCACGAGGAAGGGGCTATCGGCACAGCCGCAGCTCCGCGACGAGCAAGTCGACGTCCTGCGTTGTAGGGACAGGCGCTTTACTGACACCGTCCGTCGGGCCCTGGCTTCACCGCGCCTCGGCGATGCCGGCTGATGAGACGGAGGCCGGTGGCGATGAGAGCTAGCGCGAGCGCAGCTGCCACCACCCGGACAGCCGTCACGGCACCGTCGTCGTTGATCGCTTCGGGGGCAGCAAGGGACGCGACCGCCAGGACGTTGATTCCCATGACGAGGTTGAAACGCCAGACGCGGCTGCGGAGCTCGGTCGGGGAGGGCCAGCGGTGGCCAGCGGTCCACGGGCAATGCGCGGCAGTCTTTCACCAACCTTGGTCAGCCGCAGGCTGATCACAGGGGCCGTAGGGGAACGGAGAGTGGACAGCGCTGACGGAGTCGCCAGTCCGGCATACCGCGAGCGGGCTGCGGCACCGATTATTCCGAGAAGACCCGCCCGCGAAAATGCCCGGTGATGTCGGTCCGACAACTGCAACGGTGAAAGGGGCCAGATCCGGTCCGTTGCTACGGCGCCCCCTCAGGACCGCATTGCACGCGCGTCGTGTGCGCCGCGCGGCCGCCCGCGGGAGCGGGAATGGGACATGCCCGGACGCCGCCCGGACCCTGCGCCCAGCTCGAAGCAGAGGGGCGGTGGCCGCCGCGTGCAGCTCGGCGACGCCCGCTCGGCTGGACCCCTGCGGGTCGTTAGCCCGCCCACAGGGCACCACCATCGCGAAGTTGCGCACGGCTATTCAGTGCCAGGCGGAGCCGCTTGAGCCCGTCTGCCGGCAACTTGCAGACCTCAAGAGGAGCGGTACGACCGATCAGCCCAGGCCGCCGCCTGCCGACCCGGCCCCGTGGGCAGTCCTTGCTCAATCTGGGGAGACGCCGTGCGCGGCGAAAACTGGATCATTCTCCGCCGCCGGCTGGAGCACCGTCGGCGCCGCGCCAGCGCTCTTGGGCTGACAGTCGGGTCATCCCGGTCGCGCGGCCGATGTCGGTCCAGCTGGCACCGGAGTGCCGGGCCAGCGCCACTGCTGCGTCGAGGCGCAGCTTG
>JAABUT010003895.1_pt1 | contig 12320 bp, 14 predicted proteins | sample 5559281 | NCBI WGS metagenome assembly JAABUT01 (sample SAMN10711880, study PRJNA513359) | rock metagenome | isolation source: Antarctica rocks | place: Antarctica: Victoria Land, Ricker Hills nord | collected 2016-01-04
CCCTCCCAACACGTGGCGAATTCTTCCAAGTCCTTCTCTCCCAGCTCGGTGGCACATCGCAGCCGGGTAGAATCCAATCACGCAATCAACGCAAACACCGCGCAAAAATCCAAATGCGATTCCCCTGGATGACCAAGCGTCTGACTCCGGCGACTGGTCCGCCCCTGACGCCGGTCGCCATGGGCAAGTCCGACCCGGAAGCCGTACGGACCTTCCGCTGCCGTACCATCGCCAAGGGATGGTTGCATCAAGTGAACTACATCCGGAACTTGCCGCCTCGGCAGGTGATGGAGGACGAGCCCGGCGGCGTGCTGGGCGAGGCAGTCGCGCCGAATGCATCGGAGGCGCTGCTTGGGGCCCTCGGGTCCTGCCTCGTTGTCGGCATTCATGCGGGCGCCGTGGCGCAACGCATTCCGATCCGCAGCCTGGAGCTCGAACTCGAGGCCGACATCGACACTACCGCCGTTTGGGGAGCGGGCGAACGCAATCCCAAGTCGATGGCCGCGCCCTCGACCCCGAGCAGGCGCATGCCAAGGTCGGAGAAGGCCGCGGCGCCGACGGCGACGAGGACGTTGGTGCGCAGGCCCGCCGTGCGTTGCCGCCACTGGCGCTCCAGGCCGATGACCGTGCCCAGCACGAACGCGGTCGCAAACCCGACCAGCGTATGCGCGTAGGTGCCCGCCGCGAAACCCGTCCACCACGCCGCCATGTCAGGTCAGGTCAGGTCAGGTAGGAGTGGACGATGCCGATCAGCTCCTCGGCCGCGCGCGACGCCTCGCTTTTGCTTTTGGCGTCCACTACCTGCTCGCGGATGTGGTCCTCAATGATCTCGGCGATGAAGCCGTCCATCGCACCCCGGCAGGCCGTCGCCTGTTGCAGCAGCCGCACGCTGGACGTCTCCTGGGCGATCGCACGCTGCAGTGCATCGACCTGGCCGCGAATGCGACTGAGTCGCTTCACCAGCTTGATTTTTTCCGTACTCGGCTCGCTCATGGTCTTGACCTTATACTCCTGGGGGTATAGCAGCGGTCCGCGTCCAATGCGAGCCCTATGGGTTTCGCATGAGACGGCTATCATCCCGGTTTCGGCCGGATTTGTAACCATGCCAAGGGATTTCATGAACCCGCGATCTAGCAGCCAGTCCCAAGAAGGCGATGGTAGGCGCTTCACGCCTGCCATAGCTGTTCTTCTGGGCTGGACCCGTGCTCGGGTGTGCATGCTCCCGTCGAGGTCTCCGCGCTGATGCGCTGACACCTGGGCGGCCACGCCCTCCCGAGCTTGAGCCAACCGCTTGAGCAAAGGAGGCGTCATTGACCGCCCTTCTCGACCGCGTCTCGCTGCGCCGCTATGCGCTTCCCGTGCACTTTCTTGGTGGCCTCGACCAAATGGCCGAGCCCCATAACAGGTTTACCTCTCGCTCTTCCACGCGGGCCCGTCTCCGGCTGGTCGCGACGTGGTACGTCGACGCCCGGCGCCGCGCGATGAACTGTGGCGTTACGCTCTTGCATGGACCTCCTGACCTGGATTAGCCGCCATGCCCGACACCCACGACTCCAACATGCCTCTCCGGCCCACGGCCGCTCTCGACAGCGCCCATGTCGGCGACATCCGCGGTGCGCTGGGCACCATCCGCGAGGACGACGTGCATCCCCGCGTTGGGTGGGGCGCCAAATTGAAGACCCTGGCGGCGATCGTCGGGCCCGGCCTGATTGTCATGGTCGGCGACAACGACGCCGGCGCCTTCGCGACCTACACGCAGGCCGGGCAGAACTACGGCACCGCGCTGCTGTGGACCCTGATGCTGCTGGTCCCGGTGCTGTATGTGAACCAGGAAATGGTGCTGCGCCTGGGCGCCGTGACCGGCGTCGGGCACGCGCGGCTGATCCTGGAGCGGTTCGGCAAGTTCTGGGGTGCGTTCAGCGTCATCGACCTGTTCGTCCTGAACGGGCTCACGATCGTCACCGAGTTCATCGGCGTGAGCTTCGGCCTCGACTATCTCGGCTTGCCCAAGCTCTGGGGCGTGCTCATCGCCGCAGCCGTGACCATGCTGGCGGCGGCGACCGGCAACTTCCGGCGCTTCGAGCGGTTCGCGCTGCTGCTTTGCCTGGGCAGCCTGCTGCTGGTGCCCGTGGTGCTGATGGTGCATCCGCCGCTCGGTGAGATCGCGCGCGACTTGATCGTTCCCCGCTTGCCGGAGGCTGAGAAGCTGTCCGACGTGCTGCTGCTGATTATCGCGATCGTCGGCACGACGGTGGCGCCATGGCAGCTGTTCTTCCAGCAGAGCTACGTGATCGACAAGCGGATCACGCCGCGGTTCATGGCCTATGAGAAGGCCGACCTTTGGATCGGCATCGTGTTCGTGGTCGTCGGCGCGGTGGCGATGATGGCTTTCTGCGCGGCGACCTTCGCCGGACAGCCGGAGGCCGGCAACTTCACCGACACGGGCGGGATCATGGTGGGACTCGCCAGGCATGTGGGCCAAATTCCAGCGACCTTGTTCGCCATCGCGCTGATCGACGCCAGCATCATCGGCGCCTCGGCGGTCTCGCTGGCCACCGCCTACGCGCTGGGCGACGTGCTCTCGCTCAAGCACTCGCTGCACCGGGGGGCCAAGGATGCCCGCGGGTTCTATCTGGTCTATTGCGGCCTGATCGCGGCGGCGGCGGCGCTGGTGGTGATCCCCGGCGCGCCGCTCGGCCTCATCACCGAGGCGGTGCAGACCCTGGCCGGAGTGCTGCTGCCGTCGGCGACGGTGTTCCTGCTGCTGCTGTGCAACGACCGCGCGGTACTTGGCCCGTGGGTGAACGGCCGCTGGACCAACCTGTTCACCGAGTCGGTGATCGCGATCCTGGTCATGCTGTCCATCGTGCTCACGGCGTCGGTGCTCTATCCATCGATCACCGGCGAGCAGATTCTGTGGGGGCTGGGCGGCGGGACGGTGCTGGCCCTGGTCGCCGCCGGCCTGGCGCTGGCGCTTCGCAGGCCGCGGGCCGAGCCGGCTCTGGAACGGGCGCTGCGCCCGACCTGGCGCATGCGTCCATTGACCCAACTCGCGCCGGCGCGGCTGACGACCGCCACGCGCGTTTGGATGATCGTGTTGCGGGGCTACTTGCTGCTGGCTGTTGGCCTGGTGGTGGTGCGCGTCGTTCAGCTCGCGCTCGGCCAGTAGGCGCGCCATGTCCGACCACCCGCGCTATCGGCTTATCGCGTGCTTGACCGGCCTGCTTTGCGCGGGAGCCCTGCCGGCCTTCGCGCAAAGCCCCCCGTCCAGCCCCGCCGCGCAACAGCAAGGCCCTGGCGAGCGTGCCGAGCCTGCCGCTCCCGAAACCCGGCAGGCGACACCCGGAGGCGAGACGGCCATCAAACCCGACGAGGAGGCCGCGACGGGCCTATGGGACCGTGCGAACCTGTTCGGTGACCTCGGCGGAGTGCGGTCCGCGCTGTCGAACCGCGGCATCACGTTCGGGTTGACCGAGAGCAGCGAGGTGTTCGGTAACGTCAGCGGTGGGATAAGGTGCGGGGTGGTCTATGAGGGGGTGACGCTGTTCGGCCTCGGCCTTGACATGGAGAAGCTCCTCGGATTGACGGGTGGCACCGTCAACGCCACGGCCTATCAGATTCACGGCCGCGGCCTGAGCCTCAACAACCTCGGCAACAACCTGAACACCGTCAGCAGCCTGGAGGCCGGACGGGGAACCCTGCTGTTCGAGCTGTGGTACGAGCAGGTGCTGCTCGACAAGAAGCTGGCCATTCGCGTAGGCCAGATCGCGGCGGACCAGGAGTTCATGATCAGCCAATATGCCGGGCTGTTCCTGAACCATACCTTCGGCTGGTCTACCTTCCCCAGCGCCGACCTGCCTTCCGGCGGGCCCTCCTATCCGCTGGCAACGCCCGGCGTCCGGGTGAGATGGGCGCCGCGGGACGACCTTGCGCTGCTGCTGGGCGTGTTCAACGGCAATCCCGCCGGGCCGGGTCGCGGCTTCCCGCAGGATCGCGATGCGTCAGGGACCGCGTTCCGCTTGAACGACGGCGTGTTCGCCATCGCCGAGGTGCGGTACTCCTCCAACACCGGCGAGGGTGCAACCGGGCTCCCCGGCACCTACAAGGCCGGCGCCTGGTTCAACTCGCAGAACTTCGCCGACCAGCGCCGCGATGCCTCGGGCGCCTCGTTGGGCGAACCGACTGGCCTCACGTTGGTCGGCCGGAACCGGCGCGGCAATTGGAGCCTGTATGCAGTGGCCGATCAGCTCGTGTTCCGGCGAGAGGGCACCAAGGACCAGGGGCTCGGTGCCTTCATGCGCATCATGGGTGCGCCCGGCGACCGCAACCTGGTGAACTTCTACGTGGACGCGGGCGTCACCTATAAAGGCGCGTTGCCGGGGCGGGAGAGCGACACCGTTGGTCTCGGTTTCGCTCTTGCCCGGATCAGCGACACCGCGGCGAAGCTCGACGCCGACACGGCACGGTTCACCGGCAGTCCGTATCCCATCCGGCGGCACGAGTCGGTGCTCGAGCTGACCTACCAGGCGCAGGTCGCGCCGTGGTGGCAGGTGCAGCCCACGGCGCAATACGTGTTCAACCCGAATGGAGGTGTGCCGAATCCGCAGCGTCCGCTAAAGCGGCTGGGCGACGCGGGCGTGCTTGGTGTCCGAACGACCATCACCTTCTGACCGAGGACAGGGACGATGCACGGCTTCACCGGGTTGAACGGGCGAGAAATGCCGACTCTGGCGACGAGCAGCGCCGACAGGTGCTGATGCCATCGATGCGTCTACCGCGCCGGGTTCTGGCCGGGCATCCGCGGGCGATTGCCGCCCTGGTGGCGAGCGTTGCGGCCTGGACGGCCGTGAGCGACGCCTATCCGGGCTGGTCCGCTCGGACCCGGGCGATCGCCAGCTGGGATATCGGCGCCATCGTGTTTTTGGCCCTGGCCATGCACTTGTTCGCCACGCGCGTCCCGGAGCAGATGGCGGCCGACGCCGAGCAGCAGGAAGAGGGCCAGTGGACCATTTTCTGGGTCATGCTGCTGGGCACGATCTTCAGCTTCGCCGCGCTCTCGGGAGAGTTCTCCGGCCTCAAAGACCTGCCGAGCGTCGAGCGCGGCTTGCGTGTCGCCTTGGTGGGTTCGACATTGCTGCTGTCCTGGCTGCTGGCGCATGTAGTGTTCGTGTTTCGCTACGCCCATGAGTGGTATGATCGCGACGAGCAGGGGCGGCTGAAGGGTGGCTTGCAGTTCCCATCGGACGACCAGCTCGATTTCCTCTATTTCGCCGTCGTGATCGGCATGACGTTCCAGGTGTCCGACGTGCAGGTCACGTCCCGGCGCCTACGTCGTCTCGCGCTGTTGCACGGGTTGCTCAGCTTCCTGTTCAACACCGTGATCGTGGCGCTCACCGTGAACATCGCGGCCGGGCTGCTATAGGCTGGTTGCAGGAGTAATGGCTCTGTATCCAATAGTTTACAAGATGATCCTGCTCGGCCTGGCCTTTGCGGCGGGGGCTGTCAGCCCGGCGCTGGCGGAGCCGGGCGTGGTCGAGGTCATGGTCACCGGTGTGCGTAACGGGCGCGGCCACGTGCTGGCGGCCCTCTGCATGCAGCACGAATTCCTCAAGGAGCATTGTGCCTTTAACGGCTCGGCCGAGGCCGGGCCAGGTGCCGTTCTGATCCGCATCACGGGAGTGCCGCCTGGCATGTATGCCGTCCAGGCTTGGCATGACGAGAACGACAATGGCAGCATCGACCGTGACCTGCTTGGCATTCCCTTGGAGGGAGTTGGCTTCTCGCGGGACGCCCCAATCCGCTTCGGGCCGCCTAGCTTCAAAGATGCACAGTTCCAGGTAGGACCGGACGGAGGGCAGGCCGCTTTGAAACTCAAGTACTTCAAGGGTTAGCGACGATTCCCCGACCATCGATTTCGACGATCGATACGAGTGGAAACATGCGTTAGTCAGCACGGTCCTGGCGGTCCACCTTACGGGAAGCACCGATTGGAATGAACGCCCATGGCTATCGCCATTGTCCTCAGCTACGGCATCGGCCGCGCGCTGCGGCTGCCGCGGCGCATGGCCATCCTGGTCGCGTGTGGGAACTCGATTTGCGGCAACTCGGCCATTGCGGCGGTGGTGCCGGTGATCGGCGCGGATGGTGAGGACATCGCCTCCTCCATCGCGTTCACCGCCGTGCTGGGCGTGATCGTGGTGCTGGCGCTGCCGCTGGCGGTGCCGCTGATCCACCTATCCCTATTGCAGTATGGCGTGCTGGCCGGGCTGACGGTCTATGCCGTGCCGCAGGTGCTCGCCGCCACGGCGCCGGTCGGCGTCATGACGGTGCATATCGGCACCTTGGTCAAGCTGGTGCGCGTGCTGATGCTCGGCCCGATCGTGCTCTTGCTGTCGCTGTTCGCGAGCCGCCTGTGCGAGGAGACCGACGAGCCCGCGCCCCACATCACCGCCGGCGACCGGCCCAAGCCCGGCCGCATCGCCATCCACCATTTGGTGCCGTGGTTCATCCTGGGCTTCCTGGCCCTGGCCGGCATCCGCTCGGCCGGCTTGGTCCCGGAGGCGGCGTTGGCGCCGACCGCGGTCGTGGCCAACGTGCTGACCGTGCTGTCCATGGCGGCGCTCGGCCTTGGCGTGGACGTGCGGGTGGTGGCTCGGGCTTGGGCGCGGGTAACGGGTGCGGTCACGCTGTCCCTTCTGGGGCTGGGCGGCATCAGCTACGGGTTGATCCGGTTGCTAAATCTCGCCTAAGCCTTCACAGCGGCCGCGGTTCTATTCACTGTCACTGTCTGGAGGATCGCGGTGACCCTGGACCAGCTTCGCGTCTTCGTGGCGGTGGCGGAGCGTTAGCATGTCACCCAGGCAGCCCGAGCCCTGAATCTGGCGCAATCCGCCGCTAGTGCCGCCATTGCCGCGTTGGAGGGGCAGCACAGTGTGCGGCTATTTCACCGCGTGGGCCGTGGAATCGAGCTGACCGAGACCGGGCGCCTGCCTGCCTGATAGCGCGTGGGTGCTGCGGGAGCCCGGTTCCGGCACGCGCTCCGCCTTCGAGGCCGCGCTGGAGGGGTTCGGCATCTCGCCGGCTATTCTACGGGTTGCGCTGGAACTGCCGACCAACGAAGCGGTCCGGGCGGCGGTGGAGGCCGGGGCCGGGGCCACCGCAATCTCCGCATCCGTCGTGGCCGGGAGCATCGAGGCTGGGTTGCTGCATCGGGTGGTTTTCAACCTGCCGGATCGCGATTTCCATGTGCTGCGCCACGCGGAGCGTTATCGAAGCCGCGCGGGGGATGCGCTGATGGCGGTGATCGCTGAGGCAACGCTCGGCCCTCGTGCCGGATCGCCCCATTGGACCGACCCTTTCAAGGTGTCGGGCCGGTCATAGAACCGTCTATCCCCCGCATTCGCCGCATAGGACTTGCCACGCGTGCACGGCGATCCAGGGCCAGGACTGCGCTGCCGCCACCCGACCTTCTACTCCAGGCGGGACAGCAGCGGGGCACGGCTGTCGAGGAATTCGGCAACGCCGGCGGCGAAGGCGTCCAGCTCCGCATCGCCGACCTCAAGGCTGAGTGCGATCATGCCCCGGCGCGCCAGGTAGAAGCCGCGGTCCAGCATGTCGAGGTGGAACAGCTCGCGCAGTCCGGGATCGGCGCCGGCGATGTCGGCTGCGCTGCGGATCGGGCCCGGGTGGAAATGCGCCGTCAGCAAGGAGCCGAGCCCGGTCCATTGCATCGACGGCGACAGCGAATTCAGCCGCGCACGCAGGGTCTCGCCGCGGGCGAACAGCGCGTCGGCCGCGGCGGGGGTGAAGATCTCCGTCAACCCGGCGACGCCCGCTGCCATCGTCAGGACGTTGTTGTTGAACGTTCCGGCGTGCGGCAGCGCATCGGCGCGGCGGGGGTCATACCGGTCCATGATATCGCGCCGGCCGCCAAAGGCGCCGAAGCTCATGCCACCCCCGATGTATTTCCCCGGTGTCGTCATGTCCGGCGTGATGCCCAGCCGGGCCTGCTGGCCGCCGGCCGACATGCGGCTGGTCATCACCTCGTCGAAGATCAGGATGGCGCCGGTCTCGGTGGCAACATCGCGCAACGCCTGCAGGAAGGCGGGCTCGGCCGGGATGCAGCCGCCGCTGCCCAGCATGGGCTCGACCAGGATGCAGGCGAGCTCGCCGGCGTGCGCGCGTGCCAGGGCGCCGGCGCCGGCCGCGTCGTTGTATTGGCCCAGCACCCACTGGTGCGGCGCGTTGATCGGGATCCCGCCGCCGCCAAAATAAAGCACGCCGCCGTGGTAGCCGCCGTCGAACACCAGCACCTTCGACCGCTTCGTCACGGCGATCGCGGTGGCGACGGCCATCAGGTTCGCCTCCGTGCCGGAGTTGGTGAACCGCACCAGGTCAATGCCCGGAAAACGATCCACAATCAGCCGGGCAAGCCGCGCCTCCATCGTGCCGTGCGCACCCAGGTTCCAGCTGCGGTCCAGCGCCGCATCGAGCGCCGCCCGGATCACCGGGTTGCTGTGGCCATACAGCCCGGCCGTGTATTCGCCCAACAGGTCCACGTACTCGTGCCCGTCCACATCCCACAGGCGGCAGCCTTGCCCACGCGCCATCGCCAGCGGAAATGGCGTGTGGAACAGCACGGTGCGCGTATTGCCGCCGGGCATGGCCGCCACGGCCTCCATATGCGCGGCGAGGCTTGCCGGGTTTGCGCCAATGTAGCGCTCGCGTGCCTCGGCCAGGGCGGCGTCGAGCGAGCTGTTGATCGGCATCGTGTCCATGGCGGTCGATCCTCCACGAAGGTCAGCGGCGTCGACGTGGCCGAATCCCGCGACGACGCCCGACATAGCGCGGCAAGTCGCAGATGAAGTCCAGCACGGCGTTGTTCCTGATCCATTCCGCGAAAAACGCGCTTGGATTTGGAAGGGGTCGTCCGCCGGCCTGCTTCTCGGTGTCACGCGTTGCCCCTCGATCGCGCTCTGGCCCTGTTAGGGAGCCGAACCGTCCGTTCCGGCGCCGCACACCACGGCGCAGACCCGCTCGCCCGGCGCGGGCTGGTAGCATCCGGTGAGCAGGGCGGCGACCGAGGCGCCGCCGCTCATCTCCGCGGCCACGCCGTGCTCGAACCACAGCCATGCGGCGGCGTCCCGCATCGCCGCATCCGGGACCAGCACGACGCGTTCGACGTGGCGCTGGATGATGCCGAAGTTGAGCGGGTCGGTGCTGCGGGGAGCCAGGGTGCCCGCCGCCGTGTCGATGCGGTCCAGCACCGCCGGGCGCCCGGCCTCCAGGCTGCGCAGCAGGGTTGGGGCGCCGGTCGGCTCCACGCCGATGATGCGGATGCCAGGCTTCATGGCGCGGGCGGCGAGCGCGATACCGCTGATCAATCCGCCTCCGCCGATGGCGACCAGCAACGTGTCCACGTCTGGCGCGGCATCGAGGATTTCGGTCGCGACCGTTCCCTGTCCGGCGATCACCAGCGGGTCGGCGAACGGGTGGATATACGCCATTCCCTTCTCTGCCGCGTGGCGCAGCGCCGCCGCGTTGCTGTCGTCCCAGACCTCGCCCTCGATGACCACCGTGGCACCCCACGCGTGCAGCTTGCGCAGCTTGGCGGCAGGCACATTGGCGGGCAAATAGATCGTGGCGGGCACCCCGGCGGTCCATCCGGCGTAGGCCACCGCCAAGCCATGATTGCCTCCCGATGCCGTGATGACGCCCTGCGCGAGTGCAGCAGGCGCCAGGGCGGCGAGCTTATTGCAAGCACCCCGCGCCTTGAACGAGCCGGTGACCTGCAGGGACTCCAGCTTGAGAACCAGTTGCGCGGCTACTGCGGCGTGGTCATGCGTTGGCGCGGCCTCGATCAGCGGCGTGCGGCGCACCCGGCCCCTGATCCGCTCCGCCGCACGGCGCACATCATCCAGGCTAGGCGCTGCTGTTGCTTGCACTTCCATGGAACGTGTCAAATCTGCTCGGTATCCAGCGCATATCCCGCCGCACGCACCGTCCGCACCACGTCGAGCTCGCCCTCGCCGTTGATGCTCTTGCGCAGGCGCCGGATGTGCACGTCCACAGTCCGTGGCTCCACGTGGATATCCGGCCCCCAGACCGAGTTCAGCAGCTCCTCCCGCGAGAACACCCGGCGCGGATGCTGCATCAGGAACTCCAGCAGCCGGAACTCGGTCGGACCCAGGTGGACGGCCCGGCTGTTCCGGTGCACGCGGTGCGCCGTCAGGTCCATCGTGATGTCGTGGAAAATGTGCTGGCCCCGGACCGGGACGGCGCCGGCTCGCCGCAGCAGCGCCCGCATCCGGGCCAGCAATGCGTCCATGTTGAACGGCTTGGTGATGTAGTCGTCCGCCCCGGTGTTCAGGCCGCGGACCGCGTCCTGGTCCTCGGTCCGCGCGGTCACCATGATGACCGGCAAGTCGCGGGTGGCCGGACGCCGCCGGATCTGCCGACAGACCTCGATGCCCGACATGACGGGCAGCATCCAGTCCAGCAGCACGATGTCCGGCACCGCCTCGGCGATGCGGGTCAGCGCCTCCTGTCCATCGACGGCCTCCTCGACCTGGAAGCCCTGCTTTTCCAGATTGTAGCGCAGCATGGTCGCCAGCGCCGCCTCGTCCTCGACGACCAGGACGTAGGGCTTGGTCGGGCTGGTCGGGCCGGGCAGCATCAGCGGGTGTCCACGTCGTCGGGCAGCCGCACTACGGCGTAGGCGGACCCGTCGCCCTTCGGCCGCTCCTCGGTCAACGGCTCGCCGGTGACGGCATAGTGCACGTGCTCGGCGATGTTGGTGGCGTGGTCGCCGATCCGCTCCAGGTTCTTGGCGATGAACAGCAAATGCGTGCAGGGCGTGATGTTGCGCGCGTCCTCCATCATGTAGGTGATCAGCTCGCGGAAGATCGAGTTGTAGATCTCGTCGATCGCCTGGTCGGCCTGCCATACCTGCCCGGCCTTTTCGGCGTCGTTCTCGCCGATCGCGTCGATGACGAGCTTCAGGTTCTCCTGCACCAGGCGGGACATGTTGGCGACGCCGGTCAGGCTGAACGGCAGGCGGTACTGGCCCAGCACGATGCTGCGCCGGGCGATGTTCTTGGCGTAGTCGCCGATCCGCTCCAGCGCCGCGGTGATCTTCATGGCGCCGACGATCTGCCGCAGGTCGCTCGCCATCGGCTGGCGCAGCGCCAGCATGCGGATGACAAGCTGCTCGGCGTTGCGTTCCTGCTCATCCACCAGCAGATCGAGCTCGACGGCCCGGGTGGCGACCGAGGCGTCCTGGTGCACGATGGCCTCGGTGGCGAGCGCCACTTGGCTTTCCACCATGCCGCCCATTTCGGTCATCAGGGTGCGGAGCTGTTCCAGTTCCTGGCCATAGCTTTTAACGATGTGCTGGGCTTCGGCCATCTTGATCGCTCCCTCAGCCAAACCGGCCGGTGATGTATTCCTGCGTGCGCTTCTGCTTGGGCGAGGTGAACAGCTGCGCTGCCGGCGCGACCTCCACCATCTCGCCCAGATAGAAGAAGGCTACTTGGTCCGCGCATCGCGCCGCCTGCTGCATGTTATGCGTAACGATCGCGATGGTGAAGTCGCGCTTCAGCTCGTCGATCAGCTCCTCGACCTTGAGCGTGCTGATCGGGTCGAGCGCGCTGGTCGGCTCGTCGAGCAGGATGACCTCCGGCCGCACGGCGATGGTGCGGGCGATGCACAGGCGCTGCTGCTGCCCACCGGACAGGCCCATGGCCGAGTTGGAAAGACGGTCCTTCACCTCGCCCCACAAAGCTGCCCGGGTCAGCGACCACTCGACACGCTCCTCCATGGCGGATTTGGAGAGCTGCTCGTGCAGCTTCACGCCGAACGCGATGTTGTCATAGACCGACATCGGGAACGGCGTCGGCTTCTGGAACACCATGCCGATGCGGGAGCGCAGCTCATTCATGTCGGTCTCGGGCGCGATCAGGTTCTGCCCGTCCATCAGGACCTCGCCCTCGGCGCGCTGGCCGGGATACAGGCTGTACATGCGGTTCAGCACGCGCAGCAGGGTGGACTTGCCGCAGCCGCTCGGGCCGATCATCCCGGTGACCTGCTGGGCGGGCAGGTCGAGGTTGATCGACTTCAGCGCCTGGTTGGTTTCGTAGTAGAAATCGAGGTTGCGGATCGCGATCCGGGCCGGATTGAGGTTCGCGCCCGAGCGCGCCGCCATGGCTCCGACGTTGGCCGTTCCGGCACTGGGAGATTGGCCTGACATGGTTCTGGTTGTCTCGCTCATGGGGCGCCTCAGGATTTCCGCAGCACGATGCGGGCAATGATGTTCAACAGCA
>JAABUT010003896.1_pt1 | contig 12319 bp, 11 predicted proteins | sample 5559281 | NCBI WGS metagenome assembly JAABUT01 (sample SAMN10711880, study PRJNA513359) | rock metagenome | isolation source: Antarctica rocks | place: Antarctica: Victoria Land, Ricker Hills nord | collected 2016-01-04
ACACGGCCTCCCGGGTGGTCGCGGGAAACAGACCCTTCTCGACGTTCGGTCCGACCGAGCCAGGACCGTAGGTGAAAAACGCGCTGATCTCCCCGTCGGCGTACAGCTTCTCCACGGCCGACTGCGCCTGCGGGTAGGTGCGACCACTACGCCACAGCGTCGGCTCGATCGCATTCAGCCGGGCCCACAGCCGTGCGGCCGCAGGCGCGTACGCTGCCTGGTCGAACGCGCCAGCCAAGCTCGACGGCCCGCCGATCGTGTCGTAGAGGATGGTTCGGACCGCCATCGAGCCGGTGAAATCGGGGAGTGCGGGGTAGGTGAACCGGCCGGGGTGCGCTTTCGCCCACGCCAGCAGGGACGTCACCGACGCGACGTCGGCGGCCCCGAGGGCCGAGCTGTCATACACCAGTGCCGAGTTGGCCTGCTGCCACACGGCTTCACATCCCTCGACCGGAACGCCGAAGTCGTTGGCCACCGCGGGGTTCTCAAAGTCGACGAAACGTGAGCTCGGGAGGGCCCGGTCCCATCCGCACGACCACAGCTTCGCCTGCTGACCGGTGGCGAAGTTGACGCCGTTGATCCAGATCATGTCGACCGAGCCACCCTCGGTCCGGCCCGCCTGCTTCTCCCCGAGGACCTTGTTGACCGCGTCGGCGGTGTCGGTGATCTTGACCTGGTTCAACGTGACGCCCGCATCAGCCAACCGGTCGGCGACATACCCGGTGACGAACGCGTTCAGCACATCGTCACCGCCGTACATGTACCAGTTCACCGTCTGCCCGTTCGCCTGTGCCAGCACCGCGGGCCAGTTGCTCGCGTCGAGTGGAGCCGGAGTCGGGGAGCGGCCGGTGGCTGCACCGGCGGCGCATCCGGCGAGCACCAGAATCGCGCTGACGAGCAGGGCGGAGCGACGCGCGTAATCCGCCCGCCGCGAACGGCCCCTACGGTTCCGGGTGACCGCTGTCACGATCGACCGCCGGCCGCTGACGCATTCCGTGGTGTGGACGCCTCAAGATCAGGCGACGGCCGTCGCAGTGCGGCAGTGCCCATGTACACACGCTGAACGGCGGTGACGGCGACCGCAACGGTGAAGATCCACGCGATCAGCGCGGCCTGCCCGGGAATCAGGCAGAAGAGGACGTACACGACGATCGTTTCGGTGCCCTCGGCGAGGCCACCGACGAACCGCAGCGAACGACCGTCGTGGCCGATCACTCCTCGTCGCGCCGATATCGACGACAGAGCGAGGAATGCTGTCCCGGATACGTAGTAGGCGGTGAGCAGCGCGACACACGCCAGCCGCGCCTGCGGCTCCGCGATGGCCAGCGCCAGCACGAACGCCCCGTAGATGCTGAAGTCCGCGACGATGTCGAGGAAACCACCGAGATCGGTGGCCCCGCGCCGGCGCGCCACCGGGCCGTCCAAGCCGTCCAACAGGCGATTGAGCAACCAGAGCGACAGCGCAGCCGTCCACGCGTGGGACACGACGGCGACGCAGGCCGCGATACCCGCGAGCCATCCCGACACCGTCAACGCCAGTGCAGGAACTCCTGCATCGGCGATGCGTGCACCGACGCGGTCGAGGGTCGGGGTCAGAAGCGTTCGGGCGCGAGCGTCAAGCATCGTGTCCCGCTCCCGTCGCCGCTGCCGCCCGGGCACGGGGAGGAGTGATCGGCGTCAGCGGGAGCATGCGTCGCAGCGCGACGTTCTCGACCGGGTCCATCACACTGTGCTGCACACAGGCCGGGATCAGTTCGCCGGTCTCGGGGTGCGCCATCGAGTACGAACAGGCTCGCAGCCGCTCCTGGGTCGCGGCGATCGTCGGATCGCTGCTGTCCTCGCCGCGCTGGATTCCGGCCCACGCCGGGGCGACATCGGCCGCGTCCATGAACGAGTGCATGACGAACGACACTGGGCGGATGCGGTGTCGCACCAGATTCCGCCAGCCGGCCCGGCGCAGCGTTCGCGAAGCCCAACCACCCGCCGTCGTCATCACCGACGGGTGCCGGGCTGCGACCCGCAGCAGCTTCACTGCAAGCAGCGGCAGCGGGGTCCCAGAGAAATTGACCCCACCGAGGTGTCGGAAGAATTCGTCCCGTACTCGGAGGTCGACCGGATCGGTGTCGTCGAGTACCGGGTGATATTTCTCGCCCAGGAAGAAGCCGTAGGTCGTCCGGTTGCAGCGTTCGTCGCCGTGCTGGAACGCCCGGAACGGCAACCGCGTACCGGCGCCCCGCTCGATCTGCGCCCATACCTCGTCACCGGTGGCGTCGCCGTAGTCCTCCCGCCAGCGCCGATCGTCGCCGACGAATGCCGCCGGCTGAAACGAGAACATGCCGAAGCCGAAGCTCTTGCAGACACGGATCACGTCGGCGATCTGATGGAGATTCGTCGGCGTGACCGTCATGTTGTGGGCCAGGAAGAACCGGACACCATGCTCGCGCCGAAGCCGCGCGAACATGTCCGCGAACTGCTTGCGGTAGACATTGAGGCTCGCCTCGTCGCTGGGTCGGGCGATGCCGCGCCGCCCGAACATCATCATGTCGAAGTGTCCGGCGAACGAGACCCGCGACAACCGGGGTAACCGGTCGGGGCCGAGGGCCAGCGCCTCGAGGTAGTCGTAGTCGAAGTCCCCGTGGGTCATACTCATCGGCTCGCGGCCGTGATCGCGCATGATCTGCAAAGTGGCCGCATGGTCGTCGGGAGTCAGCAGGCTGACCTCGCCACCGATGAGCTGAGCGTGGGCGCGGGGCCCACGGATCGCTGCCAGTAAGCCCATCTGTGCAGCCACCTCGGTCTGCGTGTGGCTTCCACTCACAGCGACCTGATTCGCGTCGCGCGAGTGATAACACGGTGTACAGGCGAGGTTGCACTTCGGAAAGACACCGTGGGTTCCTTCGCACCCCAGGGCGTGTTGGCCAAGAGTCTGCCCCGGTGTTCGCGCGGAAGCCGGCAACTCATCCCACCGACGATCGAGAGCACGCCTGGTATCGGCATGCACCGGCCGTGTGGCGACCTCGAGGCGACGTAGCCGGTTCAGCACTCGCCGTCCAAGGCCACCAAGGAAACCAGCCCGATCAGTGTCCCGCTCGTTCATCCCCACAACCGTCCGTCGTCGGCACCACCGATGGACGCCCCGGAACCCGGCGCCTCCGAACGGAAACCCGACGAGCCAACGGAAACCTTCCCGCTCTCTCGATCCGATGTGCTCAGTAGTCCAAGGCTACGTGGCCGATCCGGGCGAGCACGGACAGGGCGATCCAGGAGACGTAGGTGCGGGCTGGCGGGGCCCGGCGACCGGTCGCATCAAGGCGCAAGGGCGTGTGCTGTGATTCGGCGGTGACGCACGCCGAGCACCTCCCGTTGCTGGCGGCGAAGGCGTACGCGCTTCCGTCCGTCTTCGAGCCGGCAAATTTGCTTCGCGAATCGCGCCGTCAGCGCGGACTCCCGGCCGTCGCGGTTCCCGCGGTGTGCGTGCTCGACCCCGACGGCGACATCGTCCGCCATCTCGAATCGACCGGGCGAGCCATCCGTCACCCCGGCTGGGCCTGTTACCACACGCAGATGTGGGTGACGAACCTTGACGGGATCGAACTCGGGATCGTGGGGCTGGCGGTCGGCGCCCCGTTCGCCGTGATGGTTGCCGAACAGCTCGCGGCATCCGGTTGCGATCTGCTCGTCAGCATCACCTCCGCCGGACAGATCACCCCGGGCGTTGCGCCGCCGTACCTCGTACTGATCGACCGCGCCCTCCGAGATGAGGGGACCAGTACGCACTACGTCGCCCCAAGCCGGTGGAGCGCCTTGGCCGGCGACCTGACGCATCGATTGCGCGGCCGGCTCGGGGACCTCGCCGAGCCTGTCCGCGTCGGGTCGTCGTGGACTACCGACGCCCCGTACCGCGAGACCGCCGTCGCGTTGGCCGCCGCACGTGCCGAAGGAGTTGCGTGCGTCGAGATGGAGGCAGCGGCGCTGTACGCCTACGCGGAGGCGACCGGCGCGAAGGTCGTGTGTCTCGCACACATCACGAACACGATGGGCACGACGGCCAATGACTTCGACAAGGGCTCAGGGAACGGCGTGGGCCTCGCCCTCGAGGCCGTGCGTGCCGTTGTCCTCGCACTGAGGTGACGCGGGGACGGTCCCGCCACCACGGCTCGGGTTACGGGACGCGGACGGTCACGGCGATTGCGCGTCCTTGGGACACCCGAACGGGGATGGCGATCTAGTCTCGAAGAAAACCGATCGGCAGAACCGCCGATCCCACGATGAGGAGGCCGGACCCTTTGAGCACTTCCGCTGATCGGGAAGGCGGCGGAGTCGCCGCGTCATCCCGAGTCTTCGTCCTAGCGTTCACAGCTCTTCGCATCTTCACAGGCCTGGTCTGGCTGTCCAACGGCCTGGCCAAGCTGACGGATAAAGCGACCTATGACTGGGGATTCATCTCGTTCAACCTGATCACCCGCGGCGTTGCGCGCTCCATAGCCGAAGGTGCCTCCGCGAAGACACCCACCGCTGCGCTGGGCGACTTCTACCAACACGTCGTGCTGCCGCATTGGGGAATCTTCGGAGCATTCCTCACGGTGGCCGAACTGGCCATAGGGCTCGGACTCGTCCTCGGGATCGCCACAAGACTCGCGGCCGTCGGCGGGCTACTGCTCATCGGGCCGATCTGGGTGATGTTGCTCCATACCAACCTCTACCTGTGGCAGTATCCGGCAGAGGACCTCTTTCCCCTGCTCCTGCTCGCGATCGTCCCCGCCGGCCGGCTGGGTGGATTGGACGGGCGGCTATCGCGGCACTTCGGATACCGCTGGCCCTTCTGAGCGAGGTCAGCAAGGTATGAGAAGCGCGCGTCACACCCGCATCCCTATCGACAAGCCCGCGGCAATCGCGCGCCGACCGACCGCTTGTACTCGCACCCCGTCACCGTGGCCGTCGACACGCGAGCGCTCATCACCACTGAGTTTGCTTCTAGGGAATCAAAGCCTCGACTCCGTCGGTGCACGCGTGAGGCCATCGCATTCGCGGTGGCAAACGTCGATGGGTGCTCTAACTGACCGGCGGCGCACACCGCCGGCGGCAAGGGCGCCGGTTTGTCGATCGAAGAGATGGCGTAGATCCGCCGAGACAGCGTCGGCTTCGACGCCAAGCTGACGGCCCTTCTGACCCTGCGCGTGGGATGACGCCCCACAAGGGAATGTCGCCGACGCGTCGTCAAACCCGGGCGCTGGACGCAGGCGGGTCCGACATTGGGATCACCGGGGTGAGCACCTACGTGACGCCAACCTGTTCACGAACTACATCAACCATCTCGTGGACACCAAGCTCGATCTGCCCGCAGCCCCGTCGCTGTGATGCCCGCGTGAAGCGTGGAGGTGGCCCGTGCGGCCGCCCACCGTCATCTCCGCGGAGCCCCCCGGCGGCCCTGCCCATCGTGGTGCTGACCCACCGCGGACGGTCGGGGTTGATCATTGGTTTCACGCTGGCCCGGACCCCAGCTGACGCGCCAGATCCAGAACCGATGTGGCTTCGAGGTCAGGCTGGCCGAAGTAGGCCGGGTAGCGCGCCCCCGACCGGTTGATCCACGCCGTACTCAGACCAGCGCTGCGCGCCCCTTCGATGTCCCACGGGTGTACCGCGACCAGCATGGCCTGCCCGGGCTCGTCGAGTTCACAGGACCGTAGCGCGTAGCGGTAGGCCTCTTGGTCCGGTTTCCATCGACCTGCGTCCTCGACGGTGAGAAGTTGATCGAAACGGTCGCGAATCCCGGCTGCGGCGAAGAGCGCCTCCGCAACTGCGGTGCCCCCGTTGCTGAGCGTCACGAGCCGTCGGCCCTGCTCAGCCAGAGCTGTGACTCCGTCCACCACGTCATCGTGAACACCTAGGCCGCTGAGGCTTGCGACGATATGGAGCACGGCGTGCTCAAGCGTGTCTGGGGGGACGCGCCCGGCCAGGGAGACCTCGAGTGATCCCCGCGCTAGCGCGGTGAAGGATGGATTTGCGCCGGTGACGGTCAAGGCGAAGCCGTCGCGCAACAAGCTCGCGAACCAGGAGGTCGCTTCGCGTGCGTCAACTCCGACCTCCTCGAAACGTTGCTGGAGCGAAGACATGTCGGAGAGCGTCTCGTTGACGTCGAAGATGATCAGTTCGGGCTGCGAGATGGACACGGCAACTCCTCGAGCGTGGTCGTGGGTCAGCGGGTTCCGACGCACACCTGGACATCGTCGCCGCCCGGTCTCCATCACTTCACGTCGGTCGCTGTCGTGTCGAACACCGTCCACCGCCGGCGTTGACGTCGGGTTCCACCCATCACGCAGGCCAGAGGGCCGATTAGCCGGGCGCATCCGTCGCGCGGCTCCAGCTAGACGACTGCCCTGGTGGACCGCACGGTCTGACCAGGGACGACGCCCGATACCGGCGCACGGAGGGGCTCTGATTCGATGTAGGGGCTGGTGAGCATGGTGGGTCAGGTGCAGCGGAACACGGAGCGGCCCTGGGTGCCGGCCGACGCCTGGATCGCGACCACGTCTCGGATGACATCAAGGACATGGTCGAGCGGCAAAGGTGCGTCGGCCACCTGCAGATGTCGGTTGGTGACGGCGACGGGGTGCCACCAGGCACCGTCGGCGGTCAGGGTGGGCTCGGGTTCCACCGAGTCGAGAGTGATCTCGACACCGTCCGCGGCATAGCCTTCTTGGGCGACGGGACGGACGAGGCGGTCGTTCTCGGGGATCCCGAGATGGGCCAACGTCCCGCGAAGGTCCCCGGCAGCGGCGGCGTCTTCGGGCAGGTACGTCGTCGCCACACGGACCCGGAAGCCGAGTTCTCGGGCCAGCCGGATCCCGTTGATGGCGCGAACGTGGGATCCGGCCCCGCGCTGGCGGTCGTGCAGGGCCGGGCCGGCGGAGTCCAGGCTGATCTGCAGAGTCACTCGGTCGCGGTCGAAGGACTCCAACATCTCGCGGCGGCGGCCCCGCCCAAAGACCATCGCGTTCGTCAGCAGGGTGACCGGGACGTGCGCAGCGGTACGGGCGATGAACTCGTCGAGCTCAGGGTGCAGGAAGGGTTCACCGCCGGTGATGAGCAGTTCCCGACCACCCTGCTCGGCGAACTGTTCGGCAGCGCTCGCCGCGGTCTCGACCGACATTAACCGAGGGTCGGCCTGGGGGGAGGATGCTGCGCAGCAGTAGGTGCAGGCGAGGTTGCAGTGGAAGTTGGAGTACAGCCACAGCCGGGTCCCCACGGGGGCGGGTTCACCGGAGGAGTACTCGACCTCCGCAGCGTCGGAACGATTCGTCGGTCCCGCGTGGTTGCGGCCGCGGAGGATCCACAGCCGCCATGGGCCCGGTCCGGTGCCGGTCGCGTCGTCGACGACCGCGAGCAGGTCATGGCCTGCCAGCCTGGCCCAGGCTGGCAGGTCGGCGAGCACGGAATGCTCGCGCGTGTGCAGGAGCAGCACCTGACCTTCGTCGATGCGTCGCATGCGCGAGGTGATCGCGAGCAGCAGACCACTGCCGCAATCCATGTCGCCGCCGTGATACTCCAGAGCAACGGGAACAGTGGGCGCACCTGCGGGTGGGGACCCGGCGAGATCCGGCATCGGTTGTCGCCTTTAAAAGGACAGCGAGGACGCGCCGTCGGCCAGCAGCGCAACCAGGGTGGCCCCGCCGACGATGCTGGCGCCCTCGATGAGATCGTCCGCTCCGATCCCACGCTTCTTGGCACACGGGCTGCAGACCAGGAAGGTGCCGCCGGCCTCGACGTAGCTGGCCACCAACTCCGACATGGGCGCGAAGCCCTCCTCGTGCAAAGTCTCGGCGACTCCCCGAGCGGCCAATCGGGTGCCCTCGGAGGACAGGAAGACCGTGGTCTTCTGCGACGAGGCCACGGACGCGCCGGCGACCACGATCGCGACGCTGGCACGGTCGACGTCGTCGACGGAGTGAGTGAGGTTGATGACGATCCCATTCATGGGTGGTCCTCTCGATGGAAGGAGTGGGACAGCGACGGCTCGGGGGCGAGCCGCCACGGGTGCGAGTCCAGGGTGTCGCGAGCGCTGGCGGACACTCGGATGTCGTAATATCGGCACCCGTCAGCGTCGATGCCGTGTCCGAGGTAGGCGTGGCCGGTGAGATAACACCAGGCGGGCAGGTCGATGGCAGCGGCAGGGTCAGTGGCCAACAGACGGATCAGGCTATGCGGAGCCAGTAGGCGGCTGCGTGCGGCGAGCACCAGCAAGAGCTCTCCGCACGCACGATCTCCGCCGTCGACCACCTCCACGCTCACCAGAGCCCACCCCACACCTGGGCGAAGGCACTTCCCGGGGAAAGGCCTGAGCGCGGCCCACCCGCGGACCGCATCCGTCCCGCGGAGCTGAGGAGAATGACCACCTGGGCGCCGATCATCGACCCATTGGACCACGGCCGCACGTCGAGCGTCGTCCCGGAAAGCGCGTGCCCCCGGCGAACGTCATCGACCGATGGACTCGCAACCCAGCGGGGCCGCACCGATGCCGTGACCCGCACTCGTCATCCCTTCTCTGGCGCAACTAGTTCGGGACCGACCTGGTCGCACAGCACATCGCCCCGACGCATGTGTCCTGCGTCCCGCGTACATTCTATTCTTGCCCCGCGGGCGACACCGGGTGCTCAAATGGGTGGCGACGACCACGCCCGGAAGGCGGTCTGACTCGCAGTCCGGGCCGGTTTTCCATCCTTTTCGTGGTCATCCCCGATTGGCGCGGACCCATGCCGTGGGACCAGGCGGTCGGTACAGGTGCCGGGTCCGGCGTCCGTTGGGGTCTGTCCTTCTGGAAATCTGGGAGGCTCAGCGATCCGCTTGATCGCCTCAAGCGTGCGGGGGATCCCGTCGTGAGCCTGCTCGGTGCGCTCGTCGATCTTGGCGCCGCCCAGTCGCCATACTTCGGTTGGAACATTGCGAGCCCGCTTGGCAGGAACTCCCAGCTCTCGGTCACTTCGTCGGCGCACCGTCGGGTCGAGGGTGAAGCTCCATCGCACGAACCTGCCGCCCACGATCCAGGCGAACTCCCGACCACCGCCGGCCGCAGCGATCTGGACAGGGTTTCCCGGGAGCGCTCCGGCAGGTCGTATCGCCGGTGAACCAGGCTCCTATCCGGCCCGCCTCGTTCGCGTCGTCCCATTAGCACGCCGTACAGACCGGGGGCTCCACTCGCCGGTACGGCTGTTCTCACTGACCAGATCGTAGATCGCCTCGACTCACGCGCCCGCAGCGCTTGACCCCAGGCGTAGGCAGGAGCGACAGTTCGGAGCCGATCACCTGCCTAGCGCGCCGACAAGGTGACCCGAGCGCCGGCGTGGTCCGTCCAACCAGGGTCGACGGGGTCTACCGCGGCGGCAAGGTCTTAATGGCCGAGGGCGTGGCTGCGTCGACGGTCGCCCTTCACTCGGATCACCGCTCGTCGGGGGCAGTACACCTTTAGTACGCGGGCCAACGAAAACGGACGGCAAGCGTTGGCAGGTGATGATCGGCAGAAGCGCAGGTCAGGGGCCGGTGACCATCCATCCACGTGCAGCCCAGGCACGCCTGGTCACATGTTGATCGTCTGACCACGATCGAGGCAACCGGGCCCAGGGCGCACAAACCGAGCACCGCTGCTGACAGCAGCAATTGACAGCAACCGCGTCACATCGGGCGCTACTGACCGGGACCGTGACTGTGGCAGAGGCGCTCCCAAGCGACAGCCCTGCACCTCACTGGACTGATCCAAAGCGGCTTGTAATCGGGCGGTTAGGCAGTCAGGATTCTTGAATGCGAGTTGGAGCTTGAAGTCTTAGCACTAGGTGAATCTGATCGTTCCATGCTGCATGTAGTGGTAATAGCAACTCCGAGTCTAAACACAGTCCCGATTTAGTCGATCTTCGGCGTTCGCTTGGTGTTCGTCACGAAAATCATAGGGATAGCGCGATACTTTCCCCGCTTGAACTTGAGCTTGCGTAGCTCACGGGTTTCGACATTGAAGCGCCAATACATTCCGGCCGCGTCCATGAACGTCACACGGCAGTTGTTCAGATCGCGATCTTTACGAGGATTGGCTCGAGGGCTCGCGATGTTTGTACGCCAGGCTGCACTGCCCGCTTCCAATACTCGTCAGAGTCGACAGCTTTTCTTCCAGCCAGAATGAATCCCACTTACCTTTCGCGTTTCTAATATAGATCGTGGCATAGTAGATCGGCTGGTCGGAATGATTTCGTAAACGGATTGTGATAGTGGAGAGCTTTTCGATGAGTAATTCCCTCAGTCGAGTCTTTGAAGTTAGGAAAGATACTAACGCGCTGCGCTTGCGCTCGCTCATCCCGCTTTTGAGTGCGCCTGAGAATAGAGAACCCCAGGAGGAATGACGCGCCCGTTAGGGTCCCGCCCACCCAGGCCGGCACGTTTCCCCAGTCGACATCGTGGACCCAACTCAGCCGGTGCATGACGTGCAGTCTGCCAGCCATGCCAGCCACTGGCACCGAGCGGGGCCGCTAGCATCCGGCCATCCGACGTGTGCTGCCCGCCGTCGGTCTTCGCTCGTGCAGGCGTGGGAACGGACTCGGTGGCGCGGTCCCGGCCGATATCCCACGGAGAATCGGCCGGGACCGCGAACGGTCTACTCCTCTACACCGGCGCCGTCATCTACTTCCACCGGCAGATCCGCCATTACGCCAGCCCAAGCCACTAACCATCTCACCCGCTGCGCCCCCGCTGTACAGCACAGAAATACAGCAGCACCACAGGCGACGACCGTCCAACATCGACCGACATCGTGCCGGGGCCGGCGTGAACACCGGCGATCGATGCTCCAGCCCGTTCTTTGCAAGCAGGGGGTGAACGCTCAAGGTCTGTTCGTCGAGCCGCTTGATGGTCCGAGGATGGACTACAGGGCGGCCTGCAGTCGCCGTGCTGCTGTCTCGTACGCGGCGAGGTCACCTCGCTCCCCGCTGTGACGCAGCCAGGAGCACATCTGGATGGTCTGGGCGGTGAGCCAGGTCAGAACGCGGTTTGGGGTTAGGCCGATGTGCTCCGCCAGAGTGGTCGCACGCGCCACGGGATCGTCGTCCTCGATGATGCGGTTCACGAGCCACATGGCGAGTTCGTAGGCCGGGTCGCCGATCATCGGTCGCGGGTCGATTGCCAGCCAGCCACGTTCGGACTGCAAGACGTTGCGCTGGTTGAAGTCGCCATGGAGTAGTCGATCGTGTTCGTACTGCCGGCCCGGCGGACGGGCGACTTGGACCCCATCACTTCACGGTTGCCAGTTCAGCGAGCAGGTCTGCGCCGTCGTGGCAGAGCGGATCATCGAGACGTTCGGCGCGTTCGCGCACCATTGCCGACCGCTGCTTGATGACGTCTGTGAGCAGCGGCACCCCGGGTAGCTGGGTGCGGCCCGCGGCCCACAATCGGGGGAGTACATCGGCGGCGGCCCGGTCGCTATCGACTGCGGGCATGGACGCAGCGGTGGTTCCCGGTTCGCAAAGCTCGATAAGCCATACCCGATCCACTGGCTCGTGCTCGAACAGCCGGACCGCGCCGTGGCCGTCGTAGGCGCGTAACGCGGCCGCTGACCTCTCATCCTCGGCATCGGGGATGCTAATTTTGAGGACGGCTTTCGTGCCGTCGGCGCGGTGCACGACCGCGGCCCAACTCGCGTCACCACCGGGACGAAACGTTGGGCCCAGCGTGAGGTGCCACCGTGAGCAGTATGCGGTGACGAGCGTCGGGAGCGTGGTGAACCATGGCCCGAGTTCTGGGTTATACGACGCGAGTCGCTGCCGATGTTCGGCTTCGAGTAACTCCACAACACGCCACTCTCGCTCATGTTTGCTACACCGACAACCAAGTTTCCGATGTGATCAGGAGCCTCCACGGCTCTACCTCGCCACCAGGAGGGTCCAGCCAATGAGTCAGCCGCGTCGGGCGGGCTGACAGCAGCCACGACAGCAACGCGGCACGACATCCGGCGACATCCGGCGATTCCACGCTCATGGTCGACCCTCCGAGCCGACGCCTGGCGACGTCGAGGGCGTCTCCTTCCAACTACGACTCACAAACCTTCGATTCGTCAGAGCCGAGGTCTCGGTCATCATTTGCGGACTACCGGCAATAGGGTCTGCCGGTGGACATTTTGCGTCTGGCCGGACCGCCTGGGGTTGGCAAGTCCGACGGTTGCCTAGTGGTCTGTGTTTGAAGTGGTTTTGCGGTTGGCTTTGGTGAGGATGTCGGCGGCGGTTTTGGTCCAGACGAACGGGTGGCAGCGGTCGTTCCAGCCGGTGATGAACGCCCGGATCTTGGCGTT